>JAAUXT010129464.1_pt1 | contig 12899 bp, 10 predicted proteins | sample 7278171 | NCBI WGS metagenome assembly JAAUXT01 (sample SAMN14350112, study PRJNA611818) | marine sediment metagenome | isolation source: surface marine sediment (1.8m) | place: French Polynesia: Moorea | collected 2018-08
AATTTGTTCTTTTGACACTTCGTGCATCAACTACAGCCCGAAAGTGAACGAAAAAACCAAACATGACCAAAATCAAACAAATAGAACACTTTCAAACTCGCGTTCACAGACTTAGCCTTTTGATGCCTATAGGTGATTTTCACCATCACCATACATTATACATAATGTATGCTTCAAGGTTCAAATCACCTAAAAAGCCCATAAGATCCTAAATTGATCCTCATCTCAGCCAAGAAATAGGTATACACATACTTTTGGTAGATGCTGCCTGTAGGTGATTTGTTCAGGCCACCCTCTTTTGGTCGCTCAAAAATTGAGCTCCCTTAAACAGCGCAACCTCCTCAAATCACCTGAAAAGGCAACGGGTTTCCTTTTCACTCTCTTGTGTAGGTATTTGGCTTACATTGGCAAATATGACAACGCCGCCATTAAAATTTGGGATTTTCCAGCCCACTTTGATCGAACAACTCGCAGAACTTGTTGGTCCAAATCATAAGAAAAAGAACAGTCTGAACATCATTTGTACATGCAGGCTGCATGCTGCGGGCGAATTGGAAACGGCGTGTGAAAAGCGGCTTCGTCGTGGTCCAACACATCCATTTGTTGCAAAAGAAGCCGAAGCGACGCTTCACCGACTGGAGGATTTCATTGAGAATGGCTGAAATAATTTCTCAACCAATGCACGTGTCCGACGTGCTCGTAGAAACGAACAATGTCAAAATAACAACGGCAATTTGCTGTTCAGAAAGGCTGCATGTTTGCAGACATGACGAAATAAATCGACTAATTTAATTTCGTCAGGATCATGTCCAATTCATTTGGCCCCTGAGGGGCACTGTTCAAGCAAGAAGTGACAATCCGAGCAAAGAATCCAATGGTTCTTCTGGGCAGACAAATGCTCACACTGACGCATCTATGAACCGACATAAACTTCATTGATTACCTTCTTGGGTCAGGATAATTGTCCTCAAATTCCACGAGGTGCCGTCCATCACAGCGTTCGCTTCAAGTTTCACACCAAAGAAAGAAACACGGGCCTGGCCGTCGTTGAAGGAAAGGCACTCATTTGGCCCAGTGTGACCAGGATTTGCAGCTTCGTGTGCGTGAAGCGAGGTTCAATGACTGCAAAGCTCAGTCAACCAACGCATGAATGCTTTTTCTGTGGGTCTTCAGAAATCCCCCACGAGCCACTGTGAGTTCACAAAACTCCAAAACCTCGTTGATAAATTATTTTCAAGGCGCCAAATGTGCTTCGTGTTGCAACACTAGACAAAGCTCCTCACTTTGCCCGACTCCTTCCAACGCAGGTCACTCAAGCAGGAAATTGATTGATTGTTCTTCCATTATGCAACATGAGAAGCTGCTTAGGCTTCAACAGATCAATGCGACAAACAAACTTCTCCAGACAACCATGAACACCACACGACACCACAAATTTCTCTTCAGTATGCCGCGCCCTGTGGAACAAATAGCATCAGCAAAACAAACAAAATTCGATAAGTTCCATTGTGCAGAAATGGAAAGCAACACTTTCCTGCAGACGCATTTGCAAACCCTGTCAACAAGTGACACACGCAGTTGGGCTCCTGCTGCAGCATCTGTTCACATGTGGATCTCGGTAATCAACTGGTTTTGTGGAGGACGAAAGATCAATATGGACCGACCTCTTTTGAATCCGTAATCAAATCAGTGAGAAAGGCTTGATCGACATCCTGTATGACAGAGTGTTTTACAGAAGACATGCCAAGACTCCATGTGGTCCGCAACACAGTCCACTGTACTGCAACGCAAAAGCACACGCACACTCTACACGAAAAACACGAAACCGTCAACAGAACCTTCCAGCCGAGATTTCTTCCAAAATGTGAAAAAGTGTTTCGTTTTCTTGTTCCGCCTATCAGAGCATTGCTGTCAAGCTGGATTGTCCAGCACAAATATCCGTTCTCATCCTCAGTTTCACAAATCCTTCTTCTCGGCACAGTGTTCGGAAGCATTAAGTAAGATTTAACTTGTCCATATTTGTCTATTCAGCGCTCCCAATTTGTTACCGTTTATGGACATTTTCTTCCGAAATCCCTTCAATTTACATCATAGCTGATCAAATTTGACAGATTGCCTGTGCACGAAAATGGCCTAATGTGGCTTTGCTTCCAGGAAAATCTTTTTTCGCTCGCATTCCTCCGCCAGGCCAGCCACTAATAGGTTGATGATCGATGCATTGGTCACCGACTTCGAACAATGGGGATTGAAGCTGAAACAGGCAAATGCTCTTTCCTTTCCATTGTGGACATCCTGATGTGGTGCTCTGTTGGCAATGAGCACGCAAAACACACGGTGTTTGTGTCACTGGAGCATTCGACTGAAAACTGGATTTCGCGACCATGGCGCACACTCGTACTTTCTCTGCAGACGATATGATGGAGAGGGAAACATATTGCCCGAGCTGTCACTGAGGTTATCTGTCTTTCCTTCGATCATCTGGCTGTCGTTTCCCCAATCTTCTTCGGAAAGCAGAATCAAATGGAAGTTGGAGATAGCACAGCTTTGCCGCAAAATTTTGAAATTTTCTTTTCACGAAACAATTCATGCACATTTGACGGTTTATTCTGGTGAACGAAAATTTGCACAATCGACATCTGAAGATTGTTCACCGCTTTTGTGTTTCACATTTGCCACGGTTGCTTTTGTCTCCTGCAAATAAACGTGACTTGTTGGTTTGAAAGGAAACAGCACGACCATGGATGCTTTGCGTTGTTCCTCTCGGCTGCAATTTGACAAAAATATGTGCTATTTGCAAGTCATTGAGGACGATTCGGACCGGGAGATCCATTTCGGCCTGTCATCAGTGTTATCAGTGATTCCTTTGGCATCACCCATCCTTTCAACACAAAACTCATCATGGTTGACAGCCAAAGGATATCATTATATGTTGGGGTGGCATATTGGAAATACCGTGTTGATTTGGAAACATTTTTGTCAGGCTACGAGTTTGCGTGTTCTTGCGTGTTCTTCTGTGTTCTTGAGCCAAGCTGTGTACACACAATGACTGATTTCCACGACACTCTAGTACTTCTTTTCTTTTTGGTGACAAACAAAAGAAGTCTTTTGAAAAGCACGCTTGAGATCCGTTCAGGGAAACAGGTGGCAACTCCTCAGGACTCGATCTCTTCTTCGACTGTTTCTGGAAAAAGATCCTCATTTTTCTGCAGTTGTCACCGAAAAGACGGAGCATCTTTCATTCCAGATCTTCTGCATGCAGATCTTCTGCACACATGCAGATCTTGATGAATGATGGCTCTGTGAAAAGCTTTGGAAAACCATTCCACCCATCCCAGCAAATCTCGCCATGAGCGGGAACCTCATCTTGCTTGGTTTTCAAACATTTTGGTTTTGTTGTCAAGGACACCAGAATGGAACAACTCAGGTTTGCAAAAATGGTTCTGCAACTACACACGTCAACCAAAGTCCACTGGGCCCCCTTCCCTCTTCCAATGCCAGGCTGTGTGCAGGTCAATTTGCGAAGCCTGCACAGGTGCCCTTCAACGCGCACGCATGTTACTCGTACTCCGTGCCCTATGCATGCCCAGGTTTGAGCATGACTTCGTGGCTGTGTTTGTGTCCAGGTTCCTCTTTCTTCGTGTTGTGTCCATTCGAATATCTGGGTGTATCAGTTTGAGTTCAGTGAGGGCGTCTGATTTCTGCCTTTCTCTTCATTGTCATAAATGAATGATCCAAGAGAAGATCCACGCATGGTGAACCATCAAAGACGGTCACTGACCGACGAATAATTTGAGAATCAACTATTTTCAGGGTTCAGTGCAGTCTGGACCACTCATTCCTGGAATGTATCCTTTTGTGTTCCAGACTTCGCTTTGTCCAGAGGGGAAAACGAACGCAGTGACTTATTTCCAATCACATCTGTCAAACTCGCCACAGATTCCGTGAACAACAGCTGCGGAGATTATTATTAACTGGCGATGAAGATTGATATCAGATGGGGCCGATGCAGGCCAGACTGCATCAATTAGTCATCTCATTTTGTGCCTGCAGAACTTAGCGCAAAGTAACCGTTTTTGCATGCAGACAAACCACAGTGTTAAGTGTTGCCCTGTACGTAGACTGTATTTGTTGGACTCTGCACTTTGCCTCATTGCTTCCTTTTGTGTGTGAAATTTAGTCATTTCATCAAAGTCTGTAATTCGTCTGGCAAAATTGTCAATGAATGATGAAATGTTATTAGTCTAGGCTGAATCAGGAAACAATTTGGTACCTTTTAAATTTGTCGACAGACCTGTACGAGCGTTTTCTGGCAAACCCGGAGGCAAATCACGCGCTTTGTGAAGCTTTTCAGAAAGCCGCTTCTTTATGCACCGGAATACGGGAATTTGACTGGTCACTGATTCGCATTGATTGACCATATATTTTGACATTATGGTCCTTCAGCTGAGGCCGAAAGAGTTTGGCAGTTGCAGGTCAAAGGCTGTCATAGATCCAACGATATCTGCACACAGCGGATATTTTACCTTCAAACACAACACTGACCCAAGCCGACCGGCCAAACATTTCATCTTCACAGCTTCTGGGATTTTGTGTCTGAGTTTATTCCGAAAAGTGGAAGGTGGGCTGCAGCAACCTCCACAGAGAAACGGCGTAAGCTGCAGCTCCAATTTGGGATTGCCGAGAAAAGACGGAACTGAAGTACTGGAACCACCACACTTGTCCTGACACATTTGAGATCGATTTCTCTGATTTCCCCATTTTCCGTCTCCAGGAAATCCTGGAAGAAAACAAGAACAGTTATCAACAAAAGCACGAATCGCTTTGAGACGAGCCTGAATCCACTTTTCCAAGTGGGAAGTGAGAGATAGGAGACCAGCGCATGAGATAACAATAAGAGTTTCCGCTGAAGGGAATTCATTAATCACGATCATTGATCACGGGTCTAGGTCTGAATTTCACCGCAGGCAGTCTGAATCACAGCATCTCAAGCTTCATGGCAATGCAAAAGCCATAAAACAACAATGCACCATTTGTCCGACAGAAGTACCGGGTGAGGTCGAAAAATTGCGAGGTCTTACGAGTAGCAACATGTTTTCACCACTTGATACTCGTGCGATTGTATTTGTGAGTTTTACACAATCCTCAACATTCACATTGAGGTCCACCTTGCCAAAACGTATTTGGTCAAGGTCAACTGTAAGCACAAACCAGCATCAAGGATTTCACACCGAAGTACGAGAATGAGATTGAACAAGAATCCAACAATGACAGCTTTTCGAAAAACAATGAAATGAATTACTCTTGCTTTGTATTTTCTTCAGAATGCTTACAAACAAGAACCAACTTCAAAAATGCCAGATCAATCTGAATTCAACCTGCCAAAAAGGAGAACAATTCACTATGACTGGGACGGACAAGGGGCACAGAAAAATCGAACGCCCTTCTGTCAGGGGAGTCAGCCCTGCCTGGCCAAACCCTGTATTCGCGTCAGGCAAGATGTCACATGCACAAACTGACTCTAGACTCTGCTCTTATCAGGTGGGTGGCCCGTTTCAAGATACAATTTGGACATGCCAATCCATCTCAGCTGTTTTGGTAGACTCGTGGGGAGGCTATCACATCCAAATATAAGCATTGGTAAAATGTACCTGTTGACCTTCAACATGAACATCACCTTCACAGCCAGCTCAAGGGCACTGACACCCCTCTTGGAAAAGCATGAGCAGGTTCAACCTGATGACCCCCCCGCCTTAAGTCCACAGGTTCACATGTGTTCAGCTGGGAAAAATGACACCCGCTCACAACAAACTCTTCTGAATCCTACAGGGTCTCGCCCACTCCCTCTACCACTTGAACAAAGCAGATGCCTGCATGTCCCACGACAACCACTCTCAGTTCTTTGAATTCAGATCATTCGGCAGTGAAATTGTCCCAGCGGACAAAACTTACTTCCAAGGGGAATATACTGTATTTCTGGACGAACTTCACCTGACCTTTTCCACATGCAGTGGAATCACAAATAGCAAACGCTAAAATGCATTGCAAATCTCGCCTGAGATGTTCGTCTCGCGTCTCGCAAAATCACACACACACACATACACACACACACACACACACACACACACACACACACACACACAAAACCAGTTTGAACCAGGGGTTTCAAACACGACGGTGTGCTATTCAAAAACAGATCTCACAGTTTGCAGTTCGATTGGTACCGACATCAATTCGAGTGTTTGCTTCACCCTGTTGAGTTGTCTATTCGCACAGGAGCCCCACAGAGCGTGCCCACAATTTGGTTCTGCCTCGAGGATTATCAGGTGAGTACCCGCGAGCGTGCGTGCTGCTGGCTCGTCAGACTGGCATCTGGCTCGCGCGCTTGTGCCATTCACTTGCAGCCAGTTACCGGATCACTGCAGGCGAGGCATTCACCGGTGAAGTTGCACTTTTCTGCAGTTGAAGCTTTGCGGGGGAATCAAAGCTGTTGCAAAAGTCCTCCACATTATGCGCCCGTGTGAATGAAAGCAGTTAGTCACAGACTCGGGATCACGGTGGACACATAAAGACCGGATGAGAAGCTGCATTTGGATATTGTTTAGTAAATTGCATTGCAGAACATGGCAGGACTGTGAATGCAAAGCAGACACAGTCTTCTTTGCTCAACTTGAGTTTTCTCCAGAGGAGGGGAGGCTTTTCTTCTGTGCAGAGCTGTTGATCAAGGATTGCTCACGAATTGAGTTTGCTTCACTGCGCCACAATTCAATGATGTTTCCGAGACATTCGGATGGTCCATTCGACTAGAAAAAAGCTGTAAATGTGAGGAATGTGTGGTTCAACAACGGGAGCAGGGCGACATTTTTCAAGAGCGTTCAAATGAGCGGACATCATGAGCCATTCAACCCCACGTTTCCCTTCAGCGGAACTGTAATCGATCAGGACTGCATCAGGCAAGGATAGGCGGACTCTACACGCCAGTCTATCTTGAGGAGGCTCGTACCTACGCTGAATAAATTGTGAGGTATGTGTGTGTTTATGCGCTGGGGATTTATCATTATGACCTTGATTTTCTGAGGGTTCTTGCTGCTCCAAACTCAACTGTTCAGGTCATCTTCTAGCATCTCAGCTTGGAGGCTTCCAAGTAGTTTCGTTGCCTCGAGATATCATTACTCAAGACTGTGGCAGTGCTTTGGGGAACAACAGAGCCACTGTAAAAGCTTACTCAGATGTTCTGAACATCATCTGGCACGCTGGGGGAATGGTATCAAGAGCGTCACTGAGTCACCCCTAATTGCCCTTCTGCCTTGGAAAAACTCGGGCGCACAGAGTCTGTTATTCTACTGTAACGTAAACTTTTGCTTGGATCACTGCAGGCGGATGTAATCAGCAGAGGAGAAGCAGAAGGCAGGGAAGTGGTTGTGCGAGCGTCCTGTTTCCTGCGTGCAGCGCGTTGCCCGCAAAACCCACAACTCGAGCTCAAAGTTCTGCGCGTGGACCACAACGATGAAGGTGCAAACCTTTGGAATAGTGTGTGTTTTGACCGTTGGATTACTCACTGGGACTCAGGGGCAGGAAAGGGGCAACGCTGATAGCGGCAGCGTGGACCCTCAGGATACACCAGCTGAAGCCGGGGTCAGTCAGGGGTCGGCGCCACCCAGACCAACTGGACCCTCTCCATTAACACCGATGCCGACATCCGGAATCCAAGTCTCCTGCCCCATGAGGTACAAATGTGAAGAAAGATTTGGATTACCATTAAATTACCATGACAAGAACTGCTACTGTGATGCATTGTGCGAGACTTATGGCGACTGCTGCAAGGATTACGTTCGTCCATCAGGCGTGAAAGGCAGGCGGACGAAACTGGCACGCAATTCTTTCACCTGTCAAAGGGTGGAGGAGATCGACAGAAATGTGGAAATTTACGTGGTGGATAGCTGCCCCAGAGACTTTACGGATACAGAGATCCGGGGCAAATGCGAAGGTGCTGCATCAAGCGAGAATGAAGACGCGTTTCAGCGAATTCCCGTTGTTTCCAAAGACTCCAAGGTGCTCTACAAAAATTTCTACTGTGCTCAATGCGGAGGAGATTTGAATGTTTCCTTCTGGAAGGTCCTATTAAACTGTGAACATATTCCCGAGCCCCTTTCAAATATTAGCTCAGAGGCTGTGCTGGAAGGAGCAGTGAGATTCGCAGCGCAAAACCGTCAGTTCTGCGGCACTTTATTTGCCGCTCCAAGCAATGATTTAAAAGCAAGGACTTGCAAGTCCAATATAGGAAGGTGCGATCGATCCTACACAGAAAAGAAGATGGCAAAAAAGTGTAGAAGCCACACTTCCTACGTTTATGTAGGACTTGAAGTGTTTAAAAACAAGTTCTGTGCCCAATGCAATTACGTGAATGAAAGCTATCTTTCCTGTGAAGACACAAGGACTCCCAGGATTCTGTTTGAGGAGCCCCAACTAATCACAGCGCCGTTTTCAATTCTCCTGGACTTAAACACTGGAGCGGGATCAATCTCCGAGCACCGAATGAGAGTCAATGGTCAGATTGAGGTGTCTGAGGTCGCCTCTGCAGTGGAGCCTTGCCCGGACAACCACGTCTATGATCACTTCAGGCGGCGGTGCCGTATGCTTGTCTGCACAGGAACCCACCATTTGGTCGGTGCTGATTGTGTTCCCATCAACCCCGAAGAAAGCGAGCCGACCACTGAGAGCCTCGACGCTGAATTGAGCGAGGGAGGCCCCGGGGTTGACAGTCCAAATCCCCCTGAACCCGATTTTGAACGACCCAATAAACCCAATAACAATCGCAATTTGGATGAAATTGGCCTGGAGTATTCCGACACCTATGACTACGATGGTGACTACAGCAATGAAAGGAGGAATCCATATCCGCATTCGGACGGTCATGACCCAGACTCTGATCCTGAACGGATGGTCCCATATGATCGCAACCACATGGAAAACGATCCGCATCACGACCCCAATTCGCAGCCTGATCAGCAGTTTAATTGCCCTCCATTCCTGAAGCTGAACGACTCTGAGTACTGGCTGTACGACAACCACTCCGTGTTCGTCTACGCTCTCAATCAGATGTTCCACGCCCACGAAGTGCAGTACGACGGCAAATTCGCCTACGTGTGCGCGCCCTACAGGGAGCGGGGCGGGGGCCACCTGGTCAATAACCACTCGACAGCTGCTGTAAACGCCACTGTGATCATGTTCACTTATACATATCTGCAGAGTTTCATATCATTCGTGGGACTGCTGGTGTCCATGATGGCCCTGCTAATCATGTTTGTCATGTACTGCGCGTATAAACAGTTGCGGACTGCCGCCGGATTGAGTGCCATGTCTCTGGCTTTCGCACTCTTCGTCGCGCAAGGACTCTTCCTTTTCGGCATGCAAAGGACAGATAAACACATCGTTTGCTTGTCCATTGGAGCCCTTATGCATTACTTCTTCCTGGTAGCTTTCTTTTGGTTAAATGCGATGTCCTTCGACATTTACCGGACGTTCAGTAGCTCCAACTCTGAGGAAGGAGGATGCCGATTCGCGTGTTATTTCTTTTATGCATGGCTCACCCCTGCGTGCATTGTTGGCGTTTCATTATCCCTGGATTTTTTTCAATTCGCTGAAGACATTTATCAACCTCACTACGCGGATCATATCTGCTGGATCGTACGTCGTTACGCGTTGCTCTTTATGTTCGCCTTGCCAATTGCCATTTTATTGGCCGTGAATATTATAATCTACATCATCTCTTTGCTCAAATCCATCACAGCAAATAAGGAGAAGGGTCGTGGGAGACTTTTACTCTACATCCAGCTTTCCTTCATCATGGGACTGACGTGGATATTTGCATTCATAGCTACTTTGACAGAGATGTGGGTCTTTTGGTACGTGTTCATTGCCTTCAACAGCTTTCAAGGGATTTTCATTTGTTTTGCATTTGTCTGCAACCGGAAAGTCTTCCGCATTATCAAAAGCAAAGGCAAGGTCCAGCAGCAGCAGCAGCTCTACCAGCAGAGGAAGGATTTGCGCTTCAGTAATGGTCACCACAGAACCTTCTCTAGCGCCAGGCACACATTCCTCACCGATGGAGAAGCCAGGATTATAGCTCAGGAAACCAGCATTTAACGGGCCGCCACTTGGGTTGCGAATAAATTGGGATCATTTGTCCCACAAAGTCTATTCCTTGTTAGAGATAATTGTCCACTTTGAATTGCGCAGGACTTTATCCCAAGACCTGGTTGTTCTCCAAAAAGTACAGCAGCCGCCACGTAGTCATGTTTCAAGCAAAAAGGATACCGAGCCTTTCCCTCCTCCAAAAGACGCTTGCTTCTCAGTGCGAACATTCAGCTCGGATGCTTTGTACCAACGTGTGCCTCACGAACAAAACTCCTGCTCCCCTCAGATGCATTGTCTTGTTCATACCAGAGTTGGTTCCTTCCCCAAAACACTTTTTGGTGCAGACGGTATCATTTTGCTTCTTTGTGGGTTTTTTTCAGGCAAATTGTGCAGTGTTGTTGTTGGACGTGATAGACAGGTTTATGATAAGACTACTGGTCCAAAGCGATTCTGAACAAATCGTTATCATTTCTTGTGCCCCTCGTTCTTACACTTTCCAGAAGTGGATGTTATGAGTTACGGCTTGAGTGCACAGTCAAAACAACAATATTTTTTTCACAGGAAGGTCGATCACGAGTGTTTCCTTCACACATTGTGCATTCGAATTTGGCAAAATGGTTTCTGAAGAGCGTGAGAAAGATTGTGTTTGTGAATTTGTGATGCAACGATGCAACGGTCTTGTGCTGCACATGCAAAAGTGAGGAAAAACTCTCTGCAGAAACATGTGTCGGTTGTCTGCGTGCACAAACACAAATTCTATGAGATTTGTGCACACGGGTTTTGCACTCATAACGAATCCTTTGTCGCGAACGGCCAAAAAGAGGGTCAGGCGCCGTGCACCGCGTCCATTTCGGATCTTCGCACAATGGCCCACCCGCGCGGAGTTGTCAAATGACTGTCATTTTGTCTGTAAATGTCCAATTTCTTAATTGCTGATAAGTTCTTGGGGCATGCACACAGAGAAAATTAATGTGGCACAATGTGATGAATCAGACGCGGATCACAGCGAGGGAAACGCCAAGTGAGATCTTTTATCATGCAAGCCTTTCAATTCCCATTTGCTTGTTTTCGACCATTGCAACACAAATGTCTTTTGCACAATTTTGTACGAATTGCATGCATTTGAATAAATGTATATTTACAAAAATACAGTAGCCCTTGCAACTGATGTACCAGATCACAAAAAGCCGAGGAAGACGGGCACTGCTAAAAATGCTGAAACGATTACGAAAATGATATACGCGTACGTACATGATGGAGTATCGACAGCTCAACACACTTGAACCATTTTTAGCATCAAGAATCTGCAAATGAAAGGTTAAGGCAAACCCGGAAAGCCCAGGGATTGACCCACTAATCGCAGTTCATCTTGGGCGCGATCGTACGTCTTCGTTGCGCCTGAGTTTCATTTTCAGTTCAAAGTGTTTGCGTGTAATTGAAGACAGCGAGATCAAAGATAACATATAGATCCTGTATGGAAACGGCAATCCCGTTGAAAATACTCGTCTGCGACTGACAGATGAGGATCAGTCCTTTTCTTTGTAAAGTGCACTCGCTTGGAACTCGTGAATAATCAAACCAGACAAACGGATCAGGTCCGCAGTTCAAAACACTTGAGGGCTCAGCTTCAGAGAAGGAAAGGCTTGTCTGGCTTTGTGAGGTAAATTAGGAAATACCTGGCCGTGTACTTGGCAACAGATGCAAGTTTATTGGTTTGCCAGGTCGGGTCGCGGTGGATATTTATCAAGCGATTCGCAACAGATGTCACAGCTCTCAAACTAACAAGAATTGATTGCTCAACGGCAAAGATAGTGCTCACTTTCACGAATTTTGAACTGAAATACCCACCTGGAATCGAATAGGTCAAAGGTTTCTCAGATCAAAAAAATTCCTGACGCAGCTCCACAAGTCACTGAAAATGTGAGCGTTCTTTCTCGAAGTTTGTGGTGCACGGACTCAACAAGAAAAGAAAGGAAGTGTGTGCAATCAAACTCAAAAGTGCTGAAGTATTGGGAAATCGCGTGGTTACACAATAGTCTCCTGCTACACAGAAGGGTTCCAGGGTTTTCGCACGCAGTTGGTGTCTGAGGGTCCATGTCGCAATTTCGGAGAGCCACAATTTCTCCTAATGATGTGGTGAATTGGTTTTCCTGCAGTATTCAAACACAGCAACGCCTTTCGCCACTCCTCCCGCCCAGTAATTTAACAACACTTGAAAGTGTCGGAACGTTAGAATCATCTGCAGCAACTCAGCGCACTTCACGTCAAGCGCGAGGGAAGATGTAGCACTTGGAAATCATAGGTGACCTGACAGCAGGCATGTCAGCTGAGCGTTCTTCATCTTTGCAGACAGCCTCATCAATTTTCGTACTCACATTCTCGACCGGGCGTCGACAGACCAAGCAAATAAACTCAGATTATTTCACACCCTTACATGAAACAATAATTGTCCGTGCCAGATCCTTCGTCTACAAGAGATATGCTCAAAGCAAAACAATTTCTTTGGGATTATGAAATAAATGGTATTTTATGCAATGTCACGCAAACAAATGAAAAGAACTTCCAGCAACGCGCTGTGGTATACAAAAGAATTAATCAACTTGCTGCGTATTCTGTTTACTGCAGCCACCTTACCGTTTAGTAAATAGTCCAATTGTAGCCTGAATCCGCATCCTCCTCTCATACCGCTATGTAAATTGAAACTCTGTCTGTGTAAATTGACATTCTGTCTGTGTAAAGTGACATTCTGTATGTGTGAATTGACA
>JAAUXT010071198.1_pt1 | contig 12898 bp, 15 predicted proteins | sample 7278171 | NCBI WGS metagenome assembly JAAUXT01 (sample SAMN14350112, study PRJNA611818) | marine sediment metagenome | isolation source: surface marine sediment (1.8m) | place: French Polynesia: Moorea | collected 2018-08
CAATCTGTCCTATTCGGCTATTGGCCCTGAGTTCGGTCGGGACATGTCCGCTTGAGCCGCCCGACAGGCATTTGCTAGTCTTGGCGCGGCGGCGTGTCCGGATACCGCAATCACGGAGACAAGAATTGAAATTCAAGGCAAAAATTTTCTTGAGCACCGCTGTGGCGTTAGTCGTGCTGGCGCAGGCCGCCGTGGCGGGGCAAACGTTGGATACCGTCAAAGACAAGGGCTATCTGACCTGCGGTGTTCACAACGGCCTGCCCGGCTTCTCCAGTCCGGACGACAAAGGCAGGTGGACGGGAATAGACGTGGACGTGTGCCGGGCGGTCGCGGCGGCCGTGTTCGGGGATGCGAGCAAGGTTAGATTCACACCCCTGTCCGCCAAGGAACGACTGACAGCGCTGCAATCCGGTGAGGTGGATGTGCTCTCCCGCAACACCACCTGGACCCTCACCAGGGACGCCGCACTGGGCCTCAATTTCACCGGCGTGACGTACTATGACGGTCAGGGATTTCTCGTTCGCAGGGATCTGGGGGTGACGAGCGCTCTGGACCTGGCGGGCGCTTCTGTTTGCGTTCAGACCGGCACCACGACCGAGCTCAACCTGGGGGATTATTTTCGCAGCAACGGCTTGGAGTATTCGCCCGTGGTTTTCGAGAAGTCCGACGAAACTCTCGCCGCGTACGAAGCCGGCCGCTGCGATGCCTTGACTTCGGACCGCTCCCAGCTCTACGCGCACCGGATCAAGCTGCGCGCGCCGACCGAGCATGTGGTCCTCCCGGAGGTCATCTCCAAAGAGCCGTTGGGCCCGGTGGTGCGACAGGGCGATGACGCATGGTTCAACATCGTCAAATGGTCCCTGTTCGCCATGGTCAACGCAGAGGAACTGGGCATCGACTCGGGGAATGCAGGCCGTTTAAAAGCTTCCAGTCGCTCTCCGGCGGTTCGCCGGCTGATGGGTGTCGAGGGTGACAAGGGAAAGGCCCTGCGGCTAGGCAACAGCTGGGCCTACGACATCGTGAGCCAGGTGGGCAACTATGGCGAGGTTTTCGAGCGCAACCTGGGCGCCGACTCTCCGCTGCAAATCGACCGCGGTCTGAACAAGCTCTGGAGCAAGGGCGGGCTTCAGTATGCGCCGCCCGTTCGGTGAGCACTGCCCGTATGCCAGCAAGAGTGACAACCCCCATCACGGCAGTGGCAAGGCTTCACTTTAAGGCCCGCCGTCAGCCTCTCCCCTGCGTCCATTCGAAGGGGCGTTCAAGAACGGAGAGCTTCGACACGAAGATTCGTTGACGAATGCGCGTCTGGCGTGATCCCCGGCTTCGGGCACTCCTGTTTCAGGCCTTGGTCCTTGCCGGCGTCATCGGCCTCGCGCTCTTTATTCTCGATAACACCCTCACCAACCTGGAGCGCCGGGGTATTACCTCGGGCTTCGACTTCCTGTCTTCCACAGCCGGCTTCGGGATCATCCAGACGCTTGTCGACTTCAGTGAAGAGTCGTCCTACGGTCGCGCATTCCTGGTTGGGTTACTGAATACCTTGCTCGTGTCGGCTCTCGGCATTGCCCTGGCCACATTCCTGGGCTTTCTGGTCGGCATCGCGCGCCTGTCGCACAACTGGCTGGTGTCGCGGCTGGCTGCCACCTACATCGAGGTATTTCGCAACATACCGCTCCTGCTGCAGATCTTCTTCTGGTATTTCGCCGTCCTTCAGACGCTGCCTGGCCCTCGCCAGAGTCTGGCGGTGGGCGACGTCGTTTTTCTGAACGTGCGGGGCCTTTACCTTCCCAAGCCGGTGCCTGAAGAGAGCTTCTGGTGGATTCCGGCGACGCTGTCGCTCAGCGTCCTTTCCATTATTCTGCTCGTACGCTGGGCCCGGCGGCGGCAGGACAGAACGGGCCGCGCCTTTCACAGCATGTACGCCTCGCTCGCTCTCCTGCTGGGCCCCCTGCTTGTGGCCGCCCTGGTGACGGGCTTTCCCGTGAGCTGGGAACTGCCGGTCCTGAAGGGCTTCAATTTCCGGGGAGGCCTGGTGCTGATCCCCGAGTTCATGGCCCTGCTGATTGCCCTCTCCGTTTACACCGCGGCGTTTATCGCGGAGATCGTGCGAGCCGGAATCCTGTCCGTGAGCCATGGCCAGACCGAGGCAGCGCATGCATTGGGGCTTCGCCCGCTTCAGACCCTGCGCCTCGTGGTGATACCGCAAGCCATGCGAGTCATCATTCCCCCGCTGACCAACCAGTATTTGAATCTGACCAAGAACTCCTCCCTGGCCGCGGCGGTCGGTTACCCCGACCTGGTCTCCGTGTTCGCGGGGACGGTTCTCAACCAGACGGGCCAGGCCATAGAAGTCATCGCCATCACCATGGCCGTTTACCTCACTATCAGCCTGACGATCGCGGCCACCATGAACTGGTACAACCGGCGCGTGGCGCTGGTGGAACGATAGCCCAGGCCCATGACGGAGGTTCCCCGAACAGGGTTACACCACCGAACAGGCAGGGTAGCAGCTATGCGCAGGTTACGGCAGGAGCTTAAGAGCCACGGACTTGGAGTGACTGCTCTCAGTGCCATCGGCCGTATATGCCGTCACGACGAAATAGTAGATTACGCCCACTTCAAGGTCGTCGACTTTGACCTGGGTGCGGCCACCTGCATTCACCGTCTCTGGTAAGCAGGTTGAGTAGGCCATAGCGGATTCAGCGAAACCTTGGCGAAGCAAAATACAGTGACACGCGCATTGGCGCAACATGCATGGGCCTGCGTCGACTCTAGTTCGGCATCGCCCGGCGCTGGTCTCGACACCATTGCAGATGTGATGCGCACGCGACACGGACAGGCTCTGGATGAACGCTGAAAAGCCATCCGCCTCCATCTCTTCCCAGGGGTCGGCACGCGAGCCAGGCAAAGCATCAGGCAGCAACGAAAGCTCGCTGCAATCCGGGGCCGGGCCGGACGGTCCTCCAGCGACGGCTGCCGCGGAGCTGTCTCCGCGGCGGACAGAGATCGGGGTCATCGGCTGGCTGCGCCAGAACCTTTTTTCCACCCCCCTGAACACGGCGCTTACCCTGCTTGCCGTCTACCTGCTCTATCTTTGGGTGCCGCCGCTTTTCTCATGGCTGCTGATCGACGCAAGCTGGCGTGGCGAGACCCGCGCCGACTGCACCGGGGAAGGAGCCTGCTGGGTATTCGTCAAGGCTCGCTTCGGTCAGTTCTTATATGGGTTTTACCCTGAAGCCGAGCGCTGGCGGGTGAACACAGCCTTCGGCGCCCTGGTGCTGATGGCGGCCCCCCTATTCTTCCGCCGCACGAGACGCAAAGGATACTTCACCCTGGCCCTGGCACTGGTCTATCCCGTGCTGGCTTGGCAGCTTTTTGTTGGTGGCCGGTTCGGATTGCCCGTGGTGGAAACTCACCTCTGGGGCGGCCTGATGCTGACCCTGATTATCGCCGGCGTGGGCATCGTCGCTTCATTGCCTCTGGGCATCGTGCTGGCACTGGGCCGTCAGTCGGAAATGCCCGTGGTCCGAACCCTGTGTACCGCATTCATAGAGCTTTGGCGCGCTGTGCCCCTGATCACGGTACTGTTCATGGCCTCCGTGATGTTGCCCCTGTTCCTGCCCGAGGGTCTCAATTTCGACAAGCTGCTGCGCGCGCTCATCGGCGTGACCCTGTTTCAGTCCGCATATATGGCGGAGGTCGTGCGCGGCGGGCTGCAAGCCATTCCCAAAGGCCAGTACGAGGCCGCGGCCGCCCTGGGGCTCGGTTACTGGCGCATGATGGGTCTGGTCGTGCTGCCCCAGGCTCTGAGGCATGTCATCCCAGGCATCGTCAATACGTTCATTGCGTTGTTCAAGGATACGACGCTGGTGTTGATCATCGGTCTCTTCGATCTTCTCGGAATCGTGCAGGCGGCGGCAACCGATCCCAAATGGCTCGGGTATGCCGTGGAAGGTTATCTCTTCGCAGGATTCGGCTTCTGGGTATTCTGTTTCGGCATGTCGCGCTACAGCCGACATCTGGAACAGAAGCTGCACACCGGCCACGGAGAATGAGCGGGCAGCAAAGACAGCGGGGGTCACCATGATCCGGGTTGTCAGCAGGGTTCCGTCGAAGGCGTAGAGACAGTTGCTCATGTCAGGTAGCGAGATGGAAGAAAAGCAGAAATCGGTGCAGCCGATTGTGGAAATGGTCGGTGTCAACAAGTGGTTCGGTCAGTTCCATGTCCTCAAGGACGTGAACCTTAGTGTCGGCAGGGGTGAGCGCATCGTGGTCTGCGGCCCTTCCGGCTCGGGAAAGTCAACCATGATTCGCTGCATAAATCGCCTGGAGAAGCATCAAAGGGGCAGGATTGTCGTCGACGGAATCGAGCTTACCGACGATCTCCGGAACATAGACCAGATCCGGCGCGAAGTAGGTATGGTATTTCAGCAGTTCAACCTGTTTCCCCATCTGAGCGTTCTTGAAAACTGCGTGCTCGCCCTGGTCTGGGTACGCAAGCTGCCCCGCGCGGAGGCCGAGGAACTCGCCATGCAGTACCTCCAACGAGTCAGAATTCCGGAACAGGCCGGAAAGTATCCCGGACAGCTGTCGGGCGGACAGCAGCAGCGCGTCGCCATCGCCCGCAGCTTGTGCATGAACCCGAGAATCATGCTATTTGACGAACCGACATCCGCCCTGGACCCCGAGATGATCAAGGAAGTCCTGGACGTGATGGTCGAACTTGCCGAAGAGGGCATGACCATGATCTGCGTCACTCATGAGATGGGCTTCGCCAAGACCGTGGCGAACCGCATGTTGTTCATGGATGGTGGTGAGATCATCGAAGCCAGCACCCCCGATGAGTTCTTCACGAACCCGCGCTCCGAGCGTACGAAACTGTTCCTGAGTCAGATTCTGAGCCACTGAGGGCATCAGTGCGGTCATTCCGGAGCCGGATCTTCACGCGCCGGAACGCGTGAGGCTCCGACCCTTGCCTCGGTCGAGCTCAGCTGTAGCGGACATACCGCTCGCGGCCCCGTTTCGCCACCACGCGCTCGAATGCCTGTCGTTCCTCGGCACTGGGCTCCCGGTGGCTCGCCGGGACAACGCCGGTGCGGCCTCTGCCAGTACAAACGTTCTTCCAGTAAACCAGTTGAATAATCATCTCTGCTGTCCTCCGCTGTGGATTCCGGCATGTGCCCATGGTCAACGCACAGCCAGTATCCCGGCGTCGCGGCAGCAGCGTAACGGAAAACCACGGGTCATCCATGTGAAATCTTCACCCTCGAAGCCAACCGCGTTTGCTTCAGTATGCCGGGCTCCTCCCTGGACGCCCTGGAGCGGCGGCGTTACGATCTCGAGGGGTCAAGAGCACGATGGGGAATGGCATGAGGGACGTGACGCGCGAAGACAGAGCCATTATGGCCCGGGTGGCGACGCGAGCAGGTCGATCGGGCAGCTACTCCAGAGACATCAGAAAGCTTGAAGAGCTGGATTACCGCCGCACCTTTCGAAGGCTCTACCACTGCGCTCATCCCACGGTCGGCGCTGGCACACCACCAAGTCTCTCGGCCCAGGTGAAGCGCAACATCGATGCCTGCTTGGAGCGCGGTTGGGCCGGTATGGGGCTTGCCGTTTACTGAAGCGTTGCCTTCGCAGTCGGTCCGAGGCGCGCCTGCGCAGCTCGGGCGCCCTGAGAATCACTCTTACGCGGTATCAGCACCGCTTGTTTAGCCGGCAGCGACTCACCCCCTCTTCGCTCACTCGCGCCGTAATCAGTTCCGGCGGCGTCAGGTCGAAGTAGATATTGCGAATTTCCACTTTCGGGAGCTCACCCAGATTCAGCTCGTCCGGGCTCATCTCTTCGGGCTCGAATGGCGGCATACTCGAGTCACGCTGCTTGAAACTTTCGCAGCAGACATAGAACGGGATGGAGTTCTCTCTCGCCGCCAGCGCCAAGAGGTAAGTGCCCACTTTGTTGACGACCGTGCCGTCCTCGAGAACGCTGTCCGCACCGACCATTGCAAGGTCCGCCTTTTCCACGAACAAACCCAGCTGAGCATCGGTAATCAACGTGGTCGGGAGGCCCATTCCCGCCAACTGCAGGGCAAGGTTTCGACCTTCGCACAGCGGCCGCGACTCGGTCACGATCAAACTGGCACCGCGCCCCTGCAGCGCGGTAAAGGCTTGCAGGAGCGTCGAGCTGAGGCTGTGGGTGATGACGCACTGCCGTTCTCCGATCAGGGACTGCGCGTGCAGGGCTGCCTGCCTGCAGGCAGCTTGAGAAACCTTGGCCACTGCTCTTGCGGCGTCCGCCGCCCGGCGCCGCGCCGTCTCCAGGTCCAGACCGTTCAGGCCCTGAAGCTCCCGCTGCCAGCGGGACAGCAGGTTATGGATCGGAGCCATGCTGGGTCTCGCGGCCGACATGTCCTGAGCCTGGGCCGTCAGAATGGCTGTCAGCGCCGGTGTATCCGGGGCTGGATAATACAAGGCGCTGTCAGCCGCGATGTCCAGACAGCGGCGGGCCAGTGCGCTGGCCCCATGCTCCCGATCTCCGGCAATCGCGTTCATTCGCCGGTCTATGGCTTGTTTGTCAGGGAATGCACCCATGGTGGGCTCCGTCCGAACCCTCGGGCGCTCTGGAGGGTCGTTGAAGGCTGCGCGGCGGGACGCCTATGTGCTGGGCACGTTGGGGTGCCGGCGCTGCCTGTAGTCCGTGTTCACCGTGCGCAGCGCGTCGATTGCCTGCTGTGCCGAGCGCGAAAGCCTGGTTAAGCGAAAGCCAATCTCGATGCTGTGGTCCCCAGCGTCGTTTTCTTGCCAAACCTTGCGCGCGCGAACCGGTATCATCTGTGCCGCGTCTCCGTGGGCGACGGGCGAGATCTCAAGCTCGAGGCTCTCCGTAGCCGACATGGGCTGCACGGCATGCATGCTCATGCCTGCATGGTGGATGTCACGCACCTGGCCTACATACGTATGCGTGTTGCGCTTGAAGACGCGAAGCCTGGACAAGGGCTTAAAGCGTTCCCGTCTCCTGCGGTCGCTGCCACGGCATGGCAGCTCATGCTCCCCGTTGAGAGTTCCAGGGTCACCCTGGCGCCACCCGCGCTGCCCAGGGCTGTCGGGAACAGGTGCCTGAAACCACCGATGACGCCATCTCCCGAGCATCACAAGTACTGGCATTTCCATCCAAATTCAAGCGCCCGTTCATTCTGGGACGCTTTTCTGACGACCTAAGCATGCCGGACACGCTCCAGACGGAGGCAAGCCGCAAGTGCCTCAGCCAGTGCCGGCACCGTGGGATACTGATGCAATTCATCCGGGTTAACCCAGCGCAACTCAGTACCTTCCCAATCGAGATGGATCACATCAACATCTTCCACGTCAAACAGGAAAGGATGCACGATCCAGCAGGTCCTGGTTTCGGAGTCGGATACTTCGAGCGTCGGCGCTTCACAGACCAGATGGAACTGCTTGTCCTGAAGCCCGGTTTCTTCTCGAATCTCCTGCCGCGCCTGGTCCAGCGGCTGCTCCGACTCAAGATAGCCGCTGATACCTGCCCAGCGTCCGCGGAAAGTGCTGACCCGCTCACTTCGCCGAACCAGCATTACCTTCCCCGCGTGCCTGAGGAAGCCGGTTACCACCGATTTACGTTCTAGCTCCTGCTGCCCGGTCAAAGGCCCCCTCCTCCCCTCGCCGCCCCGTTGTCGGCATCGGCTCCGGGCGCTCGTGACCTCGTTCTTACGGTATGCACGACGCCGATCAGCAGACCGAGCAAGACGGTCACGAATCCGGCCACACCCGCGACGGGCCGCTCTTTCAGAACGAACGCCAGAGACAGCGTGCTCAACACCACGAACACCAGAGGTGTCCAGGGGTAGCCCCAAGTCCGGTACGGCCTTGGCAGATCGGGCGCCGTACGTCGCAGAACCATCACCCCCATTACGGTAAGGACCGCAACCAGGCCCAGCGTGAACCCCGCGAAGGAAAGCACGCCTTCAAAAGAATCCGTCAGGATGAAGGTCAACGCAAGTAGCTGTTGGGCCAGTATGGCTCGATAGGGAGCACCCGCGCGATTACGGACGGAGAGGAATCTGAATGCCGACAGGTCCTCGCCCATGCGCTGCATTACCCGCGGCCCGGCAAGAACCAGAGCGCTGATGGTCGACACCAGCAGGACGCAGATGATGACGCTCATCATCACCCCGCCGCTGGCACCGAAGATGTTGGCAGCCGCGAGAGCGCCCACTTCCACCGTGCCGGGGAGTGCGTCCCCAGGGATACTGCGCAGGAATACCAGGTTGAGCAGCAGATACAGCGTCGTCACCAGCACCGTGCCGTGGATCAGGGCCCGCGGCAGGACCCGCTCAGGCGCTCTCACCTCTCCGGCGACGTAGGTAGCGGCATTCCAACCCGAGAAGGCGTATGACACGTAGATCAAGGAAACCCAGAACCAGCCACTCGATACCTCCTTCAGCGTTGCCGCGGAGGGTTCGAATGCGGTCGTGCCAACCGGGGGCACTGTCAGACCGGCAGCGACAAACAACACGATGAGCGCTAGCTTCAAGGCTGTGGTCGCCACCTGGAACCAGAGTCCCAGACGCACATCGGTCGCATGGAACAGGGTGACGGCCAGGATCGACCCGACCGCCCAGACCGTGGGGCTAACCGTGCTGAAGGTTCCCGCATAGCGCCCCAGGGCCATCGCTGCAAGCGCAACAGGTGCCGCAAAGCCTACAACGACCGAAACCCAGCCCGCCAGGACACCCAGTGCGGGGTGATAGATCTCTCGCAGATAGTGATACTCGCCACCGGATCGCGGGAGCGCGGCTGCCAGTTCCGCATAGGACAAGGCGCCACATAATGCCACCAGCCCACCCACAGCCCATGCCGCCATCAACGTGAAGCCGCCGTGCCCCTGGGTTGCCTGCAGGCCCAGGGTGGTGAACACGCCCGTGCCCACCATGCTGGCAATCACGATGGCCATGGCTGAGAGATATCCGATATGCCGTGTTGAACTCACCCTGCTGAGAGCCGGCGCTTCGAACCTGCCACACGGTAGCGCAACAGAGAGGGCCTTGCATCCCGCGGGACAATCCCGTTCTCCGTAACCCGGTTTCCGGATGAGGTCATGGGGACTGCACCAGTTCCTACGGCGCACCTGACGGAGTATGATCACGCGCTCGCCCGGGTCCCTTGGCCTGGGGCATAGTGCCGGGGAGCCTGACATGCCGGCTGGTCCTGAGTGGCTGCACGGTGTCATGAAGGTCGGCGGCTCAAGTCCTCGGCCCAGCGTCTTCCGTAACTCGAGGAGCATCAACATGCGCCGTGCTCTCGCCCCTCAGGGGCTTAAAACCCTGCTTCTGTTGGTCGCCGCATGCCATCTAGCGTGGGCCGGAGAGCAGCCACTGACTTACGACCGCATTAATCTGTCTGCAAGTGCAAGCGCCGAAGTCGAAAACGATATCCTGGTGGCCGTGCTTTACAGTCAGCGGGAGGGCAGTGACACCACCAAGCTGGCGGATGCTGTCAATCGGGACGTCGGGTGGGCCGTGCAGCGCGCCAAACAGACGCCTGGAGTCTCGATCAGGACCCTGGACTACAGCACCAATCCGGTCTATCGAGACGGAAAGTTGACGGCCTGGCGGCTACGCCAGTCCATACGTCTTGAGAGCGACGAGCCGGCGCGGTTGAGTACGCTGATCGGCACATTACAGGAGCGCCTCGCGGTGCAATCCATCGTACCCGATGTTTCCCCGCGCTCACGCCAGAAGGCCGAGGATAGGTTGATTTCGGAGGCAATTCTGGCGTTTAACACGCGCGCGGCGCTGGTAGCCGAAACCCTGGAACGAAAGGAGTATCGGCTGGTGCGACTGGACGTCAACACGCGGGATGCACCCGTGCAGCCGTTCCCTGCGCGAGGACGGGTGATGGCCATGGAAGCAGCACCCGCGCCGCCGGTGCTCGAACCCGGTACGCGCAAGGTGCATGTCACCGTCACGGGTACGATTGAGCTGCAGCTATGACTAGCGGGGCGGTGCTTCGGACCGCTTGGTGGCAGATGGCCCGAACAACGCGCACGATTAATCGGGTCCTACCCCGGTTGCCGCGCCCGCCTGACCTGCTCTCGTCAACGACGCTCTGTTTCTGCCACCGGAAGCAGCCGCAGCTCGGGGTGAGGCCGTTGCAGTTGTTCCATTGCCCGGGCTTTTGACGCGTCGTCCTGCCCCTTCTCGGCGCGCTGGGGGGCGGACTTCGCCGGATTATGATCCTGGTGAAGGAGCTCGCCGCTGGCCATGTCATATACGTTGATCATGCTTGCTCTCCCCTGCCGTGTTGTGAAAAAGTCACCGGTTCCGAGAACTCGACGACTGTCTATCGTCATGCAATGCGCGCGCCATGAAACTGCGATTTCCGGAACTGCCGCCCAGTCCCGCTAAGTCTCTGACTTAACGAAACTACCGTTCCCTGGTCAACACCGCACACCCTGTGGTGACTGGTTACCGTCACGAAAGCGTGCACGATTTCGGTGCGGGCGCCGGTTCTCTGACTCCCGCGTGTAATGTTCTGTGATAACGTCAACGCGAGTTAGGACAACCTTTCCCGGTAAGAGTGCTGTGCCTGCAGCTGCGCCGTTCTGTGCGTAGCCGTACCGCCGAGCGGGCACGCCAAGGCAGCTGTGCGCTGGGCTTTCAGGCGTTACAGGAACGCACCGCGACGCGAAGCCCGTTGCGATTCATCGGAGAACACACCGGGACTCGGCGCGAACTGGCCGCCTCGTGGCCCACCTCCGGTATTTCGGAACGCTTGCGTGGGTCAGTGCCGTTGGCAAACGACACGGTTTCGACCACCCGACTTTGCCTGATAGAGGGCCGCGTCAGCCTCCTGCAAGAGCTGCTCTCCGGCATCCGCCAGAGCTGTTCCCTGAAACGTCGGTCCGAGGGCGGCCACCCCTACCGATACCGTCACCTGCACGGGCTCGCCTGCATGCCCCAGAAAGGATGCCGCGGCAACGGTCTGGCGAACTCGCTCCGCAAGATGAGACGCGTCCTCAAGTCCAGTCTGCGGCAGCAGCACGGCAAACTCTTCGCCCCCGTAGCGCACGGCCACATCACTGCTGCGCAGTTCTTGTTTCACGCGGTCACCAACACCTCGCAGCACCCGATCTCCGGTGGTATGGCCGTGCCTGTCGTTCACCTGCTTGAAATGGTCGATGTCGAGCAGCAGGGCGCCCAGTGGGTGCCGATAGCGTTGAGCCCGGTCCAGCTCTTCGGGCAGACGACGCTGAAGATAGCGCCGGTTGTGCCAGCCCGTGAGAACGTCCGTGTGGCCGCTCAGCACCAGTCGTTCCCGGTTTATGGCGTTCTCGAGACAGACGGCGGTTACCACGGCCAGGCGGCGATGAAAGTCCGTCCCATGGTGCCGCGTGTATCGCGATGGTTCCCGACTGCCGAGGTTCAAGCTTCCGAACAGAATCCCCTGGCCGAGCAAGGGCAGAATCGCAATGCTGCGCAGCGCCGCGCCGGAGCGAAACAGGGCATTGTGGTCCAGCCCCAGCCAGGGGCCAAGCCAGGGCTTCCGGAGACCCGCGTAGAAATCGCCCAGCCCATCCAGACTGTCCACCAAACACACACCGTCGACGTCCGATGCCTGTGTGCCCGCCTGGAACAGTAGGTGGCGCACTTCACGGTCCCGGTCGTGCAGAATCAAACTCACCTCGTCCAAGCCCAGAGCGTCCGCAACGCCGTGCACGAGGCGCTCCAGCAGCTCGGGTAGCGACGGCGCCGTCAGCAATGCCAGCTCAATGGACTGAAATCTGCGGGAAATCGTCTCGTTGTGCCCGGCCTTTTCCGCGAGTTCGTGCAGTCGACCCCGCAGCCGTCGATTTTCCACCCGCAGATCTTCGGTTGTCCCTTCCATCGCCCCCCCCTTCGCCGAGACAGGCCGCTTTCGAGCGCGAGCCTGAGCAGAAGAATCCCTGATAGCCGTTAGCGGCGGCTTCCTTGACAACTTGAGCACCATTCTTGGTTCACTTCCTAAGTTGCTGTTTATCCACATGGCACGGCCCTTGTCCACAATCGCTGTGGACAACTCTGTGGAAGAGTTGGGGCAATGGCGCTCGAAACCGCGTGAACGCTGCCCTCGTGTCACTTTGGCGACAACTTGACCAGCAGCAAAAACGCCATGTAAATCGGCCACTTAAGTATTTAAGGATTTAGTTGATCTGTGCTGCTTGCGTTACCATCACGCCCTGTGCCACGCGTCCCTTCTGGGCTGTGCATAAAGCGCGTTCAGGGGGTTGACACGGAGCCGGTAAGTGATTAGGCGGTGTGGGCGGCACGGTTTTGTGACACTCTTCACACTCCGGTAAGCCCTACCCCAACGTCTGTGAACAAAGTGCCTCCCTGTCTGCCCGGGGCTGACTATGCTGATTGATGTGCCGTCAAAGCCGCTGGAGGCAGCATCAGCAGCCGGTGGTCGATGGCGTCCGGCACTGGCACCAGGCCGCGTGCCTCTGTAAACATGCGGGAGGGATGACGATGCTACGAAGGCGCTTGTCTCGCTTCCAGAAGGCTACGGAAGCGTACCGAAGAGACTGGAATCTCCTGACCAAGACGCCCACTGAGGCCCAGCTGCGCCAGGAGATCCGCCATTACCTGCGGATGGCGGTGCTGGCCCGAAATTCTCCCGACGCCAATAGCCGGTGGCGTGAACGCCTCTACGAAGACCACGCCAGTCACCGACGTAAGCTCCTCGCCGCGTTGAGAGACGGCAGACCGGAAGCCTGGCTGGAGTATCCGGACTAGATTTCGCTGCCGCCTGCACCGCGCCCGCTTGCCCCGGCCATGATGTCATGGCAAGGTTTCGCTGTGGCTCTTCCGGCGAGGAACGGCATGGACCCGCTCTACGATCTCTG
>JAAUXT010092061.1_pt1 | contig 12898 bp, 12 predicted proteins | sample 7278171 | NCBI WGS metagenome assembly JAAUXT01 (sample SAMN14350112, study PRJNA611818) | marine sediment metagenome | isolation source: surface marine sediment (1.8m) | place: French Polynesia: Moorea | collected 2018-08
CGTCTCAGCTGCTGCGCCTCGAACACGCCTTCGAGAAGAACCACTACGTCGTGGGGCAGGAGAGAAAGGACCTCGCCTCCAACCTCAACCTCACTGAAACACAGGTGAGTGGGAGAAGACCAGAACTCACAGCTTTTTGCCTTTCAGAACCAAACTAGCGCAGCTGCTGTGTGAACGTTTGTCCACAAACCCCCAAATTTCTCTTGAAGACACACTTCTTGGTAGTTTGGTAAATCAACGGCATTTGGTCTGTTTGTTGGAATAAAAACAAGCCAAGAGTTGTACTTGGTATTCTTAGAAAGTGGCAGTCTACTTGTCTGACCCACGCACACACGCTTCTGACTATACCGAAGGAAATCTCTGAGAGAGACATTGAAGAAAAACCGTTCATCAGCAAGGGAATCCAGAAGTGAGATTCTGGCCAAAGCGAAAACTGCTCACAAGATATCGTGGTCAATCCTTTGTTCGCTGAGAATTGGAACTCAGAGTCAGCGAAACTGAGACGAAGGTCAAAATTCTGAGACATTGAAAGAGAGGCAGGAAGGCCTCTTCGTCACACTTTTTTTTATGTCCCCACCTTTTTGAAGCAGGTCACTCACATCAAAGTTTTCACCTAAAAATATCATTTTGATTTCCACTGTGCAGAAATACAAGAATACGAGCATTTCCAATGATTTTGCCGAAAGCCTTGTCAGAGGGCAAACATGTTTTCCATTTTATGTATCTTTTGCCTGTGACTGTGAACATTTCATTGCCTAATTATACACTTATTGTTGATTTAAACGACTATTTGTGTCATCTCATTCAAAGGCATTGATGTGTCTTGAGGCTGCCTTTTACAGGAAATAAAATTATCAGAAATGGTAACAACAAAGTGAAACACACCGTACACGATGTTGTAATGCATAGCCTCTGGTTGTACCCGCTGCAACAATGATAAGACAGCAATCAGGGCTCACTGTTAGTATAGCTGCATTGAAGAAGAAATTGGACTTTGATGGGCAAATTGCTCGTATCCTAAGGCTTCGCATCTGTGAGCAGTCTGTGCAAGAAAATGTCTCCCGCGCAACTTTCCGATTTCTGCTGCATTTCGGCATTAAAATCACCCCTGAATATGACATCAGTATTTCTAATTTATTTGAGGACGGGGCACCTATTGCTGTGGTGCAGCAATTGTTCTCGTTGGTAATTGGGATTTGGTAGCGAGAGGTCGGGGCGACGGCCTCACATTACGTTGTCATCGCTGCTCTCGGGTGATGAATTGCGGCTTGTCGAGGCCAATTCTCGTGATTGTGTCACCTGCGCTCGCCGTCCCCGCCTCGCCGCGCCGCACCTCAGGCGCACCACCGAGAGAACACGAGATACCAACACCGATGTTGGGACCCCAACAAAATGCAACAGAAACACAGAGAAAAAGTCGCAATGTGTGGGCTTGGTCGTTGATGGTTTTTACCCGAAAACATCCAACCACGTGAGAAAGGGACACTCGTGGAGATTCCGGAAAGGGCTCGTCCTCAAGCCGTTTCTCCCAGCCACAAAAAAAGAATCCCACAGATCTCCAACTGACAAATGAAAGTCACACAACCATCTAAAACCATGACGCTCACGACAGAGCAGTCAAAGTTCTGTGGCAACGTGGGAGTTTGTCTTCCGTCAAACAAATACATGTACGAGTAAACTCACTCGAGCTCGTAAATTTCCGTCTGAAAGTCAGGCAAAATGCATGGAGAGCAAATAAGAAGCGCTTTCAATCAGATAACTCAACTTTCTACTCACAATCATGATTGTTACAAACTTCTGCACAGAACAGGGCATGTTTCAAAAATTGCTGATAAATAAGCACGATTAGAACTACTCAGGTAATTTCTGTGTGTCACATTTAGATTTCTATCAGTTGCAAATGTGAGGTTTGCATGGCAAACAAGATTGGCCAAATATGGTTGCGAGGTGTTGTTTAGAGTCAATAAAACCATGATTACACTCCTCTAAAAGTCATTTTTGTAACTTTGCAGGGTTTATCTCTGTGGTGAGAAACCACAATTTGGCTTGGCTTGGTACTGAGGAGATTCTTTGCGTGTCTTGGCCGCCATGGCTACAGTGCGTTCAAGGTTCTTGGGGCGGTGAGAAGAACCAAATTTTCCGAGTTCCCCTTCCACGTAATCGTTCTCGCCCCCCCCCCACAAAAAAAAACACACACACACACACACCCTCACGGGTGTCCGATCGACACTGTGATAGCCAGTGCATAGAATTTGTGCCAGCACCCAAGAACACACGGTCTGAAAATTTTGGCGTGTGCGTCGGACTAAGAGCTATGGAGGTGAGAGTCTGCGTGTCCGCGCACAGGCCGCGTCGTTGACCATGTTGTCTCATTGTCACAATGGCGAAGCACCAGGTGTGCCGTTTCCTCGAAAGGCGCAACGTTCTTGCACCAGACTCACCAACATGAATTTGTGTGGTTCATATGTGGTAAACTGGCCACTAATCTTCGCCCACGATTGACACAACTCATCTGTGTGCACATGTTTGTCCCATCATGATCTGCATGGACAACGCGGCATTTTGTCTTGCTCTTGCCATCAGAACCAGTAAACATGGTGAAAAGAACAGTTGAGAATTTCAACCTTGAGAGTTCAATCAGGAAAGTTTGAGCAATTTGCGTTTGCGTGGCGGATTGCTATTTCATTACCACGCAAACTACGTCTTAATCAAACATTAATTGAATCCATTGGGTTTAATCAAATAAAAAGCCGTTAATTAATTTGGTGCGACTGTTGCTCAGGTCAACTGCTAAAACCTCGCACAAACATGACTCCAGTTGAGCGCACAACTCACGATACATGTCTGGATTTGTCTTGAAAACCCACAAAATTTTGATTTTGCCAAATTCCATGTTTATATAAATGCTTACTTACTTCTAAATTTGCCGACAGAAGTGCAGCTTTATACGTGCAAGTTGGACTTCCCTGTCATCGGAGTTTCTCAGATCGTCGACAAGCAAGCACAACATATCGTATCTCGCTCTGAACTCAGAACGTTGTCAGTAAAAAATTCGTATTCGTGTCTTTTCTTGGTGATGTGGTGCTCAACGACCTCGTGCGTGGAAGCCATTATGAATTTTGCACACATCTGTCCCTTTCCACTGTCGTGCCATTAATTTTGTTGTGAAGGTGACTTGCACAAAGGCGACTCCTTTCGTCAGTTCAAGAAGAAAACTCAAAAACTAAACAAACTCCCCTGACACGTCCTTGTGTGTCTGTTCAGGGCTTGCAGCTTGTGTTCGCGGATAAAGTGTTCGAACAGAGATTGCTTCTGATCGTGCACAACTGAATACTCTGTATGGGATGTTGAAGCAACAAAGAGACCAAATTCAACATTTACCTGCTCCCTCTGGCTTGTTGAGGACTAAATTAATCGACTCTGAATTTAAGAAAGTCAACTTATGGTTGTGTTTTCAGCTGTGCTGAATCTTTTCTAAAAATAGCTGTCGACAGATGGTAAAAACACTCCGAGTTATTTTTAAATGGTTGTGCTCGAAGACTGTTTCAAAGTATTGGTTTACTCCCATGACCCCACATATCGGGTATTTTTGCCTGGAGTAGTGCTAGTTACCTGGTTGTGCTCCTGTGCAGTTGAGTCAGGTGGGACACCCTGTCATTATCCCCAGATGATCACTGGGCCACAGGCTGGAGAAACAATGCAGCATCTCATTGGTGACTGGTAGTGCGGGCAAAGTGGGGACACCCTGCATACTGAGACTTCTTCCACCCAATCTGCGGCGCAATTTGTTTCTTCACGTAGCCCCCAGTCAGAAAGACAATCATAATTTGTTACGATAATTGCCATGTACCCCTGTTTTACTTTAGTGAAAAACACACACCAAACCCGGGAAGAAAAGAAACGATTCGTGTGAGTCCTTGGCGACCAAGCTTTGTGAAATGAACCTGGCCACCAGCGTTCCAATGACATTCAACTTGAGAGCAACAAACAAAAATCTCCTGGGAACATGTCCCAATAGTTCATCGAAAGACAGCACGAAGAAAGCCCATCAACAAACATTCGATCAAGAAGTTATGTTTCTTCATCCTCTCCATTGACGACGAAAGTTGAGTGCAGCAAAGAAAACACACGGTGGCCAGCACCCAAGTTCCCTCTGTCATGAACGTTCTTCGTCTTCAACACGAGAGCTGCAATCGTCCGGATTGTGCTTTTCTCGTACATCTGTGTGAAACAAAAATATTGTTGGTCATTTTGCTGTCTTGACGGACGAGGGTGTCACTTTACAATTTGTGTGGTGCCAATAGTTAATCAATGGCTGTTTTCATCAATTGAGAAAAAGAACTTGTCGCTTGTGTGAAGTTTGACATGATTTGACTCTTCTTGTGACCTTTTTGCAAACAACAGGCACAGGCACCTTCTTTCAGGCTCTCTCAGCCCAATTTAAATTTCAGCAAAATACGGTTCAGGTTGTGGAATCGATTCCAGAACGACAAGCTTTCTAACCTGATTCAAACGAGTGAAGGAACCCAGCGAAGAATCTCTGTCGGGAACCGTTTCCACAAAATACCTCAAGCTCTCTTTGAACGTTGTGAAGAAAACAAGTTCAGAAATCAGCAAGTAGTTTTTCAGATTGTCAAGAAAAGAGCTGTCGATGTCAGGCAGATGTGTGTTGCCTCAACCCAGTGCTACAGTGTATGCTTCATGCAGGCGCTTTCAGCTTCATCAATGAAAATTTTGTCCATGTTTGTCACGCTTTTCTCTCTCGATTCAGGTGAAGGTTTGGTTCCAAAATCGGCGAACGAAGTACAAACGCGTCAAGGCGGAGGAGGACGGGCTGCCCGTGCCGGACGACATCGAGGTGGACGACGAGCCCGACTCCGACCCCGACGACAACTGAGCCCCGCCCGCCTCTCCCCCGCCCGCCCTCCCTCAACGTGCACAGCTGCACCTCCGCTTGTTTTCACACACGCGCGCACGCACAGGGTGGTGTGTTTGAGCAGCATGGTTTGCTGGTTTAAGGTGCCGCGCACCACAAGCCAAACTCTCGAAAGTGAGAGACCCTCCGAGGGAACTGACCTTGTGAATTGAGCACAGACTGGAGACGTAGTCTTCAAACGACACGTGCAACTCGCCAAGCAGCTCCATGCATGCACAACCAGAAATATTCTGCAGGGAAGAACAAGCAATGCACTTTTGTCGCAACATTTTCTCCGGAACCAAATGACACGGTCAACACGGACATGCAGCACAGTGACTTCATTTGTTCGCGTTTGTCGTTGACCTCATCGCGTCGGTTGTGTCAAGATTGAGTCTCTGAGTGAGTTTGTTGGGGAATGCTTCTTGTGCAGACAGGTTAGGAATTATTTCGCTGTCATGCATGCATAGAATAGCTGTGTACTTATGATAGCATTTTTTTGTAATAAAATGTCACACACCAAAAGTGTCGTTGAACGTTTTCTTTTCATTTTGCACAGACTTTCCCGCAAGAAACAAACCTAAACCTTCCAAAGAACGAATTCTGAGAGAAAGTCAGTTTTACCTTTCTGTGGACTTCGGGGCACAGCCACTCAAACCCCAAAAAAGTGCACGCATGCGTCTGAAAGCAGACAGGAGAGATCTTTCGTCCGATGGAGACCATTTTGAGCGAATATGAATATTCTTTTTTCTTGATATTCTCGTCATGCCCTTTATTGAAGCAACTACATTCTTTTCTGTATTTCCACATTCATTGTCGGTTTAAGCAAGTAATTTAGTACCCCCTGGGGCCTCGGTAGTCTATGTTCAAAGAGAGGTGCAGCCATAAATAAAGTGTCAATATTTGGACAGTCACTGCCAAAATTAATTGTAAGCAAGATCATTTGGAATGGGAACAAGAGTCACAACCATTCAGAGGTCAACCTCAGCTTGTCACGGCGCAGGATAATAAATAAGAAGCAAAGTGGTTAAAGGTTCTGCACATAGGACATTATCAGACCATTTATAGCGGTGAATGCCAACATTGACTTTTGTTTTCCAATGTGCTCATTGTGATCAAAGGTAATGAGTGTCTGGAGATCAAACAGAGCGCCACCAGGCCAGGTCAACTGGACCAGTGAACGCCAGACCTCCAGTTCGTGTGGAGCCTCTTCACCTGAGAATTTCGTCAATGTTGACATTCCACACGAGCATCTCACAAGAGTCCGGACCATCACGAATCAGTTCACGTGTGAGAAAGGCGCTGTGGTGTGCGCCTTGGTGTGCCTTGGTGTGCTGTTATTCATGGGCTCACACATTTGGACGAGATGCGGCTTTCAGGAAGTTCTTCATGTGCGTGCACAGATGTCAGCACCTCCTGGATGCACCGTGCGCTTCCAGCATTCGGATCTGAGGTGGAGAATCTTGGGTAGAGCACAGACTGTTTCATTTCCGTTGATGGGTACCTCTCGCACGAAATCGCAAGCAAACTGGATTGTTTTCACAACAGATAACTTTATTGTTTTGTTGTTGTTGTTTTTTTTTTTCAATTGCTGAACAACACTCAAAAAACACAACTCCTTTTATCACACGCGGCTAGCAAACACGAAACTGTAATTTACGCACATTTTCTTTTTTATCTTCAGGAGCCAATGTCATGAGAACTCTCCAAACAAGAAGCACATGCACGAACAACACCAATTTAAGGCAGATCCGACCGACTTGAGCAACAACACTACAGCGAGCGCAAGCCCCCTCCCAATAAATTTCTCATCCTGACTGTGCCTTTTTTTGTTTCTAGTTCAATTAAAGTTCTTTGGTCGGGACCCATCAGCAGTCAGACCACTTCGAACGAAATTCTGGACGTGCTGTGTTGTTTGGAAGACATTTTTCACAAAGTTCAGCGAACAACAGCCTGAAAACCTCTGATGTCTGGAAGTTGCTTTGAATGGATCTGTTTTGAAAGGAAACAAGACATTTTGCATTTTGAGGTTCAACATTCCTGCACATCCTTTCAGGTTGCAAATTGTCATGAATTTCGTGAACGTGCGACGGTTGCGTGGCCTCAATTTTCACCTGGAGTCACGGATTCAGTTCTGGTCCTCTCCGCCAGATGTCCGGTGTTCACGAGCCTCACTCAGACACGCACAAAGAACGAACCGCGCGCCTCTGCAAAATTTCCGTTTCCAGTGCGGCAGAATCTGGCAAATAAAATTTCATGGCATCATGCAAGAAATTTGAATCCACACATCGCGGTCGACCCTGACCACAAACGGAAAATCCTGCCACCCAAATTTGTTACATCTGACCGAAATTCTTTGATTCCCTCACGTCGAAATTTTCAGACACGTGAAAACTAGTAGTTCGTTTGCCTGCTTTGGGTCGATCTTGCAAATCCATCCCTATTTCTTTGAAAATGTGTGATATTCTTGAGTTCCTCCCCGAAGACGTCAATCCGCAACGGAAGATTTCTGCATGAGCTGTGTCACACACTCGTCACACACACACACACACACACACATATACTTGTGATTCTGTGTGAGTGTGTGATTGTGTGTGTGTGTGTATGTGTGCATGTGTGTTATTGAGCATGATTGTATGTGTGTGTGCTGTGAAGTTTGATTTTTTTTTTCTTCGTCACGAACAGAGTACAATGGCTATCGGCCTCGGAACACAATGTCACAATTCATGTATTTAATTACACCTTCAAAGACGAAATTGTCATTATTTAGCGCAACTTGAAATCTCCGGAATTTTAATGATGGGTACAATGTCTTAAGTGGAAGTATCGTCTTTCTGGGCAGGCAGTTTGTAAATTATAACCTACCTCCTGGACAAGGAAATGAGAAGAGGGGTACGGGAAGCAGTAAATTGCTGCAAATGATAGTTTGCACACAGAAGCAAAGCAAAGAGAGAACACACATTGAGTTGGGTTCCACGGGGAGCGTGGGTTTCTTCAGGAACCAGCGAGACTGCTTAGTGGTATGTTAGTCGCTTAAAGGGGTGTTTACGGGGCCTAAGCGGTGTATTGCTTCGCCGGTTGGCGGCAGGAGGAGCCCCCACGAGTGCGAGCTTCCCCACATGGCGCCACAGGACTCCGTGCGCGCCCGCCCGCCCAGCGTCCCGGGGGGAAACCACCCGCTTGACCCGACTATCGCATCTCACTCAGTCCTCCAGGCCACCTTCACGCCTGCTTGCGATGTGAAAAAGTTAAAGTACTTTTAAAAGTGACAAATGTACTACTTATTGCAGACAGAGGTGTCACATTTACACTCCAAAGAAGGTAATACATCTCTTTGTACAAGAGAGGTGTTCAAGGGTCTCTTTTCCTGTCTCTAGCGTGGCGACTGAAAAAAACTTAGCTTCTTGTGTGATGCGTCTCGGGTGTTCTCCACTCTTCTCATCGGTACCAGTTCGTCTTCGCTGCGTCTGTCAAAAGGCGATTGCCCTTAACAAACAAAATGATTCTGTCTGCCTTTCCTTGTGTCAGCATTGTTCGACGAGGATTTAAGTTCAGTAATTGTTTCAACACTCGTTTGAAAACTCTTGACAAAGAAAAAGGGGTTTAAGATCTGGTTAGAGAACTAACTGTTCATGTGAGAGAGGCGTTGCGATGAAACACTGAGTGAGCCAGTGTTCAGATTCTCGAAGTCTGTGGTCATACGGCTGTAGAATTGGCAGGAATCATGTCCAGATCTGGGTTTGACTTCCAGACCAAAATGCGCACGCTTACCGTGTACATTCCACAGGAATGGAATCATTTGAGCCTTGCTTCACAATGGTTGAAAACAACAAGACACAATAACTTCAAGCCAAACACAGACACAACTTTGTTGACAACCCGCAAAAGTTCGACTGAACATTTGTTGGATTCTGCTGAACTCAACCAAAAGAAAGAGACGAATTTCTTGAGTGGCACAAACACGCACGCCACAACCTGAGGTCGTTTTCTGCATGCAAAGCATTTTGAAATCGCTCTCATCCAGATTCAAAGCCATAACTTTCCTGCACAAAATATGTAAACATTGTACAGTGAGCTGGTCTAATAGCGCTGACTGTTCATGACTAATGAACACATTTCGTAGGACATGTGGAAGAAATAACAGTCTAAACCAATTCTTCCTCTCAATTTGTGTTCAAATTTTGCGCAAATCATGCAATAAGCACAAAGGATGGAATATTACGGCCGGTCATAAAAGTTTGTAAAGCAGCCAATGGGAGAAATGCGTGGTGTGTACTTTACTGTGAATTGAATTGAGAAGTTGATGGTAATTGGACATGACAGGCTTATTAGCCAAAATAACTCGGATAAACACTCAGCTAGTTACCTTATTAGGATGTCAGCACATTGTTTAGTCCCAGGGGAGGAATCGACAAACCCGCGTAGGAGTGAGTCAATCGGTCAAACAAACTGGACGGCTGCTTCCCACGTAAAATCTCGCTTTCCCAGATGTGGAGAAAAGCTGACAGGCCGAAGGTGTGGGAATTTACGTTTGTCAAAATCCGAAAAAATACAAATCGGACAACAGAACATTTTCTTCCAACAAGGTCAGACACCGAGGTTGTCAACCAAGGGAAAAGTCACGGCTCACGTACCACTCACTCAAAAAAGAGGAAGCAGAGAAACACAACATTCTCAAATATACAAGCTATTCTTGTTGTTGTTGTTGTTGTTTTTTTTTTTTTCAAATCTGCGTGCGGAAGTGCCTGTGCCGCTCAGAACGTCAAACGAACACGAATTGACATTTGCACAATTTCTTTCTCTTCTGTTTTGTTCAGGTGTGAAAAGTCCTGCTCCGATTTTCAGCGTTGCTGCACAGCTCTTTTTGGAGCTGTTTCATTTCGTTTTGCCAGAGACAGCCACATTTGTACTGCCTCCCTGACAAATAAATACAACTTCAAAGGTACACAGATAATGAAAAAAGTATCTGAATGGCTTTGCACCGTGCCATGTCAGCCTCACATTAAACCTATTTTTAAAAAGCCACCTTCCTGCCTGTATTCAAGACTGTCCAAATGCTACATATCTACAAGTTATTACATTGAAAAGAGAATCATAAAAAATGCAAAGTTCTTTTGCAAGCTCTATCTTGCGCTGTGACCCAAAGCTGCGTATGGTCACATGTGCTGGGACAGCTGCTCAGAAAAGCGCAAAATATCAATTGATATAAGAAAAGTGAAATGGGAAACGTGTGCAAAAGGTGTGTTTGGTCAAACAAACACAACCAATTTTTGAGGAGAAGCAAGCAAGCGCAAACGTGGAGTTGACTGCAAGTGAGTTCAAAGTCTGGACACGAGATGTCACACCCGAGTCAGGCCTTGCTCTACGAACTTGGGAACCCTCGGTCGACGAGCAAGCAGAAGGGATGTTCCGTCAGGGCAAGCAACATTTTTCCGTTTTCCCTTTGCACGTTTCATAATTCGGTCCAAACCCAAAGCCACTTCCTCAACTGACGAAAATTTCAGCCCAACTGCCAAGAGCCACAGCAAAACAGCGTTGGTCTACATCGCAAAAACAAATCCTCAGCTTCACGTGTGCAGTGATGATAAGATGGCCTGAAAGGGCACACTCTTTGTGACAAGCCCCAAATTCAACACCTTCATCGACATGAAACCATTTTTGTGCAAACAGGACAAAGCAAAGTGTGGAAAGGATTCCTGATGCCTGTTATTGCGGGTAAAATGCATCTAAAAGACATTCAATTATGATTTATTTTCCAAGAAAGTCGGAAAACGGCATCACACACAACTTCTAAATCAATCATATTTATTCCTGGTACATGCATTAATGGTTTCGTAAAGTAGCCTAATCATAAGCTGTCGGAACTGGGTAAATAAGCTGTTATTGAGATTACGTGACCAGGGTGATTTCCTCAAAGCGTTTTCTTCAGTGTGAAATGGAGCACCGTTTGGTTTTCTGGAGTTTCTGTCGATTTGGAGTTGCATTGCAAGTGCAGGTTCCTTCATCGGGTCCCCGTCTGCGAAAAGTTTCAAATCAGCGCTCTGGAATAGTGCTGGGCAAATGTCTTTCAGGTGAAACCTGACGTACTCAGTTGAAGTTGATTTGTATTTTCAATTGTTTGATGACAAGTTCTGCTCAATGACGTGAGACAATGAGACAATTGCACGTGACTCAAAGAAATCCCCACCAACAGTGAATGACAAACGCAGTGGCGAGGCTGAGCTTTGCAACGCTCTCTCAGAAGGAACGCAGTACGTGATCCATCAGCCGAAACTGCCAAATGATTAATTATAACTTACTCGATGCTTCGAAGCGGGAAGGAAGTGCATTGTTGATGTGTTTAAGGATTCAAATTACCATAATTGAAAAACAAATTCTGTTGTGATGTTATGAAGCTGAAAAAATCCATTAGGTACTCCATTACGAAGTCATCGTGGGATTCATATTCATCAATCTAGAGCAAAGCTGAAGATCGCAGTCTACCGAGGCAACTTACGAAACATGGACCACAGGCCCCAAGCATTGCGAGTCCTGCCTACTTTGAACGACAAAGAACTGCAAACAATTTTCAAAGCGCGGTGGAAAGTTTTTTTTCCCGTCGTGGCTTCATTGTCCTGCTTCGGTTCCAACAACACTGTTTTCATGGTGACAACAACTTCAGATCTGCTCCGAAGCAGTGGGAGAAGATCATAATCAAAAGTTTTGTCAACACTCATCTTGAGTCAGAAAAGTTTGATTGTTTCAATCGGAAGCGAACCATTCTGAAATCAAAACGTCAGTTTTGAGCATTGTCTAAAAGCGCAAAAATCTCACGAACGTAAATCCAAAGCGATTATCTGGTGCGTGATCGATCAAATAAAACAAAGCAATAGCCAATTAAAACATATTCTGATGTTTTAATGTCGGAAGGAACTCAATTGCAGCAACATAGAGATGTGTTTATAGACTCAAATTACCATAATTGAAAGAGTAATTGATTTTGAAAACTTTCCATTATGCAATCAATTTGCGGCCACGTACAAGGCGAGGCAGGAGCATCCCAAAGCAGATGCAGGTTGTATTGATAACATCAAGTAAACATCCCTCGCAGGCACTTCCAAAAAGTTCCACCCAAAACGTTTTCCTCAGCTCGAACTTTTCACTGAAGAACAATGGAAAAAACGTCTGACAACACACCGAGAGCAAATGTGTGCAGCAGTGAAGCATTCTCTGCATTGCAATCATTTGTCCAACCTGAAATTGGTGATGGCCTTTACGCAGTTGGTGCAGACAAGGAAAAAATATAATATATATTTGGTGACCATTCGGCTGTTGACCAAAGCAGCTGGTCGCTTTCCCACAACCAACACCTCCGTTTTGCGATCATTCAGACTGGATCATAGTGCAGCTTCAAAAATCTTCTTCTCACACGTCAAATGCACACACATTATCATTTCCAAGCGAAGCAAAATGGCACTTCATTTGTGTGCCGAAACAGTGAAACAAGACCGAGAAAAGAAAGCTTTGAGGAAATCACCCTGGTCACGTAATCTCAATCACGGCTTATTTGTCCAGTTCCGACAGCTTATGATTAGGCTACTTTGCAAAGCCATTATATCTGAAAGGCTACAAAATATGACAAATGAATCTGATTTTTGGTTTAGTGCTGCATTCCATTTTCAGCCTCAAGGTCAATGAAATGGGCATCGCGGTGCAGGGGAATCGCGCTGAAGAATGGAAGCTGCACGACGCTGCGCCTTGAGGTTACTCTGCACATAATAGACAAAAGGCACGCTGATGGGGTTGCCTTCAGAATTTTTGATGGTCGCGTAGCCGGCCATCTAGGTGACGCTGTTGGCTTAAGAACCCTTAGTATTCATGTGTGTGTCTGTCCACACTTTGGAATGTAACCTCCCCCCCTCCCCCTCTGACCACCCCCTCCCCCTCTAACCACCCCCTCCCCCTACCAACCACCCCTCCCCCTACCAACCACCCCTCTCCCCC
>JAAUXT010009715.1_pt1 | contig 12895 bp, 14 predicted proteins | sample 7278171 | NCBI WGS metagenome assembly JAAUXT01 (sample SAMN14350112, study PRJNA611818) | marine sediment metagenome | isolation source: surface marine sediment (1.8m) | place: French Polynesia: Moorea | collected 2018-08
CACCAGAGCCCCCTCCCCCTGGACAAGGAGGACAAGGAAGAATCGACGACATTACCGGAAAGGGACTTCGCACTGCAGTTGCCTTGAGCACTGCTTCTTGTTTCATTTTTGACGAGGCAAAATCAAGCATGCTTTTTCGTATAGGTTGTTGTCCAGTCTAAACTTCCTGTGGTTTGGAGAACGCACGATGTTCTTTGGTCTGGTTTGACCGGAAACCGCTTCTACTGATGAGGACTGCGCGTGAGGAGAGAGAGTCTAATCGCAAGGACCCAGACTCGCGTCAAGCCAAAACAAGTCCATTCTCTTTACACAGATGCCAACTCTTTGTTTGATCTGTTTGCGAACAAACGGGAGTCGATTCATGCAGTGAATTCTTGTTTTCCGTTCGTGCTATTCTTGTTCCTGGCACAGGCAAAACCACTGAAGCTGTATTCAAGATAATCACATGTGAATCGTACCCACCCGATTCCGAGCTGCACATCCAACTGCAAACAGCAAAACTGATTTGAGTTTGGAGTGGTTTGAGAAGGAAGAGATAATGGCAGAGAACCATATCATCCAGGAAAATCCAATCTCCCTCAGTGTATGACAAGGGAGGGCGGACCCTGATTCTTTGCATTGCTACGTCCTGATGTGGTTAAGGCAATCACATTCTGCGAAGGTAATGATGTTACGCCCGGGTAATAATGTTAAGCTGGGCGCAATCCAGTGGCGACTGCCTTCCTCGCATACAGACCTGTTGCTGTCTTCTGGGCTCCATTCCTTCTATGGATTATCTCGCTTGTGTGCGAAGGCCTTGAGTATCGAGTGGTCCCTCCCTCCCCCAGGGTTTCAGGGAATCCAGTTTGGTTTGTTTGGCCCCAGGTAAGCAAAGGATGAATGTTTTCCTGATCCAGTTTCGAACCGCCTGCAGTGACGAGATGTCATTCCGGTTTGGCCGTTGACAACTGGAGCAGGTCGGGTCACTGGGGACCCTAGGGAAGTCCAGTGAAGCACACAGCTGAAGCAGGAGAGGGAGACAACTATTCAGCTTTCCATCGTCAAGCGCAAGAAGAATTTTCCGGTGTTTCCATTGTGAGAAGTCAAGACTCATCCATCCGTGACCTGACACTGGATCCGCTCCAGACTCCAAAAACTGGCACTTCGTTCCACTGTGGAAGGATTATTTGCTACAAAGCTGCATTATAAAGCTTGTCCCAAATTTGAATTCCAGCGTTTTTGCTTGTGTCGCTTTCCTGGCATATCCCCTGTGTGCACGCATGCTTCTGTGCATCTGTCCGAGACCAACATTCCACCCAACAAAGCAGTGATTCTTACCCCTCACATCGGCCATTGTGACCCATGGCTCTTTGTTTCTGACTCTACATGGTAAACGTCACTCAACATTGTTGTCCACCCGCCTCACAAAGGTCCTGGTGCGGCCTTTCAGTTGGGAGGCCGTTTCCTCAAGAAAAGTGAGGCGGTCGAGGAAACCATGAGTTCTCCACGGCTTTCCATTGAGTAACCGCGGGTCGCGGGAAATGCAGCCACCTCCTCCTCTTGAGTCCCAAGTGCGATTTGTCGGGAGTCGGGGCGGTTTTCCATCATTATTGCGGGCAAGGATTGTTGGTGAAGAAAGTAAATTGTCGCAATCTTTCGTTATTACCCCGTGATTCGGTTGCAATCTGTTTCTCAATGGAGGGAGTGAAAGGGGCGCTTTGCAAACACTCCCAGAGTCTTACAGCGACGTCGACGCTTCTGGCAGTGGAGGACCCCCGTCCCCCAACATCCATTCACTGAATGTACTTCCGAGGAAACAGTGAAAAACAATTTGAAAACACCAATTTTGGTGACAACAGCCCTTGAATAGCGAAGGCGTAAAAACGATTACACTGGAAGAACATTGTGAAATTACAGCCCGTGAAAGACTCGTCACCAAAATTGAGCTGTTCTTGTTTCGGTTCGCACACTCAAGTGACCCTGGAAAGGCTGTTATCTTCGCTGCACCACATGTTGGTAAACGTGGAACCCTGTGCAGTGGGACCATTGAAACAGCGTGTGTGGATCACTCACACATGGAAGGGAAGGGAACAAAGCAAGGATCCCAACGTCCTGCCGCCCCTTTGTATTATGCTGCCTATTCCAGGGAGCGGAACAAGCTTGAAAATTTAGCCGAAGCTGAACTTGCAAAATGTGCGAAAATCAAGGTTCCTCAGGAAAGCGCAATTCCTTTGACATTTGAAAAATACACAAAACTGTTGGAGGCGCTCGGAAGAGAGGAAAACCTTGACAGACAAATCTCTTTGCACGAAACACCCTGCAGTGTTGCCTGACACACAAAGAGCCACATTTAGATTTCGGAAATTAGCCGGTAGAAGTAGAAGATGCAATGTCATGGTAAATTTGGAGAATCGAGGAGGACAATGGAGCAACTGGAGAATCGCCTGACATGAGAAATAGACTTCCCAGTGGTGTTCCACCTCATTTCCCCATATTGACTCCCGCAAACGGACTCTGTTTGTTCTCCAGCGACTTGTGGCCATTTCTCTTCCACTCGACTGACAAGATTCATTGCCACGAAGGAAGCCAAAACATCCTCTGAGGACACACGAGAAAAGGATGTCTCTGAACATGCACGCAACATATGTGTGTGGTATGTTCCTGTCCATTTCAAGACTCCTCTGTCTCGTGTTGCTGAAGGCAAATCTGAATCCAATGCCAATTCAACGTGTTTCTGCCCTTCACTGGACTGAACGAAGACTCACCAATCTTTCATCTCCAGATGACACAATTTTTAGCTGAACTCTGCCATTCTGTGACCGAAGCTGGAGCTGGATGCATCTGGCTGCTGCTGACATGCAGCTTTTTTTCTCTTGCTTCAATCGCTGTTGTCTTGCGTGATGGCAAACAGCTCATTGACCTCCTGGCAGCGAGCCAAACACACGTGCATTGTTGTCTGTTTTCTGTTGACAAACTTGCATTTGTCTAGAGATGAATCGGGTGAAAAAGAATCCAAGGGACCAAAAAGAACAGAGACTGAGTAACAAGGTGACAAGAGAGAAGCAGATGGAAGAGAGAGAGAGAGAGAGAGAGAGAGAGAGTGTGTGTGTGTGTGTGAGAGAGAGAGAGAGAGACAGAGACAGAGAGAGAGAGAGGTGGAGAGACCAAGGAAATGGATGGACAGAGAAAGAGAGAGAGACAGAGAGAGAGACAGAGAGAGACAAACGCGGAGACGAATTGGTACGGTATTGGTATTGGTGCTTGGGATCCTTTCATCCAGATCTGTTCTGCCGTAAAATATATACCATACTGCTCGATATTCTGGATAATGCATCAAATGACTAGATCTACACATTTGCCTCCCTTCTTGTGTTAGTTATCTGTATGGCTGGAAAAACTCGTTCATTAGTGTGATGAATCACACAACACCAATTCACTGATACAGATAATACAGATAAGCGGCACCAGTACTTCCCCTGGGGTATGACAACGACAAGAAAACGGTCCCCTCTTGCTGAACAAACTTCCAATGGGACGACAATGTAGTTTTGTCGGCCACATTTGTGTGGATCTCAAAGAAGAATTCGCAAAAAAGGGGGTGAGTGGAGTGAGGTGGTGTACACGTCAGAACACAGCAATTTCAGCACGTTTTCAAAACTAAACGTTGCACCATTGTGGATCTGTCTTGTTGCATCTGCGAAATTGCTCCATCAGAAAACACACACCCTGGTCATCTGATCTTCACACGGGAACAAGGTCTGTGGAACTGACTCTGCGAACCATGTCATCGCACTGCTCACATTGCAACAGACAAGATGATGATCCCCAAAGCTATATCCGCGAGTATGTAAATCACAGTCAATAAACCACTGGTCTGGCAAGAATCACATTGAGACGCGGGGAGGGAGGGAGGGACTCTGGGTATTGACGCTGCTACAGAGCCGCGCGGTGCACAGATTCCCCAGGCATCAATACAAAACCATCGTTGAGGAGACTTAAACAGCCAGTCTGACTTTTTGATTACCGATAGGCTTTACGCTACGAAACATTAGGCGCCCGTTGTGGGACCTTCTTGGCCAACAAGGAGAATGTTCGCCTGTAAATCGGGGGGAATGAGGCACCGTCTTCCCATTACATGTCACTGCAACAAAACACGCGGAGAAATGGATTGAAGAGGCAGCCCACGCAGTTGACGCTTGCTCTCTGCAGATCTACTGTGAAAGAGGAAGCGCAAGAACAACGTCAGCCTCGGATTGAAGACTGTTGTCGCTTTCACTGCAGGTCGTCCCCAATTGTTTTTGTCACCTGTGTTTTCTTTTTCTTGCTTTCTGCCTCAGCTGAAAGAGTAAGACAAAGGCCAAAGCAACTTTAATTTAAAATTGCGAGGAAACAATCCAAGCGCGTCTTTCAACTTTTGCTGACAGAGACGAATGGCAAGTTTTGGGAAAGAAATGAACCTCTACAAAAATTCCTTTCGAAGCATTCCAGAACAAGATGACAAACGTTTCGTTCACGTTGTCTCTCGCTAAGAATGAAAAGTTGGCAGGTTGTACATCATCAACGGAAAGTCAAAGCCTGATCTGTGGAAAATGCAAGCCGTACTGATGGAAAGTTTATCAAAATTTATTGAAGCTTCTGTGAACAGTATCAGAAGAGAAAAGTTTTCTTTATGAAACAAATGGAAGTTTCTTGTATCAGGCTTCAAGAACAATGGAAACTACGGATATGATAGCCTTGTTCTTGCAGGGAGAGAACGTGAAATCAAAAGGGTTGGTTGAATTCTTCTCTTTGCTGTCTGAGGCAAGGACAAAAACGTCTCAATGCAAAACACGGACGCAACTGCAGATTTCGCCGCTCCTTGGCAAAAGACGTTGTAAAAGGGTTGAACCGTGAACTGAACCTTCCTGACTCTCCTGAGCGCTTGGAACGGGAGACTGGCTGGGATACGTGCACACGAGACAACACGAGTCCAGCGTGATCTGTTTGTGGAGGAGAATCTATCTCGCGTCTCGTCTTCCTCCTGATCTCCATGCAGCCGGCCACAGCCGAAGCTACTCGGGGAGCTCGGTGGATGAGCGCTGTTTGTTTAGGCGTTGGAAGCAAACGCGTCGTGAGGCGGAGACGGCGGCGGTGTTTGCGGAGACGACCCACTCCTCCGCCCCGCGGCTGGAGACGAGAGAAGCACGTTTTCTGTGTCACTCGCCGGAACCGGAACATGTGTGTTTTACTGCAGGGAGGATTGTGAACACGAGTACACAGATCTGCTTGTGTCCAACAGTGGCGAACGACAGCGAGAGTTTGTTTTGTTCTTTCTTTTCTTCTCCTTTCTTTCTTACTTTCTTTCTTTCTTTCTCTCCATCCCCCCTCTCTCTCCTCTCTCTCTCTCTCTCTCTCTCTCTCTCTCTCTCTATCTCTCTCTCTCCCTCTCTCTCTCTGTGGTGGTTCATGTGAAATCACACAACACCACGGTCAAAGAGAGTTCTGTGATTGTCAATTGTTTCCACAACGATGAAAGCACAGACGACAGGTTTTGTGGTTGAAGGGTTCAACAACATTTCTGAACTCATTCCCACTTCAGACCCGAGGGAGTTCTTCCATTGTTCCGCATCGGACATGCACTGCAGAAGACAGAGCACACCAGTGCAAAATGGGTGTGTCCTGCGCTGTCCATGCGCATAATTCCACGGGCGTCGCTGCAGTATGTCCATCGCCGTGGCTTTCCTCTTGTTCCATCCGATTTGGTCTGACACTTTGAGCCAGAGCACTGAGCGACTCATGAGGCAGCCACTTGTGTTGAGGCCACAGATACCTGCTCAGTGCACCTCATGAGAAGTTGAAGCCTTCAACAAGAAACTGTTTTTCAGGCTTTTCAAAATCCGAGAGAAGTCAACCCCCAACAGAAGTTTTGAACATGTTCTCTTGAGAAAGACAAGAATTCTTCTCGACGTAAATGTCTGAGAATGGTAAAAACTGGACGAACGAGGCATACAGGTAGTTCTTCCATGTCTGAACATGCTTGGGACTGAGGCTCATTCAGAGGGGGCTCAATTGTGCACCCTGTGAGCAACACCATACATGAAAGAAACATCTTACACTGCAGATTTTTACTATGTCATCGAGATTGTTGTGGTTGAATCTTCCCCTGAAGACACTTCCGTACTGTTTGACACTGCAACTGTCATCAAGGTGAAGTCATAGGACCTGGCACTGATTGCCAGCACAGTTTGATCCCTTTCAATTAGAGGCGCACAAATGCGTGTGGTATTACCAGGTTGCGTGACAATGTCGTGTGCTATTCACGGGTCTGTTCAGTACATCTTGTGGGAATCGAAGGAGAAAACATCAGCTTTGTTGGCTCGTTTGGCTTGTGCAATTGCTGCGGGATTTGCATGATAAACAGACTTTGTCCCTGGGAAGTGAGTAACAGGGCCAGACTGCACAAGTCTGATCCATATCGGGTGGTTCAGTGTTGAATCCTTGTTTCGGACACAGGGAACAGGGAGTCTTGCAACGTCCACTTCTCGTTCCAAGTTTTTGTGGGTGAGTGGGTGACCAAGTGCATCTGATTTCCAATGGTGTCACTCCACATGTAGTTTGTTGCCTGCTGGATGGTTCTCTCATCCTCGCGTTGGTTCCAGCAGTCATCAAAAGAGACACAGCAACCGAAGCCGATGGCAGAATCCATAGGAAGCGACAGGGACTTGAAATGGAGCCAACAAAATCCTGCCTCTTTCAAAGGCAAATGCACAGTCTCCAAAACAATCACAAAACCCATTGCTGCTGCTTTGCCTGAATCAACACTCGGCGGGCCTGGATGCGTAGGATGGAGGGAGCGAGGGAGGGAGGAGGAGCGTCTTCCAACACCATGGCACCATCGTCCTCTTTTCAAAAACAGACAGTCTATTGTCAGCAACACGCAGAGAAATCGAGACGACTGAATAACACCGCGACATCTTTTGAGATCAAAAGCAGAAGTTTGAGCCACACACCACATGTTTGAATGCGGAGCTGTGTGTGAGGGTCCATGCACTCTGCATTCACGTCACTGCTGTGGACACATTCTATTCCGAGAGAGATTGGATGTGTTCAGAGCCCCAAGTTGTGCTGATGGAGTGGTAACTCTTGCCCAATTAATAGCGCTTCTCCCTTCCCTGGGCGACTGACCCGCTTTGTGCAACCTGCATGTCAAGCAGGCTCAGAATGCAGGAACAATATGTCCACGCACACACTCACATTTCCCAAGCGACTATCATTGTCCTTTTTGTCCTGCAGTGGATACGCGTTGCTGCATAATTTTTCGTCTTCACAACCCAAGGCTCAAAGCCGGAGGACAGTAACAAAGGAAAAGTAGCGTCTCGTACCCAGAGACTGCCTGGTTTGACAGAGTTTCCTTGTTCTGCAATGGAGAAGTTTCCTTTTCCTCGCAAACGGAACAAAACAGGCTCTCAAAAACTCGTACGCGTACTATTTGGCTTCAAAACGAAGGCAATTTTTACTGGGTTATCACAAAATTAGGTTCGTATTGTGTGGTTCCTCGTGGTTCGTAAGAGACGAAACGTGTTTGAATTGCAGGAAGTAAGATCGTCCGTCTCAAGCGAACGTGCTCAATGCCCCTGTGTCTCAACCACTGAGAGCCACAGCTGTCATCTTCCCCCGAGAACGTGTTTGCTTCCAGTGAGACCAAAATAGCCTGGAAGTTGCCTTTTTTACCTCAAAGCCTTTCTTCAATATCTGAGAGGCGAAGTGGGGACACCACCCTCCTTTTGCTGACCGCCGCGCTGTGTGCGTTGCCCGGCTCCGTTCTGCAGGCAGCGAAGCTGTGAACGCAGCCACCGCCGCCCGCCACCGCCGCCGATAAGCAATGCGGGGAACAGGCGAGCGAGCGCTGCACACACGCCAGGGTAGGGACACAAGCTTCATCCGCCGCCACGACGAGGGAAAGCTGCCTCCTGTCTGTCTGCCTGCCTGCCTGCATCCTGACTGCCATAAGGCGCTGCATGTAGCCGCCGTAGTACAACAGCGGTGATCTGCATAATATAGAACGGGCCTTTGCAGTCAGACTCAGTCTGAGCCAAGAGGCCCACCCCTGGGATTACATTGGCGCACACTTGTAAGCATCTGCAAACACACTGCCACAGTTTAAGGCTGCTTTCTCTTGGTTGAAGAATTCTGGACTGCGGATACTGACTTCACGACCAAGGTATGTGCTGATCCTATCTGCATCAACAAGTTCAGTGTTTAACAGATTTAGGACCAAGGCCTGTGTTATCACGCGGGTCTTCTTTTCTGATTACATCGCACTTGTACGGATTGAAACAGTCTGTTCTCTGTAGGACTTTGGGACTTGTTGTCTCCAGTCGGTCTGAGTTTTGTGTGCGGTTGGCGTGCGTCATTCTCGTATGAACAGCCAGATCCATCTGTGGTGCAATCAATGGGGGATGAAGCGTTTGAACTTACGAACTGTGATCACATCAAAATCTACATAACAAGGGCCATAAGCTGTGCTTTATGTGCCAGGCTAATGAACGTTCTCCTGAATGAACACTGGTTCTCCCATCTGTGCTCTTGTTACCCGAATTTAAGGATGAACCTTGGTCCGAAATGGTTCATAAATGAGGCGTGGCAGCACCTGGGCTTCTTCTCCTCCCGTCATCTGGTTGTTGTTCCGTGTTTGCTTTACACTCACGCGCCTTCACCATTTGAAGTCCCTGCAGATGTGTCGCGTCACATCGTAAGGCAGTGTTCCTTTAGCCAAGACTGCATGTGCTCAGCTTGCAATGGATCCTGACCTCAATTTTGGGTTTGACGCCTGACGTGGCATCCCATTATTCCGGGGGATTGCACCGGATCCTCCGCTCAAAGAGACGGGTCTTACGAGGTCGCTGCGGATCACTGGAGCCGTAAAGGGAGCGAGATCGTCTCAGATCAGATTCCCGATGGATTTCCAGATGGAGCAGATGGATTTCTGTAACTGTGCTGATGCGATATTTTACCATTGGCGATGAGTGTGCAGTCACTCACACTTCAGATCTGAACCATGTATGCGGGCTGTGTCAATCCAGAGAAGTTGTCGTTGGTGCTCGTACTCAGTGCAGTGTGAGAAGTGATCCTACCACTTCAGGGTGAAAAAATTTGCTCTGGTGTCAATGCAAAGCATATCAACTGTCACAATCGTTATTCTGACGTGGTGCGAAATGTGCCTCTCACACTGCGCTGAGTGCGAGGTCCAAGTCTTGAGCCAACGATGAGGGAACATTGTTCTCCAAACACGGTGTGAAGTTCACAGCAGCCACCAGGACCCCAAGAAGAGGTGCTGTGTCTGCGGAACCGTAAATCTCAATGTGAGTAACAGCCGCCGTCGACTTCGCTCAAGTGAGACAGTGTGTACGTGTTAAAGACTCATCCATTTCCACTAAAAAGAGACAGGCAAGGCTCTGAGGACTGACTTAACAAGGGGATGTACAAAATGCCTTCCTTCCTGGCTCTCATGGATGTGTTGGGTTTTGCTGTACGTATTTGGCCACCTTCACTTTTGTCATAGAAAAAAGACGAGGATACAGCAGCTTCTCGTGTTCGCGAGATGTTACGAGATCACAGACTCTACCTGTGTGACAAATTGACATGGAGAAGGGAATTACTCCTCAGACTCCTGTAACAGCAGCAGCTCTCGCAGATTTGGATCAGGTGCGTGAGAAACTCTGTGATGCCTAACGACGTGAGCTCATGATGGCGGATTGCGTACGTGCGCTCGTGCTTGGCTCAGCTACTGCCTGCAACGCATGCGCCAAGCAAGTCAAATTCCTGACGCGACGCTGACACAGATTCTTGTCACGACTCAGAAATGAGTTTTTGAATCCAATGGACTGCAAAGAATAACTTCTTTTGTGTTGAAACCTGAAGCAAAACCAGGCGTGCCACAATGTTTTTTGTCGCTTGTCTGTTGCGCCCAAGTTGTTTCTTCAACGGGAAACAGTGAAGATTGATGTTCAACCTTATGATTTGGAGACCACATACTCGGATGGAGGAAGAAGATTTGTTCAGACGAGGAACTTCCTGCATTTGACAGAGTTTCCAGTACTTGTGCTTTCAGTCGTAGAGGTCTCTGTACGAGAAATTTCTCAGGTTTTGATACCAAAGCTTGTTTTCTCACGGATCATAGAGAGTGGGACTGTGGGTCACCCCAAGACGTGGTATTCTGATCCCGATTCCCCATCCTCCGCTGACTGTCGTGCTTCAGTCAACTTGGGGTCTGATCACAAGGTTGACGCCGTCGGATGATGAAAGGCCAAACTCCTTGGTGATTGTGCTGAAAAAAGCCAAAAGTGCAGCGAGATTTCAGATGAAAAAGGAAGTGACTTATTTTTCCAGGCACGCGCCCATGTGCACTTTAGTTTATCTTTTACAAGTCTGCTTGAAGCAGAACAATGTGAACCAAAACCCCTCGGGTGGAGCCGTGTTACAAGAGCGGCCTCAGCCGGGCTTGGAGGTAAGCGTGATTTCAACCTTCCTGAGCTGCCATCAAACACAGCTGAATTTGAAAATTTGGTTGAGACAAGCAAACAAAACCTGCACCAACGAAATCAGAATCTTCTCTGACTCAAGGCGTTTAAAGGTGACCTTAGGTACTGCGCGACAAGAACTGACACCCAAAGCTTCATTCTGTGGGCTCAGCGTCAGTGGTTGAAAGAAGTGTCCTGTGAATTGAGCAGTGGAGTGACATCATCAAGAGACACCTCAAGCTTTGTGTCACCAGAAAGCCAAAGTGGGCTCTGGTTGGGTCAGAGTTTGGTGCAACTGAGTCCGAGTAGGTCTGAACGTTCTGTTGCCATACAGTCAGGTTTCAGACCAGCAGCTTGGTTATTGGACACAAGAGTAGGCTGGTTTGCGGACTTTTTAGCCAGCTGGGGTGGTCATCTTTCTTTGTGGTCACCATCCAGCCTGAAAAAGGTAAATCGTTTGAGCTTTCTAACGGTTCGCCTCAGAGCCTTCTTGTCTTCACTGTGAGGTTTGGGGCTCCACAACGGGAAGAAGGATGAAGACAGTGCAAACCGAGTGTAATCAAGACAATGAGCGATGCGAGCTTTGCCTGTCGCGCGCCCGAAAAAAAACCCAGCCGCAACAGGCAGGGAAAATCCGGATGGCGGAGATCTGGCCCAACACGTCACAGCGTCGGAACCTAATGTCGTCTTCTTTCATCTTGGCCAAATTGCGGTGAGATAGGGGGTCATTTCGCGCTCCGTCGCTGGGGTGATTCCGCGGCGGCGTCGGCCGCGGCGGCGTCTTACATCTTCATCAGGGCGGATCACGTGACGAATGCGACTCTCGCGCCGCGCGAGATTGCACGCTGATTGGAATTGATGAGGGTTGAGGCGTACACTCGGTGAAAAACGAGCCACGTCACAATAAAAGTTTTCCAGGAGATAGGGATTTTCTTCTCCTCCAAACCTTTTAATGGTCCGAATGGAAGGCTCAGATTGTCGTTTGATGTGCGTCTTACAGGCCGCAGCCTTGGAAGGTTCCATTTTGCGTTGTTTTGCCAGTCTGTGACGGGATTTTGGAGCTGGCGTTATGTGTGTGGCTTCCTTGACCTGTCCGTGTTTCAGCAGGAGCACATAGATGACGTCTGAGCGGATTATACATCATATTCGGGACAGCAGCATGGTCCCCAACCCATTGTCCATGCCAACCAAATTTGCATTCTCAGGCCAGACAACCGGAAAACATCCATCAAGTTTCACCTGCCGCCACACAGGGGGCCTGGGTCTGGGATGCGGTGAGTGAGGGTCCGGCGGCCCGCGGATCTGTCAGGATGCGACCCCCATTGACTCCTGTCGTCCCGCGCCATCGCTCGTCACATTTTCTACAGTTCAATGGGGGACAGGAAAATTGAACTGGTATCGGGTGAACGGAACCCTGAAACAAGGACAGCTCTCTCGAGATGGTGAGCTGGATCCATCTTGTGCAAACACTCAACACAACATTCTTTGCCTTTTTTGCGCAGATGTCTTGGGCCTCACTTCACTCAGAATCAGAATCATCGAAGCATAGACATGAACCACTTCGTTGACAGGACGTGAAATTGCCGCGTTCAAACCAGTTCATCATCCACACATTCATGGCGTGTACGCTGGATCATTCCTCACAGATAACCAGTCAGATTTTCTCAAGTCCCTGCAAATTTGATACGGAGTTGACAAGGCTCTTTGGTGGAAAATCAAAATCAAACGTGGCAGCTCATACCTCACATCCTGAAGCCACGACAACAAACAACCTCAACAAACTTGAGGTGTTTCTTCAAACTTCGCCGTGTTGCACCGCGCATGAAGCCATCGTCTGTTTCTGAACAGTCAGTGCGTGCACCCATCTACTCCAGTGCACAGCAAATGCCCGAATGATGTGAATCTGCAAGAAGCTGTGTCATCTTTACACGCACAATTGCGTTCGCTACAGCTGTTCTCACCGCAGAAGTCTGAACGGGAAAAAGTACCTCGCTTCGACTGCTTGAGAAACTGTATGGTTTGTACTGGGTCTGCTGGTTCCACCCCAGGGGCGTGGTCTCTGTCAATTCAAGAGATCTTAACAGCTTCACAAGAAAGGTCTCTGTGAGCTCGTGAGACAAGTTAAAATAAGAGAAGCAGTGCTAAGGCAACTGCGGGTGCGATGTCCCCCTTTGATCTTCAGGATTTAGCCATTTGCATCTTGTTGCTGGGGTGTTTTGCATCTGATTGCTGGGAAAGTTGCCATTGACATTCTTTTGAAACTTGACTGCAAACTACTTTCAAATACCTTTCATATGAGCCATATAGTATGTCTCTATCATGAAAAGAACCTGAGATTTGGCCATTTGCATCTGGTTGCTAAGGAGTTTTGCATCTGGTTGCTAGGGAGGTTGCCATGGAGATTCCATTTTTCAAAA
>JAAUXT010139985.1_pt1 | contig 12894 bp, 15 predicted proteins | sample 7278171 | NCBI WGS metagenome assembly JAAUXT01 (sample SAMN14350112, study PRJNA611818) | marine sediment metagenome | isolation source: surface marine sediment (1.8m) | place: French Polynesia: Moorea | collected 2018-08
AGTACGGCTCTTTTAAACCGTACTACTACCGGAAACGGAAATAGTACGGTTTAAAACAAAACCATGGCTCATGACAGAGACAAATGACAGAGGTTATGGATACACATAACAAGACACCTTTTCGCAGCCAAACCGGATTTTCGAGGACTTGGTGTGATCTTGAGTTCACCCATATTCTGGCATGAAAAACAAAATTAACATGCAGTCTTGGAGATCCAAAGGAGAATAGATTCTTGTGGAGTGTGAAGGCGACAGTCACCTTTTTCACCTGGCCCCGTGGGACATCCCCCCTGGCCCCAGACCCTGCAGAGAAAACAGCTCCATGAGTCTGGCAACTTTATCAGGCTCATCCTTCAGGACTTATCAATTCAGTAATGATTCCAACGCAAGGTTCAAATTGTGTTTCTGAGTCAAGCCACTCAACTTTCCCCAACAGAAAGGCTGATTGTCTGCAAAGAGAATCTACTTTCTTAACTACGAATGCATCCCAAGCATACCATAGCACCTTGTGACACCCTGGTTCGGCTTCGAAGACTTCACACCCGGAAATGGAATATAAAAAAAAAGTTCTGTGTGAAGCTGGGTGATTTCTGAGCAGGCCGACACATGCTCCTGGAGGGCAGACAATGTTCCAGGACTGCACACACAATTAAGGGTAAAAGTTCCAATGCAATTGCTATTGGCAACACAAAAGAACATCGTCCCGATCCTCAGCGCGATCCATCACCGGCCTTTCTCTGCCCGTCCAGCTTCGTTATTTACACTGAATTATCGTGCCCGACAACAGCATGAAAAACTGATTCCTCGATGTCCTACCAGGATCAGAACCAAATCTGAACCACCCTGCAGATACTGAATGGAATGGAGGGTTCACTGTATGGTGAGCGCAGTTACCTTGTCAACCCACGCAGAGGATACGTGTTTCCTGCTGTGGGCACCGATCCCATTCGTCAAGGGTGGGGCCGATGTTTCATTGTTGTTCTTTCCCCACTTCATTACTGGTCACTGAATTGTTAAATTAATTCTGCAGTTGACCACGCTCGGTGAGACAAAGCACCTGCAGCTTGGGAGCTCGTTGCTTCGTGGGATTTGCACACATTTCTGCGCTGAATCTGGCCATGCTTGTAGTGATGTTCAACAGAAATGTCCCACGCATATGGCACGGGAGTTTGGTTTTCATTGAGGAACCCCTGCCGACACAGAACCCTCCCTGCATGGCTCAGACCTTCTCAATGCTGAAAACTGTAGCTTCATTTCAGCTCGAAAGCTGTTCTCGTCACGGTGTTTTTCCAAATTAAGGCAATGCGTTTGCGACAAAGGGAGCAAACAGACGACAAAGAGGACAAATCAAGCCAATGTCCGTCCTCTTTTGTGCGAAACTCACTGGCAACTGTTTTCTTTCAACAACACGAAATGCACAGGGGAGGCTTTTGTGACAATGAAGTTGTCCGCAAATTATTTTCGGGGGTAATGCAGTCTTATTTGCCGAGAAAACAGCGGAGCCGGACACGTGACGAGGGCGTCCGTCTCCCACTCCATCGCGTCGTCTCCGGCGCCCACGTCTCACGTCACGTAAAACATAAAAAATACACGAGAGCCTCCGGCGGATCCCGATCCTGTAAAAACTGATCTGGCACTGCAAACCTCTGGATGCGTCCATGCAGCAGCTGTATAAAACTCAAAATCTTCAACGTGCTTCGTCATATGACAGCACCTCGTGCGCACAAGGGTTATCAGCAGAAAACACATTTCTTGCTTCCCATGAATCAAATGTAAATGTGCAATTAGTTCTCGACTTCAAATGCACTGACACGGGCGCACAAATAGAAATGAGCTGACACAAATATGCATGAGCGAAAGGAGATGTACTTTCTTGGGTAAATACTCCGCGAAAGGCATCGTTGAGAATCCTTCTGGTTTCTCCGAAAAAAAAAAAAAACAGATGCGAGCGAACAAAAGCAGGGACTACTTCCCTGCTTATTTTTACAACTCCTTTCGTGAAATTACCTTCTCTGTAACTCAATAGACCTCCGAAAGCTGTTTTTGTTTCTCGAGCAAAGAGATGAGAACGACACCATTCCATTTGATCCTGCACAATCGACGTCTGTCTGTATTTTTAAATCGGCAAAAGTTTCACACACCAACAACGAAACAAAATTCCAATTGACTGTCAGTGCCCGCACTGAAATTTTATTCACGAATAAATGGTCACCAGCAAACAAAAGTCACATCAGTTTTGTACACGGTACTGGCAAAATGTTTTTTACCAGCAAGAATAAACTTCAGAGGCACAACTCAACATCAACTCAGCACAACAAAAATACGATCTTTGCAGGATCCGCAAAGTCAGAAACACACGTTTGTAGTTCTTCTCAGGTATACGCTTTCAGATGAAAGGCCAACAAACCAATGTTCTCACAGGTACCTCATCATGTCTTGACTCCGATGCGGTCAAAGTCGTTGATGAACCTCACAAAAGTTTGAGACGAGGAAACACAGTTGTATGTGTAACTCTCGAAACAAACATTTTGAAGGAAATTTGGTTGGTGAGGTTCTGGTTCGGAGCCAACACAGATTCAACGCAACGAAAGAGGCATTTCAGTTCTGCACATTGAAAGTGACTCGTTTCCCGGAGGATCTGAAGTTGGGTTTCTCATATATGTGCTCTGTGCTCTGAGCCGGCAAGTCCAGGGTATAAAAGTTTCTGTGCTGATCTTTGCGATGTTGAATGTCTTCGGCGTAATGCTGCTGTCTGTACGCCTCCCACACATTGCGTTGGAACACCGAACTGGTCGGAACCACGTTTTCCTGCGACCTCCACGAACCGGCGTGGGTCGTCATTGGTGTGTTCTCCGTGTCTTGGTACAAGTCTTGATTTGGTGGGTACGTGTCCGAGGGGCGAAGCCCACCACCGTAGTGTTGGTGCTGACCTCCAATGGGCGCCACCACGGGGTACTGTTGCTGCTGCTGTTGCTGCTGTTGCTGCAGGTTCCCCGTGATCGGGGTGGTACAGGATAAGAACGGGGGCATGGTCACCTCGCTATCTGCGCAGTCACTCAATGGCGCCTTGAAGGTCAATTGGGAGTTCTGGTTGAGCTCCTGCAGCCTGGTTCCGAAGCGCCTGGTGTGCTTGGCAGGCTTGGCTCCCGGTTGGTACCTGGGTGTGCTGACACTGATCGGTTTCCACGGAGACGAGTTCATGTTGGGCACTGAGTACGGCCGCTGCACCTCAAGCACAATCTGCTCGTTTGTGCGCCTGAAAACACAGAGATTCAAACATGACTGTCCGACCAGAGGCGTCGTCACACAACTGGTTTGACGCGGTTCTGACACACAAGAAAAGAGATGAAAATCGAACGACTTGACATTATTTCATTTGCCTGTTTGTGACAAACATTTGCGACGACACTTTTGAGCAAAAATGAAAACAATAGCAACACTGCATTGAGTGTGTTTACCATGCTTCAAAAAGACTTTGGTTCGTGAAAAATTGGGGTGCGTCTTTAGATGCACGGGTGCGTCCTTCAAACGGAACCGAGCGTGTTCAATTTGCACGTCCAGATAGTCGGCGGCAAAGTCGTGCGACTTCGCCCCTGGGTTGGAGCCGGACGCGCAAATGGACAGCGACCAATGACGACTCGTACTCACTTGATATTGCGCGCGACGCTCTCCGCTGTCGACCTCGACACGTTCATGCCGTCGATGCGCACGATGCAGTCGTCCGGCTTGAGCCCCGCGGTGTTGGCGGGCGAGCCCGGGTCCACCCGACACACCTTCACCGGACACGCCCCCGCCACGCTGAACCCGAACCCGCTCTTCACCTTCTTCAGCACCAGCTGCCATGGCAACGACAAGAAACAACGCTTGACAACAGGTGTGCTTTGCCAGGGTTGCGCACAACAGGAATAAATGTTGCACGCACGTGAAATTGCTTCCACCGAAACTGAAAATGAGAACACTTTCTTCAAAGGAAGACCAAATGGGGGTGCCTCATGCCAAGTGTTTGGAAGGAAAATGGGGGGTCACCAAGCTGGTCAAAAGTGAATTTTTCGCAGCACGATAACTGGTCAGCGGGTAATGGTTTTGTCCCTCGGACAGTGTTTGCAGTCCAAATAGAGTACGTATGTTTGCGTGCACAACCATTAGCAAATTAGTTGGGCAACAAGCTGTCCTCTTCGCAAAGTCAACAAAGACTTCTTGGTGCGATTGCGAACAGCACAAAGAGCTCTGGAAATGGAGATTGCTCACCAAATGGGGATCCATGAATTTCAGGTCCTGGTTCATCTTGGGCACGACAGTCGGGAGTCGCTCCGGGAAGCCCGCCTTCTTGGTGAGAACCTGCAGATGTTTTCTTCTCCCAACCTCATCCGCCAGGAGGTAATACCAGCCACTGATCGTCTGAAAGAGACAGGTTGATTTATTTTGAATCAATTGTCTGCCTTTTTTGCTTGCGAAGAATGCTACAACAAAAATTGTTGACGTTTCTCGGAACGCCGTCGAATCTCTGGCGGACTTGTGGGTGGGTGGGGACCCTCACTAACTTCTCTCACGGAAGTATGCTCATCCCCTTATTTTGAGTCATCGGGCAGAAAATGGGCGCATCTCAAAGCAATTTTCCCTGAATGGCATTTTACCTTCGAGTCCGAACAGATGCGTCGGACGCCGAACGACATGCAGCCGAGGAACTCGGTGGCGCCTTTGCCGCCGGCATCGCGGCACCAAACAGTCACCAGGAGGCGCTTCCGCATGTCGCCTTCAACCAGCTCCCTGCGCATGCGCAGAGCGAGAAACAAAACACATTGTTATTGGTCAGAATGCATGGATCCCAACCGCGTAGAAGAAAGTGGAAGGGACTTTTGTTTCCTTCCGTCTCATGAACTTTTGTGTGCTGAGCGTTGTGGCTGGTGCTATTCTTGCAGACGCCATCAACAAAGCACCACGGAAACAGATGTGAACACACGTTTTCTCTGGTGTGGATGTTCTTTCACAGAACAATTGACAGAGGATCTCAGTTCTGCAGCTAATTTGGGAACCCATACACACCGAAGATGTGACACACAATGACAGTTTAATTAGCCGAGAGAAAACATGGCGTATCGCGTGATCGGCGCGTTGGAGAGAATTGTTGAAACAGGAAATTACTCACAATGAGAACTTCTCGTCGAACAGAGGGTTGTTGGTGTCGTAGATGGTCTCCGTTTTCCACTGCGGGCGCGACGGATCTTCTGGCATCAGCGAAACCTGAAGGGAAAACCACACAGACTTAAATGTGCATTGCTGAACTTGACATGACAGAACTGACATGACACACGTCCGAAAGGGAAATGACAAAAAGAACTATCGCTTTGTGCACGTCATAAAATTTCGTTTTTTATGCTGGCTTTGATTTTGGCAGAACATTCAAATAGCAATAAATCTTCACCTTGACATAGGTATCGCAGATCCGTTTGAATTTCGAACTGAGATGTCTCGCTTGCATTACTGCAAAGAAAAAAGGGGGATGAAAAACATTATCACAGTGATTTGGGCGGTTCGGGTGAGGTTTGTACACTGAAATGTTATCTCGCGCAAACACATCAGATCAGAAGACAGATCTCCGAACTGATTTCCTCCTATTTGCCTTTGACCTATTCATGTCGCAGCTCCGGCGGTCGGTGCAATTAGTTTTTGCTCAATTGCGTCACACAATAGGCGTCACAGTTCCATTATGAAATGCTTATCTTACAAAGTCATCACCAAAGCAATCGACAAAGAGTGGGAGTCTTGAGGAGGAGGGCTGGAGTGGCTGAGAAGATGATGAGGTGGGATCTCGGAGGAGACCCGAGTTCCGACCCACAACTCACACAAATCAAGTCGATCACCATTGTCTTTGAAAGAAGAGCCAAAAGCGGAAATTGTTCACGCTGACTGCAATGTTGAATTTCGGAAACAAATCTTGCCAGCAGACCAGCTTCTGCCTCCTTTTTTGCTGTTTCATACAAAACTGACGGACACTTTGAGCAGAAAAACCTGGTGTGGTTGGTCATTGAACACATCCCACACATTTTCGACTTTCCAAGGTTTTGACTTCTCAAGCCAGTTTTATTTGTTCAGGGTGTCACGCAAAGTTGACGCTGAACTCACCGTGCACCGTGAGGTGTCCGCAGTTGATGTAGACGGAGAGTTTGAGCTGCCCCTTGTACGGCTGGCACGCCCTCGCGCGGGCGTCACCGCCCGTCCAGAGGGCGTCGCGGCGCTGGGCGGGGTTCCCGCCGCTAGAGGCCACCGCCGCCGCGCGCGGCGCCGCCTCGAACCCAGTCATGTCCTCAGAACTGCTGCTCGTCGTTGCGCCTCCGGAATCTACAATTGAGTTAACGGATATGTGATTCATGCAGACGGAAGGGTTTCAATCAGACATGTACTTCACGCACAAATTGCAGATCAAACGAAGCTCATTTGAGCTCACTTTGAGGAGTCGCCAGAGTTCGATTTGCAGCCGAAATATCGCGAAGTTTCGTTGCCTGAACGCAAAATCAGCCCTGAACAAGTCTGTGCAAAAGAGATCGTACTTGTGTGGTTGCACTCAGGTCTGCAGGCATGCAGACAAGTGCACTCTTGAATATGCAGGTGACTGCCTGTGGTTTTCCTTCAGAAGGATTGTCACAGTCTCACATATCATTCCTGTCACGTGTTACTTCTCAGCCATTGCCATGTTGTTTGAAAAAGTTTTGAAATGTGGTTTTGAACCGTATTGTCAAATCGTTATCATTTGAAGTGAACGATGTTCGTGACTGTCTCAATTTGTCTATTCACAAGATCTGGTACAACGGGTGCTGCCATGGAGACTGTTGCTAACAATGCGTCGCTCTTCACAACGGCTCCTATTGAATTATTATGATCATACCTGGTCAACAATACACGTGAAAGGAAGCCGCCAGATTTTGTGTGTGCTCAACAACGGTTCGCTATTTTATTCTATTTACCTTTGTTGAAGGGAGAAGTCTCTATCGCATCTTCTCAACAAATAGAGGAGCGCTTCTCAAGCTTTGCATTGGCGAGTGTGATGTGCGATTGATAAAGGATCACTTTGCCGCAACAAAAAGTACACCGCCGTTGAATTATCACACTGAAAGCGCCGTCCTGAAGCAACATCGAGACTCTCCACTTCAAAAGAGGGATCGTCTTCACCTTTTGTCCCCAAGTGGCTCTCCAGACACTTGATGCACCTTCATGCTCCAAACCGTGCGGAACGAATTCGAAATTCCCAGTCACAGTTGAATCAAAGCGAGTACAATGGCTCTGCACTCTGTGCTATTCGAGCTGCATCAATTGGTGAAAATCTCCACAAGTGGGGATTCCGAGTGAAGAACAGTTTCTTTCCCACAGGTATTTTGCCAGAACGTCACTCCTCATATTAAAATGCCTGGCGGACAAACAGTGATCAACTATCATTTACAAATGAGCCACCTCTTAGTTTTGAAGACTCAACAATAGCCTTGCCATAAGTCTATCTCTGATAAACTGAAGCAAATGCAATGGGATATCCCCTCTCCAGTATAATTTGATACTGGCCAACCCCCAAGGCCAGCCCTCTATTTGTACCAGGGTTGGCATCAAAGAACTGCCGCGCTGTAGGTGGTCGTAAATAGCAGTGACCAAAACGTCGCCTAATGACCGTTGCCCAGCAGTGGTGGTGGTCATCAGACGAGGAGCCTTTGTCGACTCAGTGATGCAACTCGTGTCTCAGTGGTTATTATCTTCAGTTCTGATTTTCCAGGTGAATAGTGTTTCATTCCAATTCAAATGCCACCGGACATGTTCGTTCAGAATGTCAACTTCTGTGAGAGCATGCAGTGTTCTCTTCTCTTTCGCGCGAGGGATCTTCTGGCTCCGAACCGCTTGAAAATTGACTTTGGTACGGAATCAAGCCACACACGAGTATAGATCTACCCAGCACGCATGTCGTGAACGCTGTTTATCGAAATCACAAATGACCCCGTGAAAAAAATCAATTTTAAAACGGTTCAAAAGTGGTTCGACCTCAGACAGTTCGAAGAACTTTCAGTTCGAAAACTGATATGAATTCAAAGATGTATGTTTAGTGCGGCCGTGCGTCTCGTCCAGCCCGAAACAATACACAGAGCGGATAGCAGCACTGTGCGAACGTGAACCTCTTAAGATCTTTGCGATAAAACTGTTGACGAAAGAGCTGAACAAATGAAACCCTATATTGACCCGAAAGCTCAAAATAAATGAGATTTCTTGCTGAGGTCTTCTTTCTCAATGTGAGCGCGTGCGCCACCCTCACATTGCGCGGTTTTTGCAAACCACATCCTCGACCACAATCCTCTTAACCCATCTCCATGCTGAGTTAAAATCCTCAATTCTAAACCTCTTACGGACCGAACAACGTTTGCACATGCTCAATTCAAAGGATTTTCTCGCACAATGGGGTTCACTAAAGATCCATCAATTGAGGAACAGACGGTGAGTGATGCAATCGATTGACGAGAAACAAATCCGTTTGTGAGAATAATCTGTTTCGGCTTGTTTCATCTCCACCACCCTGCGTGGGGGGCTTTAGAATCACACACATTTTTGCACACACACACACACACACACACACACACACACACACACACACACACACACACGACTTGGAAGATTCACAACCTTTTGCATCAGTTGCACGTGCACGACAGATATACCACGCACGCACGCACACACACAACACACACACACACACACACACACACACACACACACACACGTGGATACATGCACACACTCGCTTGTCCCTTTTCGCTTCGTGAAGTTCAAAACATGAAACACCAATCCGGTACCTATAGTTTTTCACCAAAGATCCTCTCACCTGACCAAAATCCGTAACTCATGTTCCTCCCCAGTGAATGTCGAGTGAACTGAGGGTGCAGGAAAACACGCAGGATGTTCAGCGCAGGAGTCGATCGCGCTGTTTTGTTACTGATGGAGATTTCAACTGTCACGACAAGTGTCAACTTCTCCCCGCGTTCGCACCATCTGGTTAGCGCGATGAATTCCTCAAAGTGTCACATTGGAGAAACACATCCACATCCGTTCCTTTTCACGAACCTTCGTGGGAAAAATCAGAGCCTCCCGTCTGCTCGTCCGACAATGTTTCTTTGCGTCCTCCAGCATATGCCAAGCATACAACTTTGCACCTTTGCCTCTCAGCGTGTCAGAAGTTAATGCCAAGTTCCTGTAAGAGTCCCTTTGTAAAACCATCACTGGGGATGCTCATCTCGAATTCACTCATGCTTTCCAGGTGCTGCACTGAATGACATGCAGCGCCTCAACTTTGCAGCGGCTGCGCACTCTTGGTTCACTGATCAAATTCACAAGCTCGTAGATAGCGTGCAGCATGAGGAGGCAATTTCACACGCACGGTCTATCTTTGGTGAATGAGAATTTGGAAACGATCCAGAGGTCTCCAAAATCTCACGCAGCATTTGTTTTTTCACATCGCACGTTCATCGAGTCCCCGCCCTCCATGCACGGCGGACGTTGCCAGTTCACTTCAGATTTGTGTTCTTCGCTTTCGGTCAGTTCCACGGACTTCAGATCAAGCACCCAACAAATGCACAAAAACACCCGTACAGGACTCCGACAAATTCAAAACTCTTTTTCATTCGCGGTTGTGTTGTTTTTGCGTACCCGTTTATATATTTGCCAGAAAAAATCTTGTGCGACCAAAATTGAAGAAACTGATACTCACTTTTGCGCTTCTTCGCCGCCGCGTCTCCGCTGCCGATCGGGCTGAGTCGGAGGCTCTTGAACGGGTTTCCGAGGACTCCGCTCGGAGAGGCTGTCGCTCCACTAGGGGGCGCTGCCAACCGCAGAGCGTCGACCTTGTCAGGAGACTTCCTCTTTCTGTTGGGGCCCACACAAAACATCGTGCCCTGCAAAGCGAATGGATGTGTTGAAAATGCAACAGTCAAGAACAGTGAAAAATGCATCCGAAAACTCAGTGGCAGAAAGTTGGCATCTCAACATGCCTTTTGACACTTCAACAAAAGTCATTGATGAGCAGCCTGAGGTGTGAAAATGCAACAGTGGGCGAAGTGTCACCATCCCACGGGACTCATTCACCCAAACACATCCCAATGCGACAAGCATGGTTCGAAAAGTAATCGGACCAAACGATACTTGTCCAAATCTGCACGTTAAACCACTCCACAAACTTCACCGCAAAGTCGATTGATACAAATTACAGGAAGAAAAACAATGATTTCCGCAGTACTACAACCCTGGCTAATTGTCCAAATTCCAACGCAAATTTGCAAGTCAAGAAATTCAAACGGTTGCGCCACAAAACTTGTCGCATACAGTACGTAAAACAGGGCCATTTACATCTCTTCAGAAAGGTGGAAGATAACCTGGAAGACCTTCAATTAAGTTTGTGCCATCAATCACTGGACGCTGGTCACAGTGACCCTCACCTTTGCCTGGATCAAATCAGACGCAGTTGCGGCACTTCGGGAAATGCCTCTGATCTCTCGAGCAGAGAGGCCGCTCGAGTGACACTGATGGCGCCAGGTGTGGCTGCTGGTCAGTGTTCATCTGCAGCGGCCATGGTTTCATCAACTGACCACATTCAACTCTACACCCGTGCGCTCTTCACTCACACCTCTCCATATCCATGACAGACATTTCAGACACGCAGCTGAATGTTTCTTGAAGTCCAGTGGGAAATAAAATTTTGAATTCAAGTGGCCAATAAATTTCCCACTGAGCACTGGTTATCTTCCTCTCTCTGAATCAAGTGGTCAATTTGGACACTTGTTTACAAAGCTGTCCGCCTTGTGGCTTCACAAAGCGTTGCTGTAACGTCTTATCTGCTGTGCTCTCGGACAGGACACATGCACGCAAGCGCTGCGCGTTATTCCAGAGATTCTCCACCACATGTGCGGGGACATGCATTTGATGCACAACCCAAATTCCTACACACCTCCAAAAATTCAAATGTGCCAAATGACAGTTAATCAACATTCCCTCCTATCAATTCGAAATTTTCTGCCCGTGCTCTTCAATGGATTGCCCAACATTACGTGTGGGACTGAGATTAGGTGCCCCGCGCCCCCGCTGGGCCTGCCGCCCCGTCGTCCCTGTTGCGTAACTCAGTTCCATTGGAACTCGTATCAAGCCAAAACACACCGAGCTGTCACTTTTGCAACAAAAACAGCCGAGCGATGCCCGTGCAGTGAACAACTGTAATTTCACCCGTCTTTTCCCTGTGATAAATGATTCGTTCGCGACTCGTACTGGCACACACACACGCACACACATACATACACATACATACACATACATACACACACACACACACACACACATACACACACACACAAATTCACCTGTTGGATCGCACACCACAAATCCATCAGTCCTGCCTGCCGCGCGTCCTGTGTCGTTCTGAGGTTTTGAGGTTTTGGTTTTGAGGTTTTGTGTCTCAACTTTCGTGACCAGATACTCACACAAAAGTATCAACTTCACCTTGTGGTTCAGAAAAGGACCCAGCAGAAAATGATGAGGTGGGAAACACTGGGTCTAATCACCCAACATCTCTGCCCCCAAATACGAGATACACCCAGATAAAAGGTTGTCGCTTGCATGACAACAGAAAATCAGTTTCCATATCCAAAGCATTTGCGTGTCCTGTGGTATGACAAGTCACCATAGAATCCAGAGACAGGCCAAATAAGTTTAAAGCTTTGTAATCATTGCCAGCAATCTTGTCATCTTGCACTGTCAGGCAGTCATTTTGCCTTCCATTATGTCTCCCACACGAGCAAGGACTGTTGGAACGTCCTTTGACTGAAACCAGTGAATTATTTTCCAATAAGCTGTTTCCAGTACAACGTCCCAGCAGTAGACTTCACTAATTGAGCGTGCAGCAAAAAAGAAACATTCAAACCCTCCACAAATTTGAAAACTCGTCTGGTTGATTCAAAAAAGAGTCGAAAAAGAAGTGTCTTTCCATGCAACAGAGCCCGAGGTATCTGAAACTTAATGAGTAATGCAAGGGAACGACCGTCACGGTGTAAGTACCAAATCGCGATTCACAACATGAACTCTCCACTCAAATTGGTTCAGTAATTAAACGGCATTGGTGGACTGAAACTTGATCAGGTCGAGGTGTTGAAAGTTGAGCCTCCCAGGTGAGATAGAGGGCGGACTCGCGCGCAATTCTGCCCTCACAACTCTACGCGCGAGCCTGCGAAGTTTGAAACTTTCCAACGAATGCGTGAAGCACAAAAATGCCCAATTTTCGCAAAATCGCTCCGAAATCACCCGCAGCCAACATGGGAGGCACTCGTTAGACGAAGTACTCGTCAGTCAGTACCCTCGCACGAACCAGACTCCAACGCAGAGATATCTCACTGGAAATTGGACAATTAAAAAGGCCCGATAACAAGGAACTTTTCTCCGGGGGCTACGTTTGACAGTTGAAATGTAAAATTTTAAGTGCGGCGGTAAGTACAAACTGTGTAATGTTGTGTTTGGACAAGATGGGTACTGACTGCGACCGGGGAGACTCGCCCAGGGGAACACAGCAGGTCACGCGAGGGTCAACGCTCGTTATGCAGACACAGTCCAACATTTGGTTTCACTCCAACCAAATCAGCAAAACTCTATACAAGAGAGAATCGTTGCCGTCATACAGTTTCATAATTTCTCCACAATTTTTAATGATGTCCTGTAAATGATCCTTTTCGCGTTGAGCAACAATACTCGTGCGTGGGTTGCACATGTTGTTGATGGTCGCGCGTAGCCGGCCATCTAGGTCCCGCGGTTGGCTTAAAAACCCTTAGCATTCATGTGTGCGTCTGTCCACACTTTGGAATGTAACCTCCCACCCTACCAGACCCCCCCCCC
>JAAUXT010086127.1_pt1 | contig 12893 bp, 17 predicted proteins | sample 7278171 | NCBI WGS metagenome assembly JAAUXT01 (sample SAMN14350112, study PRJNA611818) | marine sediment metagenome | isolation source: surface marine sediment (1.8m) | place: French Polynesia: Moorea | collected 2018-08
ACAAATCTTTGACTTGTGACAACTCTTACAGCATGAAATCCCAGATTTGCACAAAATCCTAAATGTTTCTGTCATCTGCTTCCATTTTCAACTGGTACCTGCACTGGTACCTGCAGCTGTGAAGTTGCAGTCATGAACGGTCCAGACCAATTTTTGACACCATCAGTAAAAGTACTGATGGCGTCATGAAAATACATATTGAAAATCTATGTACAAAAAGTTGACATTGTCTTCACTTTTGCAGTCGATGCAGTTGACGTCGTCGGCACTCTCAATGTGAAAACAAACCTGCTGTCAGTGTCAAAAAATTCACTGACAACGTCAAAAAAAGTTGCAGTCGGCACCAACGTGAAAACCCCTTCACACACCCGTATAGAAGCACACCTGCGAATGCAACAGCATTTCAGTGTAGCTGTTTTTCCTCGTCAAAGATCGGGTCACGTCAAATTTTGAGCGAACGTCACGAAATCTCTTGTCACGTGGCCTGGAGCCAATACAAACACGTGTTCCCTTCCGTGATCACACAGGCCCCAGAACAGACCGAGAAATGCAAATCGCCTTTTGCCTCTTCCTGCCTTCAGGGAGGGAGGGTGAAGATGATGCAGACATGTCAGGTTTTGAGTTCTGACTCCAGTGGAACAGAGACGAACACAGGCTCACCCGGGACCAGCCACTCCCAATGTTTTCAGTGTGAAAAGAAAGTATGCACAGGTCAAGTAAAACAGAACAATAGAACAAACCGTGTAGAATAAGGGCGTGTCCGAATTGGCGCAAGATCAGGTGTGCAGGAGCAGGGCTGATCCACCTCCCTCCCACTGACCTGAGGCAAAAATTACCCCCCCCCCAAAAAAAAAAAAAAGTTCTCGCAAAGCGCCAGAGAACTCCAAATTTCTCCTTCTGGTTGTCAAACTTTTCAAACTTAAAGTTGGGTCCTCCTCTGGTGAGTCTCCCGCACTCGACCCCATCCTGGGTCCTCCCCCACACAATCGAATTGAGAGAAAACCTGAGTATCAATTTGCGGCGTTTCGTGCAAATTTGCTCTTCTTTGTCCGCACAAAGTGGCCGCAGATTTGAGGGGCGAGGAATACACGACGCAACATGTTCATCGATGAACACATTCTGAAATTGCATCAATTCCCTCCCCGGGACTGCTCCCTCACCAAATCAATTGGCGCAGCGACAAGGAGCCTCGCCTCGCCTCCTCGCCCATGCAGCCTCGCCCAGCCTCGCCCCGGCCCGCCGCTCCACACCGCACTATCTTCCTATTTTCTTGTCTACATCTTATCGGGGCCGTTTACAAGGCGACCGCGTCGCTGTATCAATCACCTCCGCAGTCGCACCCGCTCCGGAATATCAAGTTCTGCTGGAGGGGCGGGGTCGGAGCCAGCACCCGGGGGGAGGCCTGACCCCCAAAAAATCTGTTCACCCCACACACACACACACACACACACACACACACACACACACACACACACACCTCTTCCGTTTGCACTTCAGCCGCATTTTTGGGGCGGGAGCGGAGCCAGGACGCCCCCTGGGGCACAGGAACCCTGACCCCCCAAAAAAATCTGTTCACCCCCCCACCTCTTCCGTTTGCACTTCAGCCGCATTTTTGGGGCGGGGGCGGGTCCATGACGCCCCCTGAGTCACAGGGACCCTGACCCCCTGGAGAAATATTTTCAACCCCACCCCTTGCATTTTCCCTTCAACCGCATTTTTGTCTTTCCAGGACCCGGGGGCCCTGACCCCCTGAAAAAAAATTCAACCCCCTCACTCACCTCTTGCGTTTGCACTTGACACGCATTCTTGTCTTTCCCCCTTCTCGTTGAAGTCACTCTTCAACCTTCCATACCAGATCCTGAATCCGCCAATGGGAGACCGAGTTTCAAATCAACTGGGTGAGGTTCATCCAATCAGGGAGAAGTGGGGTTGCGATCCAAAAGCAGCCAATTGACCCAGCGCCGGGTGGTGGGGGAAGCGGTGAGCCTCGTTACGTTTTCTAACGATGCGAGAAATGCAATCTCCTCTTTTGACGCGGTTTCTCAAGACGTGTTCCGCATCCGAGTTTGGCTCACCGTGGTGGCTGTGTTCGGGTGCGTGTGTGTGTGCGCGTGAGTTTGTGCACGTGCGCGTCTGCGTTTGCGTGCGAATTTGGAGGGGGTGTCTGTATCGGAATGTGTGTGTGCACAAGTGCGCGTGTTTGTGAGAAGTGTGTGTGTGTGTGTGTGTGTGTGTGTGTGTGTGTGTGTGCAGACGTGCGTGTGGATGTGAAATTCACTGAGGTGTGCAAATGTTTCTGGTTCTGAACCTGGACCGGATGAGCAAAGCATCGCATTCAACCGACGGCCTTTCACACGCATGAAACTTTCTGTTCGAAGAGCGCAACACTGGAAGATGCAACAGCTTCGAGAAATTGTCTGATGCGCGTTTCACATCAGATTCACCCTGAGTTGTGCCCGTGTCACAGTCACACGGCGGTTTCGTCGGATACGTCACGCGTTGAGTCGTTGACTTGTCCTGAGACGTAATACCCAACGCCAGGTGGCTCTCCCACAGACAGACAGACAGACAGACAGACAGACAGACAGACAGGTACGATTGCTATCCGCACGCTGTGTCCGGTGACGCATCCCGCGCCGTCTCGTCTCGCCTCTTCTCGCCTCGTCCCCCGGCGGCGCTTATTCACGGAGATACGTCTCGAAGAAGCTCCACTCCCCCACCTCCCCCCAGTCACGGCTGCCCCTCCACTGGTCGGAGCATCGTTTGTGTGCTTTCTTCAGCCAATCCGCACCTGAAAATTGGAGAAGGGCACTTATTCAATTTGCGTTCTGGAGTCAGCCTGGGAGTCAGAACCTTTTGTTCGGGGGGGGGGCGATTCTAACTTGAGCAAATTGAACATACCGTGCAGTTCCCTCAAAGTTTAGTGTCAAAAGAAGAGGCGCGGTGGTATGAATTTTCATTGTTTTCAGAAGGCACCAGAAATTGGGCCAAATCTTGGGGTGCGTCTCATTCACAAGGAACTGCACGGATGTGTCAGGTATGCAGCCCTGCTCCGAACCCTTCCCCTCCCTGGATCCTACCCCGATGTAATTGTTGTGGCCGCCATTTGAGGCTCGGGCCGAGGAAGACGGACTCGCTCCCAAACGGAGCCGTCAGTTTTAGCGCCGCACAGATTTATGACCCAACAGGAAGAAGAAGAAGAAGCGTCGAGCGACGCGTTCACGGCTGAGGAGACGCGCGCTGGTTTGCCTCTCCGCTCCCCCTCCCTGTTGCATCCTTCTCCGCTGCCCCTGCCCACTCCAGGTCCCCCCACTGGGCCCTCCCTGCCATCCCCCTCCCTGCTGCCCCGTTCCCCACTGCCCACTCCCCATTTTGCACTCCTTACTGTCCCTCTCCACTACCCCCTCCCGGCTATTCCGTGTTGTGTCCACTCCCCCTGCTCAACTCCCCAACTTCACCCCCCCCCCCGCTGTCCGCTCATTTTTCCCGTTCTCAGCTTTCTCCCTCCGATGTCCCCCCAGCAGCTCCCCGGGCTTGGTTCTCTCCCTGCTGAGCAGCACATGCATCACCATGCAGAGCGAAACGACTGACACGGAGGTGTCACAGGACAGGTCTCTGAGTACAGGGTGAGGACGCAGCGTGCACAGGTTTGGCAATGGCCTTCAGGACCCCCAATTCACAATTCACACCAAGCGCATCTACGCATACGCACACCAAGGTCACAGCGCACCAAAAATAGGTATCACTCACGTGAAAGGCAAAGTAAATGGGCAGTGAGTAGTTGTGTTCACACCAACAGTTCCACATGTCACAGTGATTGTAAATGGGTTTCAACCCCATTTGCATGCAGAATGTTGTAAAAGTGGGTGCGTCGTGCGCTGGCGCACGCGGTGTGGATTGGGGGGATGGACTCATGGTGCGTCACGCGCTGCGTCACAGGACGAGGACGCAACAAAGAACGTGGTCGTCGGTTTGGACACGCTCTGTTGGAACGCCTCTGGCTTAGATACAGGCGTTTCCAGTGTGATCACACAGGGGCACATCACCGCAGTGGCAGATGCAGTGCAAACTCCACTAAGCCTGGTGCAGGCTCTTGGCCATCCTGAAACACTTTTGAGTCACTGGCGCTCCACGATGCATTCTTCACCTCACGCAGGGTTAACGCTTTGATGTGGGTGTTGGCAATGTGGCCCTGCCTCCCCATAAGATCTCCACACATACACAGAGAGAGAGAGAGAGAGAGAGAGAGAGAGAGAGAGTTATGGGTGCTGATACACAAACACACACACACACACACACACACACACACACACACACACCACGACCACATCCTACACCTCGGGCTGGTCCTGCTGACCCGGCTGCAGACTGTACGCGCCACCGGCCCGCAGCAGCTACGTCAGGTATGCGTGGCGCGCTGCGGTGGAACTCCAATCCGCGACGTCATCCATCATCTCGAGCGGACGCGGGAGATGCGGCCGGAGCCGCGGCCAAGCGGCCCGGGGTCCCCCCCGTCCCGCGCACCCCCCGCGTCCCGCCCGCCCCCTCCCCCGCCAAGCGGCCCGGGGTCCCCCCCGTCCCGCGCACCCCCCGCGTCCCGCCCGCCCCCCTCCCCCGCCAAGCGGCCCGGGGTCCACCCGTCCCGCCTGCCCCCGCCTCCCTGCCCAGCAGCCCGCCCCCCGTCTCCCCGCCCAGTAGCCCAGGTCCCCCGCACCCCCGCCGCGCAGCGCCGCTGACGCCTCATCCGTCTCGCGTTATGCATCGCCCTGGATATGCCGAGTGAAGCGCGGCGCGCGTCCGTCCATCCGTCCGTGTAGAGAGAAGGGTAAGAAATGAAGAGAGCGTTCACGAGACGTGGCTGCCTCTCTCTCGTGTCACGCGACCCACCGAGCGACCCTTTCGTGCAGAACGCGGAGGGGGGACTCCGCTTCATAACGTGGATCTCCGCCCCGAGCACATCGCACTGAGGCCCGAGCACGAGTCGAGTGCGCCTTTCAAGGTTCAGGAGGCCGCAGCGGGCGGCTCGGGGCCCCGGGGCGCCCTCCCCTCCCCTCCCCACACCACCATGTGGCTCGGGGCCCCCGGGGCATCCTCCCCTCCCCTCCCCGCACCATGCAGCTCGGGGCCCAGGGGGTGCCCTCCCCTCCCTTCCCCACACTGCAAAGCTCGGGGCCCCCGGGGGTGTCCTCCCTTCCCCTCCCGCACCTTGCAGCTGGCTGCCCCGGGGGCGTCCCTCCCCTCCTGAAGAGCTCTGATTCTCAAGGGCTCAAACAACCTGTTGTGGCGACCCTTCGCCCACAGGCATCGCACTGACGGCTGCTTGACCCTTTCAGACTGCGGCCAGCGCACGCCCACTCACTCTCTCGGTTCTGAATTCTCGTGCAATTGCGTCTATTTTGCAACATCATTTTCGGAGTTTCTGGCAGGAGTGACCTGCGGGTCCCAGCCTCTTGATCCCCATGAAAAAATGCCGATTTTGAACTGCAATGCAAAAGTTCTCCCTGGATTTCTTCAATTTTTCAAGGAGAGGCCAAGGCCACGCCCTCAACAACTTCGTGTCACGCTCCGCGTAAGTTCTGCTGAAACTGACTGGGTTTGGCGAGGGTATCAAGAACCGCGTCAGCAGCAGCGCAGTCGGGTGCGTCAAGCACTGCGTCCCTCTTCCCGCGACGACGCAACGCGCCTTGTTCTGGCGCGACGCTGGGTGCGGCAGCGTTCTGCTGCACGCAGCACCTGTTGACGCACACAGGGACGCAGCACTTGCTTGATGACTGATGCGCTTCGTCCCTGCTCAAGTCAAATGGTTTGCACAGAGGAGCCAACGCGCGGCTCACTGAGACAGAAAACAGCTTCACGCTGAGTGCGTCCGTGTCCAAACCTCGGAGTTCTGAGTGTTCTGCGTGTGACGCGCGCACTCAAACCACCCATTGACCTTCAAAGTGATGTACCCAGTGATGCACTCTGGATGCACCACCCGTGACGTGTCCCTGTGTGAACCAGGCCCTGTTCGCGAACCCTGTTCGCCTCGCACGATACAGTGTATAGCGCTTCCCATGTGAACCCCACCTGAGTCAGTCCCCCTTATGACCCTGGTCATACCGCGCATGACGCCTCTCGTGTGAACCCTCGTGACGCAGCTTGCGACGCCTCCCACGTGACCCCTCCTGACGCTACGCGCGACGCGTCCGACGTGAACCCTGCCGGATGACATCGCGTGATCAATGGAGGGAGGGTGTTGCTCCAATTGCGCTGTCGAATTTCAGCGATGAAATATTCACGAGGCTGACGAGGCGTCTGTCGACGCTCAATGGGCGCAGATTGATGCGGTGCGCGCGGCTCGCGGCGCCGGACGCGGCCGGGGCGGAGCCGAGGGGAGCCGAGGGGAGCCGGGCGGAGCCGAGGGGAGCCGGGGTGAGCCGGGGAGCCAAGGGGAGCCCAGGGGAGCCGGGGGGAGCCCAGGGAGAGCCCAGGGGAGCTGAGGGGAGCCCAGGGGAGCCGAGGAGAACCAAGGGGAGGTGAGTGGAGCCGAGGGAGCTGAGGGGAGCCAAGGGGAGCCGAGGGGAGCCGGGGGGAGCCCAGGGAGTGCCCAGGGGAGCCGAGGGGAGCCGAGGAGAACCGAGGGGAGGTGAGTGGAGCCGAGGGAGCTGAGGGGAGCCAAGTGGAGCCGAGGGGAGCAGGGGTGGAGCCGAGGGGAGCAGGGGCAGAGCAGTGGTGGAGCAGGGACGGAGCCAGGGCCCAGGGGGCGGGGAGCCATGGGGCAAGGGAGTCAGGGAACTGGTTCTTTTGGAGAGCCCAGGCCCCCTCCATGTCTCAGCTTGGATCCGCGTGAAGCCCCGTCCCACAATCATCGCGTCCGTGTGACCCCCACGTGGTCCCCGAGAGCCCCGCCCAACCCCCCGTCACGTGGATCCGGGAGAACTTGACCCTGTTTTGTCCCGGAGTAAATCAGGCCGCGATCGGGCGGCTGTGGTCATCACAAGGAACTCCCTCATCAGCGATTCCGTTTCACTCGAGACTCACGCCTCACGCGTCGCTCCTCCGTTTTACCGTCGACCCCGCCGCATTCGGACGCATTGTTCAAGTTCACATTGTGTGTGTGTGTGTGTGTGTGTGCATGCCATGCTGGTTTCACACTGTACGCCAAGCCACATTGTACGCAACACATGTCACACCAGGTTCACACAGCATGTCACACCAGGTTCACACAACATGTCACACCAGGTTCACACAGCATGTCACACCAGGTTCACACAGCATGTCACACCAGGTTCACACAGCATCTCACACCAGGTTCACACAACATGTCACACCAGCCTCACACAGCATGTCAAACCAGGTTCACACAACATGTCAAACCAGGTTCACACAGGAGGTCACACCAGGTTCACACAGCATGTCACACCAGCCTCATACAGCATGTCACACCAGGTTCACACAGCATGTCACACCAGCCTCATACAGCATGTCACACCAGGTTCACACAGCATGTCACACCAGGTTCACACAGCATGTCACACCAGGTTCACACAGCATTTCACACCAGGTTCACACAGGAACGCCCCGTGTGCACAACAATTCTCGCGCCAGTGACAGGATATGACGGATCAGCTGTGAGTCCGGTCCAACAGGACTCGCCTGATCCCACTGGTCTGCGCACCCGACGCTGTTAATCCACGTGGTAATCCGGGCGATAATCCAGGATTACTCCACGCCGGGCGCGCGCACCTCACACCGTGTGCCCGCAGTGCGATCCACTCCCATCCACCGCGCCGTACCATTTGTCTCTCAAAATTTTCGGAGGTTCAGCAAACACGTCCGCTCCTTTTTCAACGTGCCCCAAGTGCCATATTGGTGTTACAGATATCATTTGGTCACTTGTCATTGGCTCTCAGGATGTTCTTAGAAACCTGGTTTGGTATCTGTGTCACCAATTGATCTGGTAACTGGGGCACCGTACGTACGAAATTTGAGGCGTGCTGAACCTGCCGATTAGACGCGTCATGCGTGCGTCCGTGCACAAGTCGACCCGCCTGCGTCTGCAGCGCCCATTGTGACGTCATATGTGACGCATCTGGTGTGACACGCGCCTCAGCGAGGCAGGATCGCAGACACGTCTGATGTCCGCAGCTCGGGAAGAAAGAGAATTCTTCACAAACGTTCTCTGCAGATTCTCTATTCTCGCTGTCGCAAAGCCAATGCGGTGACATTCAGATCTGGCAGCTGTTTAAACTTCAAAAGATTCAGGGTGGATCCAGGGATGTGGGAGTCTGTGGGCTTGAGAAGCCTGGGGGCCTGAGTCTGCTTTCCTGGGCATCTGGGCCTTGAGCCCTGGGGCTGAGGCCCTGGTTGCCCAGGGACCTGGTCCTTGGGGCCTGAGTTAAGATTGAAGCCCAGGGGCCCTGGGCCTGGGAACCTTGGTCTGGAGCCTGGGAGAAAAGGGACCTGGGGCTTAGGGCCTAGGGGCTTGGGGGCTGGAGCCCTGGGGTCTGGGGTCATGCACGCCACTTGGAAATTTGTAAACCCCCACAATTCTTTGCTGCAGCAAACTTGAAGTCGCTTACCCCTTCAGGGTTGCACCCCCGCGCCCTCTGATCAGATCCTGGATCTTCCCTGAGACTTCTGCAGAGAACTGCAAAGAACGAGATTTGCCAAACTGCGATTGCATCGGCCTGATAAAGCGGTGAAAAGTTGCCATTTCCACGCGCTCGACTGGTAAGGTTTCGGAGCGCCTTTGATTCTTTCTTCGCGCGGTGCGTCGATGTGGGTGCGAACTATTCCCGGAGCTGCGTCGCCTGACGACGCCGGCCGCTTCACGCTTGGTGCGTCACGCGCTCGGTGCGTCACATTCTGGGTGCATCACGCGCTGGGTGCATCACACGCTGGGTGCGTTACGTTCTGGGTGCGTCGCTGGGTGCGTTACGTTCTGGGTGCATCATGAGCTGGGTGCGTCACACGCTGGGTGCGTCACACGCTGGGTGCGTCACACGCTGGGTGCGTCACGCGCGCCGCCTCTGCTTTTGCTGTGGTTCGTGATGTGTGTAGAGGTGGCGCTGAGTTGTTAATACACGGGAACAGCGTGAGAGGGTGAAGGGCTGAGGACGGCGTTACGGCAGGACAGCGGGCTGAACACTAGGACGGGCACAAAAGATGGCGGGGCAGGCTCAGGTTAGAGATACAGTGCTGTGATAATTCCACAAAAATAATCCTCGTCATTTCAGGGCACTAGTCATTTTGAAATGCAATTGCACTGAGCCAGTGACATTTATCGTGGTGTGACTTGACAACAGTTTCAAACCACAGAGCTGTGAAACTTTCACAAGAGTCATCTGTGCCTGTTACACCGGATCCACCGCAGCCTCTGCGTGTGTGGAGAATAGGCTGAAGAAACCGGAGCCTTCGTCCAGGAAAAGCTGTCGCGTTCAGCTGAGCGGAGGGTCCGGGGGACGGGACCGGACCGGGGCGCCTCCCCGCGCCCCCGAGGCCGCGTTCACACGGCACGCGTTGCGTCACTGTCCCGCGCACAGCGTCGCGGAGTTCACGCAGCACCCACGGACGTGCACTATGACGCAGTTCACAAGGTGGCTCGGTCCACACTGGACGCCTTATGACCTGCGTCTTTGGGGTGATGTGGAGTTTCAGCAACCACCAACTTCCTTTTCACGTGCGGTGCCCCAAGTGCCAGTTTGATGACACACGTGACCAAGAGTTCTGAGGGTCTATGACTAGAGACCATATGGAATCTGTGCCACTGATCTGGTGATTGGGGCACGTCGGACGTGTTTTGCTAAAACTCGCTGCTGAGTCGACGCAAAACAACCCAAGTTGGGGCCAGGTTCACACTGGGCGTCCCAAGCGTTGCGTCCCCAATCCACGTCAACAGGTTGACGTCGCGACGTCATTGTGAATTACACACAGGAATCAAACGCGTGACGCACCCGCTGTGAATCAAGCCGCGCTCAAAATGGCCGTCTCATGTTGAGCCTTCTGCCGGGCTCCATTGTCACGGGACAATCTGACAACTGAGGCCGGTGGATACAACACAAAAAGGAAAACTAATATCTGCTTTTTTCCGTGATGAATGGCGGTCTCTGCGCCTGCGCGGACGCTGCGCATACAGAGATGCGCGCGCACCCTGCGTCCCTCGTCCATCAGCGGAGACGCAGGAACTGACACGAACACGCATTGTGCGAGATGCCGAGGAGAGGACAGAGTGACACGGAAACAGTGTCCGCTGTCGGGCAGTTCTTTTCTTTTCTCCCTGCGGATGCGAGGTTCTGTGTTTCTGTTGTACTGTCAGCAACATCTGCGGTTTCTGTGTGATTTCACAGAACCTGAGACGGAGTCGACTTGTTCCACTTCGTTCTGCCAGGTAAACGCAGAAAGTCGTTTCTTTTGTTTTGTTGTGTGTATCTTGACCCACAAAACCCAGAGTACAGTACCACAAACCTGCAGTGATACGCGCTGGGGCTGTGTTGTGGAGGGATACGGCTATGGCGAAGCCTGAAGTCTCGCCAGAAGCCGTAGCACCCCATGACTGGGCGGGGGGTGGGGGTAAGGTGGGAGGGGGCTCAGGCTCTAGGTCTATTTACACACAGACATGAGGCCCTACCACACCTGCATGCAGTGAAGGCGTCTGACCTCATGGTCACGTGTCCCGTGTCCCGTGAACACGTGACTCCCGTTCCGCGTCCTGCGATCACATGACGCGCAAAAAGTTGCAGAACTTTGATCAACAAACCCATTGAAATTCGCTTCGGCGGGATTCGGGACTCACAACGTTGCGCGTGTTTCCGTTGAAACGTCACCCTGCGAACGCGCTTCACATTTATCGATTCTTCTTCCCCGAATCCATCAAAATTGAAAATTGAACGCCCCAAAAAAGTGACCGTGGAGTGAAAAGTGGGATTGGAGCTGGGTTTGTTTTGTGGCTGCGCGCATGCAGTGAGCGCTCTTGGGTTCCTCTGGCGGATCAAGCAGGCTCACGGCGAACACCCCACACTGTCCTCGCAATGTAACAAGGGTTCTTGTGGTCTTTTGCAAACTTTTCACACCAAAACCTCGCAAACACTCAGGCACAAGTTACGTTTGCTTTTCTCGCTGGATGGGTTCAGAGTCAGGACACAATCCGTCGCCCTGCTCCCCACGCTGATGCAGTACATGGTCCACAACACCCACAATCTGGATCTACCCCAGGGTCCTCCGCAACCTGACCCTGGATGCTCTGCAGGATTACCCCACCCAGATGCAGGATCCTAAACTTGGTTCTCCCCACCCAGACCCCAGGACCAGCCACAGGGTTATCCCCTCCCAGACCCTGGATCTGCTGCATGATCCTCCTGATTCTGAATCCGCTGCGTGGTTCTCGTCAGCCTGGATCCCTGGGTCCGGTACAGGTCCTTGAAAACCCTGACCCTGGATGTGCGCAAGGGTCCTCCTAACCCTGACCCTGGACCCCCATGGTCCTCCCCTCTCAGACTCCCGACACCCCCAGGGTCTTCCCCACCCTGACCCTGGACACCCCCGGGGTTCTCTCCTCTCTGACCCTGGACCCCCATGGTCCTCCCCTCCTGGATCCCCTTTGCCCCCCCCCCCCGCTGTCACTGTGTCGCGCGGGAGGAAGAAGACTCCTGCAGCGTCGCACTTTTAGTCTCCTTCGGACTAAGCTGCTCTTTTTCCCTTCATCTGCGGTAATCATATCTGAAAGGAACACTGCCTGGCGGCTAAAGACCCGCGCTCACGAGATCAATGCGTCCCTCAATTACTGCAATTTCTTCCCTATTGTGCTGTCACCTCTTCCTGATGAAATATTCATAAATTCCGCGGGATTTCTGTGCGCACTCTGAATGAAAACATATTGAAGCCCTCCACTTGGTCTCCCCATGTTTTAAACATGGGGAGGCATGTTGTATTGAACCAGAGTTAAAGGCCAAACCAATGCGTCTTTCTCCCTTGTGGTTTTTGTGTGCGATCATTGCGCTGGTCAGTGGTGTTTGCTTCATTTATTTTCAATTTTTTGTTGTTTGACCCGAGCCAGAGGGTCCTGGTCTTGATCTGAAGATTCATTCACGACACAAAGTGGACAGACGCTGCGAAGACCCCACCCCCTCCGTCGCGAAGCACTGACGTCAGTGTCGCTGCGTCCTGCGTCCACGCAGCGTCACGTCCACGTCACACAGCGTCACGTCTTGCGTCACACAGCGTCGCGTCCTGCACCTGTGAACAAGAACAGCAGGGCGGATTCAGGTGACCTAGAACCAGAGTTACGCCCCCCCCCAAAAAAAGAGAAAAGTTCTTTTTCAAAATTTCTGTGCAAGTTCAAGTTTTCCTGAAAGGAACGGGGCCCCACAGTGAGTCACGCCCCCTCGTGTCCAAACCCTTGATCCGCCTGGTGCCCTTCCACAGGGGGCGCGGCGCATGACGCATGCGCTGTGACAACAGACCCGGGGTGGTCTTCTGAACAGGGACAACAGGCCCCTCCTTAAGACGCGCTCGGGAAACACAACACGAGGCTCGGCTGCGATGGGAACCTCGCCTCGCGTCCCCCCGGGAGATTTGCGCTCCAAACAGACGGAGGAGCGGGAGGAGGAGGGGAAGGAGGAGGAGGAGGAGGAGGAGGAGGAGGAGGACAAGGAGGAGGACGAGGAGGAGGATGAGGACAAGGACGAGGACAAGGATGAGGAGGAGGAGGAGGAGGAGGACGAGGAGGAGGACAAGGAGGAGGATGAGGAGGAGGACGAGGAGGAGGGTGAGGAGGAGGATGAGGACAAGGACAAGGAGGAGGAGGAGGAGGAGGAGGAGGATAGCTGGAGTCCAGGAGGAGGAGGAGGAGGAGGAGGAGCACAAGCAGGAGGATCAGGACGAGGACGACGGGGAGCAGGCGGCAGAGAACAAGC
>JAAUXT010007853.1_pt1 | contig 12892 bp, 9 predicted proteins | sample 7278171 | NCBI WGS metagenome assembly JAAUXT01 (sample SAMN14350112, study PRJNA611818) | marine sediment metagenome | isolation source: surface marine sediment (1.8m) | place: French Polynesia: Moorea | collected 2018-08
ACACACACACACACACACACACACACACACACACACACACACACACACACACACACACACACACACACACACACACACACACACACACACACCACAGACATGCGCTCACACAGAGGAAATCAACTTTGTGTGCTCATTCTGTGGTTTCAAGGAGCAAAGCTTTCAGACACGAAAGCGCGCGCGAAGGCGCAAGGTTCGGGTTGCAAGGAGACTGACGTTTGTTTGGGTCACGTGTTTTCAGTGCGTGATGTGGTTGGACGACGCGAAGCTGAACCAGCTGCGTCGCGAGGGCGTCAAGTACGCGCGTATCTACCTGCGCGACAACGACATCTACTTCATCCCGCGCAACATCGTGCACCAGTTCAAGACGGTATCAGCCGTCGTCAGCGTGGCGTGGCACACGCGGCTGCGCCAGTACTACAGCGAGGAGCACTACCAGGAGGTGCGTGTGTTTAGTGTGCACTAGTCGACATGCGCTGACGTGCCTGTGCCTTGGATGACCTTTCCTTGTGAACTTTACTCCAGTTTGATGGCACAAACTTTGAAAGTGGTGCGGAGAAATTTGGTCTGAATTGCTTCGGAAAGCGTGGATTTTCCCTCTCCTTTCTTTTGTGCCATTTTCTTGTGGCGAAAGTGCTCACAAGAAAACTGTTTTTTTTTCCAGTGGCAAGAGCAAATCAAACTGGACATAGAAGAAGAAAAGGAGAAGCAGAAAGCGTTAGAGGAGGAGAAGCGGCGACGGCAAGAGCAGCAGAGAAAGGTCAGTTCTCTTGCTGAAGAAAAACTTTTCGTGGCTCCATTGCAAGGCAAAATCTGCCTCAACTTTCTTGCTTGAAATTTTGAAATGGGGGAATTGTCCATTGCTGGGACCGAAGTTGTGTGACGTTTGTAACTGAGTGGCTGCTGATTGACTTGGCAGTTGGCAGAGCAGCGTCGGTTGGCGAAGCTGAAGCAGCTGCAGGAGGAGCAGCGGCGGAAGGAGGCGGAGGACGCCGCCGGGGAGGGAGGTGGGGGCAGCGGGGAGAGGCCGCCGCGCTCACCCTCTTCATCGTCCTCTTCCTCATCATTGACGTCGTCGTCTGCGTCCTCCAGGGCCGCGTCTGTGAGTTTCCTTTCACTAGTTGCGTCAAAACACAGCACTAACGAAATTTTCTTGCTTGATCAACGGTCCTGGTTGTGCTGCAGTGATTGCGGGGTAAACAAATGAAGCTCAGCGATTAGAGCCGATGTCGACTCAGCTGCTGGTTGTTTCAGCCGGAGCGACCGAGTCCGGAGGACGCCGAGCGGAAGCGAAGACTCGAGCTCAAGAGGATCGCGGAGCAGGAGCTGCGGCTGCAACAGAAGCTGCAGCAGGAGATGCGCCAGCAGCAGCAACAGCAACCGAAACAGCAACAACAAAAAGACAAACCAGCGGTGGCGACGCTGCAGCAACAACAGCTGTGAGTACAGGCGGCGTGACTGCATTTCTTTTGAAGAACATTTGAATGGCGCTGTCAGACTAGAGCTTCATTGTTTCGTTTTCCACCTTTTCAGGAAGTCGGAAGTTCCTGCGTCGAGCGTACAACCGTCAGTGGCGCCTCGAGGCGACGGAAAGAAGCACGGAGACGCGGCGCCCTCTGGAGTCGCAACGGAGAAACCCGCAACACCCAACCCGGCGCAGGAGAAGCCGAAAGACCTGATCGAATGAAACAGCCTTCATCAGAACACTGCAAAAGTTCTGTGTTATTCAAGTGCAAGTACCGATGTGTACCGACATGGTACAAACTCGTTTTTCTTTAAATTTTGAAATGCTGGGCATTTTGTTGAATTTGGTAGTGTGAGGTGTGACTTGCAAGAACCAAAATCTGTTATTTATTTGATGTACATTGTGTGTGCAACGCGCAGTGTTTGTTGTGTATTGGAGGAAGGAAGAATCAACTCTCATTCAAAGCATAATAATGCTTTGGCATTTCGTCGTTTCTCAGACAGCATGTGGGGAGACTTGGTGTGTGCGTGCGTGAGTGGTAGCAGTGAGGGTGCAAGTAAGCATTTTGTGTACAACTGAAATTCCAAGGCAGCAACAGTCTCGACTGCAGTCTTGACTCTTTTTCTCCATTTGAGAGACATATGCAACAGCGTCGTGCATGCGCAACTTGTGAGATAATGCGACGTGTAAATAGTGATGTACATTTTGCGGAGAACTTTTGACAGTGGTGTCATACAATAGAGAATTTCATACATGTATTGTACACGCAGTGCGAGAGAATATTTATTGCCATTGAAAGAATTCTATATTTTCGACAGTTTCTCCGAAGCAATAGAAATGCACGAGACTCCGAATTGTTCCCCTGAACTGGCTGTGCCCGCCTCTATGTTCAAACATTTCAGCACTGCGGACAGGGAAGGAAAGGTTTGCCGTGACCTCGCGCAGAGATGTTACCAGCTTTATTCGTCAGTGTTCAGAAATTCTAGACGCTTGATACGAAGTTCTCGCTTTTGTCTTTTCTTGACCGTTTCAGCGTGGGACAGCAGGGTTTCCTGAATTCAAAAAATTTTAAAAATGGAGGTGCTGGCATTCATTGGTGAGCACCAGCTGGCGGGGCCAGATCCTGATGTGCACAGGTGGGCCAGATTCACCACACCAACTAGTGAGGCCAGACCACCACACCAACAAGGCAACCTCCTGAAGGTCACATCTATTGGTGTTCACCATTGAACTATCAAACGCGTGGTTGTTTCGAGATCATTCCAATCAAACGAGTCTTTCTGGCCTTCTTGAAATCGCAAGAACTTACAAAGTCTCAGAACAGCTTGACACATATATCCACGTGCACCTCAAGTTCGTCGTGCAAAATTCCTACCAACGAATGACACGCACCAGAACCATCGTATTGAGAGGTGTGATTTGTTAGCGATTGTCTTACACCGTCAATTCAGTGACGTCCCAATGAAATTACGAGCCTTTCCTTCGTTGTCTCTGAACGAAAAACCCTTGTTGACCTTGACTCAGCGCGTGCTTGTTGTTTTCTATCTGGTGCTTCTCCAGCTTTCTCCCAAGAGCTCGCTTGATGTACATACACGCAGTTGTACAGAGAGTGCAGAATAAATCTTTATCTTATCGATCTGAAACGTTTGTTGAGGTTGGTCCAGCTGCAATGAAATGCTCTGAAGGCCAGGAATTCGGTGTTCTTCACAATTCACATTGTCTGGTGGGGCGAGAGGCCACCACACCAACTGGGTCGGTGCTGAAATGCACCGGTCACTGGAGTCGCAGTTCCGGAGTCCGCCACGATTCAAACCGCAAACGCATCACAGGATAAAATGAAATCCTCGGCCGTGTGGAAAGAGCCAGCAAGGCCGTGCCGCACTGGAGGAGAGTCGCCTATTGACAGTGTTTATCAACGGATTTGTCTTTCCTTTGTCGGGGGATTTGACCCACTTCGACAAACATGTTTTGCTAAAAGATCGAGCCACCATCAAAATTTTCAAACCAGTTTTATTAAACATGAATGGAAACGAGGTTGGACAACTTTCTAAACTTTGAACCAGACAACGAATGGGTTTCAAATGGACAAACCAACAAAGCTTCACAATCGCATGCACCAACGTAACGACCAATGAGCGAGCCACAAAAACATTTTGACATCACGCGCCACTTGTTTGAGACAATTCTCTCCAAACAGTATCGATTGAGAATTTTTTCACTTGTTTGAGACAATTCTCTTCAAACAGTATCGATTAAGAATTTTTTTTTCCAATTTCGGATGATTTTCAAGCTCTCGCTGCAAATTTGCACAAAGTTCAGAAAATGGACCGACTCGGATGGCTCATCTTGACAAGGAAACTCAACACAAAACGTTCAAGGCTTGATGCTGCAGCCGCGGCTCATGAGGTCCTCGAGCCCGGTCAACCCGCCCTCTGGTGGAGACTGGTCAGCATCCGGCGGCGGCGGCGGCGACGGGTCGGACGACGGCGAATCCGACTGAGGGTCGGGCGACGCACCGCGCGACGACGACGAAGAGGACGACGTCGTCGCCCCGAGCATCGTCTCCGAGTCGTCGGCGGGTGAGATGCTGCGGCTGCTCGAGCTGGAGGGGTACGACAGGCCGCCCGTCGATCCGGCGGACGAGCCGGCCCCGGAAGACTGGTCGTTCCCCAGAGACAGGTTCGGCTCGGGCGCGAAGGCGGAGTCGGCGGGCGCAGCGTCGACGATGATGGACGGGGTCGAGGCGGCGGCGTCCGATGACTGCTGCTGAGCGGCGTCCGGTGACTGCTGCTGAGCGGCGTCCGGTGACTGCTGCTGAGCGGCGTCTTCGACGAGGTCAGGCGCGTCTGCCACGAAGTCAGAGGCGTCAGCGACGAGGTCGGGGGCGTCAGCCACGTGGTCATCGGTTCCAGAGCCTTTGGTTTCATCTTTCAATGCTGGAGGCGCAGGCTGAACAGTCGGGTCTTCCTTCATCTTTTTGGCCTCAACTGGCTCATTGTCATCGCCAAACGACCCGTCGGCAGGGCGCTCGTAGAGTGAATCAGAGTCTGTGCGACGACGACGCCTGTCTGGCTTCTGTCCCACTCGTTCCAGCAAGTCCAGGTAAAATCTCGAGTTGGCTACAACGCATTTTTTCACCACCTCCGGCATCCCCTTCATGCTGGGGGGAGAGTCGGGCAGCATAAAGGACGTCGAGTTCATGGCTGTCTGGAAGTAATCCTTGAACTCTTCGAACTCGACCAGCTGTTCGTCTGTGAGAGGGCGCCAGTTGATCATCGCGGGGTCGAACGGGATCTCAAGCTGCTCGCAGTATCGCTTGAGTACTTTCTCTGAAAACGAGCCGAAGAATCGTGCACAAAGCGTTTCTTGAAATTTATGTTGCGACTTACGTTGTGAAGCAACGGCAAGAACCTGCCGGTACATGTAGCCCTGTGCTGCACCTTTGGGGGAGTTCAGATGGCAAAAGACCCTTGTTTCTCTCTGATCTACTTCGATTCCACCCCAAAATCAATTTTAACTGAAGTGTTCTGTTCCACATTTTCAGCTGGAGTTAGCGCCCGTAACCTCGATCCCGTACCTGGGTCATCGAGCAGGTCTGCGGTGTCTATGACTATGGACGGCTGCTGCAGGTTCTCGACGACGTGAGCGTGCATTGCCTCCAGCTCCTGGTAGCTGATTTCCTCACGCACGAACTGGAATCCGGCTGCAAAGAAATATCCCAGAGTTCTGCTGTTGGAAGGCAAGTCTGCATGTTTCGAGAGATCATGGATTGTGACGATGGCACGACGAGCAAGCCTCGACGGGTAAAGTGTACATCTACGAGGCTCCGTCATTTTATGATGAGAATCTTCAAGGTCAAACTGTTGACACAGATCGACGACTCTTGACTGGATAAGTCTACGACATCGCTGAGTCATCGAGACTCGGTTCCAAACATGAAGATTCTCATCATTTAATGACTGAGCCTCGTAAGTTGAGCTCGTGGCGACAGCTTCACGAGATTTTCTGCAACAAGAGAATTCCTGACAGAACTACGTGGCTGTTTCCACTTCTGCCGAGCGCTGCATGTTGATATCAACTCAAGCACTTGTCCATTGCACAAGGCATTTGACCTGTATTTAGGTCGGTCGAGTTCAAATTAGCATGCCAAATCTACATGCAGCGCTCGGCAGAAGTGGAAACAGCCTGGTAAGGACGCGGCTGAAGGCATCTTCCCCGAGCCCAGGGCTCCGCGGCCCCAGCACACTGCACGTACCGGAGCCCTGCCTGTAGCCGCGCTTCAGCACGTTGTACTGACGGGGAACCGTCTCTCGGGGGTCGCGGATGAGGAACGTGTGGATGTAGCCCTCCGGCAGCACCGAGTCCACCGTGCCCTTCTTCAGATGCTGCCGGAAGCGGTGCGCCATGTCCTTCACGAACACGATCGGCTCTGCGGACACAAGAAAAATGTTTGCACGACTCCAAGATCGTTTTGGACAATCCGAATCAGGACGCTTCACCACTTCTACTGCACGCTTCAACAATTTGCAAAGCTGATGCGACAAAATGTTGGAACTACAGATCTGATCGAGTGCCGGCTGTTGTGGCTCTCGTTGTTCGCGAACAGTGTCGCGTGTATTTACGAGTGTGCTGCGCCTCGAGCATGGTCTTGCGGTCCTGGTAGGTGCAGCCGTCGCGCACGCGCTCGTCGACGAAGCGAAGCGACTTCCGGTCGGCGCTGAAGTAGTACGTGTCGAGGTACGGCTCCAGGTAACCCTGTCGAGCGAGCAACATGTCGGTGTCAGAGCACGAAAAAAATTAGACTTCCAAGTGGAGAACCAGCCGCGCGCCGCGCATTACAGCACTTCATCTCAGAGGTGTCCAAGTTAACAAGAAGGCAATCGCCTGAAAAGTGGGTGGTCTTCCACCAGTTCACCCAAAAGATATTTTGGCCATTTCAGAAAATTTTAAGAAGGCTATGCCTAAATGTGTGTGGTTCGTGCCAAGCAATACACCAGTTCAGAAAATAAACTAAAATTGACCCAAAAGATTTTTTGGCCATTTCAGAACATTTTCCATGTTGAGTTAGCCAGCCCATGCATGTTGAGTTTAACAGGGGGGGGGAGTTGACTCATCATGGCCAAAAAATGAAAAATGCTTAAAATGACATTAAATGATCCTGGTTAAATTTCAGCATGTTGACTTGGCCCCCCTACACACACACAAAACATGGGCAAGAAATCAAAAATGCTTAAAATGGCCTAAAAATGATCCTGGGAAATTTTCAGCATGTTGAGATACCCCCCACACAAATCAACATGTCCACAAACATACAGACAGGTGTCATTACAACAAGCACACAGAAGGCCAAACCGTGCACTTAAAAATTTTGTCAAGTTCAGCCAGCCCATGTTGAGTTACCAGGGGGGCAACAGCTGAAAATTTGCTAGTCATTTTTAGCCAATTTTGGACAAATCAAAAAATATCCATGTTGAGTTAACTGGGGGGGGGGGGTAACTCAACATGGCCAAAAAACTAAAAAAAAATGCCTTTTTTGGCCTGAAAATGATCCTGGCTAATTTTCACTGTGTTGAGTTCCCCCAGTAGCAACATACAAACTGATGGTGATTACAAGTGTGTGTCCTATCAAGGAACACATGCCTAAAATTGTGTGTGTGCTGTGGATAATATCCAGCTGAGGGTACTACAAATAGTTTAATGTCTGGCCAAGGGTTCTGAGGACAATGTCCAGCCAAGGGTTCTGTGGACAATGTCAAAGTTGAAAATTTTTTGTGGGCAGGGAGGGGGTATGCAGACAATGTCCAGCTAAGGGTACTGCAGACAACTGGCCAAGGGTTCTGCAGACAATGTCCAGCCAAGGGTTCTGTGGACAATGTCCAGTGAAGGGTTAGAACTGCAGACCATGTCCAAGTTGAAATTTTTTGTGTTTGGGGAGGGGCTCCACAGACTGTCTGGCCAAGGGTTCTGCAGACAGTCTGGCCAAGGGATCCATGGACAATATCCAACTTGAAAATTTTCTTGGGAGGGGGGCCACATGGACAATATCCAGCCAAGGGTTCTACAGACAATGTCTGGCCAAGATGTCCAACTTAACAATTTTATGTAAGGGAGGGGGTCCTCAGACCATACTGCATCCGGACAAACATACAAGGGCAAACCAATACCCGTGTGGCTGGTAAACATGCATCTGGGGCTTGATTTTCCACATTGATTTCGTAACAAGCGAGACTTTGCCGTGATGTTTGACCAAGCGTGCAAACACCAAAAGAGACCCACACTTGACTGACCCGTCCGGTTCTTAGATTCTGTGCACCGAGTTCAAATAGTTTCGGAAACCTGCCGGCAAAGTCATGTTTTGGCCATTCTGAACGTTGTGTTAGACAGGCTGGAAGATTCTCGATTTCAGGAAAGGAATGGAAAACACTTTCACTGTGCGCAGGACTTCTCACGATTTCACAAATCATTGACATTTTAGCCGGCAAAGAAAGTTTATGGTTCCAATTCGTATATCAGCGAAATACCGCAAGGTTCCATGTTTCGACGCACTCCTCTATTTTGTGGCACTTTAGGGTCCCGTTGACACGATGGAAACTCAAAAGCCCGAGTGAGAGACGCACCCCTTTTGATTATTTTGGGGCACAACGGTGCGGTTCCTGGGTCCAGGTCGTTCTGAGCGAGAAGTTCCTCACGAATATGTCGAGTATGGTACTGTGTTGCTTCAACGAAGCCAAAAAGGGAACACGGACACAAAGGCGGGAGCGCACTGACCTTGACGTCTCTCCGGCTGATCATGGCTCTGTAGAACGCCGTGCTCGCTGACCGCGGCGTCGACCACAGGATGATCCTCTTCTGCCTTCCGTCCGCTGCTGCCATCGCTGCGTGCTGTCCACGTCCTTATCAGCTGTTTAAAATTTCAAAATTTGGGAATCCTTTGCAACCAATACGTCGATCCAGCAAAGAGTCCCAGACGGAATGTCCGGTTCGATCGCGATCAGCGCGTTGAAGGAAGCGACGCGATCAGGTCAGTCTGTGGTCAGCTGACGCCCCTGAGTTTCGCGAGCCCCATTCTGTGTGAAAACTCAGACGTCGAATCTGACAGACCGGAGCCCAAATTGCTTTTCCAAACAAAGACGTGATCTTGGTGATAAGCGACACGGAGTTTGCACCCACATTGACACGTTATCAAAAATTGTATATATGTTACAAACTTAAAGAATGTCTGTTCACTCCAAAGGTTCGCACGGACGCGAGGTTTGTTCGGATCTGAAAATCGCAAAAAGCACAGAGTCTACGTTTCACAGCGTCAAGCGTCAGTCATCGTCTCTCACACGGTTTGGACCGACTGATTATCAGTTGACCCAAAGCAATGCATTTCTCGTATTGAATCGGTCTCGACATGCACATCTGTCGAACATCGCTGCTGCAAAGCGGATGCTGCCCTCAGCTGGCGTTCGAAACAAGGCCTCCCTCAATTTCCTTGACAATTCCCCCCAAGAAGAAGACAAGTAATAACACGCAAAAAGAAGAGTTCGGAGGCAAACAAATCCTGGGGCCAAACCATCGGTGACAGGGGAAGCCGTGTTGCTGTGGTTACCTTGCATCAGCCCAGGGCTGGTCCTGCATTACGAGTACATTGGTTGTAATTTTGTTCTCACGTGGAATGCTTTGTCCGACTGTTGGTCGGATGACACACATCAATTCCGAAGGGGCAACTTTCTTGGCTCTTGGGATGAAGTATCTGTTGTCAAGCATTTGTGACACAGACATCCGTGGATGGGAAGGGTTCGAACTGTTGAAGCTGTTCGACGTTCTGGGATTCGCGCTATTTTTCGGTCTCAGTGCGAAACCACGCTAAGATGTTATTCTCTCTCGGTTCGGCTCCACAAATTATTTGAACACACAGAGCGATGTGTGGACAAACAAAGACAAAGCGCTGTGTGTGACGAAAGTGTACCAGGCCGAGTACTGAGAACCAGAAACAGGTCTGTGTCAGCAGAACTTTTCTTATGCTGTATTTGTACATCGTGCAACGTTAACCTCAGCGCCAAACAGTGTCAAACTTGAAACAACAACCCTCTTCTTGCAACAAACGCACCTTTTCTTTGACATCTTCAAGAAATGAAATCGACCGAAGAGAGTGAACAAGTATTTTTCAGAAGGCCTCTCATCACAAAGTTTTGTTTCTGTTCACTGAACTGACGCTCTGAAAACGTACTTATTTGGGGCTGTTCGATTCTGGCGCGGGGACCGCCAACTGGCGATGTACAGATTTGTCTGCTCAAGACAAGTGACCAAATTGAGTCCACTGATTGGCGGACGACGCAAGCACCGCCAGTTGACGGTCAAATTTGGTATGCGAGCGTTCTTCGTGGTTCTGCAATCCAACGTGCCCTGTGCCGTGTTTTAAATTTTACAGGGTATCGAAACCTAGCGTCAGGTCCGTGTTTACCCTGAAAAAGGTGTGTTTCTTTCGCATTGACGACAAACAAAACTGAGCTCTGCTGATCTGTTCTGCTCAGAAGAGCTTCAGACATGGAACGACCTGCTGCGCTTGGCGTTGTTCTCTCCTTAGTGGTGAGTACGACATAAAAATTCTAATTCACTGCTATTTTCTTTGTGATTTAAAATTTTCCAGGTCAAATGTCTGCGGTACCTTGCCAGTTTGACTGTGGACCAAACGGATGATTTGAAGAAAATTTTGTCAAACAAAACCCAGTTTATTTTGATGTTCGTTTGCCAGCACAACTTCGATCGCAGTCACCGAATCTGGAATCAAACTGATACCATCTGTTCGCACAGTGCCTTTCGCAGTGTCTCGCGTATCAAAAGGAATTGGTTCCCTGAAAACCTGATCATCGCTTTACTCCGACCAGGACCCACAATCGCAAACCTGCACTCATAACCTTGATAGTTTGAAGCAGAGTTTGTGGACAGAGAGTGAAGCTGTTTTAAAGAGGCACTGAGAAAATGCTGAACTTGGGGGGAGGGAGAAGAACAAGGTTTTAGAATGGACGACCGAAGCAAATTAATGGCTCATTCGCACTTGTCCTTTGCAGCTGCAGGCAGCGCTGTCGCTGGCACAACTCCTGCATCCTGGCATGCATGTACCCCAGGTAAAAAATTGTTTCGATGCTGCAGAATTGCAAATTCACGAAAACAAGAACTATTCGTTCTATAACTCTGCGGTTATAAACCTCTTGACCTCTTGTATGTGGTCCATCGTGGTAGAAATGGGTTCTCACCTTACAAAAATGGTTCCTGTTCAATCACACAACTCCTTTCTCGACCAAAGGTCTCACAAAGTCATGAGTGATTTCACAGGAACCATATTTGCACAGTGTAAGATCCCTGTCTGCAAGGAAGTACGAGGGCATTGAGGTTGTGCTTCAGTGCATTTTTGCAGAAAAAAGTTGAGCTCTGGCACAGTGTCCGCCGTGTTCAATTTTACATTTCATCGAATGCAATACCGATGGTGTGCAGTGTGCCATTATAAATTGTTGGAGGCAATGACCAGAAAAATACACCCTCCAATACACTTCGTGTCTGTGTCCTGCCACACAAGTTGGTCTGATGTCAATACATCTGCAAGAACAAATTGTTTCAATGCAGTCATGACCGATCCAGCAAGTTGCGCAGTCTCCTTTTGTCCAACATTCTGCCAGACGAGCCTGATGTGTTTTGCAGAGGCAGAGGGTTTCGGTCAACTGCAATGACCCAACCATTGAGCAGGACATCCAAGCGATCTTCAACAACCAGGAGTCGGTGTTTGAGAGGAGGGAGCGCGAACTCTGCCAACTCAGGGGTGCGCAAACCTGACACTCGACCAGAGAGAACCACCAACTTTAAGAGTGACGTACCCTCCGAATTGCAGACTAGGGATTGGGGTTGGGGCCCAATTCTTGAGAGGACCAATCTCCAATCTTGAAAAACAATACCATGCAAGAAGAACAACGCACATACCTGTGGCACACAGCAAGGGACAAGGGAAGGGGAACAGGCAAGAACCCACCACCCTTGCTGATGGGTGCTGATTTTGACAATTCGTTTTGCTTTCCAGACAGTTCAAACTACGACACATGGAAAGCCTCGTTGGAGAGGAACATCTGCTTGGAGCGAAGCATCGGAGACCAGCTCCTGACCAGGGTACGTGGACACGTGTCCGCCTTCGAAGTGCAACACGCTTTGTTTCTTGAGAATTTTTCACTGAATCATGTTTTTGTGGGACGATTCTTCCTTTTCGCGCAAGAAAGGGTTTCCAGCCGATCCGTGGGGTACGGGCACGCCCCCAGCACACGTGCCCCACGAAAAAACAAACCTTCATGTTTATGCGCCGCAGATGCAAAAATTCTGTCCTTTTTCGTGATAAATTGCCGAATTTGGACGTTGTCCCCTGACTCCAGCTCAAACGTTTGGGCTCCTTGACCTCAATTTTGGATTCGTTGCACTGGTTCATTTTTGCTTTGCTCGCTGGAGGATATGAGTCCCTGTTCTGTCTTGTTGCAGGACCTGCAGTACTGCACCCGCGAGTACACACTGCGTCAGCTGAGCGGATGCACCCACAGACCGAATCGCATCGACTTCTGGACGGGCTCCATCCACAGCAGCCGCTTCACCCGCTCATGTGAGAACGATGCACACGAACTGCAGTGCCCTGTTGTGGTGATCCAGGGTCAGGGCCTGAGGTCCCCACTCCGCACCGAAAATTATTCACCCCAGCCCATTTTGTGCTGCTGGTGCAAACCCCCAACACATACTCGTATTCACCCCAAACTTTGAGCCTCCAGGCGTCGGGCTCCAGATGAGGACGACGTTGCGTCCTTCTGTCCCGACGCTGTATCCAGTAACGTCTTGTTTCTGTCTTGTACGCACTAAAGCCCCCTCGAACACACACGGCGTCAATTGGTAATTTCTGTGTCATTTCCAACAGGCGAGGTGGACGCCAAATTGACGTACTGCAAAATGTGGAGAAACAGAATGGTTCGTATTTTGTCAAACTGAAAGAAAATCGTTGCAGCCCTGTTCCAGAAGAACCGATTACGTTGCACTTGGAAATCATGTTCGACCAAAATCAGGCGAATCTTAGTTTTATCGATTCATCTTGTGCAAGAATTGTCTCGCGTTTGAGCATTGCTACCACTGCAGGTCTGGGGTGTTACGGAAATACTTTGCTCTTGCTTTGGTGGTGAAAAAGTGTCCATGGCATGAATGAACGGTTGGTCTGCTTGTGGAGTGAGTGCGTGTCTGTTGCTTTCGCGTGCCAATGAGTTTGACTGGAGGTTCTTACAGTATGACCTTGCAAAGTGGACAAAAACATTCATTGATGGTCGCGCGTAGCCGGCCATCTAGGTCCCGCTGTTGGCTTAAAAACCCTTAGCATTCATGTGTGCATCTGTCCACACTTTGGAATGTAACCTCCCACCCTACCAG
>JAAUXT010068543.1_pt1 | contig 12892 bp, 12 predicted proteins | sample 7278171 | NCBI WGS metagenome assembly JAAUXT01 (sample SAMN14350112, study PRJNA611818) | marine sediment metagenome | isolation source: surface marine sediment (1.8m) | place: French Polynesia: Moorea | collected 2018-08
ACCACCGCGGTACAGGTGGCAGCACTGTTCATTCAATAAACACAGAGATTCGCGCCACTGTGGCCAGTCTCACCTGAGATACCCAACTGATCGTTTGTGATATCACTACAATGCGTGGCATCAGTCTTGATTTCTGGAGGCTCAGTACGCACAAATAGCGAAACGACGCAACACACAACACTGCCTGACAGTGGATATGGTGACACAGATCTACCGTCACCAACACCGTCAAGCGTCATCAAAAGTGTCCGTCATTGTCTCAGAACGGCACAGCAGCAAGATTACTTCGCATGCTTCAGTCTTCAACGTCAACTCACTGAGCACTGTGTTTCAGAAGCGGGACTTCTACATCCGGTTGAAAGTGCCGGGCACCGGGCGAATGAGCGACGCGCGATTCCACTGCGAGTGGAAACTGCGACACCTGCTCAGAGGTAGGGGGCGCCACTGCAGGTCACTTACCGGAGTTGTGTTCGTTTCCACTGTTTCATGTGGAACGCACTTTTCAAGTACCTGCGACCTTTGTTCGCTTCGCACAAATTTTTGTTGCGGAATGTGGTTGATATGACAGTGAGTACTTCGTTGCTAGGTTACGAGCCTCTGTTGAAGCAGCGTCTCGAGCAGAGCAGCTGCGTCGCGGATTTTCTTACGGATCTCATCAGCCTCGCTGTGAGTGACCCTCGTGCGCCGCCGCTGCTTCCGTCAACAAGCTCCTTCCTGCACGAGAGAATGCCTGATGAATCCCATTCATTCATTCATTCATTCATTCATTCATTCATTCATTCATTCATTCATTAGTTCCTTCCTTCCTTCCTTCCTTCCTTCATTCATTCATTCATTCATTCATTCATTCATTAGTTCCTTCCTTCCTTCCTTCCTTCCTTCCTTCCTTCATTCATTCATTCATTCATTCCCAGGAGAACCAGCTGCAGAGCGAATCTCACGTCTCCCCTTCCCTCCCGGATCCCGCCTACTACACGACGCTGCTGCGACAAATCGAAGTTCTCGGTTGGGACCGGTGAGTGTCCCTCCTACACTGTAGAGAGGGAAGGGCTGGTGTCGTTCTGGTCGCTCCTGATTTGGTCTCTTGATTGACTGGTTCCTTCCCTCGCAGGGTGATCTTCGTGAACAGCACCTTCCGCGAGCTGCACGTGCAGCACACGGACCCCGGGGACCGGAAACACGTGATGAAGATGGAGCTGCGCGCGCAGGTCATTTTCCTCCAATCACAGCTCGCAGAGCCAGAAATACAAACGAAAGTGGACTTGCTTCAGACTGTCGTCACAAGAGAAATCTGATGACTCCAACTGTGCAGAGCTGGTGGTCTGTTGTTCTGTGCACACGTGCGCAGGCACTACGTCACGTGATGAGCTTGTGCACACGTGCATGGACTCCGTGTAGTGAGTTCACGACCTGCTCTTTTCAGCACCCGGATGTGGCTCCCGTGTGCAAGTGCGACCTGCCGACGCCGCTGACTCCGGCCTGGAACCTGGATGTGAGTACAGTGCGCATGCGGGCTTGTCCACGTTTGCGTCCACGTGGGTTTTATTTGCGGTGTGCCTGACAGCCGGTCGGATGACGTCCTCCAGCAACTGAGTGTTTGCACAACTGAGTGGAGCTTGAACTTGTGTGAATCGGGCCAGGAAATAGCTTCTGTGCGATGTCGACGCTTCGTTACTTTGAGAACGTCAAAATCTGGAGGCGTCACGCATTTCGTCTTTGAACAGGCCAGGTGCAGCTGCAGCTGCGTCCGCGCGTCGCGCATTGACCTGTTCAGGGAAGCAACAGAAAGAATTGAGTAGGATTTACAAAGCGGCACGTGAACATCGTTGTCGTTGCGCAGGAAACTGGATTGCGGGGCCTGTACGACCAGTTCTGCGCTGCGATTGGCCAGTATCAGCAGCTGTGGACTCAGCTTGAAGAGCTGGACCGAAACACGTGGGTGCTGGAGCCAGAGAACCCGGCCTACTGCTCCCTCTACAGGAGGCTGGCGCTCGGTAAGGTGTGTGTGTGTGTGTGTGTGTGTGTGTGTGTGTGTGTGTGTGTGTGTGTTTCTGACCTCTGTTTTGCGTTCCGTTTTGCAGGACGAGGATGTGCATTTCTCATTCAAATCTACTTGTATTCGAGGCTTTGAAAATGCACACTTGAACGACGGATCATGGCTACGCACACAGTGGTCACGTGCATGAACCGTGATGTTTGTTGCTCATCTTTTCCACAGAGAACAACGGGTCGGTTCAGATCTACGTGGACGCGGCGCGTCCGACGCAGCTGCCGGATATCCGGTTCCTGGGCGCAGAGGCAGGTGCGTCACTGTATGTGTACTGTCTGTCTGTCTGTCTGTCTGTCTGTCTGTCTGTCTGTCTGTCTGTCTGTCTCTATGCGTGCATGTGAGTGCGTCAGTGCACGAGCATGTGTGCGCACCTGTGTGGGAGCGAGGTGGAGAGGACGACAGAGGGACAAGCTGAATGGACAGCTTGTTGCGCACGTGTGAGTGAGCCTCCATGGGTGTGAACTGGGACGCAGATGCGACGCGTCAGGTGTGAACTGGATTTTGTTCTTCCTGCGCATCACATGTGAGCATTTACGAGTACAGGTACGTATCTGAGTGTGTACTTGGTGTGTGTGTGCGTGCGTGTGTATTACCGGAAAGGAACAGTCTGCGGATGCGATTTGACGGAGAGGTTTTCTTGGTTCTCTCTTCAGTGATCAGTCCCTTGAAGAAGAACCTCAACAACAACATGCATCTCTGGTGAGTGACGTCGTGAGCCTCCCTATTTCTCCTTCAATTTCAAACTTCCCGTCTGTCTGTCTGTCTGTCTGTCTGTCTGTCTGTCTGTCTGTCTGTCCGTCTGTCTGGCTGTCTGTCTGCCTATCTCTCTCGCTCTCTCTGACGTCCTGCACGATGTTTTAGGGACGAGGAGCGGAGTTTGCTGTCGAATATCCGGACCGTTCTTGACGTGACCTTCCCGACACGCACCACGTCGACGTCAGAGGTACGTCAGCGCACGTCACACGTCGACGTCAGAGGTACGTCAGCACACGTCGACGTCAGAGGTACGTCAGCGCACGTCCTACGTCCACGTCAGAGGTACGTCAGCGCACGTCACCCCGACCCGCTGCAGAAAACATCCCGCGCGTCGTGCCTTGTGCGAGATGAACCAAGTTTACGCCACACCCACTGCAGGTCACGTGCACCCAGCTGACATCTCACCCAATTCACGTCACTTCCAATTCATGTGTTCCGTCAAGCAATGATTGTGCATTTTTCGCCTCGAGTGAGCCGTTGCCCAACATGCCGGGGAACCCGTGTGCTATTGGAGCGCTGTTTGTGAGCGATTGTGGGTTCCCGTTTCGCAGGAGATCAACGTGGCGTGCGGGATTTGCTACGCGTACCGCCTCGACACCCAGATCCCGGACCAGCAGTGCGAGGACGCCAGGTGCACCCAGCCCTTCCACCAGACCTGTCTCTACGAGGTGAGCATTTGGAGGCCACTGACCTTTGCGCACAACTCCAAATTCAAGGAGAAGCTGAATTTTCTCCCTCTCCTGGGACTGATGCTGGTCTGCACCCCCCCCCCCATCCCCTTTCAAAGACTGCCAGATTCAAAGATTGACCGACTGACGTCAGAGCCGTGCATCCTGCTCTACTTCTTCCCCTCGCCGAAACCAGGTTTCAACCTGATGATGTCCCCCCCCCCGCTTCCCCCACCCGCTGGAACCGAACCCTGCGGACGGGCCTTGGCTGGAACCTGACTCGACTTGTTCTCGTTTCAGTGGCTGCGGAGCCTCCCGTCGTGTCGCCAGAGTTTCAACACGCTCTTCGGGGACTGTCCCTACTGCAGCAAGGTGCGTCACACCGCTGGTCATCCTGATCATTTTGCGCGTGGGAGTCACAGCTTCTGAACTCTCTCCGTACTCGTATGAGTGGCAGCTTCTTGCCTCCAACGCTTCTCTGGCACTTGTCAGTCAGCTGGCCTCTCTGTCCGCTTGACCCACTGTCAATCCTTCTCACCGAGGCCAGTGACGCCGGTTGCGTCGCACGTTGTGCCTCTGGTCAGGTCCACAGGTGCCCACTGATTTGTCCAGAGTCACCCTGTTTTCGTTTCTTGTGAAGCCAGAGAATAAATTTTGTATTTGTTTTCGTTGCAGCCGATCTCGGTGAAGATGCCAACGTAGTGAAACGACGTTCCCGAAGCGAACGCGACGTCCTCGTTGTGCGCATGCGCTGTGACGCTTCGCTCAAACGCGCGACGGCGAGGAGCGTGGAATGTTTCCTTTTCGTGTGTCGTCCGCAATGTACTTAGAATGTTTTGCCCGTCGTTCAAGTTTGAAGAATTGCGCTGACATATCCAAGCGGGTTCAGTGACCAAACGAGCCCACTCGCAACATGCTACAGATTTTGTTCATGTGGTTGTGTTGACATCGGTTTGTCAGTTTGTGCTTGGAAAGGACTCACAGTAGACGAGTCGCGTATGAATGAAGTCGGTTCCTCAAACCAAGAACCCTTTGACGTGGCAAGAACGCGACGCACCTAGTCCAAACCAACGCGCCTCCCTCCCGTGACAGAAGTTGCATCGAAACTCAGACATTTCGACACGTTTTCCCACCTCACACCCGTATTCACCCGTGTATAGGTCGCACCCAAGTACAAGACGCACCACTAGTTTTGGTGCTCAATTTTAGGACAAAAAAAGGAGCGTCTTGTACACGGGTGGGTACGGTACGCTTGCTGAGCTCTCATCTGAATCATTTTTCTTCTACAATAAAACTACGAAAACCTGGTTCTGCTGAGTATATTTATTCTGAAAAATTTCAAAAGATTTTCGCACGCGCGAAACAGCTGTTGATCAAAACGAATGACAGACCAAAAGCAGTGAGGCTGGCTTCACAATGGTCAACGACGACGCCGTCCAAAAGAGTCGAGAAATTGCACCGGTGCGTAATTTTTGACGCAAAAGCACACAAAAGTGATTGTTTGAGATAACAGATCACCAGTTGGTACCCTGGTCAGATCACACGGCAGTGAAAAGTTTTGTCACAGAGATTCAGACAGGTTTCTACCCACCAACAAAATGAGTTTTCGATTTCGAACTCTCAACCGAAACACGAACACATTTCACAAATTTTATCAACGCGCTTTCAGAGCGGAAACAGACATCACGTGATTCCACGAACCGGAAATGAACACGAACTTATGGCCACGAACTTCAAGTGCGTGTAGCATGTCAACTTTGCAGGGTTGACACGTGGGGAAGACTCGGGTCCACGTGCTGCGGTCCGTCAGGGGGCGGCAGTGTCGGACCGGTATGATGTACAGGCGAAGTTTCTTGTTCCCCGCCGCTCCATCCCAGCCTCCTGAGCACGGGTGCGAGAATGGGCGGGGGGGGGGGGGCGAGCGGCATTGTCCGCTGGACGCACCGTGGGTGTGAGAACAGGGCGATGGGTGGAGGGCAGGGACGGGAGGCGAGATGGGAGCGGTGGCAGTGCGTTTCCCTCCGTGAACATTCACACTCACCCAATTTCGTCAAGCGGTGTGGGGAGGGCAGGGTTGGCGACGAGTGGAAGGACGGGGTGTGACTTTCTCCCCTGAGCTCAGGCCCCCTCAAATCCCCCTTGTTTCCAGGCGGTGGGAGCAATTTATTTATTCTTTCAGATCGGTTCGAGTCTCCTTCGCAGAGAGTGGTCGGAACTACTTTTTCCTCCAGCTGCGCTCGAGCCCCTTCAGGCCCGGTGAAGTCTGCGTCGCAACGCTGCTAACCTCCTTTGCAACCTCCCGGACACGCGAGCCTGCAGCGAGACAAGCAGCCGGTTGAAACAGCCTGCACCGAGAGAGCCCGTCTGGACACAAGGCTTCTACGGGCTGTAGAAACGCAAAATGAGCTGGTTGTGGCAACCTGCAACCCTGGAGCCCGGTTCAGCCAAATGTCCACCAAACTTGAACAAGGCTGCCATGTCACAACAGTCGCCACCAAAAGCATCGCCGCGTCGGCACACAGGCCAAACCTCAGAGTGGGTTCACACGTGATGCGTCATGCGAAGCTTGCGTCCCAGAATAATGGCATTGGTGCTGCATTGATCAGCAAAGGAGGACCATGTGTTGATTTCCTGTGCAAGTGAACAGGAGCTTTTACTGCCCTTCGACTTGCTTGGGAAGACGCATGACGAATCCTGTGCGAACCCAGCCGCAGCAATGGGAAAAGGAATCAAGCAACACAACATCAACAGAAACCATAAGAATCGCAGCGTCATACGTTCCGCAAACGGCGTTTTCCGTATTTCGCTCACGAAGAGCTCGTCCCCCTGATTGGCTGAATGAAAACACAACGGAACGCGCAATTGAGAAGAAATGCAAGAGGTGACGGAAGGCTTTATTACCCGCAGTCTTCGAAGCCCCCTTCGCACCGAAGAGCCTTTCGTGCAGAAGAGATCAACACAGGGTGCGTTGCAGTTTGGGCGAGGTGCTTACAAAACTGAACAGGTCAAATTCTGCGGACTTTGGTGGTGGTGTGTGCGCGCGTGTGTGTTCAACTGAACGCTGAGGAAAGTGATGCGTGTCTGTGCGTGTGCGCACACGCACCTCTGGGTTGCTTGGCGACGGCGCCTCTGCGCGCGACGCCGTTGACCTGCGCCGCCGACCCCGCGGAACGAGACGCGCTGCGGGAACCAGGCGACTTGGGCCTGAAACGACGAGGTGTGTGCGAACTGCCGGAGGGAAGGTTCACGCAGCAAGCGCCATGTGCTGGATCTATCTGTACAACTCACTCACTGGGGCTGAGTCAATTTTGGCCACAAACTGGAACATTTGCGCTCTGCCCCAAACAGAAGACCCCTTTTTTCACGTCCCCCTACCAGAGTTCCCGGCCGTAGACTCTTCTTTCTCTCCCCCACTGAACAAGAAACCCACCCAGCTGCGGATTCCACTGATTCCCAAGGGTTGGCGGAAACTCATTCTGCCTATCTCGCTCACTCCCATGGCTTCGTGATGGGCGGGTGGGTTCAGGGCTCTTACCCCGGGTGCCGCCCCCGCCCCATCAATACTCCGCCCAGTCTCAACACAACTCACCTGGGTGTGATGGGCGGACCTCGGATTCCTACAGGCTTACGGGGCGGACCCTCCTCCGCAGCGGGGCTCTTGATCTTGGGCGTCGCCCGCCCTCTGCCCCGGCCCCGCGCGGCTCCGGCGCGCTGCTTCGCGGGGGGCGACGCCGCTTCGTCCTCCTCGGCGTCGGTCCCGGAGTTGGAGTCGGAGTCTGATCGAGGCGGCGGCGAACTGACCCGTTTCTTGCCCCGCCCCGTCGCTGCTGGTTTCGTCTGCAAAACGCCATAATTGTGCGAAGTCCCTTGAGGGCGAAGCACCATGTGGTAGTGCAGTATATGGCAAGGTGGATGAAATGTCCCGTGCCCCCCCTGCCCCCCCCCCAGGAAGACAAGGAAGAATCGATGACATTATCGGCAAGGGACTTCGCACTGCAGTTGCCTTGAGCACTGCTTCTGGTTGCTCATGGGAACACTCTTCACTCTTGTGGTTCTTCTTGTTTATTTTGATAGACTTGGTGGCGTTGTGAACCGGAAGCAATTGCTTACAGACACCACCAGACGGCGTGGAGCGTCCTCACCTTGGGCGTGGCGCCCTCTCCCGTCAGCTGCAGCGCGCCGGCGTCGCTGAAGCCGTGTTTGCGCATGGCGGAAGTGAAGAACTGGCGACACCTGGCGTAGTCAGGCTCGTCCGTGTATCCGAGGCGACCGACATACTCGAGGTACTGACGTAGTTCGTCTGAGGCAGGAATAAACCGTGCAAGCACAACTCACAACTAACCCGTTTCAACGAAGTTTTATGAAGTTGGCATCGGCGGGCTGGGGCAGGCCGCCACACGCACACAATTTTTTCTTTCAAGCGCAAAATCCAACGTGGTCTGGTTCAAGCTTATGAATCTTTGGACGTTGGTCAGACTGACGTGAACGTGGCGAGTCACTCACCGGGCGGCTTCTTCGCTCCGAAACACGTCTTCACCAGCAGAGGCACGTCCTGCATGAACCTGAAACACGTCATCAATACGTGATCAACACGTCATTGCTCTGACCGTGTTCAGCGAGGTTTCCAGACGCTCCCACGAACACAGACGAACACAGCATGAACACCTCATCATAGCAACACGCACCTGACTTTCTGGTCGCGCACGTAGTCCTTGTTCTCCAGGTTGTTCTCCCAGGGCAGCACACCGCACAACCACTGCAGCAGACAGTAGCCCAGGATCTCCAGGTCTCCGCGTCGCGACGGGCCTGCAGGGTGCAAATAAACTTTGTTTGGCCTCACGTTCCGTGTCTGTTGTCACTGTCCCATGCTTTGCACCAATGAATACCCACGTTCTCTGATTTGTCTTGTGGCTTGTCGTCCACCATCCCGTGTTGCTCCAGCGGATGTCTCTTTGCACACACTGCACACGCTGATATTTATTGGGCAGCACGACGTTTGACAGCTGCAAAACGTCGCGCCAACGTCACGTCGCCGACGCGACGCGTGAACGTCGAAATAGCAATTTTGACGTGACGTTGACGCGACGGGGCTCTGACGGGTGATTTCAAACGTCGCGCTTAATGTGCCCATTATCGCCCACCCCCACGTGTCGTACTCACAGACGCCCTTGTGCGCGTCCCTGCTCGTGAACTCAACGGTGCCGTCGTGGCAGCGCCGCGGGTCCTCCTTGTACTCCTTGTGCTTCCCGTCGGGCGCGTAGCGGAACGCCAGCCCGTAGTCCACCAGGTACACCTGCACGGACGTCCCAAGTTATTGTGCGAAGTCCCTTTAGGGCGAAGCACCATGTGGTAGTGCAGTATATGGCAAGGTGGATGAAATGTCCCCTGCCCCCTCCCCCTGCCAGACCCCCCTCCCCCTGACGGAGAAGACAAGGAGGACAAAGAAGAATCGATGACATTACCAGCGCTAGGGACTTCGCACTGCAGTTGCCTTGAGCACTGCTTCTTGTTTCTCAACTGAACAGAGTGCCCAGACAGGGACAGGGTGCTGTATTTGATGGTTGGTAGAGCATTTGCTCACGACTATCTCGACTCCGGCTCGTTTCTTCACACTGATGTCAAAAGGACGGAGCGTGGCGCACCCCACCCCCCCCACCCAGAGTGGTAGGAGCAAACAGTGTTGAAATGCGGCTGAACCTATTCTCACTTTGGAGCTCAGCCCCGTGATGAGAAACACACATGAAACGCGCGGGAATGAATACGAAGGCTAGTGTACCTGGTTCTGCGCGGCCTTGCTGTGCCCCAGCAGCAGATTGGCTGCTTTGACATCGGCGTGGACGAATCCCTGAGCGTGGATGTACTCGAGCACGTGTAGCTGCAACACAAACACGTGACACGATGCCGAAAAGGTCAACAAGTGCAGCTACTTCAGCTGTTTCTTGGGACGCGCCAAAAATTGTTTTGCTCGTCTATTTCGACTGGCAATGAAAACTGGTATGGTTACGCTGCGTTCGTTGGTCGACGGCGAAACTGACCAAGCGAACCCGATGACTTTGGCCCAACTCGGACATTGTAACTCGCAATTTCTCATTCAGATTGTGAATGTCAACTCAGTTCAACACAGCCTGCCCACAATCTTTCGAATTCAGAATTCCCTCTCCTCATAACACGACTCTCCACGACACCTCCCCATGGGTTCCGTCCTGGTTACTCGAACTCACCACCCTGACTGCGAGCTGCAGCACCGTCCTGTGTGGGAACGACTTGTGGTTCGCCTCGAACAGGCGCTGCAGGTCCGATCCGAAGCGCTGCATGATCATGAAGCGGTACTTGTCGGCGGCGCTGCGCTCGTAGGAACCGGAAGCGATGAACAGGGGCATCCCGAGCGACGGCAAACCACGGTCTCTAATCCAATCCGTCACTGAAAAATGTCGCGTGGTCAGGTTTATTTCGCCTCGTCCCAAGTTGCAGCTGCAACCAAGTTTGCCTGATAGATGAAACACAGTGCGGGTGTTGAATGATGATGCTCGGTGATCAGTGACAGACTGACTTCCTCCCGAACTCACCCAAGCTACAGAACAACAGCGGACGATTGTCTGCGCAAGAGTGAGATCCCGGTTTGAGGATGAAAGGGCTCAGCAATTGCGTACAACAAATAATGTCCTTGGCACATGTACACTCACCTGTTTCCGGTTTGGCCGCCCTCTGGTAGAAGTTGAGTTCGCAGAAGAGAGGCCCGTTGCCATGGGGCTCCTGAAACACAACAACGAAACAAACTTGACCTTCCTGCACCCGCTTCACCCACCAGTCAATCACTTGTCATTCGACTTAATTTCGGTGGATTGGAGAACTTTAGCATATACGAGGTTCTTTCCAACCATAGTGAGACTCATCATGGTCAACGACGAAGCCAAATGGCCTGTCTGCACTGAGAAGATCAATAGAATCAATTGTGTCGAATCAACCACCTATGTCCTTTAAGGCCGATCGTGAACATGACCAGCCCATCAGAATGGTAGAACTTGCAAGTCAGCTTTGATTCCAGAAAATTGGAGACGCAACTCCCACAGACAGTTGGGCCTGAATAACACTGAATTCGTCTCCTTTGTCTCTGCTTGGAGCCGTCAGCCAGTGAATATGGCTTCGTAAAGGCCGCAATGCAGACACATCCAATGTGAAATGCTCTCAGTCAAAAGCAGTGCCATTTCTCCAGCGGCACAGACACGCACAGTCCGAATCCACGACTCACCACTTTGACGACGTACTGTGGGTCGCCCTTCTGGTCCGCGGCAGAAGCTGGAAATACGTCACACGGTTGGTCAGTTTCGAAGATCGAAAGGAGTGCGTGGGCAAACTGAGGATCGTTTGATGGGCATTCCTGTTGACTGCGTGCTTGCAAGAAGGGGTGACAGTCCATGTGCACGCATTATAGGGGTGACAGTCCATGTGCACGCATTAAAGTTGCAGATGAATCGACGAAGGAGTGTGTGGGAGGTACGAGGATGCACTCCTCCAGTGAGGTGTGTGTGTGTGTGTGTGTGTGTGTGTGTGTGATGTGATAACACGCACCGAGGTAGATGAGCCCGAACCCTCCACTCCCAACCGGCTTCCCGACGGTCCACTGCTTCTTCCGGAAGTCTGTGAGGACGGTTCCTGCTGGAATCGGCTTTGCCAGTTGGTGCGCTGACTTCACTGCGCGCGGCTTTTTCGCTGAAAGTGGACATTGTCTGAATGCGTCGTGTCCCTGTGAGACAAATAACATCTCGGAGGCCTCGATTTGCTGTCACTGTTGAGGAAAGAGCGTGGAGGGTCCCTCCAAGGCACGACCCCGACCACGCAGTTTATGAATTCAAACGTGGGAATCCCTGCAGTGCACGTCGAAGACCCGCCCCTGAACTTGGCCGGTCACTCACCCCCGCCGGGTGTCTTCCTGGGCGGCATCTCAGCAACTTGTTTCAGCACCAGCACCTTGAACTGCTAAGAAAACGCACCTAATGTTCATGTTCACAGACTGAGACTCTGACATGGACGTTTGGACACCACAGTCTGCAGAGTCTTGGTCCACTTTCCATGTTCAGTTGCACCATCGTTTCGAAGTCGCACCGAAACTCCCTATTATCGCCCACCCAGGAAAGTTGGCTTCAGCAAGTGCAGACTGTGGAGTCTGCTTGGCTGTCTCTGGTGAAACAAAAAAACTTCAATATCTGAGTGCTTGATCTTCAAGTTAAGTCTTGTGGGAACTCAACAAGTCAAGACTTGTCTTCATCACACTCTTGGAATATAATGTCTTCATCACACTCCAGGCGGGAAGAACGTTTGAATTTTGCCTTCCATTTGTGAACTCACAACCTCCTTGCATTGTCCTCAGTCCCACATAGTGTACACTACGTTTCGCTCTTGTGAACTTACTCTTGATATCTGTCTCAAAAATCGTGCCCTTTTATTTCTTCAAAGGGCATAAAACGAAGTTTTTAGTTGATTGTTGACATTTCCCACTCAGCAGTTTGTAAGCTCGACGCTCATTGGTCGCCACGTGTTTCCGCTCACGTGATCATGGCTGCCATTTCTTGTTGAAGTGATTTCTGATTCTTCGTAGCTTTTTGTCAGTTGTAGAGGCATTCTAGGATGAATTGAGGTTAGACTTTGTAATATGGCTTCAGAGAAACCGGTGGACGGAAATTTTGTTGATATTGAAGCCATAGATGTGACGCAAGTTTGTGAAAATGGAACTGATGTTATGACAACACTCGAAACAAATGGTTCGAATGTGGGAGACAATCAAAGTGCATCTGAGGTGCACCAGGTGAAAGAATCAGGGAAGAACTCCGAGCCTGCAGAGAACAACTCCACAGATTCTGGCTTGGAATCTCCAAGCCAAGATGGAGTCAACGGGGCAGTGTCTAAGAAGAACCGACGGGTTTACTTCCACGAAGACAGGCTGGTGTCTGGATACATGGAACCGCCCAACCCCTGGAACGCAGGTGAGAGTTTCAGTGCTGCAGAAAGTCTGTCGCTCTTCGTCGCAAAATTTCCATGCCCTGCATTGAAAATGACCCATTCAGTGAAGACATTCCTCCATGAACCAGATGTCATGAGGCGTCTTTTCGAGCACTTGGAAGGTGTGCGTCTTGAGGGAGGGGGACAGTTTCATGCCAGCGGAGGCAGAGAGAGCTGCCAAAAGCTGCCAGCTGTCACATTCCTTTCTGAGAAAGTCACACGGCGAGAAAACAGACTGCTGCGAGAAGATACGAGTAGTTTGTGATGTCTACGAGCTCGTATCAACGGCCTGTGTGTCCTGTGGCTGGCTCTTTAGGTGATTTGAACCCTGAAGCATACATTGTATAATGTATGGTGATGGTGAAAATCACCTATAGGCATCAAGAGGCAAAATCTGTGAACGCGAGTTTGAAAGTGTTCT
>JAAUXT010005879.1_pt1 | contig 12891 bp, 17 predicted proteins | sample 7278171 | NCBI WGS metagenome assembly JAAUXT01 (sample SAMN14350112, study PRJNA611818) | marine sediment metagenome | isolation source: surface marine sediment (1.8m) | place: French Polynesia: Moorea | collected 2018-08
CCCCCCGGCTTCGCCCCCCCCCCCCCCCCCCCCCGCCCCCGGTCGGCCCCCGCCTCGCCGCGCGGCGGCTCGGCCGGCCGGGGGGGGGGGCGGGGCGGGGCTGGGGCTGGGGCTGGGGCAGGGGCTGGGGCTGGCACTGGAGCTGGGGCTGGGCTTTCGCAAAGAAAGGGGCTGTAGTGGGGGAGGGCAGGGAATGTGGGAGAGGAGAGAGGGGAGAGGTAGGGGAAGGGCTGGGGCGACACATGGGAGGGGCCTGGGGAGGCTCAGTGCACTGCCGAGCTTGGTGGCAGCAGGGAGCCAGGCATGCCACTCTCTGTAGAATGACCACACAATCATTCCAGCAATTCTGGCTGGTTCCATCATCCGGGAACTTCAGGCTGATTCATTCTCGTTCATCAAGCCTCTCTCTCTGTTGTTTTCAGGACAAGGCGGCGTCCACCATCTCGACGCCGGTGTGTGGGGGACGCGCGCGCACGTCTCACGTCTACACGTCCAAGAAGAACAGCGTGGAGATCCACATCGTGAGCCCCGAGGTGTTCGGCAAGCGCGGCATGTTCATGTTCCACTGGGAAGGTGCGTGAAGGCCGGGACACCGTCAGGGGTGGGGCACCCTAGCGTCCAGGGCATGCCTGAGGTCTGAGGTCCAGGGGTACACCAGGTCTGGGGTCGGGGTGCACCAGGGCTGGAGTCAGTGCACAAGGTGGGGGGTCGGGGGTATCCGAGGTTTGAGGTTGGTGTTGATGGGGATCAGATCCGGGGGTATCCGGAGCCCAGAATCACGGGCACACAAGGTCTGGGGTCTGGGATTCCCAGGGTCTGGGGTCTGGCTGACCCGAATTCCGGAGTCCAGGTCTAGGACGGTGGGGGGGGGGGGGTCCCCAGGTCTCACGTTCGGATCCGAGGATGCCCGAGATCTGGGTATGCAGGAGGGAAGTGTGTGGGTACACGTTTTTGAAGTCACTGTTTTCGGGTGTCATCAACAGCTGACCGTTTTGCGGGACGTGAATCAAACCGCTGGAAGCATCTAAAGTTCAGTCCTTCAGTCTCTCTCTCAGTCTCTCAGTCTCTCTCTCTCTCTCTGTCTCTGTCTTTCTCTCTCACACACACTGTCACACACACACGCACTCTCTCTCACGTGTACTGTACACACACACTGACACACACACACACACACACACACACACACACACACACACACACACACACACACACACACACTCTACCTATCTATCGCACGCACTCTCTCTCCCTGTTGCAGCGGTCGGGTGCGAGACGATCCAGCCCCCGGCCAACATGTGGGTGGACCAGACGGGGAAGGGCACGGCGAAGCTGGGCTGCCTGTCGACGGAGCAGACGTGGGAGCAGCGCTGCGAGGGCACCACGTGGGTCGGGGACGTCGGGTCCTGCCCCGAGGGCACCTTCCGCACAGGTGAGGGGGTGTGGGGGTGCAGGGGTGGGGGGCTGCAGGGGTGTGGGGGCTGCAGGGGTGTGGGGGCTGCAGGGGTGTGGGGGTGTGGGGGTGTGGTGGGGCTGCAGGGGCAGGGCTGCAGGGGTGGGGGGCTGTAGGGGTGTGGTGGGGCTGCAGGGATGCAGGGCTGTCTCGATGATTGGAACTCAAGCGGTATCGGGGGCTTCAAGGGTCCAGGGGCTGCGGGTATGGGGATTCCAAGGGTGTTCCGGGGCTGGTGTTGGGACCTCCTGAGTGCGCGGCCAACGTGCGCTTCTGCCCCGACGGGCACTTTCTGCGTGGTTGAGGGTGCAGTGCGGAGGAGGATCCACAGTGGGAGGCAAACAATCAAGGATGGGGAGCGTGCGACAGGACGGGCGATGGCGGTCAGTGGCCTGCAGCAGCGCAAGACTGCATTGCACGTCCTCTGTACTGACCCTGTCACGTGGCTCCCTCTGTACTGACCCTGTCACGTGGCTCCCTCTGTTCTGACCCTGTCACGTGGCTCCCTCTGTACTGACCCTGTCACGTGGCTCCCTCTGTACTGACCCTGTCACGTGGCTCCCTCTGTACTGACCTTGTCACGTGGCTCCCTCTGTACTGACCCTGTCACGTGGCTCCCTCTGTACTGACCCTGTCACGTGACTTCCTCTTCAGGCGCGAGCACGGACGACGTGGCGTCGCTTCCGCTCGGGATTCTCATCGCCATCATCATCGGCATCGCGCTCATCATCGGCGTGCTCATCCTCACCATCGGACTCGTCTGTCTGCGCAGGTGCGTGCGTGCGTGTGTGCGTGTGTGTAGGTATGCGTGCGTGTGGGTGTGCGTGTGAGTGGGTGTGCGTGTGTGTGTGTGCTCATCATCGGCGTGCTCATCCTCACCATCGGCCTCGTCTGTCTGCGCAGGTGCGTGCGTGCGTGTGTGGGTGTGTGTGTGGGTATGCGTGCGTTTGCGTGCACGCGTGTGAGTGGGTGTGCGCGTGTGTAGATTGATGTGTGTACGTGGAGATGTGTGCGTGCATACGTGTGGGTGTGTTCGCCCAAAGGTGTGTGGGTGTGGGTGTGTTCGCATGTGGATGTGCGTGCATGTGTGGGTGTGGGTGCGCGCGTTGGGGGGGGGGGGTCTCATTAAACAAGGCGAGGGCACGTGTAAGAGGAAACAGTGGATGGGAGCAATGTCAGGTCAGTTGCACTGGATCACGATTGAAGACGACGCATTGTGTTACGAATGCCAGTTGCTCCGATTTCTATAGTGTCCTCTTTCACGTTGACAGTTACGTGACGAGCCGTAACAGCGCGAGCGCTGCGGCGCGCAGCCGGCAGGACGCCTACATGTACGGGCGTAGCCTCAGCCGCCGCTACTCGGACTACCCCGCGGGCGAGGGCGAGCCGACCGCCGCCACCCCGCTGCAGCCCGCCGGCAAGGACTCGGGGCCGTCGGCCGGGACCCTCCCGCTCGTCAAGCGGACGGCGGTGGTGCGCGGCGTGCCACACGGGGGCAGCATCAGGGAAAACGTGTACATGGAGCACCGCCCCCTACCGTCCATCCCGGACCTGAACGAGGCTGACGGGGACGACAAGTCGGACCGCTCCTCGCAGAACAAGGTCCAGGTGTACAGGACTTCCTCCGGGAAGGAGCATTTCCACAACCCACGTCTCGTGGTCAACATGCGTAGTGACCGCAGTGACCGCAGTGACCCTAGTGACCGCGGCGGACCCTCTGAGGACCCTCAGTACTTTGTCCTTGACCCCGATGAGGTATCCACGGGCCCTGGTTCTCCGCTACCACCGGGGTTAGTGGGCGCTGCGTCGCACCCGCACCACCACGCATACCCGTACCCACAATACCCCGGGGTATACCCTGACACTAGTAGTGATAAACAGAAGAGCCCAGAGGAGGAGAACGCGGAGAACTTCAATAAGGAGGTGGCGAGTAACAACAGCTCGCTGCCGGAGCTCCCCCCTCGACCCGTGACTGGGCTGCCGCGTCAGATGTCCATACAACACTCCCACCAACACGACTGTAGTCAGGGCAACTCCAACAGCAGCTGGCCTTAGCAACCATGCAGAAAACCCGTGCCCACGACAACCACGACCCACGTGACGTTAGTCTGGACTGTGACACACAGGTTGAGCCACGAGACTTGGACTCCGGGGCCGTGTGTAGTGTGACAGAGGCTGCAGGGGAGGATCCACAGAACAATCTGCAACATCACCACACTCTCTGTGGTGCAAATGTTTGTGGCATGCAGCTTGGCGCAACAGGCAATACACCAAACATGTTCAGGCTGTTCACCCTGGTGACCGTGCAACGGGTGGCCTTGTGGGAACCTGACGCCTCCGCGCATGCGCACAGCGACAGCGCCATCACGCGGACGGCGCAGCAGGCGTCTCGATCACCAGAGGCTCAGTGAAGTCTCGTAAACACTTCTCCCAATGCAGGTCGAGATGCGGCAGTGGCGGGTGTTCCGTCAGTGTGAGTGTCGTGTTTGTTTCTCGTCCTGCGTCAGTGGAGTCGTTTCCACCGTTTTGCAGGTCAAAATGCAGCGCCCCCTCCCGATAAATCCCTCTCGTTTCTCTGCTGTTGCGCCTTTGTTGCCGGGGTGAGTGAATGAGTGAGTGAATGAGTGAGTGAGTGAGTGAGCGAGCGAATGAGCGAGCGAGTGAGTGAGTGAGTGAGTGAGTGAGTGAGAGAGTGAGTGAGGGCGAGTCGGTGATTAGTTGTTGCGTTGCCGTGGTTACCTGAAGTATTGTGATGTGAGATACAGGGCTTTGAACAGTGGATCATGTAAATGTTTCATTTGGTCAGAATCAAATTGTAAATAGACCTGTTTGTATGTTATTCTTCGCTTCAAACCCCCCCCCCTCTCCCCGAAGCCCAGGGTGATCACGTGGTCCGAACTCACGCAGCGATGATGACGTCACATGTTCCCGACCACCCTTGAAGCTGGTTCACATAAGTGCTAAAAATAACACGACAATGAAGCTGGAGATTTGAGCTGCCAAACTTGGGTTGATAGATCTGTTAAAGTTTCCTTTCCCCTTTCTTTTTATGATTTCTGTTGGGTTTTTAAAACTACGGTTTCTCGACGGATTTCTTCAGGGGATCAGAACCTCAGGGCGGGGATTCCGACTTTGAAACTTTGCTCCGGAAATGGGCGTGGTTCACTCCGCCTGGGTCCACCCCACTTTCCCAACACAAACCCAACGTGACCTGATGATAGACACTTCCTGTTTGCCTCGTTTTCATCTAGTCACGAACCAATCACGTTGATTCTTGTCAAAATCTGTGTTTTGTTGTTTCCAAATTGTTCGGTGATGTTCTATGTTTCTTATGAAGACAATACAAGCCACACACAACATGTATTACATGTAAGTACCAAAAATCAAAATGTGAACTTTTGTGTACTCGTAACCTTGCTAATCTACGTTTTCATGTCACCATGGAAACTTTAGATTTGATAAATAAAAATTATTCGCAGAAAATTGACAACTTTACGAGTTTTCACCAGGTAAACCAGCATGAACAAACTGGCAAAATGCGCTGCAGGCAACGCTATTCAAGGTGGCACGTCGGAAAATAATTTTTGCACCCCCCCCCCCATTTTTGCTCAGTCTCCACTGGAAGCAAATGCAAGACTTTCCATGACACGTGCAGCGTGCAGGCGCGGTGCGCAGCTCCGTCTGTGATGGATGCGACGTGGTGCAGCAAGGGATGAACAACTGCCCAGCGCCCTGCTGCAAAAAGCGTGTAACCCAGTCTGGGCATTCCCTGTCCATAGTTGACACAAGGAACACAGAGATCTTTCCACCACCTGAGAGAAGTTTTGGGTCCGCCGTAAAGAAACACCAACCACATTCACACGAAACATGCACTTTCCGAACAGCTTCTGCTTCCAACGCAGGAATGGTCTCTGCACAGGCGGATGGGCCCTGGCTCCGCCTGCCTGGATCCGTGTGACGGCTGCAGTATGACTGACGCATGACAACTACCAACACGAGTCTTCCATTTGTTCTTCTCGCGCCTGCAGCAGAATGAACGCAACATTAAGGGTTTTCACATTGGTGACGCAGCGACAAAAAATTGACGCCTGCGTCAAAAATTTGTGATGGGTCTGGACCGATAATCTGATGCTCTCCATTGGGCGTCATGTTGACTTTGATGCCCGTGCGTCACGTGCGCGTCAGAAATTCTGACGCCGCCCAGCCAATGTGAAAACCCTTATTCCCGCGTCACACTGCGCGTTTCTGCAATGGGAAACGACTTCTGTAGCAACAACCCTCCTGCGTCTCCGCCCCCCCCCACCCAACTCCCGACGCAGCGTCCGAAGAGGCCGTTTCCTCGCAACGCGCTGATGAGGAATTATGGGTCCGACTTTCATATCTGAGCCGCCAGATGGAGATTTGTGGCCCCGACACGTTCGGGGATCAAGAGCCGGAGATTGCGCTGAATTTTTCATTGATCACACCCATTCATTCTTTACCCAGAATTTTGACGCATTTTCTCCGCTTTTTCTTGCCTGTGTTTTATGTTTCGCACAGTTGTATGCGAAAACACCAAAGCCAGGGTCAGTGGAGTTTAGGGTGACGGTCCTTTTGCAATGCGTCCCACGGGAAGTTGCCGGACCAGTGACACAGACACCACTGAGTCAATTATCATTGGCTCTTGGAGCACATTTCATGGCAAATTTGGCTATTTGTGGCACTGATCTGGCAATTGGGGCACCGCACGTACGAAAATGTTGGCCGTTGTCTCTGGTGGTCCGTTCTCACCAAGGAGTTCGACAGGGTGTGCGTCTCCTGGAAGAGACAAACACTGACTTCTCTGCGTTCTTGGCTCAGGTTTGCGGTTCCTGTTTTGCACCGAGCTGCGCGCTGAAAAATAGATGACGCCGAACGAGCGTCGCTGTTTCCTGGGCGGAGGGAGGAAGTGGAGGAGTGCGACCCGCGTCCAGGAAGCGTGCGCGCGCACTCTCAAACTGAGACAGTTTTCACATTGGTGACGCGCGTCAAAATTTTTGACGTCATGAGGGTTGACGTCAGGAATGGACTGTACCGTTTTCTTACGTCCTCTATTGGGTCCGATGTTAAACTTGACATCAACAGTGAAATTTTGACGTCAACGTCAACTTTGCTGACGCCGACAACGCCTATGAAAACCCCTCAAAATAGGGTGTGTCCGGACAGAAAACAATGGGACAACACTCTTGTGAGGACTGACTTCACATTGCAGTTTTCATGACTCGTGTTGCGTTCACACACGTAGAATTTCAACGTTCAGCCCCGTGACTGTGCTGTCCAAGAACTTGCGTTGCTGTGCACACGATTGGGACATCACGCTGGCTGGCGCCCTGCGTGACTTCCGGCGTGGACTTCCGGTGTTGACTTCCTGTTTTGTTTGCCAGTTCAACGTGTTAAATTTGGCTTCATCTCTGACAAAAAGAGTTGGCTTTGCGGCAGAGATGCAGCACATGTGCAGAAGGTGATGGGCGTCCTGTAGCCCAGTGGAATGGAATGGGGAGACACTCCAAATATTTAACACAGGGTGCCTCCTCATTTCAACTCACATATGATATCAGTTGGCACAGGGCACTGAGAGCCATAATGAGCTTCTGGCCATTTAAGGTAGAATTGAAATGAGGAGGCACCAAGCAAGAGGGCCAAGGAGGCTACAGCCAGACCTGCCAAACCTTGTGCAGAGGCTTGGGACCCTCACCTCACGCCTCCTGATTTTGGGTGTCTGGCCATTTCATCGCACCGGGCTGATTTGCGAGAAAGAGTACAGCTGCTGTAGTCCGGTGGGTTTGAGAGCGGGTTGAACGCAGCAGCCACGGTTTAACAGTGCGGACGGCGCTGCTGAACGCATCATGCATTATTGAGCGCGGCGGGAGCGGTGCTGGACGCGTTAATTGCAGCGGACAGGAGGTGAGGCGGGTTAATGGGACCGTTTCCCCATGAGTGGTGGCGGCGGCGGCGGTGGCGCGGGCTACGCCACGTGGAACCCGGGGGAACGGGGACGCTGTGCACGGGGTGACGGTGCAGGGACCCGGGAGACGCTGGCCGTGACGGCAGGGTGACGGCGGCTCTGTGGGTTGGAGGGCGGCAGTGTTGGCGGCGACGGGGGCCGGTGCGCACGGGGTGACAGCGTCGCTGTGCACGGGGCCTGGGCTCGCGGAGCCCGCGGGACGGTGGCCGTGACGGCTGGGGGGACGGTGGGGGACGCGTCTGTGGGTTGGGGGACAGCGCCGGGACAGGGTCGTGGGCTCGCGAGCACCGCCCAGCTGTGCCCCAGGGGTCCAGCATCCAGGGCTGCAGTTGCAACTCCACTGCAGCTCCGAACGTGCAGCAAGATGCATGGACGTGGAGTGAGTAGACCCACCCAACTCGTACGGCTGATTCAGCTCATTTCCACTGAAGATGTGATACCCGGAAACCAAACTGTAGGGCAGGACCTCGTAGGACAGTCAAACGTTGCTGCAGAAAACTCTGCCACTGACCTGAACTGGTCAACACTCTGTGCCCCCCCCACCATCAGAAGGAAACGTTTTTCCTTCTGCAGTGGCGATTGCTCTCGTCGAGCAAGACCTCAGGACTTCTGCAGGGCCCTGGTGATCTCCTTGGGGCAAAATTTCAAGAAATTCACATCAAACCTGTCACAAGATGCGAATTGTGCGAAGTCCATTTGGGGAGGAGCACCTGATGGTGCCAAACCCTCCTGTGGCTATCCCCCCAAAAGAAAAAATTCTCTGTCCTCCTTTACTTTTCTTTCTTTCTTTCTTTCTTTCTTTCTTTATCCCTGCCTTTCTTTCTCTCTTTCTTTCTTTCTTTCTTTCTTTCTTTCTTCAACAATGAGATTCAAGGGTCTTCGCACCCTCAGATGCATTGAGCACTGCTTCTTGTTGTTGCAGCGAGGCCTCTGTGAGCCCTTCTTGTTCCCCCCCCCCCTGACTCAGAACGCCTCTGCTTCTTCCACTGCCGCTGCGGCCGCGTCTGGTTTGTTTATTTACGTTGCGCCACAGAATGGAGCGATGTTTGTCAGCAGATCCGCCCGACTCCCCGCTCCGCAGCGTGCCTGACGTTCAGGTGCCGCGGTGCAGGGGGGCGGATCCAGGCTGGCAACACAACACACTCCCAGCGACGCAGCAACCAGCGTCGTGCTGCCTCGTTGTGGTGTTGTGTCGCCCCATTGGGTTTGTACGTATGGAGGCTGCTGTTGCGTTGCCCCAACTGCTCGTGATGCAAAAGCAGCCCAATGCTGACCCAATGGGGCGACGCAACAGCACGATGCAACGCTTCCGTGTCCGCACCCTCAGGTGACTCTGGCGAAGGGGACGCGGCATCACGCACGCACACGCGGTAACACGCACGCACACTCCAACACCCCTGCTCAGAGCAATTACTCTGGCACAAATTTAGTGAGGGTTCAAGTGAAGTGAGGTACCCCCTCGTGGTTGTCTGTTCAAAGTCATCCTTACTTACGTCATCAGTTCAACCTTGTTCGAGGTGGGACGTTTTTGAGCATTGTTTGTGTCGCGCGTCACTTCGTTAGACTGAGCGCTCTCCCTTCCAGATCGACTCCGCTGGACCTGAGAAGACCTCCCATGGGGAGGGGGGTGCCCTGATTCTGGTGGCTCCGCCTTCCTGGATTCCTCCTGTCCCCATCTGCGTTCCTCAGTCTGTTTATTTGCGCTGCTCCGTTCTGCGGGAGATGCGGCCCGCAGTCCGCGCATTCCGGGTCAGGAGCTGCGATCCGCCGCGCCGATCAGTGTGCTGCGAGCTCTATTGTTCCCGCACAGAACGTCCACCTTTCCTCCAACAGACACACACACGCTGCATGATAGGGAAAACACACGTGCGTGCGCGCACACACACACACACAGACACACACACTAACACACACAAGCACACACACTCACTCACACACACACACAAACACACACACACACACACACACACACACACACACACACACACAGCTCTACAAGAAGGTGCAGATGACCTTTTCAAGACCTGCTGGGGACAGACTCGCAAATACGCACACAGACACACACAGTCCGCGCATTCCGGGTCAGGAGCTGCGATCCGGGGCCGCCGCTCAGCTCCGTGTGCCGCGAGCTTTATTGTTCCCGCACAGAACCTCCAACCTTCCGCCAACACACACACAGACACACATACATACACACACACACACACACACACACACTGCCTGTAAGGGAAAACTCAGGTGCGTCACACACGCACACGCAAGCGCACGCACACGCACACACACACACACACGTACGCTGCATGATGGCGAAAACACACAGACACACACACACTGAGCGCACACAGCAAGGTGCAGAAGACTTTTGTCTTGCTTGGGAAAAAGCAGGTGCATAACACACTCGCACACACACACGCTCACACACACACACACACACACACACACACACACACACATGTGTCCTCCCCTGCTCCAGTATGATGAATGAGTCTACGGTTTCAACTGAGGTACCAGTGATTGCACATGTGAGTTCGGCAACGGAATTCAACACTTGCTCCCCCCCTCTGGCTCCCTGGGTCCCCACGGGGATCCGCTGTGCAGTGAGCCGGTGATCCCCCGGCTCGTTCCCCACTCCCGCCCCGGTGGAATCCACGTCCGGCTGATTGCGATTTACGAGCCGTTATCGCGCCTCGCTCACTTAGCGCCGCTAAATCTCAGCGATCGGCCGGGGCTCCGAGATTCTCGTCTTTATGTGCGGCAGATAATTGCAGGGCAAATCCCTGGGTGGATCCTGGGTGAGTCTGGAGCCTTGGGGCGCTGCTCTGGACACACCAAAGTTTCTCAGGTCACAAACACGCTTACACACATGCGCGCGCACACACGCACAGAGCGCCACTGCAGCAAGGTGCAGAAGACCTTTGACCTGGTGGGGAAAACGCACACACACGCACACATATATGCGCGCTTACACACACGCACACATACGCACACGCACACACGCACACTTACACACACACACACACACACACACACACACTGAGCGCACTGTAGCAAGGTACAGAAGACCTTATGGCCTGCTGGGGAAAAACGCATACACTGACACATACGCACACACGCACTCGCGTCCCATTGGTTGCTGGGCCCTTTTGCTCGTGGTGTCAGCATGAGAGTCAGGGGCAACAAGAACTGCGAGTGTGTTTGCCATTCCTCTCGATATGCGCGCGCACGCTGCTGCACCTTTGCGCTGAGTCCTCCAAACACGTTTTGTCCATTTGACTGAAGGCGTTTCCTCTGACAGGTTCCTCCTCTGTTTCATCCCCCGGGGAACCACGGGCCCTGCAACCTGGAGGAAAAAGCCCAGCGCTGTGAGCTTGAGTCATCTCAATCCAGAGCTGTGGTCATCATTCAAATGCGCAGGTTTCGTCCCTTCTGGAGGTCTCTTCGTTCCTTCTCACTGAGGCACCAGCGCACTTTTTGCTCGCGGCTGGTTTGAGTGAAGTGCCCCATGGAGTGTTGGGCAGACGAGTTGGAATGGCAGTTTTCTGTCTTATCTGAGGCGGCGCGAATTGAGATTTACAACACCCCGGAGGTTACTTCCGCTCGAGCGTGGAGACCTCCGAACCTCAGAGCTACAATCCTACAAATTGGAGCGGCAGGTTTGGCGCATGCGCACCAGGTGAGGAGCGTTCAGGGGAGGTGAGTGGCGGCGGGTCTGGCGTCAGGGTTCACAAACGCTGGGAAAATGGTTTCTGCATGTCAAAAGACACAATGACTTTTCGAGACCTTTGAAATGGAACCCCCTTTTCCAGCGTGTGAACTCACGTCAACAACAATGATGTCACAAACTCGTACGAGAGGCTTTGTGACCACAGCGTTGTTTGAGGAGGATTTCCCGATGAAACGTCCTTGGAACGGCCACGTGACCCGAAGACGTGCGTCTCCACAGCGTCTGCGCACTCCAGCACGCACTGCACGCTCGACGGGTCATGAAGCACCGAAAGAGCCACTGGTGGGTCCAGCGCTGTCCAGTCTGTGTCAGCATCTGGGGCTTGATGGGACAAAACACATCAGAAAGGTGAAGGTCTATCAATTTGACGTTGGACGTCACCAACGCGTGGCACCAAAACAGGGAACCATGGAAACCGGAATCTTGAGGCTGTACCTGCTGGACACCATAGCAACAGGTATCCTGCATACGCGCACGAGCTTCTGTTTGTAGAAACAAAACATGTTGATGTTGATAGGGGTTTGCACACAGATGACGCAACATCAAAATTTTGACACAATGTCAGAAACACACTGGACCATTTTTTGGGCGTCATAAAAATTTGACACCTTCGTGTCAAAATTTTGACGCCAGCGTCAAAAATTCTGATGCCGCCCTGCCTGTGTGAAACCCCCCAATGTGTCGGAGCCCATGACGCGTGTTGGAAGCTCACGCACACAGGTGCTGCGAATGCATCAAGCTGATTCTGTGAGAAGAACTCTGAAGGGAGAAGGGATCCTCTGCAGACACAACTACAAATGGAGGGAGAAACTTCTGCGCCGCCCCAAATCGGCTTATGTGCGTCTGTGCCACGTGCGTGTGGATGGGTCTGAGCTGATTACAACAAGCTGCCAGCCTCTTCAGTTCTGAGTGTTTTCAGCAAGAACGAATCTTTTTTGCCAACATACGAAGAAACACACGCATGAAAAGGCGCATCAGTCGCGCAGTGAAAGAAACACAGCTTTGTCTGGAAACTTCTCTGATACGAAGCCTGAGCCTCCTCGTCTGGGTCGGACTGGAGAGACTTTAGATTGTGTCAACCCCCCCCCCCCCAAGAGGTGAAACAAAGGGCCCTGAGTCCCTGCTGTTGCGGATGCAACCCGGAACACAAAATTTTCTGTCCCTCACATGGTACCTTTTCCATTTTATTTCAAAATGGGACCCCTGCATGACCCCTGCATGACCCCTGCATGACCCCTGCATGACCCCTGCATGACCCCTGCATGACCCCTGCATGACCCCTGCATGACCCCGCAAAGGCCCCTGCATGACCCCTGCATGACCCCTGCATGACCCCTGCATGACCCCCGCAAAGGCCCCCTTCCCGCGCGTTTTGAGCCTCCGTCGCTCGGACACTCACCGACGCTGATGCAACCCCTCCATCACACAAAGGAAAGAATTTTAGACTGGTTTCAGGGTTCGAAGCGTCCACTGGATCAGCCCTCCAGCAGCTCTCTCACCTTGTGGTCTAGTGATGCGTTATTCCCACTCAGGTGCAAAGCTATAAAAATCTGAAACTAAAAATGCGCCTCAACGCATTTCCCCCCATTTTCGCGCTGTTTCCTTTCACCAGTCACCGAATCAACGCGCATGGGGCGGGGGCGTCCGGGCGACAGGGCGCAGCCGCGGCGGGGTGGGGTGGGGTGGCGGGCAGGGCAGGTCAGGGCAGGGCGGGGTGGGGCAGGGTGGGGCAGC
>JAAUXT010028614.1_pt1 | contig 12890 bp, 16 predicted proteins | sample 7278171 | NCBI WGS metagenome assembly JAAUXT01 (sample SAMN14350112, study PRJNA611818) | marine sediment metagenome | isolation source: surface marine sediment (1.8m) | place: French Polynesia: Moorea | collected 2018-08
GTGGGGGAGGAGTGTGGTGTGACACACCAGTCCCAAATGTTAGAACCACCCCTCACTAGATGGTGTGATTGGAATGAGGTCAATAAATATGGAGGTTCCCACCCCTGGGGACAGTCTCTCCTGAGATACCAACCTGTTTGTTTGTGATATCACTACAAAATGCAAACAAATAGATGCATAAATTATCAATTTTAACAATAAATTCTGTTATTTCATCAATTAGAATACACCCAAATCTACCAAATTATCTGAAAATTGAAACTTGTCACGGAATTTCACATAAAGGTTGCTAAAATCCTTCCCAATATATACTTCACTGAAATCCCAAATTTGTACTCAAACTTTAGCCCCACATGAAAACCATTGACAATGTTTTAAAAATGAAAAATATATAACACTTGTGCAACACCTGGTCAATATACTATATTTCACCAACATATATCCTTCATCAAATATTTATATTTCTAAGATGTTGCCTGCTTTGTGCAGAAGTCCAAAATTTAGTAACCTGAAAACAATGAAAATTTTGGCCTCAAAAACCTGAAAACTCAAACTTGACAAATTCCTTTCTCATATGTTATCATTGATCTGTGTTTATTCAACAAGAAGACTATTGCCTGAAAAGTGTGTGGTCTTACAATGCCAGTTCAGAAAAAAAAAAGAAAAAAAATTACCCAAAAGATTTTTTTGCCATTTCAGAATATATGGAAAATTTGCATGTTGAGTTAGCCAGCCAGCTCATGTTAAGTTAAGTGGGGGAGGGGGGTAACTCAACATTGCCAAAAAATGAAAATGCATAAAATGGCCTAAAAATGATCCTGGTTAAATTTCACCATATTGAGTCACCCTCCCCCCTGGTAACTCAACATAGGCTGGCCAAACTCAACATGGGCAAAAAAATATATAAAATACTTTAAATGGCCTGAAAATGATCTTGGCTAATTTTCAGCATGTTGAGTAACCCCCCCCCCTCCCAGTAACTCAACATGTCCACACACACACTCACAGACAGGTGTCATTACAATAAGCGCGCGTCCTATCGAGGACCGCGCGCTTAAAAAGACCCAAAGTATCCAAATTTGAAATTTATCTTGAGTGAAACTGGTGTTCACGTCCTTTTCATAGATACTGCTTGTAGGTATTCAAGGTTCAAATTTACTTTGTTGTGCAACAGTTCATGAAACAGCGCGCTTTTTAGCGCAGCCTTCTTGTTGAAACTGCACTTCCTCTTTGGCTGCAGGGGAGAAGGGAGAACGATCCTGCTGCAACGAGGATGTGACTTGTACGGTGTGTTGTTATAAATAGTGTCGTTTCAGGTCCTGGCTGCCGTTGTGATTTTGGCGTGGGTTTATGTCATCGCGGCCGGGCGCCACGCTTCCCTCAAGACACTCACCTGACAATGGAAGTGGTCAATGACAGCTCTTCTATGCTCAGCAACTATGAAGTATTGTCTCTTCTTCAAGACATAAAAGCCGGCAGAAACGGTCAGAAGGCACCGAACAGGTTCTTGAACCAGCTTGCGACCATCACATATTCAACTTTGAAGTACCTGGAAACTACGCCCTGCAAGTTGCAGAGCGCAGATGTCATTGCGGCGTACATGAAGGGGTTGGAACCGTTCAATTTGAAGAAAGCGGAAAAGCTCCAGCTATTGAACCACAGACCCAAGCGCGAAGTGGAAATCCAACTGATCGTGGAAGAAATTGAGGAGAGGTTGACGACAGAAGAGCAAATCGAACAACTCCTGGAACTGACTGAAAAGTGTTTGCCTGAGGAACCCAGTGAAGTTCCCTCCGAGCAGCCGGAAGCATCGTAGCTTCACAATGGATGATATTGTGGGTGAAGACTTTGGTTCGATTGTGTACTACAGTCTACTTTTGCCTGCCTCGATTCCTGTCGTTCTGTTTTTCCTCACTCTTGCATGGCTCGGCAGGAGATTCTTCACAAACAACTGAGTTTGATGTCAAAATTTCTGTGAACGACTGTGAATTGAGGTTTTTGACAATGTTCGTGCAGAATGATTCGATTTGACGTTCGTTTTGGCAAATAAATTCTCTGTGTTCCAAGTTCGTTTGATAACACCCACCAACATGAAAACCACGCTGCTGTTTCGTTTGTCACACGCTTTATTTCCCCAAATCGAGTTTTTGGGTCACCCACAACGACGGTACGTTGCGCTTTTGTCCGTTACGCCACAGACCTAATTCCACTTCGAAAAGTCAGGCTGGAGTCGAACGACATCTGCATTCGAGTCTTGTTGAAGTGAGCAGCCGTTTCACAGTTCTGAGTGCTTCTTGTGGGCACAGAGGAAATCACGGGGCACGAAATACTTCAGTGTCTTTCTGCCCACCAAAACTAACTCGGTGCTTCTCCGCACAGATTCAGTACAAAGCGTCCTTCTTGAACGCCTTCCTGTCCACAAATCCGTTGTCATACCAGTGATGGTGTGGATAGACTGGTATCTGCGCGTCCGGAGTCTGCAAACAAACGGAAAGAAGTTCGTTTTTGTGTCTTCTGGTTGCAGCCTCATTTTCCTTGGTGGTATACCAGAAATTCATCAAAAGCAAAAGCGCAGCGAAAAGTTAAACTTACGTAGAAATCGCCTCTCCGTTTGTATCGAATCCACCACCCACCCCCGGCAGTTTCCCACGACTGAAATGAAAGAAATCGTACAACCGCCCGCTTCGGATAAGCTGCCGGTCTTGAATGCCTAAAACTTTCGTGGGTGTCACAACAACCACGGAGTTCAAAAGTTCCAAGTGTGGAGACACGCCAAAAGACCCGAATCGGCGAAGCACCACAAATTGGGCCTTAACTTTCAGATTTTGCGATATTCTCAAACCCACCCACCCCTGCACAAACAAATTCAAGCAAAATCTGAAAAGGTACAAGTACTTTGTATTCAGTGTGTGTACACACTTTCTTTCACAAAGCACCGTTTATCTTTCCAACCCAGTCGCTCCTTCGTGCTACCAAGTGCTGAAAAATCACTCAACACACACACACAGACACGCACACACGACAAACGCAAACAAAGCCCACCTTCATACTGTACTTCAGGTGGTACCAGCCGAACCACGTGAAAAGAAGGAAACCGGCTGCTTTGGGGTACCACTTCCGGAAAACGTACGCCGTCGTGTGGCCCTGCAGACAGAAACGAACACATCGCTTTCAAGTTGACAGCTTGGCAATGCGTGGGTAGACTTCACTGATGAATCGGTAATTCAAAGAACAAACGCGGCAGAACAAGTACTTACAAATGTTTTGTGCAGGCCGAGGGCAATTTTGTCCCAAGGCCAGCCGATCATGCGCCTGAAGACGTGCCTGGGCTGGAGGGCAGGGATGTAGATCGGTTCGTGCGGGGCGAGGCGCTGGTCCATCACCCACTGTTTGCGCAGCGCGCGCTCTTCAGCAGTCATCGTCTTCACCATGCGGTTTCGTTGGTACGGCATCGGCTCGATCCTGCAACATCTCGTTCTGTGATTCCGTTTCCAACATGGAAATTGACACAATGGGTGAACGTTGTCGTCAATGCACTCTAAGAAAACAGACAGTGCAGACAGTTCCAAACTGAGTTCAAGTTTCCAACAAACCCACCTGGAACTGAACCCCCTTGTTGTGCGATACCCCTCGGCAATGTGCAGCACAAAATTTTCGGCATAAAAGCTAACTCAGCAAAGATATTCCCCTATCCCGTCCCATCCATCCCCTCCCCCCTCCCCGCTTTTTTGCAGGGAAGAATTGAGATCTGGGCTCAAGCAATTCACAAGGGCCTAAATATAGCATCTTTGGCCTGATGACTTGTCTAGCATATGGCATTTCAGGCAAAAAGTCCCCTGTCCCATCCTATCCCATTCATCCACCCAGGAGACACTGAACCCGAACAAATGAGGGGCAACAGGGCACGGACACAAGAGAGTACAGGGGCAAACTAATATCAGCCGCGGCTGACAATTGAGGGGCACGTCGCACCCGCAGTTGCCCTCAGCACTGCTTCTCTTGTTTCTGCTTCGATGGGATGTGCAGGAGAAGGAAGGCCAGACTACAGGTCTGTCACACAATTTTAGTGAACCAACCTCATCGGAGGCAGGCTGTTGCCTCTCCAGTCGAAACGTTGTTCTCCCCATTTCTGCCTCTCCAACCGATCCTTTATAGCCCTGTTATATTCTGCGATGTACTCTGCATCTAATTCAGCCCAACTTTTGTCGCTGGTGTCTTCAAGAGGGGATCCTATATTGCCTGAGTGACCAGCAGCCCCTCCTGGCTGTCTGGTCGCCATCTTGACTTTGGCGGCGTTCGATTTACTGAAATCGCGAGTAAAACAGAAACCCCTGCGAAACAACCGTGGCCCAAATCGAACGGTGCCCAAGGTTGGTGCCTGACCTTCGCGCTGTGTTGGATGGTGGCAGCACCTCCGAACCGCGGGAAAAAACAACCACGCCGTTTCAAAAATTTTCAATGCCGTTGCAAAATCCTGTACTGGGACAAGTCTGCTCTTATTTGCAGATATGGCATTCATGTGACTGACAAAGAGAAACCTGCTTTCGCTTGCCTGTGAACACAGGAAGTCCCGGTAACGGGGATAGGATCCTCACACCGCGAGCTCCATGGAGCCAAATGATGGTCGCAGCAGCTAACTCATGCATTTTCCTTTACCTGTTCAAATTCATGAAACTTAAAAAATCTAAATTTGAAATTTATTTTCACCATGAAACTGCAGTACACATAATTTTTGGCAGACGCTTCCTGCAGGTGATTTGTTTCGGTCGCCCTGGTTTGTGGAGTGACATGAATTGAGAACCACCAATGGACTTTCCTAGTGGGAGGCCACGGCGTTTGCAGCGCACTGGTTGATGATAATCCTCAGACATTCATTTGGGGTTGGCCCCCAGAAATAGAAATGGGCCTCACAAGCCCCAGTGGCAGCAGTGTGGTTGGCTGGGAGTCCAGTCCTTCCTTCAAAATTTATCAAAAAATAGACAATTGCCTGCTTTAGACAAGAAAAGGCCTCAATATCAATGAATCTTTGAGCAGTGTCTGCCATTTTGTTTCACAAGAGAGGGAAAAACCCAAGTCACATGATTACATGATCACCCCATGGGGGAGGAAAGCAGGCTAAAGCCAGCAAAATAGTGATATTGTGCTATTTTCTATCTATTTTCTGTCTAAATAATTATTGTAAAATAATACAGAAATATTAAAATTATTGCTGATATCAACACCCCCTAGCAGGGGAGGAGTGTGGTGTGACACACCTGACCCAAATGTTAGAACCACCACTCACCAGATGGGGTGATTGAACCCAATAAATAGGGAGATTCCCGCCGCAGAGGACTGTCTCTTCTGAGATACCAAACTGGTCGTTTGTGATATCACTACAGTTTGGTCGCTCAATTTTCATTGAGCTGCCTTCAACGCATCCTCCTCAAATCACCTGAAAACCAGTAGCATCCTTTTATGCCCCTCTCCACAATTGCTGTCCGGAAAATGTTCTGTCACTTTTGATTTGAGGCCACAATGAATCAATCTTTCAACGCTTGTTTTTCAAAGTGGCAAAAGGCCTGAAAAGTGGACAACACAGGCCCAAATGATACCAAAACAACTTTGCAACAACTTTGCTTTTTGATCGAAAAGAAATTCAAGATTTGAACAGAAAAGTTCAACTCGTTTTGTGTATGAAACATATGCAAGAATGAAGAAACACCAGACGCAAAACAGGGTAATTTTGAAGCGCGGCGTTCAGAAGAAATAAGAAGATCTTCACAAGAAGTTTGGTCATTTTTCCGCGTGACAGGATGCACACGCACAACCCTCTGTACGAGTTTCGTCATCTGATCGACGGGAGTCGTACGTGTGGGCACCTTTTCATTCCTCTCGTCAATTTGCAAAGAGCCTTGTCCTCATTGGTCGGGCTGACGGAGATCGATATCAGGCACTTGAACAACATTGCAAGGTTTGTTTGTGTGGGGCCCCATAGTTACGAGCGTGTCAGTTGCCGATCTGCTCAACTCCAAACACACCAGCATGGATGTGGTCCCTCCACTGGAGGTGCAATGTTTTCCCAATGAGAATGTGAGCGTCACTGGTGCTGGTCATTGGCGTTGAAGAAGAATGGCCGCAAAACTTTCACTGAAAGGTGAGAAGGCAATCTGACTCTGTGCAAAAATGTCAGTGGTTTCATGTTGCTTGGCGTGGCACAAATTTGACACACAAGTGTGCGCTTGTTGTGTTATTGTGCATGTATTCGTACTTGTTGGGATCAAATGGGATTTGCTGGTGTTTGGTGACCAGAAACTCCTTGACATTGCGGACACGCTTGAATTCCAGTTTTGCAAAAAGGGCTTCTTCGTATTTGGCGTTTCTCCACTGACTAAAGTGCATGCTCGTCAAGATATTGATGGGGGGGAGGGTCGAGCCCTGCGGCCAAGTCGGGACCAAGAAGTAGCTCACAGATGATGGTCGCAATCTCAAATTCGTGTTGTTGATCACATTTGGTCTGAGATATCAAGTGTATAACTGTGAAGTTCGACTCACCACGAGTGGACATTCTGTTATTCTGCCAGAACCAGTCTCGGGGCTCCCACCCCTCGAGTCGATCTGACAGAAAAACAGGTCACTCGTGTGTGAACCAATCGTACAAGTTTGACCTCCAGAATGAGATCTCTTTCAGATCATCTGCATGAACACGCACGTGAACGTAGTGTGGTTTCCGCGGGACTCAACCCTTTGTCTATACATGTACTAAGGTCCACCATCCATTCGGGATGTTGTGTAAATGTTTTGTTTTTGTTCTTCGGTGGTTGAGATCCCGCGATTGAGGTGTGGTCGATCAGAGATGAACTCCTGTCCAGAGGGAAGCCATTGGGGCCCCAACTCACCCCTCAGCACTGCTTGTTTTCGACAACTGGGATCAGCTGTCTTTTGACAAAACAGTGACACTGACAAAAAGATGAGACCTTTGTTTTCTCTCTTGATGTCTGATCACCATGGCACCGAAAAGGGTTTCGATCATGCAAGGATAGAGTTGAGGCAGGCGCTGAATCTGATCTGGTCGAAAGACCTCCAAGGGGCCGAAGTCCTTCGGACCCATGCTTCTTCCTGAAGAAATTATCTCGCCATGATATTTCCTTTGTAATTCCAGTTTATTGTCCCCGTATGTTGTCCTAGTGCACTCTCCGGGTTGGAACCCGGTGCTGCCCATGCACCACTCGTCCCGTGACCAGCAAAAACACAGATCTATGCAGCATCAGAGCCACTCGCGACAGAGCGCTGCAAGAGCAATCGCCAATTTTGTTCAGAGATGTTCCACTTCAAAAAATTGATTCTGATATACAAATCCTCTCGAAAAAGAAGCATGAAACTTTGATGAGATCAGAGAAAGCTGCAGTCGATACACATGTGCGAGTCTGTTTGAAGAGAAGATGCGGTGTTGACGCGTTCGAACGTCACTTGGATACCAGCCGAGGTGCGACGCATTTCTTCAGCACCACAAAGTGGAAATTGTTTGGAACGGCAAAGATCCCTGAAAACAGTTGTTTTGTGCAACTCTGGATACCTTAGGAATGTTACTGCAGTCAATGTCCGTGGAGAAGTCTCTCCGCGAAAGAATGGCTGAGCATTTGGCCATTTTAGGCACCTCGACGTGGAGTATGAGCACGGCCACGACCTCAGAGACTCTCGGTGAGTCTGTTGGACAGATTCGTTTCGCCAGACACAGTTTTCAGTTTTGGTGAACAGGCACCTGGTGGGTTCAGTTCTCTGGATCAAGAGAAACTGTCGTGCTTACACGGTCGCCACGAATGTCTTTCTGATTTTTAATCTCGTGCACAACTTTCGGATTTCATAAACAGCTTGAACATGTGGCAAAACTGATCAATGTGTGTGAAAAACATGTTTCTGACAACTCTACTGGGCACGGTTGTGATTTGTCGCGTATGTTCCAGTTGCCAGGAAGTTTCCGGAGTCTCCCATCGATTTTCATTAATTGATTCTATTTTTGGGTGATATCCAACAGAAATCTATTTTTCTTCATTCAAGCATGAAGCTGGGTCCTTTCTTTTCTCGCCTGAAGCTTCGACAAATGCAAGAACATTCCTGCATCGCTGAACATCTGCTTTGATGTTCGCAGGTTTCTGCAGGTTCACAAGTGTTCAAACGACGCAGGTTCGTCTGGCCATTCACTCAAAGCGAAAAGCGTTTTGTTGCGCGATCTTTCAGCATCCACGAAGGAGGACCTCAGCAGTCCCGATGTTGCGGACAGCAAGCGGCGATCGCGGACGACGAGCCGGGAGAACGCAGCGCGTCCCTGGAGGGACAAGCCGGCCGCCGCCGCCGCCGCCTCTCCCGCCGCCCTCACCAGCAGCTCCGCTGACCAGCTGCGCCAGCCGCGCGTTGTCCTCCCACCCAACAAGGAGCCCACCTTCTACATCGGCGGAGGCAACGGTGCCAGCCTGTAAGTCAGTTCCACTGAAATCTGGGGAGAAGATACGAGTACTCGTTCATAACCCTGTGTTTCGCTGAAAACAGTCAGAAGTGACGAACTGCAGGTTTGCTCCTGTTTGGAAGACTGAGGTTTTGCTGAGTCACAGGGAAGGCAAACTTCGTTCAGTGATGTGCGTGATGTGGATTGACCCAGGTTTCTCCGACACTGTCACCCTTCAGCACAGCTCCCGCGAACTCACGGCCATAGTTGTAACCTCCGACAAATGTTGTCAACTGCCCCACAGAGCTGACGTTTGTGTTGATTTCTGCAGAATTACAGACATCTTGGAGGGAATGAACTGGAGACGAGTGAACGAGAAGCGCCACGACAACTTCACCATGAAGTGGACTGAAAGCAAGTCAGCCATCAGCTTCACAACATTCCGAGAAGGTGAGAAACAGCCAAGAGCAGCAAGCCATTGTTTCATCGTTGTATTCAAAAGCTTTGAAAACATTTCTTCTCTTTGCAGGCGAACAGATGGTCAACCACTTCCCAAATTGCCAATTGCTCACCAACAAGATGGGTTTACTGGACACCCTGCAAAGTTTTGATCAGGTGTCAACGGACAGAAAAGCCAAACCTCAAAAACTGAAGTTGAACGATTTCTTCCCTGAAACTTACAGATTGGACGACTTGAAAGATCGAGAACTGTTCTTCAGATCGTTCAAAGGTAGAGTGGACGAGCACGCATATTCTGAAAACCTTCACACTCTTTGGATTTCATGGACTGGAACAACGCATGATTCTTGGTCACACGTTTCAGAGGGTGACATTTGGATCTGCAAACCGACTGGGCGCAATCAAGGCAAAGGAATCTACTTGGTCCGAGACAAGAAAGAAATCAAGAAACTCTGCATGGACCATGACAACAATCAGAAGCCTGGCAAAGCTCTCAAACCAATGAACAGAATCATTCAAAAGTGAGTGTAAACAATTCAGAACAAAAAAAAACGTTGACTCAGCAGGCGAGTTTCCAATGGGGCCTTGATCTGTCCGTCCATGCATGATACTGCCACGAGAATCAATATTCTTTTTCTTCACTCTTTTTGTAAAACAGGTACATCACAAATCCTCTTCTGCTTGACAAGAAGAAGTTTGACATCAGGTGCTACATGCTGATAGCGAACGCTGTGCCGTTCCTCGTTCTGTTCCACCAGGGTTACGTCCGGCTGTCCATCCATGACTACGACAACAGCTCTGAGAACCTCATCGCACACCTCACCAATCAGGTGAGAAAGAGCATCCGTGCGTGTTGTGCTCTGGGTTTCACGAGCGCCACACCCATGTGCACGATTCATGCATGACAATGTGCTCAGGTGTAGACCAAAGGCCCCCGGAAGCGTTTCTGAATCGTTCACACATATATCTTCTCTCTGATTCATTGAGGTTGTGCAGGTGGTGGCGGATTGGGACTGGGAGCAAGTTCTCTGAGAGCTGCATGGAGCTGCAGCCTGTGAAAAATGTTGCCACAAACTATCATCACGAGGTTTTTCAGCAATGTTCTGAAGTTTTGCAGCAAACTTTGAAAGTGAAGTTGTTTGTGCAGTTCATACAGAAGAAGGACCCAACGTACCAGGAGGTGAAGGACGAGACGACGTGGAGCATGGCGCGCTTCAACGACTACGTGAACATGCACTACGCCAAGGACCACGGACTCGGTATGGAGTGGGTCTACACCACCCTCCACGTGAGTTCTGTAGATAACCAATCAACCTAGTGTACTGTGGGTTATCCAGAATCTGCAGCCAGAGTCTTGTCTGCGGAAGTTCTTCTGACTATTCCTGACCCAAGTTGTCATAAATTGCATTGTTTCGTGCATACACCGCAGGAAAGGATCAAGACGATCATGCTGCATTGTTTCACCTCTGTCAAGCACAAACTGGAGGCCAAGCTCGGTTACTTTGAGCTCTACGGATATGATTTCATGGTGGACACTAACTTCAATGTGAGTGGCCACGACTCTTGAAAAGAAACACGTCTCGCACCAACATACGTCAGGGGTATCGCTTGGCTTGAGAACTCAACTGTTCATCTCTTTTTCAGGTTCATTTGATTGAGATCAACATCAACCCGTGTCTCGCGATCAACTGTGAAGCGCTCAAGGAGCGGGTGCCTGGCGTCGTCAAGGAGGCCATCTGTGAGTAGAGCCTCGTCTCACTCGCTGTGGATTGAAGGTTTCACTCAAGAGTCAGTCAACCAAATTGTCGGCTCCTACTCAAGCGACATGCACGCAGTACCGTCGTTGCGTGGTCGCGTTTTCACCTGTTTCTTTGTGTAGTGATGCGTTCTTCAAAACCACACGTTGTTGTGCTGCTTTGCAGATCTGTCTGTGGAATGTTTCGAGAAGAGCCGCCGCGGAAAACCACTGCTGCCGTTGCAATCCCTTCAGAACTACGAGATTCTGTATCAAGGACCGAATCCATACGGACGCACCGGTGCCCACTCTTCCAGTCCCATCAGGGGTCCCTACTGCAAGGAAAACCTCAGTCCCAACAGACCAACGGGTTTGCGCGAAATCACGCGGCTGTGGAGGCAAAAAGCCTTCGAGTCGAGACCTCTGAGGCCAAGGCTGGAAAACACGACTGAGGCAAGCGCTGCTGTCGCTGCAGAGCACGACACTGGGAAAGAGTCTGACGCAGCCAATGAGGCAGCTACATCTCAAGAGCACATTGACCAAGATACTGCACCTGAAAAGGAACCTGATGACAACTCCCAGGTTCTGCCAACGGAGTCAAAGACATCAAAACCAAAAAACGAACCAAAGTCAAAAGACACAAAACGTGGCACTGTACCAAAGGCCACAAATGTAAGTTTTGAACTGGACCCTCAAGAACGTGCAAAATCAAGCAAAACGTCACCCATCAAAGTAAGGTCGGCCCAAATGCACTCAGCCTTGCAAACAAGGCTCAGGTCTGCACATGCCACGGGAAAGGAACGTGGAAGACCAACCAAGGTGCCCTATCCGCATTCAGCGACTCACAGAAGAAGCACGTTCCCTGCTCTGGTGGACCACACGCGTTCACCATACAGAGTGAACCAAGCGCTGTCTCCTGATCCCGTCAAACTTCGCATGTCTCACGGACCAACATCTCCAACCGTCAAGCGAGGACCACTCAGCGCAAAAGAAAGAGAACCTGGCAACCGCGGGAGTTGAAAACTTCTCACATGTCGATCCTGCAAGCAAGGGTTTTCATTTTCGTCCAGACGAATACCAGATGAACTCAAACTGCATGAGTTTAGCAGTTCGCCGCATGCGCAAGCGAAAGTGCATGCACATGCAAACAATTAAGCAGCACTCCATGACAACAGATCTACGTATTTTTCGCAGAACCTGCTGATACATAGCGATAGCCTGGTGTTTTCCAGCGAATTACTGCACGGTGTCCATGTCAAAACCTCTGTGATATGTTTTTCATTTGTTTACTTTTTGAACAGACCAGGACAGTATTTGCCCTGCCATATAGCCAAGCAGATGAAATAAAAGTTGTTTTCCTTGGATGAAAGAGTTTTTGACCCCACCTCCAGGCACGACATGGCTGTGAAACGTGACAAACAGACAATGATGAACAAACCCTTCTCAATCGTCAACAACAAAATTTATTATGAAGATGTAGAAATGGTTCGAAGAAAAATTTCTGTGCCGCAACAGCTTTGTCAAGAACAGTTCTAACACGAATTGCGAACAATTTCTATTTTTCGGCAAATCTCGCAACCATGCATGCAAGGGCAGTACGCTCGCACATTCACCAACATCCGCACCAACAGGCAAAGTCAGCCTGTATGCAAAGAAAAACAAACCAAAATACTTTCTTGTATCACACATTTGGACGGATGCAAATTCGAACCTGTATCTCGTGTCACAAGTTCCAGAGACACCTCAACGTTTTCGTCGTCGGAGCAAAAGATCTGACGGCGGCGGCGAGTCCGGTGCACGAGTCGCGCACAAGGCCGGGGAGGAGGAAATCATATTTCTATTTCCTTGGTGCCTCCCATTGTGTCAATTGGCTGTGGGGTTCTTAAAGAACACTCCGACAGTTTGCCCCTTCAGGAAAAACGGAAATGCCCAAAGAACTTCACAAAATGGCCTTCTCAGACAACAACATTTACACCGACATTTATCACAGTCATGTTGAGCAGTAAAAGCACGGTATGGTAAGCAAACCTCAGAACTGAGAGTCGAGAGAAAAGATGATTTTCCACAGTCATGTCAGTTCTTCACAGCCTAGTCTTGTTTCAGGTACAAGTCTTTGAATTTCTGAGTTCAGCACTTCAGGCAAAAAACAACGGCAAGAGAATCTACGAGGTTTGCTTTTTATATTTCCTTAATTTTGCGATGGCGTACCCATTGCTCAATTTTATCAAACCAAAACAACACTCCAACAAAAGTACTGTGAGTGTGCAATTATCA
>JAAUXT010031918.1_pt1 | contig 12889 bp, 18 predicted proteins | sample 7278171 | NCBI WGS metagenome assembly JAAUXT01 (sample SAMN14350112, study PRJNA611818) | marine sediment metagenome | isolation source: surface marine sediment (1.8m) | place: French Polynesia: Moorea | collected 2018-08
ACTTTTGGAAGAGGCTGCCTATAGGTGATTTGATTTCGCTCACTCCGATTTCACTCGCTTTTTCCAAAAGCTCACAAATCGGACCAAGCTCCTCAAATCACCTAAAAAGATGTGGATCCACCCCTGGAATATGAATTTATGGAGCGCAGATGGACGGTGATAATGTAGCGATAGTGCGGGTCAGATTTGGATCGCTCACACCGACGACAGGTCTGTGCTTCGCGGCTGATTTGTGGGACTGTAAGGTTTGTGTGGTAAGGTATGCGTGCGAGAGATCTGCGTGTGTGTGTGGAGAGGTGTGCGAGAGATGTGCGTGTGTGTGGAGAGGTGTGCGTGTGTGCGTGTGTGGAGAGGTGTGCGGGAGTTCTCTGCGTACGTGCTGTTCCAACATGTGTGCGTGAAGAAGTGTGCGTGCGTCGGAGAATTGAGCGTGTGTGGAAAAGTGTGCGTGCGGGAGAAGTTTGCGTGTGTCTGAATTGTGCTGAACGGCGTGTGTGCGGTGTGGAGGTGTGTGTGGAGGCGTCAGAGAGATGTGTGTGTGTGCGTGTGTGTGCGTTTGTGTGTATGTGTGTGTGCGTGTGTGTGTGTGTGCGTGTGTGTGTGTGTGTGGAAGTGTGAGAAGAGCGAGAAAAGTGCGTGTGTGAAGGTGTGCGTGCGAGACACAAGTGTGCGTGTGCACAGTATCACGTGGAATATTTGATGGCATTACCCTTGCGTTGTGGATCCAGATCAACATGAGTTTTTGCGCGCTATATATCTCAAGCAATACGCGCCTCCCAACTGTGCGTGTGTGCAGGTATGCGTGCGGGCAAAGTGTGCGTGTGGGGGAGTTCACAGTGTAGCAGCGCCGCAGCTGACGCCGAGCCGTGGCTGCCCGCGAGTGCAAGGCCATAAAATTGGAAAAAATAACAGAATTCATCGCGATACAGACCGTCCTTCAACTTGTAGATTTTGCGTGAGGTTCGGCTGACGTAACATTTCAAGGTTGGTGCACTTTTTTGTTCAAAGCCATGTTGTTGCTTGTTGGACGCTCACTGTGGGAGTCAAAAGTTCTTTCCTTCTTTGGCTCGCTTTGGGGATGCTGGCTCTGGGCGTTACTCCTCTTTTTGTGTGTTGGGTACGGAGAGTCGTGGCGGGTATGGCGTGGGCTGTGGAGGTGGTGTGATGTCACGTGTGCTCTCACCTGTGGGTGTGGCCTGTTGCTGCGCGTCTGTCTGTCGGCTCCGAGGCTTTTGTGTCGCTTTTGTCTCTCTGTGGCCTCGTCGGTGACAAAGTTTGTGCTTCAGTACAGGCTTGGGGTACAGTGGAACGGGTATTGCAGCGGTGGATTCAGTGTGTGTGTGTGTGTGTGTGTGTGTGTGTGTGTGTGTGTGGTGCCCCGCCCAACGGGGGGGGGGGCGAGTTGCAGGTAAAGAATGAGAAAGCGATGGATTGGATCTGAAGGAAACAAGGCTGTGGATGTGTGTGTGTGTGTGTGTGCGTGTGTGTGCGTGTGTGTGCGTGTGTGTGTTGCACACGAGATGCAGGCAAGGAGGAATTTGAGGAGACTTGGGTGCTCGTTTTGCATGTGGGTTCAGTCCTCACGGTATCGCCAAAAACTTTACACACGCACACACACATACACACACACTCACTTCCCTCCCTCGTGCCTTTCTCTGCCCTCCCGCACGCATACCTCTCACCACACACGCCCCTCTCTCTCCACAGTGCGTCGCGAGATGACGGAGCACTGTAAGGAGCAACACATCTCCACACACGCACACACACGCACACCTCACACACTCCCACACGCTTTCTGCCATCCCGCACGCATACCTCTCACCACACACGCCCCTCTCTCTCACAGTGCGTCGCGAGATGACGGAGTACTGGAAGGAGCACTCTACGGAGGTGTCTGAGAAAGAGATGATGCTGGACGACGGGGCAGAGCTGCTGGGGAAGGTCGAGATCCCCGAGATACTCAGTATGCTGCCGGAGTATGAGGGGAGAGACGTGCTGGAGCTGGGGGCGGGCATCGGGTGAGTACTGCTGGAGTACTGACTGAGTACTCACTCAGTATGCTGCCGGAGTACGAGGGAGAGACGTGCTAGAGCTGGGGGCGGGGATCGGGTGAGTACTGCTGGAGTACTGACTGAGTACTCACTCAGTATGCTGCCGGAGTACGAGGGGAGAGACGTGCTAGAGCTGGGGGTGGGCATCGGGTGAGTACTGCTGGAGTACTGACTGAGTACTCACTCAGTATGCTGCCGGAGTATGAGGGGAGAGACGTGCTGGAGCTGGGGGCGGGGATCGGGTGAGTACTGCTGGGATACTGCTTACTGAGTACTCAACTCACTCAGTATTGCTGGAGTACTCACTGAAATATGCTGCCTGAAAACTGTCTTTGAAGTTGGAGATGGATGCAACAACACGCACACACACGCACACACACGCACACATACACACTCCCCCCCCAGGCGTTTCACGGGTCACTTTGCACAGCGTACACACACACAGTGACACACATGCACACACACGCACCACTCGCACACACACACACACACACACACACACCTCTCTCTTGTAGACGCTTCACGGGTCAGTTGGCGCAGCGCGCGCGCAGCGTCCTCGCCGTCGACTTCATGGAGGCGTTCGTCGAGAAGAACCGCGAGACGCACGCGTACCTCGACCACGTGACGGTGCAGCAGGCGGACGCCACCAAGTTCCGCCTCGAGCCGGGCAAGAGGTCAGTGCGCACGCGCAGGGGGGGGGGGCGAGGAGACGCGCGGGGGAGGAGGGCAGCGGGGCGGGGTGTGTGCTGGGGGTGCAGCAGTGGGTGTGAAGTGGGGTCAGGCGGTGCGTCGGGTGGGGTCAACGGGTGTGCGTGCGTGTGTGGGTGGGGTCAGCGGGTGTGCGTGTATATGTGTGTGTGGTGGTGGATGGGGACAGGCAGTGCGTGGGGGTGGGGTCAGTGGGTGTGTGTGTGTGTGTGGTGGATGGAGACGAGGTGTACGTGCGCAAGAGTGGTGGGGGAGTGTCCATGGAGGGCGAATGGGGGTGCGTGTGGGTGGGGTCAGTGGGGTGCGTGTGTGACGGGGCGGGGTGTGTGTGTGTGTGATGGGGCGGGGTGTGTGTGGGCAAAGTTTTCAAACAAAAGTGGGTGTCTTGGTGTGCGTGGGGTCAGCAGCAGGGGTGTGTGCGTGGGTTGGATGGGTGGGTGACGTCTCCACTGTAACAAAACTTCCTCGCTCTCTGGTCTCCGCGCATTCACTCCACACACCATTCACTGCAGCACTAAATCTGTTCCACTTACCACTCACAATCACTCGTCTGTTTCGTGGCCGGCACGTCGCAACATGCACAACGCGCGATTAATATCCACAATGTGACCCGTTACCATGGAAACCATTTCACGAAAATGACCCTTTGTGGAAGAGACCCAGAGAATGGCCAATTTGCACCTGATTGCTCCATTTTCATTTATTTGATGAAACCCATCTCGCGTTGATGATCCGTTGCCATGGGAAACGTTTCACGTGAAAGTCTCGTTGCTAAGGAAACTGTACGAGTCACACGTGTCTCGCTTCTGCAGAGAGGGACCGTTGTCATGGTGTTATTTCGCGTGTATGACGCGACACTTCTGAGATACATGTCTGACCCGTTGCCATGGAGACTGACGTCCCCGTTGCTATGCTGCAGGGTGGGGCTCATCTTCAGCAACTGGCTGCTCATGTACCTGTCCACGGAGGAGGTCCGGGACCTCTTCTCGCGCATGCTCGGTTGGCTCGAGGAGGACGGCTTCCTCTTCTTCCGGGAGTCCTGCTTCCGTCAGTCAGGTACGTGCGTGTGTGAGAGGTACGCGTGCGTGTGTGGGAGGTATGCGTGCAGAGTGATGTTCTCACGCATGCTCGGTTGGCTCGAGGAGGACGGCTTCCTCTTCTTCCAGGAGTCCTGCTTCCACCAGTCAGGTGTGTGCATGTGTGAGGTATGCGTGCGTATGTGTGAGGTGTGCGTGCAGGGTGGGGGACCTGCTCTCAATGCTCGAGTTGGGTGCGTGTGTGGGAGGCGTGTGTGTATGTGTGTACGAGGTCAGCGCGCGTGCGCGTGTGTGAGGTGTGCGTGCGTGTGTGAGGTATGCGTGCAAGGCTTGCCGGTGGGTGCAGGTGCGGAAATTCGAACGGAATGTCGAGAAGCTGGACTTGGTCATCTGAATCAATGTGCGTGCGTGTGAGGTATGCGTGCAGCAAGTTCCTGCGTACGCGTGTGGGTGAGGTGTGCGTGCGGATGTTCCAGCTGCTTGACGTTCTTACCTCTGCGTGCGTGTGAGAGGTGTGCGTGCACAGCTCAGTGTTTTCAGCTCAGTGTGTATTTGGATCCGTTGCAGACTAATTTTTCACCAACTCTATCACTGTATCTAATCTCCATCTCTAGTGTAATCATCAGGCCCGGCGTGTTCCCCATTCAGACCCCACATTATGCAGCGCCTCGCATCACGTGACACTGATGAGGATCCCACCACCAGGGGGCGGATCCAGGGGTGGATCCAGGGTCGCGTCCTCCATCGCGTCACGGGGCGGGCCGACTCCCCCCGAGGAGTATCAACTGAGAAATGGGAATGCGAGAAAAGCAGAAAATTCTATGCTTGCGGTGGTGCAAAATTCAGTGGGGGGGGGGGGGCGTTGAAATTAAAGTGAAGGTTGGCCCGCTGGGGGTCCATCCCAATTGAAGGGGGGAATTGAGATTTCAACTTTGATAAATTTTGCACGCACAAAGAAAGATATTTTGGCAAAAAACTTGCGGGACAGGGTGCATGCGCAAACATTTTCTGCAAAATTCCTGCATGGGGCTCGGGGCTGCCCCCCCCCCCCCCGTGTATCCGCCCCTCCCGTCTCTACGAGCTGTGGACGCGACTTCATAGTTTAATCATCACGTGGTGATTTATGCGTCACGCGCGGGTGGAGCCGGGACGGATTATCTCACACTAATCCATTTAAAATCCACCGTAAATCAGCGAGCGGCTGTAGCACGTGATGATCACGTGGGGGACACCGGGGCCGTTCGATTTGAATATACCGTGCCTGGGATTCAGGTCGGGGGGGGGGCGAGGTCCCAACCAGAACAGGCTCAATTTGGAAAGTGGACCCCGGGCTCCTGTTTCGGGTTGAGATTGATCATGGGACTCTGTGTGTGTGTGTGTGTGTGTGTGTGTGTGTGTGTGTGTGTGTGTGTGTCACTTTCAAACGGTCGTTCAAGTGCTGCACTCTCGCACTTGGCGTTGGGGGTGTGTCTATTCACGTACGCGTGTCATACGCGTGCGTTCAGAAATTCACGTGTGCGTGTGTGTATTCATGTATGCGTGCGCCCTGTGTTGCAGGGAACTCGAAGCAGTCGTTCAACCCCACGCACTACAGCACACCGGCATTTTGTGCATGTGTGTATTCATGTATGCGTGCACACAACACGTGTTGTGCGTGTTTGTTTTCATGTATGCGTGCGCCCTGTGTTGTAGGGAACTCGAAGCGCTCGTTCAACCCGACGCACTACCGCACCCCGGCGCTGTGTGCGTGTGTGTTTTCATGTATGCGTGCGCTCTGTGTTGCAGGGAACTCGAAGCGCTCGTTCAACCCGACGCACTACCGCACCCCGGCGCTCTATAACGACCTGCTCCAGTCCGTGTCGCACACCGACGCCGCCGGCAACGCCTTCGCCTTCGAGACGGTCGCGCAGAAGTCCGTCCAGTGCTACATCAAGGTCAGTCCGGGTCAAGGTCAGGGTCACGTCGAGGTCAGGGTGACGTCAAAGTCAGGGTGACGTCAAAGTCAGGGTGACGTCAAAGTCAGGGTGACGTCAAAGTCAGGGTGACGTCAAAGTCAGGGATGTATCAGGGTCAGGCTGACACCAGGATCTGAGCCAAAGTCAGGGTCAGGTTCAAGGTAACATCAAGGTCAGAACCACGTCTAGGCCAGCCCGGTGAGACAGGCAAAGCAGACGTCATATTCATTGACGCAACATGTGACGCGTTCATCTCGAGTGTTGTTTTGCGGATTTCCTTGCTGCCGAGGCGCGTGTCATCACCAACAGGTGTTCTTGTTCTTCAGTTGAAGAAGAACCCGAACCAGATCTGCTGGTTGGTTCGCAAGGTTCGGGCCGAGAACAACCACGGCTACAAAACCTTCCAGGAGTTCCTCGACCACCAGCAGTATTCCCGCAACTCCATCCTCAGGTATGCGTGCGTGCGTGTGTGTGTGCATGTGAGGAGTGTGTGTGTGTGTGTGTGTGTGATGTGTTGTGTTTGGAGAGTGTACACGTGCGTGTGGGTGTGTGGAGGTGGGGTATGTGTGGGGAGGGATCCACACGTAACGCAGGTCGGAGTCTGGGTGTGTACGAGAGCTGGAATTTCAGCTCTCCTGTCACAACTCCCATCATGTGTGCGTGCGTGCGAACGTGTATGTGCGTGTGTGCGTCTGCTTGTTACTCGACCCTGAATTCTGTATTGTCATTCAAGTTGTACAATCTCTCCACGTTTTGCAGGTACGAAATGATCTTCGGTCGCCACTTCATCAGCACGGGAGGCAAGGAGACGACAGAGGTACGTACAGCCACTTCCGGTTTTGTAAAGCCCACTTCCTGTTCATGTACAGCCTACTTCCGTTCATTTGTCTTTCACTTCCACCTGAGACACTTCCGCCCATCAATCTCTGATCTGTCACGTGGTTCTTCCTCGATGTATTTCTTACTTCCTGTCATGCGCAAGTTACTTCCGGTCTTGTTCTGTCCACTTCCGGTGTGGACTGAGTCGTGTCCCTTCGTACTGCAGGAGTTTCTGAAGCGACTCAGCCTGCGGCGAGGGGACCAGGTGCTGGACGTGGGGTGCGGCATCGGGGGGAGCGCCTTCATGATGGCAGAGGTGCGTGTGTGTGAGAGAGGTGTGCGTGCGTGTGTGCGCGAGAGAGGTGCGTGCGTGTGTGAGCGGTGTGCGTGTGGGCGGTGTTGGGGAGGGAGACGTGGGGTGCGGCATCGGGGGGAGCGCCTTCATGATGGCCGATGTGCGTGTGTGTGAGGTGTGCGTGCGTGTGTGTAAGGTTTGAGGTGTGCGTGGAAGGGTGCATGTGACTATGTGTTCGTGTGTGAGGGATTGAGGACTCCAGACGGCAGATGCGCGTGTGTGAAGATGTGTGTCGGTGCAGCTGGAGAGAGAGACGCACACAAGAAGTGGCACAGAGGTGAGGGGCGGATACGCACACGTGTGTGGAGGTGCGCGCGCGTGTGTATGCGTTCAGCCTCTCATCACACTCGTTTCTCCTCACAGGAGTACAGAGCATTTGTTCGCGGAATCGACCTCTGTGTGGTGTGTGTGTGTGTGTGTGTGTGTGTGTGTGTGTGTGTGAGGTGTGTGTATGTGTGCAGCCTCTCACCGCACACCTTCTCTCTACAGGAGTACGGAGCGTTTGTGCACGGAATCGACCTCTCCGTGTGTGTGTGTGTGTGAGGTGTGTATGTGTGCAGCCTCTCACCGCACACCTTCTCTCTACAGGAGTACGGCGCGTTTGTGCGCGGAATCGACCTCTCGACGAACATGATCGGCATCGCGCTCGAGCGCGCGAACCTCATGACCGGCTTCGAGGCGCAGGTACGTACAGACCCGGCGGTTACGTACAGCAGGGGGTTACAGTGGAGGGGTACGTACAGACTTGGGGGTGTTGCATGCGATGTGTATGTACAGACAGGTTGTTACAGGGGAGGGGTACATACAAGAGGATGCACACACTGGGCAGGGGTCCCGCACAGACCTGTGAGCGCGTACCCACAGCAGGCACCGAGACGGGTATGCCAGAGAAGGGTACCCACAGCAGGGGAGGATGTTGGAGGAGGGGGACACCAAACCCTGAGGACAAACCCTGAGGACTGGAACCTCAGGAGGGTAGACCATGCCGACAGTGATGCTTGACCTCGAGCAAGGTTTTGAAATCTTTCTCGTTGTAGCACTATCTGGTTACGAGTGGCAAGGTAGTGACGTAAGATTTGTGATTTTTTACTCATTTACTGTGTGAAAAAAACAAACATTTTGAGCACACGTGCAGGAAAAATCACCGTGGTTTGTTCTGTCATATTATTGGGTGACCCTTTTGCACTTGATATCTGACCCGTTTGTACAGGTTCTGTTCCGAAATTCACTTCGTGAGAGGGGTGTGTTCAGGGACTGCTCACACGTGTGCTGACTCTCTTTGGTTTGACAATGTTCTCTCTTGCGAACGTTCACACTGACTTGAATGAATGGGTATCACACACACACACACACACACACACACACACACACACACACATGACACACATTCACACGTGCACGCACACATACGCCGCACACTCACTCACACACGCAACTTGCACACATACAACTCTTGAGGTCACACACACAAACACACACACACACACACACAGGACACACCCAGTGTGAAACAAGCTGTCACCACTTCACGCTTCGACACCAAAGAGACGCTCCCAGTCTTCCGTGTTGTGTTGCGGTGAGGGGTAAACTTTGCCTGCGTGTGTGTTTCAGATTCAGTTCGAGGTGTGTGACGCGACGAAGGTTGAGTATCCGTCCTGCAGCTACTCGTGCATCTACAGCAGGGACACCATCCTCCACATCCCCGACAAGAAGAGCCTCTTCAAGCGCTTCCTTGTGAGTCGCACGCATACCTGCGTCACACACACGCACAGTTAGCCGTCCGCACGCACACACACACACACACACACACACACACACACACACACACGTACAAATGAAACACGTTCACATCGTACCAAATCTTCCACAGACACCACAGACGATACAAACACACGCACACAGACGCACACACACACACACACACACACACACACAGAGTCCCATACTCCATTCCTTCCCCCAGTTTGCATGTGCACACAAGAATGAAGCACACAGACATACCCACATTGTAACACACACACACACACACACACACACACACACACACACACACACACACACGTAGACAACGTTCCCTGGGTCGTTGCGTCCGTTGAACCCTGGTTTGCATTTGTGATGATGACCCGTTCTCGCGTCTGTGAACCACCCGTCGTCTGTCGTCTTCCCATCAGTGCGTGCACCGTTTGCGATGGCGCTGTACACTGTTCTCCCACAGGACTGGCTGAAGCCGGGCGGGAAGCTCTTCATCACCGACTACTGCTGTACGGAGGACCCGTGGAGCGACGTGTATGCGGCTTACGTGAAGCAGAGGGGGTACAACCTGCTGTCCGTGCAGCAGTACGGGAAGGTGCGTGTGTGTGAGAGAGGTATGCGTGAGGGTGTGGGTGTGAGAGATGGGTGTGTGTTTCGGGTAGGGGGGGGGGTGAGGGTGACTTTTACGCTGCCCACGTGAAGTAGAACGGGAACGTGTGTGCGTTGACTTCGCCACCAGTCTTCTCTCAGCTGCTAGACGACTCGCGTGCGCACACGTGTGCGTGTGTGTGTGCGTGTGTGTACAGGTACAGGGTACACCAAACTCTGCTGGAGCGAAGTGTGCGCGTATCTGCAGGCTGCACCTAACTTTCCCCCTGTCTTGGTGTGTGTGTGTGTGTGTGTGTGTGTGTGTGTGCAGACCGCACATCACCCTGACCCTCCGTCTCTCCCTCAGCTGCTGGAGGAGGTCGGCTTCGTCCAGGTCGAGGCTGAGGACCGCACCGACCAGTTTGTGCGCATGCTGCACCGGGAGCTCGACCGGCTCCACTCCGTCAAGGACGAGTTCCTCAAGGTGAGCGCGCATGCGCAGTGCGTCACGTGACGCGTCCTTGTGGGTGCTTCCCTGCACAAATCAGCGTGGGTGTGGCATCTTTGCACAAGTGTCTGTGTTTTTGGCGATGTCCGTTTTTCAAAGATTGCCCTCTTTGGACGGTGTTCGTATCTCAGAGGTGTCCGTATTTTGAAGCTGTCCGTATTCTGGAGGTGCCCGTATTTTTGAGCTGTCCGAATTTCGGAGGTGTCCGTATTTTTGAGGTGTCCGTATTTTGAAGCTGTCCGCTCATTGCGGTGTCCTCATCTCGCAGGATTTCTCGGAGGCTGACTACACGGCGGTGGAGAGCGGCTGGAGGGACAAGGTGAAGCGCTGCGGGATGGGAGACCAGCGCTGGGGGCTCTTCTGTGCGCAGAAACCCCACTGAGGCGTCCCTGCAGCGCCGTCCCAGCAGTCATGGCGCCGTCCCTGCAGTCGTGGCGCCGTCCCTGCAGCACGGACCCTGCTGCCATGGCGCCGTCCTGCAGTCATAGCGCCGTCCATGCAGCGCCGTCCCTGCAGTCATGGCGCCGTCCTGCAGTCATGGCGCCGTCCCTGCAGCGCCGTCCCTGCAGTCATGGCGCCGTCCCTGCGGTAACGACGCCGTCCCTGCAGTGCCAGCGCTGGGGGGCTCTTCTGGGTGCAGGAACTGCTCTGTGGCGTCCCTGCAGCACCACATCGAGACAACAGCGCCGCCCCTGCAGCGCCGTCCCTCAGAAACGATCGTCACCACAGACAGTGATATTTATTCCAGTCGCATCGCAAGGATCAACCACGTTCAGTAGCTGACACAACGACCACGAGTATTACAGCGTCCGGTGTGTGCACGTGTTCGTGGGCAGGGGCGGGTCCAAGGGGCGGCAACGCCCCCCCCCCTCTTCCGAAATATAAAAAATCTAAATTGTTCGTCCTTGGGAACTTTGCGCAATGAGGCTTGCAAAATTTCTCATTTCTCCCAAAAATTCTCTTTTTGACTTCAAGCTGGTGGTCTTCCAACTAAAGGGGGCGGCAGAACCCCCCCCTTTCTCCGTGACCAAAACCTGGACCCGCCCCTGCCCTGCTTGCATCCCTTTTCATTGGGGAAGCAAAAATGAAGCGTTTGCCATGTGAATCAGTCTTTAGTCAGAGCTGCGAACTTGTCTTTGTTTTACCAGTCACGTTTCGCGTGGTTGCCAGGGTAACGGGAGAGGGTAGCAACGCGCGAAGTTTCCGTTGCCAGTGGCGATGGAAACCCCGCGTGAGGAAGAAGAAATCATAATTGCTGTTCGTGCGTCTTTACCACCCCGCTTTTTGTGCGGGGGGTTGGACAGGTAGAGATGTAGAGGTAGAAATATTTTAGAGCTGGAATTGCGTCGTAGAAATCTACTTTTTGCGCTGGCTGCGAAGTTTTGCTTCCTCGTCTTGCATTTTTTTTTGACAGGGGGCGGATCCTGGGGACCTGGCAACCTTGATATCCCCCCCAAAAAAACGCCCCATTTTTGCGCCATTTTGCTCCATTTGGGTGTTGATCCAGATCCAGAGCCTGACACAGTCCCCCCCCTACCTCCTTCCGCTACCTCCGGCATCAACAAGCCGCCCGCCCCAATGTTGCACCGTTTTCAAATCGGGTTTCCCACTGAGGGGTTGGGTCCCCCCCCCCGACCAGATCCAGGATCCGCTCCCGATCCTAGGTTTGCCTGAAGTGAGAGAGTTCATCACTTCAAACAACTTGAAAAATCTTCTTCCTCCAACTCACATTTGTCTTGTCAACAGTCGCAACATTTTTTTTGCTCACACAACGAAAAATTATTTTCACACGGGAAGAAAAATTGCCTCAGAAAAACGTTTTAGTTTTTGCCCCTCATCCACGAGAACGTAAAACTCAGGTTGATGTGATTTCATTGTTCTATGGGGCATTTTTAATGAGCCCTTCTCGAGTAGATTGTAGTGGTGTACAGTGCATTTATTTGTCAACAATTCTTCTATTGTTTTGCAATTTTGTTGACATTGGTCAGAGTTATCAATAAGGTTTTCGCTGCCTGAGAATCATGATTTTACTTTCCATGTTCCAATGGGAGGTTTGTCTCAAAAAATGATTCGTAAATGAAAAATAATTTATTTGATTCAGTTCGCCAATGTGAAAAATTATTGATTGAGTTTTCGTGAAAATTGTCATGTATCTCCGCAGATTTGTGAGTGAAAAGTTTGTTCAGGTATCTAAGTCGTATTTTGCGCACGCATACATTGGTACACACACGCACATCGCCGGTGATCATGTCACTCTACAGGTTGACGTCAGACGTATGTACGTCGTTCCTGACGTGAGCGCCTGTGGTGATTCGTGTACTCGTAATCCGGTGTGTCCAGTACGTTTGTACTTATCATGTTTTAATGACAATAGAAGTCGTGTTTGAAAGGCTTTGGTTTGTTGTTGTGTCTTGATGAACCGTTTGAGTGAGGTTAGTCAGCCACGTTGCAGTCGGACCGAATGAGATTTCCAGTCAGGTTTCCCTTGACATTCGTTCCTGCCCTGTCTGTATGTATGTGTGTTTGTCACACACGCACACTTTCCGTGTTGCGTCCCTGTGCGGGATCCGGACGTCCACGTCGCCCATTGACCATCACAGGAACGCGACGCATCCAACGGGACGCAGCGTCCACACAAGGGAGTTTCCGCAAATTGAAAACACAGACGTAGGTGTGAACGCAGACGTAGAATCTCACCCTGTGGGGCACAGTACACCTCAGATACTACTGGTTGCCTCTTATTCCAAACAAAATTCTGCACTTATTTGTAAATTTCAAAAGAAGGTGTTGAGCCAAAAAGAAAGAAAACATGCTTGGCAAAGAAAACAAAAACATTTTGCTGCTTTGGACTTTCATCTTCTGTCATGTAGTGGACCCCATAGGGTGATATTCTACTCATAACTGACCCGCACGAAGACGCAGCGTACGACGCGTCCCTTGTTGAAGCGCTCTCACGTGACGCCCCCCGGGAAAACTTAGTCTCGGCTCACTGCGCGTTTCGTCGCTTTCCGCTGCACGTTTCTAATTGCATGTGCGAGCGCATGTTCCCAGGCAACGGTACTGCACTGTTGTCAGGTTCTGTGGGAACGTCCGCGTGGGGGGGGGGGAGCCAGGGA
>JAAUXT010115876.1_pt1 | contig 12889 bp, 14 predicted proteins | sample 7278171 | NCBI WGS metagenome assembly JAAUXT01 (sample SAMN14350112, study PRJNA611818) | marine sediment metagenome | isolation source: surface marine sediment (1.8m) | place: French Polynesia: Moorea | collected 2018-08
AACGTTTATGTGACCACATGCTTTTTATGTGTAGCATTCTTGTTTCAGCCACAAAATCAGTTCAAATCCATTTTTTACATTTTCAAGAAAATTATGTACATATGTAAATTTAAAGTTTTTATGAATCAAAACCCAAGAAATTTCTCTTAAAATTACTTTCTCCAAATATTTTTTCTGAATAATAGTAAAAATTCTTGTTCCAAAAGCTATAAATACATACTTTTTAGGTATTTTCTTGATAAATTTTCCTTTTTTAAACTCAACTTTAATGCTAACTTAACTCATCCTATTCTCTTTTGATACTTTGAAAAACTTGCTCATTTCTACTCTTTACTTTGATACAAAAAGTCAAATCCTCATGTATAAGACCACCCCCTATTTTTGGCATTAATTTCTGAGCATCAAAAGGGGGTCTTATACGCGGGATTTTACGGTATATCACAAAGCGCAAGATTTCGTGGGACAGTGTGTTGTCGAGCCTGGATTTGACTCAAAGGTTCGAACAGGCCCGAAAATTGACCTGCTGTTCCCCGACACAACCCCACGTTTGAGCTCATCAGGCGCACTGCGAAAGGCGTTTTGCAGATGTTCTCACGATCAGTGGAGGGCTTTTGTTCAAGTGAAGAGTGGGCGTTGTCTTTCGCAGCTGTCCGCACGAGGAGTGCAAGAAGCGGTACTTCTCTGCGACGAAGCTGGACCTGCACGTGCAGCACCACAGCTCGCGACCCGACATCGTGTGTGAATTCGACGGCTGCGGACGCCGCTTCGACAAACAGTGTCGTCTCAAGCAGCACATGCGCTCCCACACCGGGGAAAAACCGTTCGTCTGCGAAGCTCCGGTATGTGCGTGTGTGCGTGTTGGTTTTTGTGTGTGTATGTGTGCCGGTATGTGCGTCCGTGTTTGTGTATCTGTGACTAGGAGTGTGTGTGGCTTTCTGCGTGTGTTCACGACTTTGATCCGTGTCTGTTCCAGGCCTGCGGCTGGGCGTTCGCGACGGCCAGCAAACTGCGGCGCCACCAGCAGAAGCACACCGGGGAGCGGCGCTGGGTGTGCCCCGCTGAGGGCTGCGACAAGTCGTTCATGCGCTCCGAGCACCTCCGGGGCCACATCGTCAGTCACTCGGGCGAGAAGCCCTTCCGGTGTTCTATCCCCGGTACGTGTTGTCGGGCGCAACCACGTGGGTGGGTGGGTCCGGTGGTGGACTTGGACCAATGTGGGATACTCGCGAGATGAAACATTTCGACAGCGCGCTTTTCAACGTTTCTCCCGCAGGTTGCGATGCGCGCTTCGCGGCCAAAAGCAGCATGTACGTGCACGTCAAGAAGCACACGGCGCAGCTCGCTGCGGGCGCCGGCCCGGTGACCTACTTCTGTCCGTTCGAAGGGTGCGCGCGCAGCTTCCCCAACAAAAGCAGTCTGCGTCAGCACATCTCGAAACACTACCGCGATACGATTGCTCAAGGTTAGTGTGCAACCCACCACGAACTCACAAAGTGAAAATTTGTTTCGGTTTTTTTGGCGTTGTGCGTGTCACTGCAGCAGCTTTCCTTTCCTGTTATGTTTGCGAAAGTTGCTGGTCAACTCGACCTTTTGGATAGTCTTGATTGGCGAGTAATGGGGCAGTGCTGGTCCCTCAATTCGACGTTGCTGCTCACGTGATGTGTCCATTGACAAATTTTGTGCTTCAGCAAAATCAGCAAGAACCCTGTCGTACGGCGTGCCTCTGTCATCGCTCGCTGTTTGTCTTGTAGCGCAGAGTCTCGGCTTGACGCCGGTGCTGCAGTCCGCCGTGTTGCAGGAGTCGCTGCTCGCGTCTGGCGCAGGCGTCATCGGTGACGTCACAACGCCCAAGACGGCGTCATCAGGTGAGTGAGCAGTGCGCGGCATTGTGTGTTCCGCTCAAAGAGAACAAAATGTTTGATTTGTGGAGGTGCTTGAAAAGGGAGCCTGTGCACAAAAGCAGGATTAGCGGAGAACTGCTTGTTGCAAGAAATTCGGAACACGCTCACCGGACCAGGTGATCTCTGTTGAGGCGTTTCTGATGATGTTGTTTCTGTGGCAACAGTCGCTGGCGGCGGCAGCGGAGACACAACGACATCCATCAACCCGACCGACCTGCTCAATGTTGGTACGTGAGACACACACACACACACACACACACACACACACACACGTACGTACGTACGTACTTTTGCACAAACTGAACTGCTCAACAATGATCCACGAGACATGCAGTATTTTCCCCGGGCTAAGATCAACAACCGAAATTTACAAAGGTTGTGATTGACGCAGGAACCCAGGCAACCAACCCTGTGTCAAGCGCCTCTCAAGGCGTTACGAACCCAACTGCTGTGACGCAATTCCTCGTGCCCTCCGAGCTGAGTCAGCAAATCCAGCAACAGACTTCCGCTTCCGGGACGCACGCGCAGTTGGCGTCGCGCGCAGCGGGGCGGAGCCTGTTGGTCCCGAGTCCGGTGTCTACAACCAGTAACAACGTGATGTCGGCGGAAACCAGTGGAGTCGACTCGACACCCGTCATCACCATCTCACCAGGTAGGGCCGTCTTTTGGGTGAGCTGGGCGTTTGTGAAGCTGCTGACCACCAAACTGTCAAAGCATCAGTCTTCTGTCATTCGCGCGTAATACTCGGCTCTCTCTCTGTGTGTGTGTGTGTGTGTGTGTGTGTGTGTGTGTGTGTGTGTGTGTGTGTGCGTGCGCGCGCTGTAGGACCGTGCAGTGAAGTGTAATTTTGCGTTGCAGGAGAGATGGAGAGTTCGGAGACCCTGCAGGGCTTGAGTGGCGGGTCGGCCCGGACGGACTCGTACAGCAACGGCGTCCTGAGCGACCGCGCGCGGCGGCGGAGGGAACTGCTGCGGGAGAAGGCGTCGCAGAGCAGCGCAGGTCGGTGGGCGGGTCGGGCGATGGAGGGTGGTGGGCGGGTTAATGGATTGGGGCACAATGGGCGCTGTGGGTGGGGTTTCTTGAGAGTGGTGGGTTTGGAAAGGTGCGTGACGTCACTGGGAAATGATGCAGGTCCAGAATTGAATTCAGGAGACCGAGCCGTCTTCAGCTTCTGAAATTTGAAAACATTTTGCTCCTGAGGCGTGGGGGTCTTCTCGTGCACTGCTTTGGTATATCGTTTGGGAGTGAACGGGACGAATCGTGTGACATCACGTGTTACAGGTGTCCGTGACGAGGTTCTGACGGCGGCGGCGGAGTACCAGTCGAGCGACATGCTGACGTCACGAGGACTCCAGATCCGCGATCCCATCACAGGCGCCCTCTACGTGCAGACCCAACTGCTTCAGGTTCGTGCCAATGCCGTCATGGACATTGCTCGGATGACATGCGGGGAAAGATCCAGTTTGCTTCATTCTGAAGGAATGACTATTATTCTCTGCAGGACGATCCGCCGAATCCAGACCCCTTGTATTCGGACGAGCCCGAGACGCCTGGCAGTTCGGGGGTGGTGAGCCGCAGTGGGGGCGGCGGGGACGGCCCGGTGGTGCTGGGTGTGGCCACGGTGGTCGAGTCCCCGCCGCCCGGGAGCGCGGGCGGCCTCCCGACGCTGTCCGCCGATCTCTCCCTCGAGGTGCCCGTCGCGCTGCCGTCCGACGATTTCACAGGGTCCACCATCAACCTGCAGGACCTCGAGTAGCTGCACTCGCCGACATGTGGGTGGGTCAGGCTGGATCCTGGTTCACATCACATCTGGAGTCAACTTGCCTCAGGTGGCTGCATAATATCGCTCACCACGTGTGTGTGCGTGTGAAACGACGCTGGTTCACGTGGTATCCACGTCAACTGGAAGCGAGCTGAACTCTGCGGCCAGTTTTGCTTGAATATCGGTACGAAGTATGGAAGCGGCTGCACTTACGTGTGCACTTTGAAGGCGGCACATCACAATTTGAATAATTTGTTGCTGGTCTGAACCAGCTTTACCCTGCAGGACACGAAAAGGAAAAATTGATTGCTGGATGTTGAATTTCACGTAAAATCAGTCATTGGCTGGCCTCGGTGTAAACACTGCAAGGTGAATTGGGTAAATGTGAAGAATCGCTCTCGGAACGTTTTGTACGTTTCACCACGCATGCGTGCGTTCAGTTGTGTGTGCCAAGGTCACTTGAATTCGCGATGAAGCGTTCACGCCAGTTGTAATGTGCTTTTTGATGAAGCGCTGTGAATTTGTTGTGCAACCAAATGTAATAAATCTTCCGTGCTGGTACGGAGCATTTGCGTTCACCAGAACACTGCCTGTTGCGAATTTGAATTGCAATTTGACCGATGGTACCTTTGTTTTGGGTGGAACTGACGTGAAATTACCCTGCCAGACACGAGCAAACTTCTGCGTCGACCACCCTCGCACAGGGCAGAATTATGACAATCGCGACATGCCAGAACTCACTGTGTACACTGACGCCCGATCGGCTGTGTTCCGTGCTCGCATAACTTTGTCTCCAGTTCTTGAGCGCATAGGTGGACATCGAAACCAACACACGACTCGTTCCGTTCGCAAGAGGTATTTTATTTCACTCGCATGACAATGGCTGGAACTTTAGAATTTGGAGAAGCCCTTTTTGGATCCGGCGCCCTTCTTCACCTTGAGCACGTTGAAGCGAACAGTCTTGCTCAGAGGGCGACACTCTCCGACCGTCACGATGTCTCCGATCTGCACGTCTCTGCAACGACAGCAACGCCATCTTGAGTGAAACACGCCGAGAAATGAACGGAGAAGAGGCTGTGTCTGGCGTCACTGGCGTAGCATACCGGCACTCGTATTGTAGATTCAGGACAAACTTTTCACACACACAATCACCTGAAACTGAACGGGGAACAACATGGCCTGCGTCATTTCGTCCAAATCTTTGGCAAAGACATCAGCACCGTAGAAAGACCTCAAACGGACAAGACTGAACAACGCAATTCGTACAGAGGGGTGTTGTTGGTGGGAAATACCTGAAGCAGGGAGAGAGGTGCACGCTCATGTTCTTGTGCCGTTTCTCGAAGCGGTTGTATTTGCGGATGTAGTGCAAGTAGTCCCTGCGGATGACGATGGTGCGCTGCATCTTCATCTTGAGTACGACACCAGTCAGAATTCGTCCGCGGATCGACACGTTTCCGGTGAAGGGGCACTTCCGGTCGATGTACGTGCCCTCGATCGCCTGGAAAATCACAACAACGATGTGTTGGCAATTTGACGGACGGTATTGAGATACACGGCGCTGCTTTTCCTTGAAATCGTTCAGGAAGGGATACTTGAAACACGCTGCCACATCCAAGATGGATCCAGGAGGTATAACGAGTATTTGCGCTCAATGTCACAAAAACTGACGACAGACCTTCAAAGGTCAGTTGTCAACGTTTTGCACAAGTGGCAAATGACACGAACTCGAATCCACTCACAAGCAACCGCAATGAAAGACACTCTTAGAAAGAATCCTGCCCAGACTGAAACGATCTGATTCGCACACGACACCCTAAATCTCCTGGTTCTGCCTCAAAACAACATTTTCACCCACCTCTCGCGGCGTTTTGAAGCCGAGCCCCACATTCTTCACGTAGCGCAATTTCTTCGTTCCCTTCCCGCTCAGCAGTGCACGCTTCTTGTTCAGGAAAACCGTCGGCTGCTTCTGGAAAGCTCTCTCGGTCTGTAAGAAAACAAGAACTGGATAAGTCTCACACAACGGTTTCAGTGACTTGAAGGCACATGCACGGTGTCAAGGAACCTTTCAGTCGTTCCTTGAGCTGGTCTGTCCGGAATTGGGTACGTTCACATCCAAATCGTGCCTTGGAAGATTGTTTTCTTCCCGCAATACAAACAACATGATTCAACACGCAAGGCTCCTGGCTCAAACTGCTGAACAGCAAAGCCTCAGACACACAGATTCAGATCTGTTCAATTGCCGAAACCGGCAAGAACCAAATGAGTGAAGCCAAACACTAACTTTTGGAGTCTCATATCAACTTCCATACACAACACAGCCCATAAAACTGAAGTCCTGGTGGACCCAGACACACTTTTCTTTCTCTTTACCGATTCCTCTGTCTACAGTCCTCTCAGTGGACCCGTTAAATAGAATATTTGTGAAAACACATGTGCTTACCTGGTCCGCCATGTTGGCTCGAGAAGTTGGAAAAGGAAGATCTCGTCACGTGACGCCCCACGAGAAGTCAAGATGGCGACCTTGAGGAAGGTATTGCCAGTTTTTTGGACCAAACAGGTAAATTGAAATGACATATTTGCACCAAAATTATCCAGATATATCTACGTAGAGTTGCACACTTGATAACATGCTGTTGAGCCCATTGCGTGGTGTAGTTTGTTCTGGAAACGGATGTGTTCCATTGTCGCTCACATTTTGTCGTCTGCTAGATCTAGGGCCTCTTCTTGTCCACAGACAACTGGAGTTTCGTGTGGTGACGGGTCCGTGTTTGACCTTGTGATGTTTGATGAGATCCATGCTTCTCCTTCTGTGAAGATTTGACGAAACATTTGTGTTTTGCTGTCGAACCAAACTCCAGCATCTGCTGGACCCAACTGCTCGCGGGTCGACAGCAAAACTGGTGCAGCGAGCTTGTGACGAGCCCAGCCCATCTCTAACGAAACAGCACCTACCCCTCCCCCCCCCCCAAAAAAAATCGCGTGCAGCACGTGGTTCCCATTGTTCCAAACCAATTGACACTGGGAATCTTTGCTCCCTCCCTCCACCTTCATATCCTGGCAGGCCTCCTGACCCCCTTCCTTGATCCACCGGAAAAACACTTGAGCGCGTTGTTCTGTCAACAGATAGCGCTGCCCGGGTTGCGTGTCGCTCCGTCTGTGTGTCGGTTGAGCACAGAGCAGACGTCGTCATCAGGTGGCAGCTCCGGCGATGCCGCGCCGCCCGTGCCTCCCGCCTCGTCTGCACCGCCCTCGACCGCACAGCCAGGTGAGCGTCGCGACACTGCGTGTGCAGAGAGGAGTCGACAAAATGACGTGTTTGTCTCGGAAAGAACAGTAAATTTCATGTGTGATGCAACGAACCGGTCACATGCACCATCGCTGCTCGTTTCAGACCCGACTGATGACAACAAGTCGTACCGCACTCAGGAGTACTACGCGCACAATGAGTGGTCGTACTACGACGTGGATAACGACATGGCGGCGGACCGCCTGAAGCAGCCCAGTAAATTCGACAAACCCGTGCCCAAGATAGAGGCGCCCAAGGCGTGAGTTTTCGAGGAGTGACAGTGGGAAGTGAAGTGCACGCCAAAAGAGGGAACCAGAAACACCTTGGATGAACTGCAGGAAATCAAAGTGTATATGTGAAGAACGGGACAAAGACACATCAGATCTCTTTGACCTTGGATGGAACTGGTCAAAGCCTCAAATTCAATGAGTTCTCAACAGAAACGTCGGAAACCTTTGCGGCCTCCACGTCATGATCACCTCTTCAAGTTTTCCAAGACTGTGAAAAGACTCTAGAACAGGGGAGAACACTGCGATTTGTCGCTGGATCGTCACTGAAGACCACATCACTTTGAGCCCGCGAAGCTGCAAACACAGGCCAAGGAGCCCTGGAGTCTTGTATTCAGTTTTGGATGTGCGGACGTCACAGCTTTTCTGAGCCTTGGATTGTTTTGGTGGAGTTCTCGAATTCTTTGGTCATTTTTCGCTCCAGTTTGTTTTGCGGAAGGATGCAAGTTTCTTGAGTTCAAATGCACAAAGCACGAAACGGTTTGTGGAAGAAACTGAACCTTTGGAAAACTTTGGAGCCAGTGGGAGCCAATGTTGCATTGGATGCGTCATGTACGCTTGACTTTGGGCAAAGACGCCCCACGTGACCCAAGCCAGTGCGAATTTGGCGAAGCGCTGAAGTCCGGATTGACAGGTGAACAACAGAAGAAGGCTGAATGTGAGTCAGGTAACTTCAACACGTGTTTGTTTTCAACAATGATCCAGTGTGCAACATCTGTTGACAAAGCTTTCTTCAGCACCAATAAATCTGAATTGACGCAAAGGCAGAGTCCAGCTTGAAATGCGCCCCAATTGTGATGAGCTCTGCGCTCGACGCGTCTGGAGAGGAACATGTCAGGAGTGGTTCCAGGATTGGTGGGTGGCGACCCCTCCAGGGCCAAACAACACAACTCGTGTGTGTGTGTGTGTGTGTGTGTGTGTGTGTGTGTGTGTGTGTGTGTGTGTGCGTGTGTATGTGTGTGTGTGCGTGTGTAGGGGTGGGGATGATTTCAAATACGGAGGATTGGGGTTGAGGGCCGTCGCCAAGGACCCCTTGCGTGTGGTGACTGCGAGTTTCGCAGCACGTCTGTGCGACTGGATACATATACATGCATTTCATGTCCCTCTGGCGGGTTCAGGGGGGAGTCGCGCCAAACCCACCAGACCCCCGGACAAAAGCACATTTACCGTACCATCTCGTGTGTGTAAGACGCACTTATTTGCCCCAAAATTGAACATCAAAAGAAGGGGTGTGTCTTGTACATGAGTATGAATTTACTGTATTTTTAATTAACCTTGGTACCAGAAAATACGACCAAATCTTGGGGTGCATCTTGTACATGAGTGCGTCTTATACACGAGACGGTACGGTACTTCCCTGACTCTGCGTCGCAAGATTGTCAACCCAACTCCAGAATGGGTTGTCCTGCCGCAACACCGGAGGTACGAGCGGGTGTCTGTTCGGTGTGTCTGTTTCATGCAGGGTGTGATCAGAAACAGGTGAAGAGAATCGCAGAATCTAAAGTTCCCTGCGATCGTACGAGAACTGAACTCTTGTACACGAGCAGTGAATGTGCAAATGCTGTACATGAAGATACGCGGTTTTCTTCGGCGCGGCAAGTTCTGGTGGGGTAGAGCAGGGCGAACAAAGTTTGATTTTGTTGCTGGTTGGCCACTCCAACTCCGAAAAGTTTGGTTTGTCACGGTGATGTGGTTGTTTGACTGTATGCCATTTTGGACTCCATGCACGAGAATGTTGATTCAGGTGATTGGACAGGACACAACTATTGTTGCCGGTTGTCAGAACCCCCGCCTTGTATTCCGACTGAGGCTTGACCAGTCCATTCAGTGAATGGCACCAGAGCTGATCAGCAGGTCAGTAGATCGTGCACTGCTGCTTGGGTCTCATGGCGTCCTTCTCGGAGCACTGGAACGCGCGCTGGAAGTCCGGGCTGTGCGCCATCATCGCGTTCACCCTGCAGGAAGAAAACCAAGCTGCACAGCGCCGAGCGTACTTGGGGCGCTTCGCGCCAGGGGGCGTGTTCAATTTGCGGCCCGAAACATCACGCCGTGCGTTCGGCAGGCAAACGGAACACACCCACACCTGTGTGGGTTTGACCATTGTTTCTGTGAAGTTTCGTTGGCGACGTCTTGTGCCTCAGACGCCACTATTTGTGGACAGAGAGACACGTTGGACCCCGGATCATTGGAATCCAGATCTCTGATCCCCTGGAACTTGGAAGCCTGATCCTTCAGAACCTGGGTTCCGCGTCCGCGTGAGAAATGGAACAGCTGGGTACTCACAGCACGTTCGGAGGAATCCCGCCCCTGCTCGCCGTTCTGTACGCTTCTTCGTCCGTCTGCACGTAGCACCGCATCTGAAAAACGCACAGCGAGGGTCATCGCGCAGTGAGTCGCGTGCGTCGGAGCGAAGTATGGCCTCGTTTTGAGGAAGCAACGACCTCCTTTCCAGGGGCCAGGATGGAAGGAACCACTGGCTGACTGCCCCTTCCAGATCCACTTGTTCGGCCTGTTCCTTTGCGAAAGCATCTTGTGGTGCCCACTGCACAAAGTGCGTGTTACTCGTATGTTGTTGCTTGTGCACTGCGTGGGTGTGACCGACCTGCCCTGCTGAGATGAAGAAGATCTGGTCGGGCGTCAAGTTGGTCCCGATCAGCGGTTTCTCCGTCGCCGTGCGCTGCCGCGTCCGCTCCTTGTACGCCTGCGCGAAAACGTGACCCGAAGTGTACAGTGCGCGTACGCGCGCGTCGAGTATCGAAAGAGCTGAGTGCACTGGTCAGCTGTTCGCGGACTTGAGTCAGAGGATGCATTTTCGTGACACGGGTTCTGGCGTGGACTTTTGTGTCACTGCGCCGCACGTGGGATCTCGTGTGTGAATCCATTGTCGGAATCGCACGAACCTGGAAAGCGAAGTGAAGTCCACCGATGTGCGGCAGGGTCCGATAGAGGCGCTGCCGCGGGTTCAGCCGCACCTTGGGGGGACGACATTCAGGGTCACTGAGTCAAGAGGCTGGCTGGAGCAAAGGTCCTCTGGTTGGAAGAAGTGCAAATTTCAGACAGAAAGCCTCTCCGCAAAGCACGTGGCGTGACTCACGGTTTGGTTGACGCCGTCCACGCGGTACGTGACGCTGATGTTGCGGTAGAACTGCTCGACGCAGCGTTTCGTCTCCGTGAAGTTGGACGTCGTCGCGTCGCTCCACCAGTTGGAGAACGTTGCGTTCACAAAGTAGCGACCTGCGCGACAAACAGTAGGGGGCGAAACATATCAGACCGGTGGACCGACTCCCCGCAGATAATGTCACACAAGTCTGGGGAAAATGGCCAGTGGATTTCCGAAGACAAGCGTCTCATGAAATCGCACGTAACTGAAGGTCGTTTTGCACCTTGAACAAATCAACAAACAAACGTTGCGTCGCGAAGTCTGTGCAACGCTGCCAGAACGCCGCGTGCGTGACGTGACCAATGGTGAAACGGACAGCAACGCAGATTCACGGACGCTGCGCCTGCTGCTTTGAATACAAGGTCAGTGACAGCATCTCAGACACGCACCAAACTCGTCGTAGGGCCTGATGAAGGCGTTGGAGATGTACGTGCCCATGGCGCCGTAGTTGACGGCCAATGGGAGGCCGCGCCCGTACAACGGGAACTGGAAGCTGGAGGGCGGTATCATGAGCGAGTTGTAGAACCAGTAGTAGAAGGGACGCATGTTGTACGCAGACGTGATGAAGCTGTACACCTGTTGAACCGGAAGTGGAAAAGTCACGTGGTGAACATGCGAACTGAAAACCGCGGATGCGAGGTCAGGTTAGATCTACCCAAAAACGTACGGGTGTGTGCTTTTGGATGTTCACAAAATAAGAACGCTCGACATGAAATAGGGTTGGCATGAGGACCTTTGATCCACCCCAGCAGTCGCTGTCACCAGCAAGGGGCAGTACTCACCCAGATGCTGTATCTGTGCCCTGCCTGCAGCTCATAGTTGAGCTGGAAGCGGCGGAACTTGTTTGATTCCATCAGGTTCCAAAGGAACCCCGCGCTCCGGTTCACTGACACCTGCAACGACACGCGACTTCCGGCTGTACAGCTGACTTCCGGTTCTTGTTTGCATATCATGCTTCGATGTGATGGCGGGAATCTGTGTCTTTTGCTGGAAGAGCCTTGGTGCTGGACTTGTTCACGTTCACGAGAATCTGGTCACAGGACAATGGGGTCTGCGTGCAGGCGACTGCGACTGAATCCGCGCGACTACGACTGAACTCATGCGACTGCGACTGAACCCGCGCGACTGCGACTGAACTCACGTGGCTGTACATCTCCTCGAGGTGCTCCGGGTCCGTGAACTCGTCCGGAAACCCAATGTTCTCCGCCATCGTCTGGATCTACAGCGCAAAGTAGACTACACTTGTGCACCAGCACACACACACAAACACACACAAACACACACAAACACACACACACACACACACACACACACACACACACACACACACACGGACACACGGACACACGGACACTGTACGCACGTCAAGGTTTGGGCCGACTGAAGTCTGACCCAGCAAACCAGAACAAGCACTTCTTGCGAAACAGTTAGTTTCGTGGGAGCGGGGGTGGGGCGATGGGTGGGTTGCTGACCTTGTACTTGGCGACGGCGCGCGTCTCCGCGTCCATCCAGCCATAGGTGTCGAGTCGCCGCAGCGCGAAGCCCCGGATCTGCTGCGTCATGTTCTCGACCTGCGCATGTGCGAGAGGCGGCGAGTCTGATACCGCAATGGATTCCTAATGCATGAGTTTCGTCTGCAACCTTTACTGGGCACTGTCACACTCAAACCGTCTCTTGAAAAGCATGGTTGCTGCACTTGGCTGCCTCTGATGGAACGGAACCAGACCCCAGGGATGCATCACTCGAAGTGATTTTTTTTTTCCAGCTCAGTCGTGAATGGCAGAAAAGGTCAGCGAGAGCCTGGATCTTCCCTTGTGCCGTTACGTACTTCTCGCTTGGCCTCCACGCCGACGTGTCTGTTGGCGTACAAGGCGCCCAGCGCCAAACCGAACCGCGAGCGCACGAGGGATAGGCAGCGATGCCACGTGGCGGGAAACTCCCTCCTTCCGGTTAGAGCCTCGATGTGGCTCCAACGCGCCTGCGCGTAGTCGGGGGAGAGGAAGCGCGCGTAGGTCCGCACCACCGACCACGTGATGTAGTTGTTGAGGATCCTGAGGGGGCATTATTCAAAATGACCATGACATTTTTTTCAGGCAGCAACTTGGGTTGAACAGCCTGGAAAGTCAGTTGAAGGAGCCAACAAAGGAAGAACTGAGGAAACCAAGGCTGAGAGAACAACATCTCAGAGAAACAGTGTTTCACGAAATTCACGCTGGAGGACTAAGGGCGCAAGAAACCGACACAAAAGCAACCAATATTCAAACCTGAGAGAAGGGAGGCTTGAGGATCCTGAGGCCAAGGAACCAAGGCCCAGGGAACCAAGACCCAGGGAACCAAGGCCCAGGGAACCAAGACCCAGGGAACCAAGACCCAGGGAACCAAGCCTCAGGGAACCAAGGCCCAGGGAACCAAGACCCAGGGAACCAAGCCCCAGGGAGCCAAGACCCAGGGAACCAAGGCCCAAGGAAACAAGACCCAGGGAACCAAGGCCCA
>JAAUXT010061019.1_pt1 | contig 12887 bp, 13 predicted proteins | sample 7278171 | NCBI WGS metagenome assembly JAAUXT01 (sample SAMN14350112, study PRJNA611818) | marine sediment metagenome | isolation source: surface marine sediment (1.8m) | place: French Polynesia: Moorea | collected 2018-08
ACCCACTGTGATTCCAGTCTGTGATCACTGGAACAGGGGTAAAACGGAGGTTTTGTCCGCCCAAGATGGACGGACGCGGATACAGGGGCAAATCAATATCAGACCGCTACCGCGGCTGATAAACAGTCACTACATTTTGTCCAATTTGTCCATTTTGCTGCTGGACCTGAGCCCGACGGTCACACACCCTGAAAGTCGGCGTTTGCCGCCGGCGTCCACTCCTCGGCCTCGATGCCGGCGAGCTGACACGTGACGGCCTGAGCCGGCAGCCGCTGGTGCACCGGCTCCAAAATCTGCAGGTCCTCGCGACCAATCAACGTCCGGTCACCGTAGTCGATGAAACGAACCTGAGACACGGACACACAGCTCATCTTTTCGCTGAGAACAAACAGACAAGGCGCGGCACGAGTGGCAGTCAACACTTCTTCACTGTGCATCTCTGAGAGAAGTTATTTCCGGCCGTTTGCCACTTCACCCCCTTCCCAAATTCAATGTGTACACTGTGCGGTCTCACCTCACACATGTCGCCCTGCACCCCAGTGATGACAGCTCTGTACCAGACGCTGTCCTCATACCGAGCCAGACACATCTGTCCCACCTCCACGTCCGTGCAGGGCTGCAATGTGCAGGATAGCTCATGACAGGACGAACGAAACCCACGTTCTGGCAGACTACTCACTACACTTGCGTACAACACCAACCAAGAAAGCAGAGCTTTGAACACTGGCGCGTCGCGAGCGCGATCGGCAGGCGGGAACCAACACTTCCGACAACTGCCATGAAACTGTGGGCAATTGTGGGGCAGAAGGGAATTCAGCTGAAAATTTTGGGTCGTGATCACCCCTTGCCCCCTGGCCAGTAGTCACCAGGGAGGACGGCGGGGACAATTTCTGGCAGTGACACACCGCGACCCCGTGTAGTGATCAGCCGTGATAATCCCCGTGCCAACAACACAGGCTCGTGACCAAAGGATGCACCAGTGCAAACTGAAATTTCGGATGTGACTATATCAGCGATATTCCTCTTTACCCACTGCACAAAATCATTGCAAGGAACATCGCGTCTTTTATCTTCACAACGTTCTGACGAATGACGACAGCACCGGTCAGTGGGAGTGCAAGAGACGACTGACCTGCTGTTCCCTGTCCTCACTGCTGATCTCGTCCATGAGAGCCGCCAGTTTGTGTCTGGACGAGACGAGTTGGCAGGTGAAGTTGTCGGGCGACTCGCCCTGTAGGAAGGTGACGCGCATCTCGGGCTCCCCCTGACTCTCTTCGAGGAAACTCAGCCCCGGACACGTCACCGACAAGTTGCCATCACTCTGAAATGGTTCAAGGCAGCGAGGTTATGCTGCTCAACACGAACAACACTGCCACTAATTGTGAGGCACAGTTCACGGCAGTATTCCAAAGACTACCTCAAAATGGTTGCTTTATTTTGTTATTTTCGCCCTTGAAATGCCAAACGTAATGAAGGCACCAGCGACATTCTCCAAGGTATTATTCGGAACACAAGACACAAGACTGCACAAATGTGTGGCATCAACCAACCTCAGGTCTCTTGGCGTATCCTCCGCTCACGAGAACATCAGCGATGTTGGAGTCGGAGTCACGGTTCAGCAGCGTCACGCCGAAGGTGACGGGTCCCGCCGCCCCGGGCCTCGCGTCCCCGCTCCGCTGCACCGCCATCACCTTCGCCTCGAGCGTGCTGCCCTCGCAAGCGAGCAGCTCGCGGAACCGCGCTGCGCTCTCCTCGTCCCACTCCTTCCCGACGGACTCGACGCCGTGCAGCGAGCAGCACAGCGTCATCCGGGGCGCGCGCACCAGGTCCGCGGGGATGCGCCTGATGCTCGAGCGCGCCACGTGCTCCACCGTGCCGTAATCCACGAACATCACTTCCACCGGGTCGTCTTTGTCAACGACCTCTGCTCGCGACCACATGGCTTCGCGCGAGCGTGCGAGTGAAGCCATGCCGCGCCGCAGCTCCTCAGGGCAGGGCAGCTCCTCCGCCTGCGAGCAGAACGAGTGGATTTTGTCCATGAGGAGGGGAAGGTCTTCGACGGACGGCTGCGCGAGTTGGCAAGAGAAGTTTCCCGGGTGCGTCACTGAGCTGATGTGAACGGCCAAAGTCTCTCCCACCATAATCTCTGGATTCCTGGAAGAGACAGAGGAAGATTGATCACGAGCCATTCACTTCGTAACTTGTGTGGACTGGTTCAAGATCACACCGGGTTTTGAAGCGAACATACAGGCGTTCCTGAGAGTAGTTTCATTTCCCTTTCTGGTGTAAAACCAGTTTTTTGACTCCTCTCTACAAGGTTTATGATGCTCATCCCTTTACAAGCTTTCTTGCTGCCAGCTCACAGGAAAGATGTTTCGAAGCGACAATTTTTCAACGCGCGTCAATAAATTTTCGCCTGCCCAGTGAGCCACCCCTTCAGAGGAAGCCGCTTACCACGGGTACTTGAATTTGAGGAAGCGGGTGTGGACGGCATGCTCGGCTTCAACCAACACGTCTGCGATGGACGTTGTGTCGACGTACAAGTTGATGTCCACACGCTCGCACTTCACGTCGTCGCTGCAAACTTCAGCCAACAACCGCCTCTGCATACCCGTTTCAGCCTTGAACGTCTCGCAACATTCTTCACTCCAGCCTCCGCTCTCGTCGATGGGGCCCACGTTGAACAGGGAACATTGTACAGTCTGGACGGGAATTTTCGCAAAGCGCTTTTGCAGCGGCCTCAATCCCTTCAGTTTCACACATTCAGAACCACCGAAATCAATCAACTGGATCTGTGCTCTGTCCTGGGCTGTGCTCAGAACGCGTGCTCGATACCACGACTGGTCGTCGGAGGAAAAGGCAGCGCACAGCATTCCTGGCTTCACGTGGGAACTGAAGGTTGATTCGTCTGATGTTTGCTCCGCGGCGTACGCCTGCTGCAGGTTCTCGCTCAGCAGCTCCAGGTGGAATGTGTCAGCGAGTTGCACAAAGAAGTTGCTGGGCGACTCCACGTGGGAAACGTACACCAGAGTCGCCTCTGTTTTGGGAAGCACAAGCGGTGCAACGTCGGTGTCTGGGTCACACGGTTCGTATTGACGATGTTTTTCGTTCAGGTCCGACTGTTCAATTTCATCTTCGTGTCTCGTCTCATTCACACAAATTTCTGTGTCTTCGTCACTGAAGTCCAGCCCTGCTGCCTCTTTTGCATCTCTTTCTCGGTCGACCTCTGTTGAGTGATCTCCTGAATTCCATTCTTCCGTAGAATCTTCCGCAAGTTCGTTTCCGTCCAGTTTCTCACCTTGATTTTCTCTCGCCTCTCCTTCCTCTACTTCTTCCACTCGGCTTTCTTCTTTTGTCTGGTCGGTCACTGCTTCAGCCACAACTTCGTTATCCAGATCCAGACCTGGCTCGCCTTCTTCAGCGGTGATTGTGTCGTCGCTCTCGACCGTCACGTTCAGGTCCACGGGCCCTTCCTGTGGCTTCTCACTCTTCAGTTCAGCTTCGAAAGGCGGCGACGATGACTCCACTGAAACAGTTCCATCTAGCTGCATCAGAACCCAACCTTCGCTGTCCCAAGAGAAACGATCCGGTGGACTGTCAGCTGAACGGCGGCCTTCGCTCGATTCCACGTGTTCGGGTACCGCACCTTTCGTCATTCCCTCACCGTCATTCGCTGCATTTTCGGAGATCGGACCCTCTGCATTTTCCGGGTCACCGTATTCGGTCCTGGGTAAGTTGACACTTTCTGGTGACAACAGATTTTCTTCTGCGCTTTCAAAATCCGCCTCCACGTCGTCGGAGCCCCTGCTCCGCGGGCTGACGAAGCACTCCTCTTCCTCGGCGGCGGTCTCGGCTGACTTCTCACGAACTTGTATCTGACTCTCTTGGCCAGCAGTCTCTTCCTCGCCGTCGAGGATCGGAACTGCGTCCCCTTCCTCGGATGGACAAACAACCAGTTCGCTCACTGTCGCTTTCTGTGAATCTGGCGCCGTCTCGTCCGCAGCCGTTTCTTCTTTTAGCTGGGTTGCTTCTTGATCAGACTCGGTAATCGGACGATCTTCATTCGCCTGACACCACCACTCTTCTGGCAGCTTCTGCCTCACGTCCTCCTCCTGGTCATTGAACACCGCGACGTCGTGAGGCTCACAGTGAGACTGGAATGACAGTGTTGTGCAGTGACTCGCCATCACTTCCGCGAACAGCTCTCGCTGCTCGGAGCTCCACCCGCCTCTCGGTTCCTTCATTCCACTCAGCCGGCAGTGGAACGCGAACGGAGCTGCTGCCTGGTGCAGCGGCAGAATTTCTTTCAGCTCAGAGACGGGGAACTTGAGCGAGTCGCCCACGTCCACACGCTGAACCTGAGCCTCGGAGCCGTCCAGTCCCGTCACCACTGCGCGACTCCACTGATCTGGGAACTTCACAACGCACGCTGCGCCGATCCTCGCATCTTTCAGTTGCATTGGGTTGTTTCCCTGCGAATCTGCGCCCAAAATGTGTCTCGATGGATCAGACTCCTTGTAAGAACACAACTCCGCGCGATCTTGCTCTTGAGAACCCGTGTCATCTGGTATTTGCGATTCTTCTAGATGTGTGTTTTCGTGAAGGTTTCCTGGGTCTTCAACTCCAGCACCCAACTCACTGATGTCGAGGATTCGCTCGTCTGTGATGTAGCCAGCGAGTCTTCTGTCGCCTCTGGAATCTCTCTGCGTTGTCTCTTCACATTCTGTGGCAGCCAAAGCTTCAAATTCATCCCTTGTTTCTGTGGTATTTTCCGTCAAAAGATTTTCCTCAATTTCTTCAAGTACTTCACTGTCAATTGCACCCGGTGTTTCTTCGGCAATCGCCCTGGTTTCTGACACCAACGGCTCGTTCTCTTCAGGTTCTTCCTTGGTCACTGCAGATTCCCGCGGCACACTGTCGCAGCACACGTAGTCTTGTTGAAGTCTTCTTTGGTGGTATTCTCGTTCTTCTGTACTGCTGAGCAAGCAGACGTAGAAGGACGTCGGAGTTTCAACGTGTGTGGTGAGCACGGCCACTGAATCTTCTGGGCAGATCTGCTCGGGATACGCTGGCCACCGACCCGAATCTACTGCGTCCAATGCATCAGTGACCGGCTTCTCAACCCTCCGCAGTTCGTCCTCGTCGTCCTCGGGGAAACGAACCTCGTCATCACTTGAACGAATCATCTCAACGGAAGGCTTTTTTTCTGATGTCAAGTCTGTCACTGATGGTGTTTCTTCTTCCGGGTGCGACTCGTCAGCGACAGAAGCAGCGGTAACAGCTGGGCGTCCGTTGTCGCAAAGTAGCCCCACCACATTTGTTGGCTCAGACTGCGCACTGTTCTTGACGAACAAATCCACATCCATGACGTCCCCGTCTGTCTTATGGAACTCGGCCATCACCTCCGCCTCTTCGTCCATCAGGAGCGACTGGGCGTCAGCGCACATCTGCGGGCTCCAGCCGCCGCTCGGCTCCTCCATCTCACGCACCCGGCACAGGATCGCGAACGGGGCCGCCGCCTCCATGAGTTCCTGTTGGATTTCCTTCAGCTCCGAAAAAGCGACGACGTCCTTGTTGCCGAAGTCCACGAACAGCACTTCTGCCTGTTGCTGGTCCTCCATCAAGCTGGTGATTGTGGCTCTGTACCAAGATTCGTCGGTCGAGTATCGCGCAACGCACGGCTTACCCACAGCGGGGTCACGCAGTGCGAGCTCGTCGGGGCTGCTCAGGTTGCTGTAGACATGATGTACTTGGTCCACCAAAGTCTGCGACGAGTCCTCGGCGAGCTGAAGGTAGATGCAGGACAGAGATTCGGCCGACAGAAGTATCACATCCACCCTCGTGCCCATCTCCAACATGGGCTTCTTGTACTCCAGGGCTTCAGTCTTCGCCTCATCAACAGCCGGCTGCTGCAAACCCCAAGTGTCGATAACACTCTGACCGTTGACCAACAGCTTCGTCGGAACTGGGTCGGCGTCTGATTTCACGAACTCCGCCCACAGGTCCTCAACGTCCGCCAGTTCAAGGACCTTCGCGTTCACTTCATCGCTGCTCGATGCATCATCCAGGCAGCATTCAACTGCAAAAGCGGGAATGTCCAGGTATTTCTCATTCACTTCTTTCAGCTCCAACACGCCGCAAGTCTCCGTGTTGCCGAAATCCAGGAATCTGACAGTTGCTTGGTCACCACTGCAAGCGACGACGGTGGCTCGGTACCATGATTCATCTTCGCTGAACCTCGCCACACAGACGCTTCCCTCGCGCACCGCCTGAAGCTGTCGCTCGTGCGACGTCAACGCGCTGTACTCTCCATTCAAATCTTCTGTCATTTCACCCAAACGCTCTTCTTCAGACACCAGATGCAGGTAGAACTTCGACGCGGATTCCCCGTGTGGCAAGTAAACTTGGACTTGGCCCAATCCCTCGACCGACTTCCTCACGAACGTGCGCTCCTTTGGTACCGGCTGTTCAACGGAAGGCTGCGTCGTGGCTTCTTGCACTTCCACCGCGGGTTTCGAGTCCAGTGGGGGAGCCTCTGGCGCCTTCGCCCTTAACGCCGCCTGTTGCATACCCATCGCGGCAGCCTCACCCATTGTTTCCGGCGACACCTGCCTCAACGGTGGTTGTGCCTCCTGAAGACCGCACGCTTTCTTCACTTCCTCGTTCACGTCTACATTCGTGTCATTGTTGAAAAGTTTCACTGACAGCTTGTTCTCACTGCGCGCCACCACCTGCATCTTGACCACGTTGTTCTTCTGGAGAATCGCAGCGAACGCTTCCGTGGCGGACTCGTTGTGCGCCTCGCTCTCCAGGCCGGACAGCGCGCACTCCATCGCCTGCGCCCGAAGACTCCGGAACGGACCCGTCAGTCGCTGCACGTCGTCTGTGGACACCGTCTCTTCGTTGCCGTAATCCACGTACTGCACCAGACAGCGCGATTCAGACCGCCGCAGCACCTTGGCTCGGTACCAGGCTCCGTCGCCAAAGAAGGCTGCGCAGAAACACTCGGGCTGAACCTGAAGGCAAAGACCACGTCAACATCAACACGAACGACAAGACACAACCAAATTTCTATCTCTGAAGAAGCAAACCCCACCCCTTCCCATCTCACCCCCCTCCCCGAAACAAAGAACATGCGGCGGCTGTCTTTGATTGACAACTTTCACGACATCCTGCACAAGATAGCATGTCCAAATCTGGTTTCCTCATTCACTTCCAAAGAATGTGCTTGTTACCTCTTTTGGCAAAAACACGCCCCTTACCTGGGCGTGCACAAATAATTTATCAGATTTCTTTTGCGTGCAACGCACGATACCACATTCCATCAACAACGGTCATGAATCTTGATTCTTTCCCCACACAATTTGCTCTGGATCCATATCGACAATGATATTTGAGGCAACGGCGACTCACACAGGGGGTCGACTGCGGAGACTTGCAATAGGCATCGAGCTGTTGCATCATCATATTGATGTCGACGACGGCACTTCTCCGGACACAGAAAAACGACGCGCAGCTGTTCATGTGCTCCACCTGCCGAGTGACAACACGTGGTTGTAGAAATGGGACAAAACTTGCAAAGAGTCACAATAACAATGTGTGCAATACGTTCTGCAGCATCTCGCGCCTCAGAATCGAGTGCCGTGCACACGCGCACCCATCACAAAGGATCTACAAACCAAGAATACAGTCGTAGAAACGAGGAGCGTTGGAAATGTACCTGAACTTGTAACGTGTCCCCTTCTGAAACTGTCGAGATCTCCAGCTCCAAATCGCGTTCGGAATCTTGCTGTGGTGGTTTCGTGATCGTTGGTTTTATTTCAGTTGTTCTCACGGGTTCAGGCAGTGCTGCATGCATTATCTGCTGCTGTTGCTGCGGAACTCCCACATCTCGCTGAGATGCCCCCCGCAGTTCGGCTTCGGCCTGTCGCTGAGGATCGCCGCCGTCTTGTCGAGCTGGAGGTGGCCGAGTCTCAGGAGATGCTACAAAAGAACACTGTGGAATGTTGATGTTCACCAATTACAGCCCAAGACCAGGAAGACAAATATACCCATTTCTTCTCACGTTCATTGACCGTACCCGGTGTACCAGGTGGAGAATACATCTGGACTCCGGAATACATGGCGATTGACCGTCGAGCGTCGACCCCCTGTTCGTCGCGCAGGGTGACTAGGTATATGCGCCGCTCGCGCACGCACTCCTTCACCGTGACTGACACCTCCTGCCTCATGAGCTGATGAAACACGCGCCTCGCGCGCTGCACCCAGTCGGAGTCGCCCATTGATTTATCCAGGCCGTGCAGGCCGCACCTGCCGAAGGTGCGAGGCGAAGTCAGAACATAGAACACGCGAGAACCCACAAATGCTTGATGAATTGAACAACTGACTCCTAGATGTTCGGCACTTTGCAGGAGGTGACTCCTGCCGCGTAACCTGAGCATCAAGTGCGTCACGCTCAGGGTGTAGAGAAAGAAGTGAATTTTGACTTGCTTTTTCAATGCTTGGAACGTGTGTTCGACAAGGGATTATGGTCCACCCTCATCTTCAGAGCTGCGCTTTCACCCACCTACCTCACTGCAGCGCAGGGCAGGCGCGTGAATGCGTCCTGGAGCCGCTTTAGTTTGGACACGGGCACCCGATCCGAGTCGCCGAAGTCAACAAACGTCACGTCACACTCGCGTCCGTTGTGCAGCGCCGTGACGACGCAGCGGTACCACCCATCGTCGCCAGGACGTGACGCTGCACAGTAGTGGCCCACCGCCGGGTTCTCCACCTCGCAAGTGACAAACGCGCGTCACGACCACAGCCTCTTTGACGTGTCCCTTCGTTCGAACTCCAAACTTCACACACAAAACGAATGCTTCGAAGCTGCTGCTTTTGGCCAGTACCTTTTCATCATTGGCTCCCATTGCTTCGTACACAGAACACATCTCCGCTGAAAGATTTTCCAAATCATCAACTGCCGAGATCTTCTGACACCAAAAGTCTTCTGGACTGGACACCCAGCTGAGCACAACCTGCACACCAAGGTATATTTCAAAACACTTGGATCAATCTCTTTTTGCAACAGCGCATCCATTTGCCCACTTTTCTGATACGTCAGAGTTTGTTCTGCAGCAGATTTCATAAGTTTTTCCTCGGATATTTCTCGTCACGTTCGTCTCACCTTGTACGTTTCTCCCTCTTTCAGAGCTGTACACTTCAGCTCCACGAAAGATCCAAGGACTTCGAAGAACGGAGATGATTTCACCACAGATCTGAAACCATCGATGTGTTCGAATCATTCGATTCAATTCACCACGAATTGTCTGTGCAAACGAAATGACGATTTCTTTCTCAGAAAAAGATTCCGTCTCCTGCGAAATACAGAAGCGAATACACACTGTGCCATGAAAGGTTTGTCCACCAAAAAAGTTTACTCTTTCCACAAACAGAAACACCAAGGTTCACAGCTTACAAGACACGCGAAAGGCAGAAATTTGTCTCACAGGCTTTTCCGTTCTGACCGAGGCAGCGATCTCATCTCTGTAGGCGGCTGCACCCGGGAAGGTGGCTGCATCATCCGTGGGGGCGGCCGCATCGCCTGTGCACTTGGTTTGGCGCTGGCCAGCCGACGCTGGACAAGTTTCTCGCTTACGCTGCACGCTGCTCGCCCCGCGGTCGCCGGTGCAGTCAGCTTCATCGTGTACACCCCGGCCTGCTCGCTCACAACCTACAACCAGTGCGTATCGGCCAAATCAACTCCTTTCAAATACAGAACGGTGACCAAAAAGTTTGCCTCTGCATCATTTTTTTCTCCTTTCAGCCGACGTTTCGGAATGTGTTGTTTTGCACGTTGTCAGTATTTTGTGTGTGTCTGTGTCGAGACATGAAACTCTTGAAAGCCAACACCCAAAGCGTGGCTGTATTCAGGTTTGTTGGGTATGTACCTTTGGTCAGGTTCAATTTTGGGTGGCCATCTAACAGTTAGGTTTTCCCTTGAGTGGCAAACCAATTGGAGCCACAAGCAAGTTTGCAGTTGCTCTTAATGAGGCCATCACAAGACCCCTACTCCCCCCCCCCCCCCAAGGTGGGACTTTGGCTCTGGTGGCAATCAGTGCTTCGTTGTTTGGACGTTCCGTCGAGTACAACGTTTTGTTTCAATTTTACAACTCTACCAGTGACGCGCACACACACGCACTGCAGAATTGCGAATATTGTGACATCACCTCACCTCAGCCTGCAAGTCCAGGTCGAAGATGATTCCTTCGAACGCCTCGACAGCCTCTTCCGACCACGTGTCGCCACTCGGCGGCTCGACGCCGTCCAGTGCGCAGCGCACGGCCTGCGCCGGGAGCTCCACGTGCTGCTGCTTGAGACAGCGCAGATTCTGTGTCGGCATCTGAGCGCGGTCACCGTAATCCACAAACATCACCTGAATGGAGGGAACCACGCAAAGCCATGTCACTATTTGTGACCATGAGATACAATTGCTCAGCAAGGGCAAGTGTACAGTGCAGGTTCGATTTCTTGAGACAGTGCCAGATCAATAGAAAACTGTCAACTCAGTTCATCTGCACGCAAAATCGAGCAGCCTGTAAACACAAGACAACTGAACTGCCTGACTGCGGTACCTGCACATCGTTGCCGTTGCACGCAGTCACCTCCGCGCGGTACCACCGCCCATCCGCCTGGTAGCGTGCGCAGCACACCTGCCCCACCGTGGCGCGCGCGATCTTCCTCGCGTCGCAATCCGTGAAGTCCTGGTCGATCTTCTCCATCAGCGCTTTGAGCTTCCTTGTGCTCTCAGTCACATGACAGTAGAAGTGCGCTGGATTCTCGACGTGAGAGACTGTCACGACAGTTGAGCTGCCCGACTGCAGCAAGACACGCTTGAATTGCGGGGTGGCACGAGGGGACACGAACCCTTCGCTGCTGCTCGAGTCCAGGGACACGGACCTGCCCAGGCCCGACGGTTGGGTGCGGCCCGGTATCTGCGCTTTTGTACTGGAAGAAGGGAGCGGCGCCGCGACCCCAGCCAGCACCAACTGTTGCGCCAAATCGTCCGTGCGTTTCCCAGTCTCTCCGACCTCCACGGAAAGGATGGCTCCCCTCTGCGTCACGATCCGTCGTACCTGCAGCTCTTTGTCCTCGTACAATTCTTTGAATTTGTTATGAGCTTCCTCTGTCCACGCAACGCCGTGCAGTGGACGAATCCCGACCAGGCTGCATTCAACTGCCTGACATGGCAACCTTGCATACTGAGGTTTGAGGTATTTGAGATTCTTTGGTTCCGTGATTTCTTGATTGCCGTAGTCCACGAAGTACACTTCGATGTTCTCGCCCTCAACACTCATCACTCTGGCTCGGTACCAACTCTCGTCCTCTGCGTACTTGGCGCAGCACATCTGCCCCACTTGTGGGGAATTCACCAGCAGAGCTGCAGGACTCAGACCGCTGTACTCCTCATTCAGCTCTTCCACCAGGTTCGTGAACAAGTCGCTGCTGACCACGGGCTGGCACCAAAACTTCATTGGAGATTCGGAGAACGAGACGTAAATAGTGTCTCCGGAAACGAGCTCGGTTGTATCCAGATATGCATTGCTTTCGAAGCAGTCTTCTGACTCGTGTGAGGACGTTCGCGTGCACGAGGCCGGCATGCTGTTGGTTCCGGATGTTCTCCCTGGAGCACGATTGCTTTCAGCCGCCTGCGAATTCTGCCAGTTCGGAGCCTGCGTTTCCATCGAACTGGAGTCTTCGTTCACCCCTCTGACGGACCCAGAGAAACCCGAGCTGGACGTTTCCCTGGTTGAGTCTGGGCTGCGCCCGTCTGCGAGGCGACGCATCGCGACGCTGCCGGGTGATGGCGTCAATGTGCGAGACGCCCCTGTCGCCGGGTCAAGTGCAACATAATCGGCGCTGAGCTTTCCGCTCTGCATGCCCAAAACATGGTTGATGTTCAGAACTGTTGTCGCGCCTGAATTCCTGAACGGTCCGAACATCTGCACGTGGAACTGACCAGAGTTTGGAGATTGGCCCGTGAAAACAACCAACTGCGATTCCTCCATCACAGTCTCGAAATCGCCGAGTTCTTTCTCTGACCACTGTGAAACTGGAATGCCTTGCAGCGCGCACGGTGCACACTGCTTCGGGAGTTCCAGGAATTTGGGGTTGATCGTAAGCACGTTTTCCAAAGACAACTTCTTGCTGTTACCATAATCCACAAATTGCACCATGACGTCGTTGTTGTTCACACCTGAAAATACGTTGACAAATTGACAGTCATTTCAATGGCAGAAAAGTGGAAGGTTTGCATTTTTTCAAAGCAGCCACAGCCCCCTGAAGAAACTGGCTTTTCCCCTCACAGCTGAACGACCAACTTCGGTTCAACGGGTGAAGTCGACTCAAAGGCTGGTTGCGAGCACAACCAACTTCTGACACGACACTGAGCAAAGATTGAGAAATGTTGCCCGTCCCTGTACGGTTACCGTTGTTACTGAGTCGCGTGTTCAACAAATCCCAGTTCCAGTCGCTGCCTGCGAGGTCACAGAATGGCTCCACACGACACAAGACGCAGCGAAACTAAAATCCCACAAAGCTTCCAAACAGCTAGCCGGCCGAAGCAGATTTGCGCCCCACTCAGCCTGTAACAACAGCCCTGTACCACACGCCGCTCTTACCTGTAACAACAGCCCTGTACCACACGCCGCTCTTACCTGTAACAACAGCCCTGTACCACACGCCATCGTCGTCCTGCGCGACGCACGGAGTCCCGGGAATCGCAGTTCGCAACCCGCCTTCACCTGAAGAAAATACCTGCCGTTTTGCACACGCGCCGTTCTCAACTGCAGCGACGACCAACAGGAAAGGGTTGTTTTGTTGTGCGAAGTCCCTTTAGGGCGAAGCAC
>JAAUXT010143053.1_pt1 | contig 12887 bp, 7 predicted proteins | sample 7278171 | NCBI WGS metagenome assembly JAAUXT01 (sample SAMN14350112, study PRJNA611818) | marine sediment metagenome | isolation source: surface marine sediment (1.8m) | place: French Polynesia: Moorea | collected 2018-08
AGAGGTACGGCAGGAATGGCCACTGCTTCTTGCAAGGAAAAGTACCCTGAGGGCACTGGGAATGAGAAAGGTGAACCCCACATTTGGAGTCCCATTGGCCTTCCATCCATCTGTGGGCTTGACCTACCTTGTCATGACTGATGCGACCATCATCAGAAGAGGGGCATGCCTTTCTTCTCACACAAAGAACAATGCCAGATACATGCCACCCCAAACATTGTGTTTGCAGCCCTACTCCAACGGTCGACAGATGGCTCCACGCAACACTGACGTACAGGAGGCTCAGCGCTGGTTCAGCGAGTCCAGGATAGGGGGCGACACCATCCCAGGTGACCTCGCCCTCCCAGGGGGCGGCACCCCCGCCCCACAACCGGAGGCCACATCCCACACAGCCGACATCTTCCAGTTTTTTGAGGGGGTCGACCGCCACCAGCCTCCACCGGGAGCAAACTCAAAGTTTCCTTTCCCTACCCCTGAAGAATTCAGACCACCAGGAGAAGGAGGACAACCTCCACCGGATTTCCCAAAGGATTTTGGACCTCCACCTGAAATTCTGGATTCACCTGCAGAGTGGATGCCACCGGATCCCAGGGATATGGACTTTGATATGGCGGACTTTCAAAGGTGGATTGAGAGCCAAGATCTGGACGCTCTTTCAGCGGAGAATTTAAATGGTGACAAGTGGGAGCAGAATCAGTTTCCAGAAAAGTATCAGGATCCAAACCCCAGCTTCCCACAGGAACCCAGTGGCAGCTGGTTGTCTGATCCAGAACCACCTTCCTATGAAGAGTTCCCCAGTGAGGAAGACTTCATGCTGTGGCTGCAGAATCAGAACTTTGAGGGACCACCACCCAACAGGCACTCTGATTCCGAAGGAAAGCCAGAAAACGCGAATACACAACCATACAATAGAGACAATCAAAACTCTCCTGCGTACATGCACAACAAATACCCTGACCACCCGTATGATAGAGAGGATTTTCAAAGGACATTTCCAAACCATGATGACCGCCCTGCAGCCTCACCAGCAAGAGGCAACAGCGAATTCTACATGGACAGCCCGAATGAACTTCCACCCAGGGCCGAGGCACCCCTGCCCAGGCCTGAGTACCCGAGGAACGATCCGTACCTGAGGCAGAGCCCGCCCTGGATGAGACAGGTGCAGGAGGACACAGGGGATCTGCCTCAGACGGATCCAGGGTCAGAGTAGGCTGGGGCAAGGGTCCGAATACTGACCTTCCAGCTCTGTGTGTGTGTGTGTGTGTGTGTGTGTGTGTGTGTGCGTGCGTGTGTGTGCGTGTGTGTGCGTGTGTGTGCGTGTGTGTGGTTTGTGTTGTCCTACATTCGTGGGGATGATGATGGTGCGCGCGCGTGTGTACGTGACGTGTGCACGTGTGTGTGTGTGCGTGTGTGTGTGCGTGTGTGCGTGTGTGTGCGTCTGTGTGTGCGTGTGTGTGCGTGTGTTGTAGGTAAGAATGTGTGAGTTGGTGTGGTTGTCACTTCACTCAGTTGTGACTATGAGACGATCTCCCCATACGGAACAAGTCAGTGAAAGCCTTTGACCTGATCCCCATTCCAGATGAGATCAGACACTCCCAAGGTAAGACCCAACATGCTACATTTTTGGAAATAGGAGATGGCAATTTTTTTTTATGGCCGGGGTCGTATTTTCCTTGGATCCGCTGGGTAATGTTCCTGGGTATGTGTCACTTTGGGTGCGTGTGTCTTCAGTATTGACTGTAAGCACAACGAAAGCAGGTGAACACACGGAGAATCGATAAGGAGCCCATTGGATGTGACCTACAAAGAGCTGTGTGTTTGTATGAGTGTGTGTGTGTGTGTGTGTGTGTGTGTGTGTGTGTGCGTGTGTGTGAATCTGGGAGAGGCATACCAGGTCCAGGGACGGGTCCAGAAATGGACGTTGGAAAGCACGGGTTCAGTGTTTGTTTTTGTTTGTCTTGAAAGATTACACCATTGTTGTGACTCCATGTATTCTCTTGCACTCGCAACCCGCTCACACATACGAGGCTTGTCCAAATGAAGGTGAACATGCGGTCGTTTGTGATTTCTGTGTCAAGTGCGCGACCTGTTTTTTGTCGCAGACGATCCTGGGAGTGTCTGGCCTCTTTCCGGTCGTACACAATGCATGTGTTACGCAATCATAACTGCTGTGCTTGCTTGTCAAAAACTGTCTTCCATCCCATTCGGCATTTTGCCTGCAAGAGATGCACAACATGAAGCTCTGCTGTGCTCAGCATCACCACATCATTGCATGTGCCTCCTGAGGAAAATCTCAGGGAGAGACTTTTCGCCTTTTGAAGGAAGTCTATGGGGATGACAGTTTGTCCCAGTCGACCTGCAGACGCTGGTACTTGCAAGCCAAGCAAGGGGACAAAACTGGAGTTGACAAAGACAGACCCAGCCGGGAGGCCACCGCAAGGAATCTGGCTAATGTCAGAGCTGTGCAACAAATTGTCAATGAAGACAGGCAAGTGATAATCAGGCAAATTGTAGCTGAAACAAACCTTTCAAGAGGAAGCGTGCACAACATTGTCAAACTGGATTTGGAGATGAAGAAGAAAGCGCCCAAATTCGTTCCGCGCATCCTGACTCAGCAGCAGAAGGACACGCGTGTTGCACTTTGTCGTGAGAATTTGAAGGCAATGGAGGATCCACTTTTCATGTGGAGTGTTGTGACTGGAGACGAGCCGTGGTTCAGCGTGCTGGAGCCTGAACAAAAGCAACAAAGTTGTCAGTGGATGAGCAAGAATGAAAAACGTCCCAAGAAGGCTCTGCAGTCTCGCCAGGCATGCAAGACGATGATGGAAGTGTTCTTTGATGACCAGGGTGTTGTCCACTTGGAGTTTTTGCTGCCCAAAATGACTGTGACTGCAAAGGTTTATGTCGGCATTCTGGCCAGACTACGGGAGGCCATCCGGAGAAAGCGACCAGCCATTTGGAAGGACAATTCATACCAGATTTTGCACAACAACGCGCCTGCGCACACGGTGACCCCGACATTCGCAGCGATGGTTGAAACCTCCATGAAGACTGTCAGTCATCCCCCGTACTCACCGGATTTAGCACCAGCGGACTTTTGGTTCTTTCCTTACCTCAAAAGTCAAATCAGAGGAAAGATCTTCCCAAATGTCCTGGCTCTCCAGGATGCTCTGATGGAGATCATCTCCAAGATGCCTTGGTCTCTCTTCCACCAAGCGATGCACGTCACCCTTCCATACCGATGGAGAAAGTGCATCACTGCATGGGGGGACTACTTCGAAGGTGACGACATCACCCTCCCACCAGATTCAGAGCTGTTGGAATCGACAGATGAGTCTTCATCCAAGGAAGACTGAGCACACAGATCCGCAGAGCGCTCATGAACTTGGACTGCTGTGTCGCATCGCTCCCATTGCGGTGTGTGCGAAATGCCGAATAGCAACCTGTGTCGGTTGTTCTGTGTCAATTTGGACTTCTTTACATGCCTTGTACATATGTGAAAACATGCTCAAGAAATGGACTTAATAAAGGAAAGGATACTATTTTTTCGGGCCCTTTGGGTGTTTTTGTCCAGCTCACTTTCATCCAGAACTTTCCTTTGGAGTTAGATCTGAAGAACATCTCTGTTCGGACACAAATTCAGCAGAGTACACTTGCTTTCACTTGATTTTTCTTTTGTTACATTCTGCTGTCATGCTCTTCATTTCATCCTTTATGTTAGACAAATTAAAGATAATTGGATTCACAACTGGATTGATAGGAAGTACAACAAGTGTTATCCAGTACATCAAAACAACTGGAAAGTGACTCAGAAACACTGATACCAAATAGAACACTGACACTGGAATCCAACAAAGTGCATTTGTTATTCCAACCAGAACAACACTTTTGGTCATGGCCTTTTTTCTCTCCTGTCTCTTCTCTTTGTTCAACACCACTTCCAACTCCTTAGATCTATTCAAGCTGAGTAATTTCATATAGAAAGCAAATGTTACAAGAAGAATAATCATGAGAAATACAGGGACAATAACAGTGACAACAGTCTGAGTTAATGAATGGTCTGTCTTCCCCACAATAAGGCACAAGGGAGAAGATAGCTTTTGCATCTTTTCAACTTTATGTCTGAGTGTGATAGCAACAGATATCAAAACAGCAAACAGGAGAGGAAGAACCACAACAACAGTGCGGGCACTATTCTTTCTCTGTGGCTTTGTGAATGGATCTTTTACAATCCGGAACCGGATTATGCTCATTGTGAGCAGGAACAAGGCTTCCATGAGTAAGGACCAGAGTGATGTGAAGGCAATAGCATGACATTCAACACTGCTTCTCCAAACGATATCTGATTCCACATACTGGTGTGCAAGTATGGCATCTTTAACAGCTAAAGTCAACATGTACAATCCAACTGTGATGTCACAAGAATTAATCAATATCACATACTTGCTGTAGCTTTTTAGTTTGCTTGTCTTGTGCCACATTACCACAGCATACATTATTGACATGAAATTGAATAAGATAATGAGTATACCCAACAACCAGCTGGCTACTTTGAGTCCAACTCCAGACAGTAAAACATCACACGAAGATGGCCACAAAGGCTTGGCAGTGCAAGTTGTTTTTTGATTGAAGTTAATACAACACACATGAAAATCATCTGTTAAAATTGTTTTGATTCTCACATTAGAGAACACACTGTGGTCAAGAAAGACGATGTTATTGCCCAGTAGATTGAGAAGCTTCAAATTCCTGAGGCCAGCAAATGCTAACTTGTTCAAGTATTCAATTTTGTTTTTTCCTAACAATAAGACCTCAACCTTGGAAGACTTTCTGAAAGTTTTCCTGCAATATTCGCAATTTCATTTTCATTTGTATTGAATTGAACCAGCTCTGGCAGACAACTAAAATGTATCAAACCCAATCCAGCAATTTTGTTGAAACTCAAATCCAAAACTCTGATATGATTTTTTGAGAAAGGTGCACCACACACAAAAGGCTGTCTGAGGTCATTATGTTGTGCAATTAAAGTAGCAGTGTGAACAAACTCATTTGTTGTGTGTTGGGGAAAGTTGCTTTTTGTGATGTTTATGAACACAAACATTCTCAAATTATTCAGCATATATTCTTTTTCACACAAGTTTAACCTTTCACAGCTGGTACCATAGTTTAAACATGTGCATCCAGGAAAGCAGGAAAGTTTTGCACACATGACTTCATCATCATTTAATGGACAATCAAATGTCCCATCACATACATTTTTTGTGTGTATGTGTATTGAATGTTGTCTGCATTTGAACATATTTTTATGTGAACTGTTTTGACAAGCTGTTTCATCTTCTCCATTCCAACAATCCCACTTCCCATCACAGAAATATCTGTATGGAATGCAATAACTGTCTGGGCACTTGAACATCCACAAACATATTTCAGACTCACAATGTTGAAGATGCTTGCCATTTCTACAGTACATCAATGTTTTGGCCTCAGCAGTTAAATTGTAAATACATTTTTGTTTTGTTGTGTGGCATTCACTGTGTCCAGGATAGCATCTATGCATGTTTTTCTCTTGGCATGCTGGAATTTTTTCTGAAGGTAAACTTTGCAGTTCATTTTCATCATCTTGGTGTGGGCAGTCAAACAGCAAATCATCAAGAAATTTTGAGTTGATTTTTACAGTTGAATCTTTGCACAAATACTTTTGAATAAGTCTTGGCTGATGTTTTCTTGGATTCAGTACTTTGATATCTTGTCTGCTCATATGGGTGTGACATCCACTTGCCCCAACTTGTTCAAAGAGAGGTGCACAAGTACAATTACTGTGCCTGGTACAGCTTTTGAAACAGTAGATGCTGTTATTGATCTGCCCTGTTTGTGAAATGCATGAGCAGTTTTTTTCATCAGACCCATCAAAACAGTCATTGTAGCCATCACAAACAAAGAATGTTGAGACAAACTGGCCATTACTGCAGTGCATAAGTCCATATCTTTGAACACCATAATCTCTTGGTATACTTATTCTGTTGCTCTCAGCATTTGAAGGCTTCTCACAAATAACTGTTTCAGCAATTTTTGTGTGGCAGCTGATGGGTCTCAAATGGGGTTTCAGTGGATTGAAAAGGGACAACATGTAACATTGAAAAGACAGCATGCCATGATTCGAGGACATTTCAGCTGACAATTCTTCAATATTTGGAAAGAGTTCAAAGTAATCAATTACTTTGTTGTCAGCTGTTTTTGTGGTTTTCCACAAGTTGTTCCAATGCTTGTACCAGCGTTGGAATGAACTGTAGTGTTTTTGAAGGTACTTTATTCTTTCTACTCTCTTCGCATACTTTCTCTGAAGCTGATCCTTGTGGTCTAACAATTGGTATTGTGTTGAATTTGTGACAAAACTTAGCTCCCATGGAAAATATATCAAAGGGTTTTCACGAATCCACCCGGTTACTCCTTCCTGAAGCACAGAAGAGAAAGGGTTCAAACAAAAAGAAGATAAAAAACAAAAGGGAAAGACAGGTAATTCTATCTCTCACCTTGTATAGCATGCCAACAAATAATGCATATATTGGAAGAGTAAACTTATTCAATATGTATGACACAAATTGTCTCATGAACTTCTCACTTTTAAAGTGAGGTAATGTCATTCCATATTCTTTGCACTTTGTCACAGCCATTACCCATGAGTGTTTGATTTCCGCAAACTGTAACAACTGCAACTTCCTTTGAAATAGGTAAACATATTCCTCTCCTGTTACAGAACATGGAGTCCACAGGTAAGCAAGCTCACACGTACTGACCTGAGGACTGAGTGAAACATTTGCATGATACATGATTCTTGGGGCTTCAAACTTTTGAAATCCAAGCTCAAACACATTTTGCCTGGAGTGGAGCTTTGTCTGGACCAACAATGCTGTTTGTTGTGGAATTTTTCCATGCCAATAAACAAACAAGTTGGATTTCAGCTTTTTAAGTTTTGCTCTGTTCCATAACCTGTTTGCTATGTGTGAATAAAATGCCAAGCATCCATAGTTGTCTGCCTTTGCAAAGCATCTGGAAATTGAGATGGTTAAACTCCAAAGATTTGAATGCTTGTTGTCTGGATATGGTGGTTGCAATTGATATTTCAAATTTTTGGGCAGCAGTATGACTTTCGTTTCTTCACTTCTGCAAATCTCATCAATCAGTGATTTCTTCAAACCTGACCAATCAGCTATCTGCTTGTTTGTTTTGGAACAATTGATGTGATATATTGATGAACTTATCATTGAGACCTCAGTGATGTGAAGTTTGTGTCTAAATGGATAAAAAGACACAATTGCATTTGTAAAACTGGAGTCTGTGCCTGATGGATATTCTATGACTTCTGTTTCAATAAGTGTTTGATGAAAGGAGTCAGTGGCTGAGGAGAACATTTTCAACTTGTGGTCCCTTGCTTGTACCACACTGTACTTTTCCTTTTCAAAGGAACATTTGGCTGTTTCACAGGCAGGTACTTTGGATCTCACATATCTGCTGTTGTAGAAAGGGCACAAAGTTTTCTCATTCATAAAAAGTTCAGATTCAAAGTAATCTATGTCCAAATATGGGTGTTGGAAGAAAGCAATGTCCTTTCTATACAGCCTATGACTGTGTTGCTGAGCAATCTTGTTTGTGAAGCAAAAGGCGTCTGCACCTGGACAAGTCTTAAAAGTGACACACTGATTTGGGAACACATCTACACCGTAGTGAGTCGACTTTGTCTCGTACTCTGAAAGACAGAATTGGAAACAGAGAGATGAGATCACACATGAACACACAGGTAACCAGCAAGGGAATTCTGCTTGTGGTTGAGAGTCATCTTGGACCTTTGTGGCAATGACTTGGTATGGTTCCAGCATTCTAATCAGGGCAGTCCGAGGCAACTCAGACAAGAGATAATGAGGTGACAAAACAAAATCGAGCACAGAAACTTGCTGCAGACTGTTGCCCTGTTTGCAAGAGAAAAACAATGCTCTCACCTGAGTAAATAACTCCTCTACAGGGTGTTGCTGTCACTGTTGCATCTATTGACACTGCACTATAGTATTTGAATGAATAAACAACAAAAATGAGACCATCTCTTGACTCACTCACAATATTCAGGATCCACTTGTCATAAATTGATTTCACCTTGATGTCTGCTGTATAGTTGGAACAATAAAATTTTCTTGGGTTTTTTAGATAGTTGTAATAGGCTCTTGTAAAACCAACTCCACCTTCAGGGCAATTTCCCACATCCTCAGCACTTTTGTGGAGAAGGAAGGTGAGCCTCTTGATTGCAAAATCAGTGTATCCCTTTTCTGATGTGATGTTGTACACACAGTGAAGATTTTCCTGTTCCTCTGTTCCTTTGTAATGACTTTGCGATTCTTTGCTCTTTTTAAGCCTTTCACCTTGCCCTTTTCCTGTCTGTGCTGAACAAGAGGGCAAGGCCAAAGCTTTGTCATTGTTCACATGCACATTGATCATGTCAACATCAATTGCTTGATAATTTATTCCACAATGTTGTATTTGTATGTCATGTTGAGACTGGCCTTCAGTGTAAACTACAATAAATGCTGCCCAAGATGATAGATACAAAACAGAGGTGTTGTTGTTCATTTGATCACTGTGAATGCCAGGGCCATCATGGACATGTATGCCATGAGGATGATTGAGTGATATCATCAACCTCTGAGCTTTCTCAACACAGATCCAGGCCACACTGAGGTAAATCTTGGATTTCCACAACATGTAAAACTGAAGTTTATCTCTCCGAAATTTTATGTATCTGAAACCATCACTAATACATCACTTTTGCACTGTGTAATTGTCAGTCATTTCATACATTCCACTGATTTCACCCCAATGTGTGACAAAACGTAATGCTGCAAAATTTGAAACTGACAGAACACTTGTTTTTGATCTTCTACTTGTCCCAAGGACCTAAATGAGAGAATACAAAACAACAACAAAATGATGCATAAAAAGCAGCATCAAAATAATGCTGGCTTGCTGTACCTTGGATGAATATTTGAAAAAGGATTATCATTTCAAGCAGAGGAAATTTTGGGTAGACTTGAAGCAGGACAAAGAGCCAGGTGATTGATTGTGATATGAACAACAGGGTCTCATTCAAGTTGCCCACAAACTTGTGTAGCTCATTTTTCTTGCTCATTCTGCTTGCTCGTAAAACACAAAACAAACAGAACAGCATGAAAAAACAAGAAGAACCCACAAGGGCCTGAACAAATGGCCACAGCTTCCCAATATCAGAACTGATCTGCAGACTTTGAACATAACATTTGTTTCCTTGACCACAGTTTAACTGAGAAACACAGACTGGTGATCCCTTCCCAAAGTGCAAAAATGACCCAACAATTTGTTTCTTCAGAACACAGTAGGGAGGAAGCATCAGGCAGATAAAGACAAGCACAAGAATGACCTGCAAACTCACCAAACAAACAAAAAAACATTGATGGGGATTGGCAGAAAGATCATGTTTCCCACCTGAAACCAGCATCCATGTTTGACCTTTACACCAACACGCTCATCTGTTAGCAAATCAATCTTGAAGAATGTGATGTTGATTCTCAGAGCAGCAGCAACAGTGAACTTGTAGAACACACAAGCCTGATCAGAAACAGACTGCAAAATAAGTTTTATGTGAGAGCATCTTCGAAATGTTGTTGTAAATGTTCCAATGGCAACTGTCTGATTGGTTTGGTACACATGTTTTGTCCAAGGCCCTGTTGTAGGAAAACCTGGCAATACCGGACAGCTGTGTTCTGTGAAAAGGTTGTTTGAATCAGGGCAGAGGTTTTCCATTATCTGTTGTGTTATCCTGTAACTTAATTGAAAGTGTAAAACACGTTTCCAGGTGGTGCTCATATGAACTTCAGTTTTAGCTTGTCTGTAGCATTCTGTTAAGCTTTTTATCAAATTTGAGTATATGTATGCCAACCAAGGTTTGTCATTCTTCCCAAGATCAAGGTCAGCACTGGTTCCCTCAGGATACAGATTCACAATGTCTGACACTGTTCCTGGTGTGATGAATTGACACAATGTCAAGGGTTTTGAAAGAATGTAAAACAGAAAACAGTTGCATACTTTTCTCATTTTGCTCACTGTTTGTTGTCCTTCTGTGTGTTTATGAAGTTATGGTTCATTTCTACACATGGGAACCAAGTGTGGTTGTGCTTACATCAAATGATTCTGTTGAGTGACATTCAATATCTGTGCCTTCAGGCTGAGACAAAAGTTGGCAAAATTACCACAAATGTCTCTGTTCAGCTCTCAGTTTTTAGTGGCAACACATTTGGTTGGGGTCAGAGATTTTGGCAATTATTTGCCAAAAAGGATTCATTTGCCAATTTGTTGATTCATCACACTCGGTCCTCCTGCAATGCACGATGGGCCGGATGTTCCTGATCTTGGATGTGAAACTACTTTGACTGTTTGCTGCCACATTTTGCGGAAGAAACAAAATAGTTCTCAGAATGAAATGCGTCAAAATAGGCATTGTTTTCCTCACTACCCATTTATTGTTTGACGATGTATGGTCAGTGCTGCTTGAGCCAGGGGCTCTGCTTTTTGGACAAATGGGCAGAAACACCGAGTTTTGGGTCTGTTCTTTGCCTCAGCTTTGGTTCAGAGCAAACATGTAAAAATTATATGACAAGAAAGAAGATATTTTTCATGTCCAGTAAAAACTACTCTGAGTTGAAAGGGCAAATGGAATCGAATGTGCACAGCAGACAGAGGAACAAAGGAACACCAAGCTTGTTTTGTCCTCCTGCCCTTGTGCTTTCTTTCAAAATTTCTTTGCAGACATGCAAAACAGACGAGATCATCATGGAAAAGTAAAAAAAAACATTCAAGTTTAGCTGAAGAATCTACTGTTCAGTTGTTTTACCATAAAGACAAAACATATTGGGCTGAAGAAGTCTCTAGGCTCACACCCAGAAGTTTCAATAGTCAACTTTCTGGGCCAAACTTTCAGCCCCACCCCCTCTTCCTTTGTCAGAGTTGACAGGGGCAGTAACCCAGCGCACCTGACTGACCCGTCCCCCAGCAGTCACGCCTTGATTCACCCCTCCCTCTCAGGGGCTGATCACCCTTTGTGTGGCCAAACGTGAAGCGGTTTTCACATTGGGTGACGCGCCGTCGTTTTCTGGGCTGACGTCAAAAATTACTCCATTGGGTTCAGTGTTAAATTTTGACGCCGACGTCAAAAAAACGACCGCGCGTCACCAATGTGAAAACCGCTTTATGCAACCCAAAACACCTGATACACTGACGACAACGCTTTGCTGGTGTTTAGTTGCATTCATTATCAGTACAAAATGTTCACATGGAAAAGTTTCAACAAAATTGATGTCGGATTTTGAAAGTGGAGAACAAAATAGACTCGTTGGTAGTACAGAGGTGAATCTGACGCAATGGCAGCAAACATCAGTTTGGAATCGTTTCATGTGATTTGACCAGAGAATTAAATGTTCAACCGTTTTGCGCCGCGACAACAAAGGACTCACACTCAGTGCCTGAGAATCTCGCATGGAAAGAACGTTTCAATCCAGTGTGAACGCAACCCAAGTTGACGCAGTGTCATCTGGCTTGTGAAGGGACGCGGCACTGGATGAAGTCAATGGGACGCGGGCCTCAAGCCTTATTCCAAAACGGAAAGCCTGGTGACTGCGTCGGACACATTCAGGCTGGTGGCACACAGAGCGTCGAGGCCAAAATTGTGACCCTGAATGACGTGTTCTAAGGACTCCTATCGAATTTCAACACAAACCGTCTTGACTTTCAGAAAGCAAATATACCATCAAAAGGAATGAAAGCAAAAGAGATTTTCTCTGAAAGTTTTGTTTGCCTTTCACTTTTTCAAGGTTTGTCTGAACCTCAAAGTTCAAACAAACTTTTTCCACCAATTTTAATGAGGCATTATTCAGGGTCAAACCAAGCGTCGAAACACGCGCTGTGTGCGCCATGCCTCAATGTGAACAGAGAACACGTTGCACGCATTGAGTGACGCAAGGGGAGATGCACCCACTGTGGGCAGCCGTGAGCCTGTGGTATGGCGCAGAATCCAGGGTCCATGGGCCCTGAGGGGTCCCCTGGAAACGGCGCCGAACCTGGAGCCTGCATCCGACTCAGATTCTGACGTGGACGTGGAAGGAGGTAATTGCGCCATCCTTGCAGCGCCCATATGACTGCGCCGTCCTTGCAGCGTGGTCCTTCCAGCGCTGTGTCTGCAGCGCCGTCTCTGTTTCTCACACGTTTTTCACACTGGATGCGTTGTGCATCGCGTCTCTGCGTCATGAGCGGCACACGCGTGACGCATACAAGTGGCGACTGTTTGAGTGGCGCAATGCATGACGCACTGAGTGTGAACCAGGCATCAACACTTCACGTACGTCGACAATTCTCCAAGTCATAACACAGATGACGCAGAGTCAAAACTTTGATGTGACATCAGGAATTAGGGTTTTCACGCAGATGATGCGGCATCAAAATTTTGACGCAAGGGCAGGAACAGACTGGACTGTCCTTTTGTGCATTCCACAAGGTGTCATGTTTGATATGATGTCATCAAAATTTTGAGGCCAGTGTCAAACATTCTGAAACCGCCCTGCCCACGTGAAAACCTGCAATGGGCTGGACCATTTTCGTGGTGCTCTCCATTTGGCGTCATGTTTAATTTGATGCCAACGCGTCAAATTTTTGACGCCAGCCAGTGCCTGTGTGAAAACCTCTGTTGAGGCAAGGGCCGCATCACTTTGTACGCGGTAAGAGCCATTGAAAGAGTTCCCGCTGGTTCCTGCCATTTTCTGTGTTTTACCGATCCATCGCAGTCGGTTGTGAGCTTTCCTTGCGTCCGGAAATGAGAA
>JAAUXT010037114.1_pt1 | contig 12886 bp, 17 predicted proteins | sample 7278171 | NCBI WGS metagenome assembly JAAUXT01 (sample SAMN14350112, study PRJNA611818) | marine sediment metagenome | isolation source: surface marine sediment (1.8m) | place: French Polynesia: Moorea | collected 2018-08
CAACTTTGACCTCCAGCTGATCTTAATCTCTTGACCTTATGCACCTGTGCAGTGTATGAGTGCACTGGCAAAATCATTGGGATGAGTTTATCCTGTCCACAAAAAAATCATGCCTGAAAAACAACGTATTCTTGGACAAAAACTAAGAAATCGTGGACATCCCTCGTATTATTTGCGCTTTGTGAAATGTATTTCTTGCGCCCGTGTTTGACTTTGACGTGGGGCTTGGTCGTGTGAGGAAACAGGGCCCGTACCTGGTTCCTGACGATCCAAAACGATGGTGGTAAAATGTGCTTGTCCCCACTGCAAGATTTCTAAATTTCAGGGGCAAGCCCGGAACGGACGCTGAAGAAGTGTATTCACGCCCCCCGGAAGATGTGAAGGAGAAGTGTGTTTGGGAGTTTGTAACACAAAAGGATATCTTGGGAAATCTGACGACACTTCCTTTACAAACTTGACAACAGAAGCATCACAGTCAAGTGTCGGCTATCCAAATCATGCAACTTGAAATCTCACAGAAGTTGCATGGAAATGCCGAGATAAGGAAATACGCAAGGAAAGGATTAGGAAGGAAGCCGTTCACTTTGCTCTCAAATTTCCTTGGTGCATTGAAGAACGCAAACATACAGGCAGAAATGTACACGTGCCCGAACAGATTTGCTCGTTCTTCGTGTCGAAGGCACAAGCTGTGATTCAACACACAGACTTGACTACAAGAAATTTCAAACTGAGATGCTGATGGAACCAATTTTTTTTATATATATACTTTCAAACCGACGTGCAATATCCCCGTCCAGGGCCGTAAACTTTTTACTACTCTGTTCACTACCGACAATGGAAACCAAACATATTTTTTTATTTGAGAGGTCAACTGTTCAGACGGCAAAGATGAAGTGCGGTTTCTGCGCAGTTTAATGCATTATTTATGTTCCTCAAAGGTGTGTTTCAAAGCGAGTCAAAGTTGTTCTAATGTGCATCACGGGGAAGTAGAAGGTGGGATGAACATTGCTGAAGTTCAATGCATCAAAGACGACGAATCTTCGTTTATTACAAAGAAACACGCATTTCTGTTTTGGCTGAAAATGCTCACAAATGGGTGTGCCGTGATTGCCGACAAGGTTCAAGAATACTTTGAAGGCAAGTGAGGACATCTGAATTTTTCATTGCTTTGGCGTCGGAGATTCAAACTGGATGTGTGCACGGCAAGAGATCAACCAGCAAACTGCGACACTCTTGAACACACTGGGGCCGTTTGACAAATCGTGGGCTCAACTCGGGTTGGTCGACCTCAAAACAGTGTGTCAATTTTTTGCAAGACAAAACGCGCTGTCAATCAAAGCGAAAGGCAGCAAAAGTAATCCATTTGGCAACAATTCGGTTCAGTTGCTGCATTTGCAGACACGCAGGACAATGCACTTTCATTCGCGTTTTGAGAAAAGTCGTGTCCACAATTTTTGCGAACGATTCGCCGTTTATATCGTAATTTATCTACAATGCCGTTATTGGGCGTCTAATTCAAGTTTCAATTCGGTCCCTCCAGCTACTTTCTCCATAATGGGGGTATTAAAGTTCACCCTTGGAGCCACAACAAAATCGTCTTTTCACTCCCTGAGAAATGTGGGGTCAGAGGTGCCAGTTTTTCTTGTCAGTCCAATGCAACACCAAGTCTTTACAATTCGTAAAAACGTCGAATACCGGTCGAGTGAGCTCTGACAGGACAGCTAGGGCAGGGCAGGGAAGGCAGAGAGTATCTGACGTTGCAGACCATGCTCTCGGCGGAAGGGTCAGTGGCACCTTTCCCCTGTGCCAACTTGGTAACGGTTTTTTGTCATCCTCTTCTCTTTCAGGAGTCACAGCGTGAGCTTGACTTCGGAGCTTTAAAAATGTGCGAGAAATCAGCAGTATGCCCTTTCCATGATGAAGTTGTTGAAATCGAACCACACGTCTTTTCTGCAGTTTCAACAAAGAACTTGTTGGAGCGAACGAGGCGCTTCCTGTTCAATAACAAATGCGAATCCAGAAAAATCTACCGCGTGCTTGTTCGCATGAGGAAAACCGTTACTCAGCTTTGCTGAGCACAACAGGAGATGTGACCGGTGGCGTGGATGTCCGTAGATAAGGACGGAATGTGACAAACATTTCAAAAAATAACTTCAGTCTCGGTGCTTTGCACTAGTCTGCACACTCGTCGCCAACAGCAAAAGGCCATGTCAAGACGGCATGTGCACATGCAGTTGTGAAATTTTTGTTTCGCAGCTTGAAATGTTTTGCCTGAAACGCTTCGTGCTGCTCTGAATCCAAGTCACTTGTGATGCATCTCAAATTACCAAGAAGAAATGTCCAAGTTCAGCTTTGCAGAGTTTGTGGAAAACACAACCAAATGGCTGTCAATCAAACAAATGAATCCGAGTGCTGCAAGATTTAATCACCTGACAGATCACTTTATTTCCCACACACAAGTGGTGCACAGTGACATTCAGTGAACATTAAAAATTGCCCGAACAGGCAAGCACCGACAATCTTGAACAACTCCCATGGCTAAATTGCCCATTTCACTTTGATTTGGATTTGAAACCTTCAAGTGTTTCAGAATATATGATCCCCACGAAGAGGAGCTGGAGTGAATAATTGGCAAAAGAACGTTTAATGGCTCAACCGTCCTGTGACAATTTGTTCTCAAGCTCAGAGCTCAGGTATCAAGACTCGTGTTTGGTCGCAAGGCGTCTCGCTCTGGCTACATCTCCTGGATTTTCTTACATTTCTCGATAATCTGCAGTCACCTGTCAAATTTTTGGAAGAGCAGCCCTGTCTCGAAGGTGAAAGTAACAGAACAGATTGAGCAGGGCAAAAAATGCGAGAGAGAGAGAGAGAATTTGTTGGTTCTCACGTCACCTTCGCAGTCTCTTGTCATCAGAAAAGAAAGGAAGAGCACACTTTGTTTCAGACAGATTTGTGCTTCCTTTTTGTGACTTACAAGTGGTCGCTTACATGTTCAAAGCATGCACGAATTCTCACAAGCCCTCTTGACCCTGCCGACCTGTGCTCTTGAAGTTTTTGAAATTCTGAGGAGTCTTCTGTGCACAGGAAAAGTTACATGAAACTGGGTGGTCTAATCCCACTTGTCCTGAGTCCAAACTTGAAATCCGTGCCTCACGTCTCACGCGGACACAGCTTGATTCACTTTGTTCAGTGACAACGTTTCACACTTGACCTGTGGGTGGGAGGTGCTGCTGGATTCATGTCAACCCAGAGATGGAAAGAAAGATTTGCACAAAGCAACCTCTTGACCAAGAATTTCGTTCATTGAAATTTGTGTCAGTCTTGGTCTGCAATGAAAAGATTTTAATCCATGATTAAAAGCTGTCTCCTTCAATTGAGAGTCACGTCCATCAGAAGAGTCAAGTGCTGCGTGCACCTGAAGACCTTTTCCGCCCGAACCTGTGCAATTCAAATCCGTCTGGTACAGGCCCTTGGTGAAGCCTGGCTGAATAAAGCTTGTTGGTCAAGTCAAATGCACCATCACCATTTAAATCTTTTCAAAGTTTGAATACTGTGTCTTTCATCTCCCACGAAGGTGACTCCATCCGCGAGACGCTTTCAGAAGAGTCCATCTCAGATCTTTATCCATCTCCGTCCATTTGGAAATATAAAACATTTCAAAAATGACCCATGGGGACAGTTATTTTCAGCTCTAATACAATTGGCACCTCGACAAGGCACCTGAGCGACACACATGTGTTTTTCCGGTCAAAGAACCCTAATTTCGATATCGAATCTCGCACAATGTCGCACTTAAGATGAGTACCTTGATTGGAGGGAAGCAGAACCATCCCGTAGCGTCGTTAACGCGTCTTTAGCTCGTTGCCTCACCTCCCTTGATTGATATTGCTGAACAGATCATACCTGCATCATTACCAGTCCATTCTTCAATTGTCAAGTTTGAACGGCCGACAACAAGTTCCGTCTTTCAACAGGCTCCAAACGTCAAGTTCTCAGAAAGGCAAATTTTGGATTCCTTCTATCTGTTTCTCAGTTGAAAACAAGCCACAGACACAAGTAACCCTGACAGACACATGACTTCAGGTTGGACACAAGGTGATGAAAGTATCTGAACCAAAACAACTGAACACGGACTGTCGAGGAGGCAGTTCATCAAAACTTGTCCGTGAGTGCATGTTTTGGACTGTCATGACAAGCAGACAAAATTTCGTGAAATTTGTGATTGAAACAAGAGTTCAGACCTTCAAGGACAAGAATTATACGCGGAATTCAAGGCAGGTAAGTCCTTAATTGTAACAGACCCGGGTCAGTGTTGTGACACCCTATCTTCTTCCTTTATACTTTTGTGTACAGCAGGCTTGAGAATGCAAACTTCCTTGCTATTGGTTTTCAATCCATAGGTTCCTGAGTTCTGTGTGCATGAACTTAGCCCTCCAGTTATAGTCAAACATTGGGCCATTTTGAAAATTTAACGGCTTAGCAATTTTCTGCTGTGTGATGAAGAAGAAGGGAAGATTCCTCGGTGACCACATTGGCCTGTTGCTCATTTGTTTCAGTCGAAGTTGTCTTCACCTGTGTCACCCGGTTTTGGTGTTGGAATAGCAACCTGTACATTTTGAACACCGGTACGTAATCTCACAGAATCCGAACTTGGAGTGCTGACTTTATCACACTGCCACAGTGTTTTGCTGGTCAACTTGAAGTGAGCACCGCGCACAGTTCATTCCTTGCATTCTATCTGTCTCACCAATTGACAGAAAAGGGCATGTGAAACGAAACCCCACTGATCTGCCAGAAGATTCACGCGTTGATCCTTTTGACTTCATCACTTTTGCCACGCACCAGGAGAGGTGTGTTCCTGTTGGCCAAAGTGGGATTCGAAATTCTCCTCCCTGCATGATTCGTTTGAGAAACACACACGCACCAGTGAAGCTTTGTTTCAACTTGGGGATTCTAGTGCTCGTACACGTTTACGTGCTCGTACTGTATGACGGCCTATGCACGGATGGCATTGTCACACTGAAACTTTGATCTGAACTCGAAACATGCGAAAAGGATAGAAAAGTTGAAAACAAGTCAATAAAAGAATGCAAATTGAAAATTTACTCTGTTAATGTCCGCAACAAGATTGTAAAACTCGTCATCAAAGAAAAATCTGCTGATTTATTGGAAAGAAAAATAAGGATGGAACTGGTGCCCTCAAGGGAAGGCAGTGTGACCTGCCTGCCGAAATGAACACGAAGGACGTCAAAATGTAAAATGCAGAGGTGCGCAACCAGTTTATTGCCTGTCCATTTTCTCAAATTTAAATCAAGATCAAGTTTGTGAGCACAACGTTCAAGGCATTTCGAGGACAATTTCTCGTGTGAGGCTCCGACTAGCAACCGGTTGCCGATGTTTCAACTGAACGACACTCGAACTGAGACAAAAATTGTTGCGACTTGATCCAATGGAGTCGCAAGGGACACACTCCGCCTCCATGGTGAACTCAAAAAGTTCAATCAATCCCGTAACTGTTTCGCGTCTCACCTTTTGTCACCAGCAGTGATATGAAGATCACACTCGATTCTGTCATGATTGAATCTCTGGTGCCCATGAGTTTGATTGTCTTAATTCACAGCACCGCAGCAGATTTGAGGTTCTCTGGCTCGATGGGGCGTGGTTCACCTGATATGGGACAGACGACCTGACTTAATTGTGGATTGATACGAGAAAGCGCTTTTGTTTTTGTTTGGTTTTCATTATCTTATTTGACGTTTATTGTAATGACGCTCGAGCCACACATAACCCGCTGAGGTATACGTCGTACGAGCGATGCATGTATCAAAATATTCTGTTTTTGACAAACAGTGTCTCTGTTGTTGTTGAATAATCTCATGTTTCTTTTTGGTCTCAAGTTTAGCTTTAACTTTGGTAATAAACTGTTGTCGAATAAGATTATATTTAAAGCAACAAAAATATGATGCAATGAAGTTTTCTTCAGACAAATCACATTTTGGACAAACATATTCAAAATAAATACAAATTAAGTCTGCATTCAAATGACTGTTTCCCATTCTTGTGACAAAAACATTTGACCAATTCTTGTGTTGCAGGAAAAAAAGTTGTTACATATTTTCAAATTGTTTAAATTTACGCAGAAAACGCTGGTCTCTGGTCGATTTAAGGACAATGCGATGCTGGTGGAGAATCGGTGCGTGGAATTTGTTGCAGATATTTCGGAGGAGATTCCCACGAAAACAGACTGTCACAAACAAACGAGCCTGAAGACGTTACCAAAGAATAACATGCCATCCCTCGAGCAGGGCGCTGCTTCCCTTCTTTGCACTTCGCTGACTCCAACCACAAAAACACTCAGTGTTCCACAGAGAGCGCTCGGCGCGGAGACATTTGCGATGGTGAACAAGTGGTTGATGAGCCCAAGCAGGTGAAGTCAAGACACCAGGACAACGTTGAATGGACTTTCGTTTTGGTTTTGAGCTGCTTCGATGACGTCTGAAAGTTGCTTCTGTTCAGATCTGCTGGACAGAACAGCAACAATCCAGTTGGCATTCGGAGGCCTGCGAGAAACGCCACGACTTGGACCTCCGACAAAAGGAATTGCTTGAAAAGATAAGCGTGACCCCAACAACGTCTGTTGGACAAACTTAAATGCACCCACGTGTGAAAAAATGTGTGCAAGAACCCGTACGTACAACTAACAGTGTGCTTGCACAATTTACAAACACAAATGCCAGACGGTCAACATGCAAGCCCGGTTGGGCAAAGGCACTCGACTGACACAGTGCACATGGTGATGATGAACCAGTTTGGTCGCAATCGGCAGAATTTTTCTGTCCCATGCAAAGGAACGTTCTTGACACTTCATCTGCCTTTGGCGTTCAGAAGATAAAAGCAACAGATCACTGATGATTGATGAAGCAACTGGTTTGAAACCCAGCAGCAGAAAGCCAGAGGGGACTGCCCATTCTTGGTACAACTCACCAAACATTCCTGCAACGACGTTATTCTGCTGCCTTCTTCACTCCTTGATCTTGTTTTTGAAAAATTCTATAAGGTCCCCTGTCTTTGAGATAGCAGGATTGTGGCCAACGTCTGTTTCCTTGTCTACAGATGTGCCTTCGAAAAACTCACACAATGCAAATTGGGATAACATGTGTGGAATGTGCTTCATGTTCCCTGCAAGAAGGAGACACCCCAGAACACTTCCCGTCGTAGGGAGTGCCTGTTGGCTTTGCTTCATGTTTTCTTTTTTGCAAGAACAATGAAAGATCAAATGAGAGCCAGTCAGTCGGGAACTTGCCATAACCCAGACTGAGTGTATTTGTGTGTGTGTGAATGTGTGTATGTGTGTGTGTGTGTGTGTGTGTGTGTGTGTGTGTGAGAGTGCGTGTGTGTCTGTGTCTGTGTGTCCAGGCTGAGACTCATGAGCGGGGTGTCAGGTTTTGAACGAAAGAATACCTTCAGTGTCACCATCTACCAGGAGATGAACAACAACCACAACAACAACGCAGCTTAATTCCGACGCACAATGGATCCACTCCCAGCTGGGTATCTTTCAGAAGGTGACAGACATCAGCTACAGGTCTGCACTTGTGATTTTTTGCCCTATCTTCCTTCCGTAATGTTGCTGCCACTTTTCTTACTTTGGACCCTGTTGTCGAGTCGAATTCGGTTGCCATGTCTCCATGGTTCTACATTTTCTATCAGTCGAGTCTTTCCTCTCATTCTGTCGTTCTGTCGTCTGACATTTTTGAGAATAGTGCTTGCTGCAGGATTGAGTCGCCTCCTTTTGTAGGCTGCAACAGGACTTTGCGAGTCAAATGGCAATCGAGCTGTCGAATCTTGGGTAAATGACGAATAGTGACATCCCTGCAACAGTGATTCGCAACCTGTCCATCCAAGTCCGTCACAAAAGCTTTGTCCTTCAGCGAGGGTCACTGAGCGCTGTTAATTGGCTTCTCTTCTTACACACACGTGGCAAAAACAAGCAGTTGTTGAGAAAATTCAGGGTTACGCTCGCTTTCCGTTCTTTAACAACCATAGCATTCACTTTTTGTTCAGAAATGATCTCTGACCCTGTTCATGACTTGCTCTTCATTCTCACACAGTATAAGCAGCACAACATTCTGACACATTGCGCTGCTTTTTATACCGGAGAGTTTTGGCCAAGAACTGAACAGAAAGGCAGAAGAATGAATGGACAAGTTTCGTCGGGCTCTTCTTTCTCAAAAGCACATCATCTGAGCTTTGATTAGCTTTTTTCAAAAATGCTTGGGACGGTTGAGAACCTGATCTGTTTTCAGGGGGATTGGGCTCGTGCCGCTCTCCGCGACACGAGAATGCCAATGATGGGACGGCTCTGTCTTTCCCTTTCTGTTGATGCGGTTATCTTCTTATCTTCAAACCTCCTCGCGCCGGGGGGTCGTCCACCTGTCGCAGGTGACAGCAGCCTTCTAAGCGTGGAACCCTTTCCTTGCGTGGCCTTTTCAGCACTTTTCAATTTCAATTTTTGTTGAAAGCTTTGATGGCTTGCGACACAATGTTGAAATCCAAGAAACTTCGTTGCGCCGCGGATGCTTTTTCAGTGGACCCCCGCAAGCGACGGTGTTGCAACTTGCTCAACAACCCTTTCGTGTTTGAAGAATCGTGCATTAAAGTTAAGTACTGAGGTCGGTTATTCAAGTGAAAGAAAATTGCTGGTCTCCTTTACCGGCCATTTGTCCGTTTCTTCACCAAAAAGCTCTGATCCTTTGTCAGACCCAATTGGTCTTGAGGCAAGAACTTTTTCAGTTGATGGTGTGAACCTTTCTTTCGTGGCACGAGTTCCTTGTCTCAAACGTAAGCTTTCAGCACAGGAATTTTCTTCAGAACGCCGCATGACATTTACAAAGAGTTAAATATTGGTTCAAGTTGACAGTTGCCACTCACCATGTGGCCCCGAATCGTTGTTCTCCATGCAGCTATTTTAAATTCAAAATGTCCTGATGACTCCACAGAAGGAGCCTGCTTATTGATTTTGGTTCCAAACGGACGACAGAAGTATTGTAACGAGAATGACCAGCCTTATTTGCATTGAACTCGGAGCGAATGATGAATGAGCAGGTGGTGGTACTTACAAGCTATGTGGAACCCTTAAGAAGAAGATTGCTGCTTATCCTCTCGATCGGGAGACGCACAAAATATCAAAAAGCAATTAGAAGTAATTGCAAGACATGGGTGGTTTTAGGGGGCAAGCTTGTCGAAAAGAAAATACGGTGAAAGGGGAGGGAATGTGGCCGATAACCCGGCAGACTTCATCCCGTGCCTGTCCATTAAAGTGAGAACTCAGCGCGTGCCAGACTCGACCACTCGAGGCTTTCTCCGAGGGTGCTCGGTTCCCATTCTTAAGTAGGTTTCCACTTCCTCAAATAATTCAAAATATTCCAATTCGTGGTCATCTCAGAGTTTCAACGGATTCTTCCTGAAGTTTGAAAATGACCAGTAATGTTGGAATGAAGTCTGTCCCCTGTGGGCCCGTATGTCGCCGGTAACAAGCTATGCCAAAATATTTGGCAAAAGTACACTTATGGCCATCTTATCGGCCAGATCAGTGGCATGTCTGAGGACAAACACGTTCAACTCGGGAGTCATACAAATGGGACGAAGCTAGAATTCAAATACTCAATTGCAAGCGACTCTGTTTCATTCAATGTCCCTTGCCTGATTGCCTGATTTGAAACTTACAGTGACCTCAAGATGCCACAATAAGATTATTGTTGTCATGTACAGTACTGGCACGCAAGTACGAGGAGAGGATTGCTGTGATCGATGACAGACTCACACTGCAGGAAAGACTCGAACTCCCTCAAGATCAATCCAGCTTCTCATAAGTTTTGTTTCAATTTATCTTCACGTTTCGATTTTCATTGCTCAAATTTGAAGAAAAAAAAACAACCACGTCAATACGAGCTCAAAATATGAGGAAAAAATCTCTGTCCTGTCGCCGTGGCATATGGTCGTATCGTACCCTTCCATTAAAATTGACAAGGAGCGTGACAGTAAGTTCAGCAAAGCCCGTCAATTATGAAGTACTGCCTTCCAAATAATCCTGATAAAATCATCGACAGAATCAGCGGGTCAAAGGAGAAACCATCTGGAGATCGTTAACCGGGATTGGGTTCGTACTGGGTCCTGTTCCCGAAAATTCATTCATCTTCCCAAACGATGTGGAACATCCCACTGTCATCTTTAATTCAACTTTAATTGAAGAAATAAATTCTTTTCCGCAGCAACAAATTAAACTTCAGCATCCTGCGTCCACCTCTTTGGTTTTACAACACAACTTCCCCCACAGTCAACACAAAAGTCCATTGAATTTACCAAAAGCGACTGCAATTAATGTTCCATTAGTTCTCGCAAGTTTGAAAACAACGAAACAGTTATTCGCTGACAAAACAGCCGAGATAAAGGGAAATCTTCACTGCTGTCACCGCAAGGCGCCCTCGTGTGAATTTGTCATGACGCTCAGCTGAAGCTACAGTCGGAGTTTGCAGGTCCACTCACCGAGGCGTCGAGGTCCCATCGGAGGCGGACGCGCTGCAGCGAGTCGGCGGCGGCGGCGGCGGCGGCGGCGGCGGCGGCGTCCGTCGCGTCGGGTGGCTCGAGGTACCGCGCCTCGGTGCGCAGCGCCACCCGCGCCGCCACTCGCGCACCCAGCTCGTGGCACCCGAACGTCAGCCACTGCACCACCTTCTGCTCCATCTCGCCTGCAGTCAGATGCATAGATCTGCTGGGGCGATGGTGTCAACGTCAAGGTGAGGATCTCAGACGCTGTCGTGGTCGAAGAACGAAATCCAAGAGAAAATCCAAGCTGTGCACCTTTGTTTTCAATTGGGTTTTGATTTGTAATCCACAGATTTCAGCAGCAGAACGTTTTGGTATCAACCAACACCCGACCATGCAGTTTTATCCTTGTTTGTGGTCAGTTGTCCGTTGTTTCCCTCGCGATGCGTGCAGTGTGAAAGAACAGTCGTGCTCCACTGGCTGAGAGCGAGACACTGCCTCAAGACGTGCCCACACATCTACACACTGTGCACCTGCACAGTCTCGATACACCGAACTCTTTTCCGCAGTCCGTTAGTCATTTATCCCAAAATCCACAGTTTAAAAAGTAAATGCACATCTGCACTGTTTGCTGTTCACACCAATAAATTTGTTTGCCATTCACCCGTAAGTCAGGTTAAGTAGCTGGCACAACAACGTGCAAGAAGTCATACACTCGCTTCGTGTGTAACCATTATCCGTGTGCAACCTGCAGGAGTTGTGGGATGCTACTGCCCCACGCCGCACCACATGTCGAGATGTGCAGCGCTTTCCCTGGCCATGTGTCATTCACTTTCAACAGACTCCAAATGAGGGTCGACAGACACGCAAAGGTGAAGTAGACTCATCAGGACCTCTAACAACTCACCGTGGCGCGGTCGGGGCAACAGGACACGAGGCGAAATTTCGGGGGTGGGGGCGCGGGCACGACTTGCGAGGCGAAGGATGACAGGTGGTGCAGCTCAGGTGTCACAGGTGACTGGAATGAGCAATGTTTACCATTGCGCGAACCTGGACCCACAAATCCGTTGTGGGACTCGAGAACACAAGTCAGTGAGTCAAGATAGACTATCCCGCGGTGTGATTTTATTTGCTTTCTCCCTCTGCCTTTTCCGACAAACTTGAGGAACAAAACATGTACCGTACACTTCTCTCCAAATGTGTCGAAAAACTCGTTGAGTGTTTTCTTTTCTGCACCACGTTGTTAACCTCGCACGAACATTAGACGCACTGGAATGCAATAAAGATTGATAAGCCCGCAACATTATCCCCATCTCGGGAAATAACCTCAAGAACACTGCTGGTGTCATCAGGGCTGCCAATTTATTCGTGATATTCCTGATATCACACAATAGTATCTTCATCATCACAACCACCGAGTCTCCATAATGCGGACAGGTGGTGTTTCCGAGGAGAATCTTGCACACGCAGAGAAGTGCCAACTCGTACTGACTGTCTACAATCCAACACAAGAACTTGTTGAACAGTCTCTCTTCACCCAACAGAGTCTGCCGATTGCATACGGCGGGGACGAGCTTGAATTCCAACTGGAACTCATGAAGAAGAACCACATCTGACCAGTGTGTTGACAAGAACCCCACTTGACCCGTGCCGCAAAATGAGAAACGTGTCGTCTGAAGTTTTGCAACAAAAAACTTCGTGTTTACGCATCTAAATATGATGCCAAAGACTCGACAAATAAAAACAGCTGACAAATCTTCAGGCAACTGAGGAGAGAAGACAGAAAAAATGTTTTTGACTGAGTGAGCATGGTTGTTTCACAAAAAAAATGCAAGATCTTCGTGAAGACAGCCGCGATGACAAGACACCTGATTCTTCTCTTTCTTCATCGCACATGCAGCTTTTGTTTTTGGACAGCCGAAAATTAGGCAGGAACACACGTGCAGCCCCAGACTTTCAAACAGCTCAGCAAATTGTCCAAACTTGGGGCACTGCACGCAAAGCCCAACAACCCGCGCACCTGACCAGTGTGTCCGCGCACAGCGACTAGAGTCTTGTCAGCCCTTTGTTGTTCGGGTCAGTTTGTCACTCGGAGTAACAAGTGCGGTGCGTCTCCCCAACGTCCCCCCGCCATTAGGCTCCATCGCCCCTCAATGCCGCTCGTAACGGACACTCGCACACGCGTTTGACAAGACGATGTGCACGCTCAATGGCATGTTTGCTCAAAGAATACGAGGTGCCTTCAGCCCAAAAGTAGATTATCCACGCCATGTGTGCAATCTGTTTCTTCACTGCACGACCTTTTTGGGGTCGACAAGTGGTACATTGAGCAATGTTTTGG
>JAAUXT010016522.1_pt1 | contig 12885 bp, 12 predicted proteins | sample 7278171 | NCBI WGS metagenome assembly JAAUXT01 (sample SAMN14350112, study PRJNA611818) | marine sediment metagenome | isolation source: surface marine sediment (1.8m) | place: French Polynesia: Moorea | collected 2018-08
CAAGAATGTGTGAAAAAATTTTTGGAATCAAATAAAAAGAAGAATTTTTTTCATTTGGTTGAAACTTGTCAAAAAAAGTGGGGTGGTCCGGTATTGGGTGATTGTCTCTAGGTGTACCCATCCTCCTCGTGCTCACCGAATGCTGTTGTACAAACTTTGCTTGGTGTTGTTTCATGACAAGATGATATTTTCTGGGATGGTTTTCAGCACTGCCTAATTTTGTCTGAATCCAGTGGAGTCACCTCCGTCTTTTGTGTTCCGCTCAACATGTGAATAGCGACAACGGTGTCTTATATTCACATTCTGACCAAGATTAAAAAAGCTCTCTCATGCGAACTTTTCTCTTCATTTCCAGCAAAGGTTGTTTCACAAACTTTCAATTTGTGGGTACAGTACAACAAATCATGCATAGTTTTACTATCCTCTCATAGGATAGCAGTGGATGCCTTGCACAATAACAAATATCACAATTGGTGACTCTCCTCAGTATGAAAGACAAGAGAAAGGATTCATTGTTTGTTTCACTGCGTATCTGTTCTGAATTGACGCCCAATTTCTCCTTTACAGCCCTTGCAAGTTGAAATTGCCTCACCAGCCACAATAAACAAGAGAAGTAAGGGTAAAAACATGGTCTCAGCAAAGGAAAGGCATTGCACAATCTGCTCACTGACCCCAACAGGAGATATTCCCTCCTGAATGTAAACAGCTTTGACACAGTTTGTCAATGCTACACCACACAAAAAAGTCAGAGACAAAGTCTCTGCTTTGTTTGACAAAGAATGAACAAAAGGTTTAACTCCAACATGATGAATTAAGAATAAAATACAAAACACACAACAAATGAATTCTTTTACAATTGAATTTGGAAACAGCGAAGTTGAACTTATGAGCAGCCTCCTAAACATTCTGACACATTCCCAATATGTTGCCATGCCTTCCTGCCTGTATCCTCCTTTGAATCTGTTGAACATCTTCATTTCTTCACTGAGTGCAGTCACCTCGTGTGAGACATTGGATTTTGGGGTTTGCCTTGTAGGTGTCTGCCTTTTCCACTTCCATGCAATTCTTTTCACTGTTCTGTTGACAGCTTCTTTATTGACATTTAGATTGCCCTCAAAATTCATCACTTTGGTTTCCCACTTTGTTGCCAGAAGAACCCCATAAATCAAGAAGGGATATTGAAAGCAAAGTCCAAGCGTGAAGTAGTTCCAAGAAACCAGGCCCTTTTGCAGCAAAGACATCCCAAGACCCAAAGTTAGTGGAAAAGGAACGACAAATAGCAACCCACAGGCTATCATTACTGTTTGCCATTGACTGAGACACTGCACTGAACCATCATACAACCAGACTTCTGTCCCTGAAATACTGACACAAGTGAGAGAAAAGAACAGGATTTGACTGAAACCTGCATATGTGTAGTTGATAATTTTCATGAGACCATCAAAAAGGGTATCGTGTGTGGCGGAAAACGAAGAGTCCTTCCAGCCAAACTTTTGAGTGAGACAGAATTTTACCAGCAAGTGGCAAAAGTAAAACACACACCAGCTGATAAAAATGCCCACCATGAACGCAGCTTTCCACATAACTTTCTCAGTCATTGTGCTGTGTTCAGTGATGCAAATATCTGTTGCCAAAGTTGAAAGTTCAACACACAAGAAAAGTCCAATGTAAGTTTCTACAGACCTAACTGCTCTCAAAGCAGTTGATTCTGGACTTGGTAGGGACAGCCTGAGCACAACAACAGTTTGAACATAAAAAATCATGATGTCAAAGAAGCCCTTCTCTGTGTCATTTCTGCCATCACATTTGTTGTCCCTCTCAAAACCAATCAATATCTTGAACAAATGGTGTCCAACTCTCATGGGTATCTGATATGTGTATTCCTTAAATGTGTACCAAAGCATGTACAAAAGAGCTGCCAAAACAAATGCTGTGAAATACCACTTGTTGCAGTCTTCATTTTTCATGCAAGTGGTGGACATCATTGACAAAGAATAGTTTTTCTCACACTGCCCACAAAGAGTTCCCAGTCGATTTTTTGCACACTGATTGTAAGATTTGCAAGGAACATTGCTTTCTTGTGAACAACAGTGATCTGAGGGGCATTGTTCAAACACAAAGGTGTTTCCAGATTTGTATCCCCAGAAGTTTGACTTTGCTTGCAGGCCATTGCCAGGACATGTTGCCCCAGGTGGACAAGCCACACATTTTTGTTCTGTGTTGTCCACATTTTCCAAAGAAACAGAGACACTTGTTTGGCATGACAAATATTCCAGTGTGAATATTCCATCAGAAGGAACATAATACGAAACTGGACATGATAAACACCTCAAAACAAACTTTTGTAAAATATTTTGTCCAGAAAGAGAAACTCCAAAACCTGAACCAACATCTAATTTTTGCCATGGCAAGCACATGATGTGAAGTTGCAGAACTGAAATGTCTGTGTTTGCTGAGGTCATCTGCAACTCAATAAATGGTGTGTCTGTGAAACAAATGAACTTGCTTTCAAATACTGATATTTTGGAAAACCCCAAAATAAATGGAACCTTTGTCTGTACTGTTTGATAAGAAAATGAAAAATGGCATCCCAGCAATTTCACAGCAACTTCACCCCCTGAAATGTACATTGCCCCTCCTCCATCCTCAGCTTTGTTGTTGTCAAAAGATGAATTACTTATGGTCACCAAGAAGGTGCCCTGCTCTTTGGTTGACTTGGTTGATGTGCTCTCCAAGTAAATAGCTCCTCCATAAGACATATGATAATCTTTTCTTTTGACAACATTGCCAACAAATTTTGACATTTCAATTTTCAGATAATTGAGTGTTAGTTGTCCCATTGATTCAGCAAAGTGAACATCTAGTGCTGCCCCAGAATTCAGTTTGTGATTATGATTGAAGCTGCAAGTCTGAATGAGGATTTGTAGCCAAGAAAGGAAAAAGGATTTTTTCTTTTGCACAGCTACTGCCCCCTGACTGTTTTGGATTGCAGAATTTACCATAATTAATGTCAATTTTTCGGTCTGCAGTTTGATAACGGAGCTTTGTTTCTCACAAAAATGTTGGCTGTCAAAATATGAAGTTAAGATTTCAACTCTGCTGAGTCTGGAAGGGTAAACATCAATAAAACTGTCTTGAAATGATGTTTGCCTCACAATCAGCCAACAGTAGGAGCCGTTAACTCTGTACTTCAATTTATGCATATCAGAATTTTCAATCAACGTGAACATTTTAAATGTGTTGTGAAACACAACATTGTCCAAGGAACAGTTTGACCAACTTTTGAATGAAACATTGAAAAAGAATAACATGATTTCACCAAATTCACCAAGCCTCTGAGGGATGTCACTGATTGAACAGTTCACAAATTGAACATCAAAAAACATGATGATTACATTTTGGATTCTTATGTGAAGATTTTGAAAGATCAGGTTGTGAAATATCACATTTAGTTGCAAGTGGAATTGTCTTATGATGACAGTGAGGTTTGAAAAAATCGTACAAACTTTCTGGCAATTTATGGACATATTTCTGTGACTGCTAGACAGATCAAATGAAATGTCAATAATTTCATCAGAAATGGTGTGGTCTTCATCCAGTGTGATTGTGTTTATCCACCAAAAATTTTGCCTGAGGATTGTTGTGACAGCATATGATAAAGACAGACACTTGTACTTGCTTGACTGCACAAGACACTCCTCACTATCAACACTGGTGCTGCTGTGTGAGTTGACAAATATACTTGATGTGTTTGAAAATTGGTCAAACCTGTCATCTGTCAAAATAGAATGTGATGAATATGAATTGACAATTTATTCAAAAGCACACAGTCCAATAAGGACTCATTCTTACATTAGCCCTGTGCCTGACACAATCTTTGACCCAATGTCAGAGAGTCAGTTTTCCTTTCAAGAGAAATGACTATCACATTTACAAAATTATTTTCACCTGAATTGTAGTATGGGTCAAAATTGATGCAATCAGGATATCCATACCAAGTCCAACCATTTGGTACACAAATTGTGGAATTCCATTTTGTGATACATTTGACCATGGTAAACTCATCACAAGAACAATTATTTTCATCTGAGCCTTCAGGGCAATCCAATTGTCCATTACAAAACCAGAAAGTTGGGATACATAATCTGGTATCTTCTTGACATTTCTGTGCAAATGTTGTGAAATAGAATATAAACATTTGAACTTATGTAAAAAACAAGAGTAACATATTACAGGCAACAAAGAACATACTATCAAAGTAAATCTTCCTGTGAAACTTTGTGGCACACATGAAGAATCACACATTTCATCTGATCCATCAGAACAGTGAGCCATACCATCACATATATGCCTACTCTGTGAGGGAACAAATGTTTTTGCATGTATTTTCTCTCAAGTCTCTTGGTGAATGTTCAAATCATAATCAGAAATTTCTTACCATGATGCACTGTTTAAAATCTCCACACTTCACAAAGCCTTCTAAACAGGTCCAATCCTGGCAGTTCAGTTCATCTTCTCCAGAGCCACAATCACCTTTCCAGAGTTTTGATTCTCCATTGCAAACCCTTTCAAGGTTAATGCAGTTTCCAGAGATTTCACATTTCCACTGAGTGGAAGTACAGGTAAAGTTTTTATGATTACAACCTGAAACAGATTATTTGGAGTGGAAAGTGTCATGTTAGTTTGCATCACCTTTGCCATTTGTCTGTTCTCTATGTTGCCAATAAAATTTTAGTATGTTTTCAATTTTGTTTGGATAAATATTGCTGTTCCCAGTTTCAATGGTACAAAAAGCCACAAGATCAAACACAAGTAGAACCCTTCAACACTAGCCAGGATTTACTGATATGTAGATTCCAAAAACATAAATATCAATAAATTGTAAGATTTTTTGAGAAACAAAATCTCTCTTGCTCAACTGATGTATTCCCACCTGTTTCATCTGAATTATCTTCACAATCATCACAGAAATCCAGGATTGGTTGACACTGCCTGTTGTTGTTGCATTTTTGAAATCCTTGCAAGCATAAATAGTCTTCACACCCAAATTCATCAGAACCATCACTACAATCAGACCTGCTATCACAAAATAGTTCATCTGCCAAACAATTATAATTCAAACACTTAGAGAACCCTTTTGAACATTTCCATGTTTCACAAAGGGAAACATCCTCTTCTGATTGGTCTCCACAGTCTTTTAGATACCAAGATTCACCATCACACACACTAGTATTTTTTATACAATTGTTGTTTGCACACTTCCAGTATCCTTCAAGGCATTGATAGACCTCACAGATGTTTTCATCTGATTTGTCATTACAATTTCCCCATCTCACCCATGTTTCACCATCACAAATATTCATCTCTTCAATACATTGCCTGTTGTCATCACATTTCCACCATCCTGCAGGGCATGTGTAGTTTTCACACAAAAGACTGTATTTTATTCCAAGCTCATGTAGGTCATCATCCAAACCAATTATGTAGGACATATCATGACAAATAAGAAAGTAAGAAAGGCAGCTGTCTGTAAAAACAATGAAGTGTGTGAAACATGTTGTCCACTTCCAACTGTCTTTGTCACTGGGTTTGGCAAATTTGTTGACATCATTCACTTGGGAAAAGTACATACCACCAATGTCTACTTGATTTTCATCACACTGCCACCATGCCCCACAGAACACTGGATCTTTTTCAGTGCAGTCTGGGCAATGACAGGTACCAACTGAGCAAACAGTGTCAATATCAATGCATACATCTGCAGTGGGGCATTGCCATCTCCCCTCTCCACAAACACAAAATGACTCATCAGATCTGTCTTGACATTGATACTCATCACACAAAATATCAAGCAATATGTGAGTTTGGTTTTTATCACACATCCACACCCCTGAAGAAGAAAATCAATGAATCACAACAGCAAAAATTCATATATCGACTTGCAGTGACTTGAAGTTGGAAATTTGTTACTTTTACCATTTGGAAATATATTCTTTGCTAAGTCTCTCTTTGCTTCAACTGATTCATCGCTGCCATCTCTGAGGCAGTCTGTTGTGCCATCAGCCACTCGTTCCTGGCGAATACACCCATCAGCAGGATATGTGCATTCAAATTCACCAGGTCCACAGGGAGATTGACAATGAGTCAAACCTGCAAGCACAGTTGGGAATGAGGAGATTCATGCAAATCACAGTCAGGCTTGATTCAAACGCTTTTTCCCTGAAAATGATCAGCTGAACCAAGTGAATGATTCTGCATCCAGAAAATGTGACCGTCACCAAATGGAACACTTTCGTGATGTTGCAGGTTTTGTAAACTTGTTCACAATGCAAGTGAGAAGTGTACTCAAATGCCTGAAGGCCCTGAAACATCACGGACTGACTGCAGAAATTTACCTGTGAATGACAGCAACGAAAATAATTCAAATTGCAAGTGATGTTCCAGTTTCATCTTCAGCAATGACTGAATGATCACTCAATGCAAAGATGTCATCACACTGGGTGGAGAAATTGAACTGAGTTTCTTTCCCACAGATGTGCCGGCACCACACACATTTTTGTTGTGTTTGCATTCGGTGTGTTTGCTGTCTTCCGAGAGGGGAACACAATGAGATGAGTTGCATTGTTGGAAGCGTGTGCATGCAGAAATATTTTGACAAATACATTCAGAGCGTTTGCACCATGAACAGCAGGTTTCGTGTCTCAGCATACTGAGGTTGTAAGAAAATTTCCTGTTCGGTTGGTGGCTTTTCTTTTGCCTTTGCTTTGTCAATGGGGATTCGAGAGTGACCAGCGTGGCCTTCGAGATAGGGTGGCTTTGCAAAAGGGGCCGATCGTTCTGCAAGGGCTCACCCCACTCGCTCCTCTCCCCAAGTGGGCCCTTGATCCCACAGGTCTCTTGTGTGGAGGCTTGGCTCCCAACGGTCTGGAGAACCAAGAGCACCCTTCACCATTTCACAACGAGATTCTGCGGAGCGTCTTTGTGACAGGCTTCACAGGGTTGTCCTCAATGGGCTGGTTGTGGCTTTGTTCAAATTTCTCGACAGCACGACAGACGAAGAAAAGCGACTGTTCAAGAAGCACTGAAGATTCTGCTTGTGTTTTGTGAACCTACCCGATCACAACTTTGACAACACAGGTGAAACTTTTTCGATCGCTAAGATGACATGTTGTAGTTGTCCCCAGGCGACAGGATTTGTTCATATTTTCGATTCTCCCTGAAACATGAACAAAAGCTATTGTTCTTGAAAAGGAAGTTCTACAAAGCTCTCTGCGATCGTTTTGCAAAGCCTATACAAACGCCTTTTTCGTTCAACTTCAGACAAAAGAAATCCGTAGCATCACCTCCTGAACAAAACAGACTGCATGGAATTTGCAGTCACCGAAGGCAAATTTGAACTTACTCTGCACCACTGTGATTCAAAAGTTCAAAATAGGCAGGGCAACAGGTCTGTGCGTGACGCGTTGCGTTGTGTGCTGGTTGCTGAGGGCATCTCGAATGCAAAGTGTGATCCATCTGCTTGCACCCAGATTGAGGAATTAGAGGAGGGGGCTTGAATCCCAGAGAGGCCTGACTTGAGTCGTCGAAATGTGGTTTGGTTGGTTGTGCATTTCGCTGCAAACCTTTGAGGTGCACGTTTTGAATGGGAAAAATAGAGAAACAGACACCACATTTGTGTGGTTCGGCGGAGGGCAATACCTGCTCCATGTGGGTGGATCCAGACACAACAAATGCCTCACACACCACGACGCCAGGCACTGATGACCCGAATGGATCCAGGGCGTGTGACCCCCATCTCTCGTGTCCCTGAAATCCCTTCTCCCGGCGATGCAACTGTTCACTTGTCACGTTTGGCGGTTGTCAAAATTGACATCATCCTCTTGGGGATTGCCCCTCTGCTATGAGTAGGTTCTGAATCTGAATCCTCCCTGGATCGGTATTGAATGCCGCTTCCCTTGCGTTGGCTGCGTGTTGTTGATCAGTGTTGGTCCCTGTGACGACGGCAGGCAACACAAGACTTGAAACTGAAGAGCAGGTGAGTGCTCGGGGATGCGCACTCCTGTGTTCCCATTGTTGTAACAGGTGCATGTGTGCTTTGTTTTCTGAATCAGCTTCACGGGAATTTTGTGCAGTGTTGGCAAGTAGATTTGAAGTACAAACTTTTTCCAGCCGCACCAGTTTTGCTATGTTCTTTTGTGACAGTGTTTGCAGATCATAGCAACAGCGAAAGGGTCACTCCCTAGTGTGAAGATGAGGCACTGTGCCACAATCCTGATTCTTGTCTGTGTGAACCAGTTTGTGAGGAGTCAAGTATGTTCCTTCACTTTGTTCAAAAAGATTCCATTTGCACTGGAAGGTGAACTTATGTCAGCAGGCTTGGGTATGGAGGAATGTATGTCAAGGTGGGAACAAAACTTACTCTTCAAGAATTCATCTCTTTTTCCCAAGACATTGATGTAAAATTGATGGAAATATCAGACACGTTGGTGAAACCTATTTGTTCTTATATTGCAGATGTGATACAGATTCTCAGTGCTTTGCCATTGAATTCAATCATACCAGTGAAGTTTGCTTCACCATTTATGAGGCACTCGTTGCACAAACCATTGCTGCCAGCGCAGCTGACAGACATGTGTACAAAAAGCATCCAGGTTGGGCACTCTTGAGTTGAATATGTGAAGGGTTCTTGGAGAGGAAATTCACAAAACCTCTCGAAATCTTCTTTGGTTTCCTCTGACAGTGTTTTGCTCCAATGAACTCTGCGAAAATGGAGGCACCTGCATAGAGAAGATGGAAGGATTCATCTGTGTATGTAGAGTCACCACTGAAGGAGAAAGATGTCAAATTGGTAAGAATTTGACTTTCTTTTTTTCAGTTTTGGTGGCAAACTTGTATTTTTTTTCGAATTAATTCTGGTATCATCACACAGATTGGAACACAAGTAAAAGTTCCCGATATTTTTGCAGCATGTGAAGACAATGACGGTTCCAGGCCCTGGACTACAGTTCCAGGGTGGTTACGAGGAGCCCCGTTCTACCACAATGATTTTGATGGTGTCTACAATTGCACACACATGAACGGGGCTCAGCTTGTGGAGGGAGTGGTGAGACCAAGAGGAAACAAACTGCTTTTTGACAGCTTTTTCAGTGCTTTCAGACCCCCAGTATCTGAAACACAAAGGTTTGTTTCAGGTAAACAGAGCCATCATCACAACAGGCACAGAGACATTGGTTTACATGTCAGTAGGACTCGTGCTTGTTGACAAAAGGGAAGCAGAGGGAGTCTCTGTGGCTGCTTGGATCAGGGTCACAGGATGCCCCACAGGGATCCTAAATTTTGATGACTATGATATGGGAATGAAGTTCACCTGCACAAGCTCTTACTTCAAGTGAGTGACAGCATGGGTGGTTTTCAATTTTGCAGATGTTGGTGTGGTGTTAGTTTTTGTGTCCTGTACAAGCCCATGCTTCTTCCTTTTGATGCCTGTCAAAATTCACTGTGTTCATCCTCTCAATATTTCAGATGCCAGGTGTTTGTAAAGTTATCAGGGAAGAAATTTCAGTGGCAAACTTTAGTTCCAACAGGCTGGTTTCACCAAGTGATTGTTCTGACAGGCACTGCAGAAACTCAAGGCTTCATTGTGTACTTCAATGGAACTGAAGTTGGACAGAAAACCAACCTGGTACAAACCGGCCACGAGTGGTATCCGAGGTCAGCCATGCTGGTTGGAGACGCTGAAACTGGAGCTGATGTTGCGGTGGACGAGCTGTTGATCTGGCTGAGAAAACTGACCCCAGGCGAAATTTATTTTCTGTTTGATTCCTACATATTTCAGTAGAAAATGATTGTGATATGACTTGAGTCGTTGCAGACTGGATAAAATCTGATGAAAACAACAAACCATGTCAAAAGCTGCCTTTTCAGTTTGTCTAGAGGAGTCGAATAAACTGACTCAACTCAGAGAGAGGGGGAGAGAGAAGAGAGAGAGAGAGAGTGCGAGAGAGACAGCTTGGAGAGAGACAAAGTAAGACGTGAAGAAAGAGAATCGAAGTGCACGTGCATCTTGTGTTGCTTTTTCCAAAGCTTGCTGTGAATGTGTGACAAAAGGACAAGTTAATAGCAAACCTGGTCATTTCTGCATCGGTTCGTACACGTACAGACAGAAATTAACATTGATCATCCTCAGCGCAACTGATTGGGCAGAAAAAAGTTTTGCAGCAGACATTTTACGTTGACTGACCATAACCACATTAGGTAGTGCTCATTGTACTGGCTACAGAAAGGATCTACCAACGATTTCGACAGTGCTCCAACAGCAGTTCCAAGCCACAAGCAATTATTCTTCAGAAACACTCTGGGCGGAAAGGGAAACGATAAACGGATACCCCTTTCACATTTTTTTCACAACACTGTTGCAATTCTGCTTTCTGTGTTTGTGGTTGACTCAGATGCAGAGGGAACACCACTGGAAACAGTATCATTGAAGCACCCTCCAATCAGGCCTCTCCAGCAACTGACAGCAAAGTTTTTCGCTTCTTCTCTGAATCTTTTTCCAGAAAGAAGATAAATGAAAGGATTACAACAGTAGTTCAGAATATTCAGGATGAGCATAATATTCAGGTGAATGTGTTTTGGGTTTGCAGCTTCAATGACGTCATCATACCAAAGAAATGCAAAATTATAATAAAAATCCATGGGGAGAGTTGTGATCAAGAAAAAGATGTTGTTTGCCAACATGAGTGGAATAAACTTTTCACGCGATGCTGACACGTTGTTCTTGCTCTCTTGGAGTTGCATATTTCTACTGTGTTTGCATATTGCAACAATCACTGTGATGTTACAAAAGACCATGATGATGACTGGCAAACCACTGTACATGATCACTGATATCCAAGAAAAAATGTTGTACCCAAAGTGCTCAAACTGTGGTGCATATCCACAAGCTTGCATGTGGATTGTGACATTTTCTTCTGTTGTGTTATTTGCAACAATGGGAACAGATACTACTTTGTACGTGAAGAAAGTTTGCATGTGCAGCGAAAATGATCCGAGGATAATAAAAAATATGACAATGAAAGCTCTTTTCCGCAAAGCGAGGGGAGCAATTGGATATGGCTTCACAATCACCCAACTTCTTTCCACAGTGAAAGCTGTCAAAGTCCAGGAACTCATGGTGTGCACCATTACAAATCCACCAAATAGAATCCTGCACGAAACATCATTCAAAATGATCAAATTAATTCCTGATAAATAGGGAGAAAAATCAAGTGTAAAAATGGAGATCAAAGCCAGATTGTCGAAGGAGCTCAAAGCAGCCAGATACACTCCAACTGAAGTGTTTTTCAGTTTTCCGTGAAGGATTACAAGGATGGCCAAAGTGTTGGCCATCAGTCCCACAGAAGACGCCGCAGTTCTGACCCAGATATTCCAAGGTGTCTCCATGTCTCCAAACTTAATCCAACAGTGTGTTTGTTTTTCTTACGTCTGTGTCGGTGAGCTGAAGGAACCTGACGAGTTTTGAAACAGCGTTTGTTGTTGAGAAGAATCTTAGGCCCGTTTCACGCGGAATCTATCGCGATTTCAGCACAAAATTGATCACTGTCCAACAACATTCTGATAGGTTGTAGGACTCCAAATGTTTTGGCATGGAATTCAAAGTTTGCACCTGGTGCAGGTGCGTTTGCGTATGCAGAAAGTGCTCAACTGCCAAAGTTTGTTCTGATTGCGGCACCTGCGTCGTTCTCAGCTCTTGGAAAAAGTTCGGTTTGGGTGGATCCAGGAGTTGGTACAAAGAGCCCCCAAATTCTTGGAGAACCAGAGGACGAACCGGGTCGCAGCCAACATTGGGCTTGGTGGATTCAAATTTTGTTGAGGCACAAGAAAAGCGTGGTATTTTTTGCAAAAATCCAACATCAGGAGGAATCTGCCCGTGTCATTTTTGCAACGCCGTCGAACCCCAAGTTTCCAGCTGTGTCAGGCTCAGACAAGATTCACGCTTCCCTCCCCACTCTGGACCCGAGTGGATCCACGATTGCGTCACAAGCGCCTCAACACGTGACTGGCTGCTGAATTGCAATTTCTTGGGGGGTGGGGGATTGGGGATTCGGGGACCCACTGGATCCGCCTACCGAGACACCCTGTAGAATTAATTGAGCGGGTCCTTAGAATTCTTCTTCTGTGAGAAATTCCACGTGGCCTCTTTCAAGAAGGTGCATCAACACTTTTCTTCAACTCCTCAATAGAGACACAGGATCAAAGAGTCTCTCGATGCAGGTGATGTAACTCTGAGGATCCAGGTGGTCCATGAGCCTGTTCCCATGACCCCCAAACAAAAGTTGCCATTCTCATTTGGACTGTCGGTTCAAAATGTTTTTGTATTGTTCTTATATAAATTGGAGTCTACACCCCCAAGGTTCTGGCATTCGTGGCTCCAATGCTGGATCCGCTGGAGTGCAACGCTTTTGTTTCTTTGCGAGCTGCAGAAACAAGACACGCACTCTGTAGATGTACAGAACCCACATAACACTGCGAACTGTTCGAACTGGGCCTGAAGTTGTCTCGGTACGGGCCGTTTCCCACTGGGTCATGTACCAGTTGGGGATCAAACTCTTGTTCAGAGCAAGAGAAATGTTTTCCTTGTGGCTGACTGCAGATACAGAGAACACTGCACGCAAGTTGCAGGAGCAAAATTATGTGTTCATCTGTCACGAATGAGTTGAGAGGTCGACTTTCGATAGGGTGCGATCTGCTCCTCTCACTCTGACCGGGTTTCTCAGTGCACAGACAAGTCAAACAATCATGCCATGGTCAAACTATTGCACTGGTCAACCCCTCAAAAGTCAACCTCTCAACTCATTCATGATAGATGCAGATTAAACCACTTGA
>JAAUXT010036240.1_pt1 | contig 12884 bp, 13 predicted proteins | sample 7278171 | NCBI WGS metagenome assembly JAAUXT01 (sample SAMN14350112, study PRJNA611818) | marine sediment metagenome | isolation source: surface marine sediment (1.8m) | place: French Polynesia: Moorea | collected 2018-08
CGAAACTCAAAAAAAAAGCTCCATGGAGCTCGCGGTGATTTGAGGAATTTTTGGTTGCTCTGATTTGGCTCACTCTGATTTGGCTCACTCTGATTTGGCTCACTCTGATTTGGGTCACTCTGATTTGGGTCACTTTTTTTTATCAAGATTCATACTTTTTTCACTCAACATTCACAACTTGGGAACTCATTTGGCATACACCCAGAACAAATTTAACCAAAGGGAACTTTTATACATTGTTTCACAGCAATATCCATATATTAACTGAAAGAATTGCCCAGTATCCATTTTTAAAAATGATTTTTCAACCCTAACTTTACCCCCACCTATAAACTATGTAAAAATTTTCAAAAAACAACTACTACCTCTCAAACCCCCATACAATATACTACATTTCATCAATATACTTCTTTCACCAAATATTTGTACCTTCTGAGATATGGAGACATTCTACATCCATACCCCATTTATTCTGCACTTCCAAATTTGACCTTTATGACCTCAGGAACCTAAAAATGCAAATTCAACAACTTCCTTTCTCACACATTATCCCCAACCCATAATGAACCAAAACAGCCCAAAAGATCTTAAATCAATCATCATCTTGACCATTAAACTGCTGTACACATACTTTTGGAAGATACTGCCTGTAGGTGTTTTGATTTGGCTTGCACCGATTTGGTTCACTTGAGCCCAAATCGCGCAACCCACCTCAAATCACCAAAAAATGATACGAAACTCATACTTGGCTAGGAATAACACTGAGGACGGTGAGTTTCGTACCTTTTATTGAGTTTCGTCCCAACTCACTTCCTTTTACTTCATGCAGGGTTCTCCACTGAACCGCGCTGACCTACGCTCCGTGAAGATCAACCAGTGTCACATGTGCGTCATTCTCAGTGCCAACGACGTCTCAACGGACGACCCGACCCTCATCGACAAAGAAGCCATTCTGTGTTCACTCAACATCAAGACGATGACATTCCAGAATATCACCGACATCTGGAAAGGCTCCTCTCCAAAGAAGACCCTGGCAATGTTGGCACTCCTTCGACGACGTAAGTTGCGAGGTTTCAAGAACATGTCACATCGGAGACTTTGTGCCTTGGTCTGCTAAATCGTCCAAGATCCTTGAGAGAGAGATGCATTTTCGACAACTGACATTCTTTCCACGGACTGAAACGACTGAAGTTTGAAAATCCCGCAAAAAGTGCCGAATTTTCCACCATTTATCCTGGACACGAAAACCCCACGCAGGAAGTGCTGGCATCTCTGCAAATTTGTCCTTCGATTTTTCGCGCAAGCCTGTTTTCTGTGTGCATTTTGACCCGCACTTCAGCATTCTGTCTGCTTGCCTATCTCTGTCAAAACGGGCAAGTGGTAAACACTGCCAGAGTTTGCTTTCCTTTTTCGCTCTTCCGCCCAGCGAAAATCTATACAAATTCTGTTGATCCACAGGAGACAAGGAAAGTCCCAAGAAACCCTCAGGGAACAATTTCCAATCTCCAGATGGTAAGAGTTCAGTAGAGGAACACAACATAGCAAAGGTGTCCGTTGGATTTCTGTTTTAACACTGCAGTTTACTGTACAGCGTTTGTGCCGGTGTAACAGATTCAGTTGACCCTCAGGGTCAGATCACCCCAAACTGTTCCAGATTGCACAACCAGGTCAGGTCACCCCTTGCAAGTGTCTGCCCAGGTACGTTTTCCTCAAGGATCCCCCCAATTGCTTTATCCCCCCTCCCTGAACCAATTTTGTGAGCGTACCTGGCCACGCGCTGCAATCCTGACTCCAACTGGGTCTCTGTTTCACTTACAAGTCAAAGACTCAATTGGCATCGTGGCGACCGTGGCTGAGTTGGAAGGAGTTGTCCTGGCTTGGTCGTGTGCAAGGCGAACAGCTCACGACACCTGTTCCGTGTACACCGGTCGTCGTCTCAATGGTTCGGTTGGCCACCTCGAAAGTCCCCACATTAGTCACGTAGAACAGTAGAGAATTATCGTGAACATTTGAGTTGAACACAGCTGTTCATAAAATATGTTTCATTTCAATGATTATCCAGCAGTTTTGGTTTCTTGTTGAGCTTGGTTTCAGTGTTCAACAATCCGGAAGTTTCGTCACAGGAGAGCAAATGTGAAAACAAATTTTGTTGCGACAAAACTTGCTGCACATTTGTGGGAAGCACAACATCCAGTCGTATATTATCTTTTCCCTTTTCCGAAGAATTCACAAAAGCTGTGTTGTCCCTGGAAACAAAACTTGTTTTGCGTCTCCGCGCAAACTATGAACATTCCAACATGCAAAACAGAACAATTTTGCACCCATTCAGCCTCCTTCAGCTTCGGACAATTTGACATTCAAAACAGAACAAATTTCAAATCAGCCTCATTCCTTGTGGTTGCCTCCTCCCTCCAGTTGACCCCAAACGTCTGGTTTGCAGCCTGAATCTATGTTTGTCTCCGTCAGTTTAAGGAGCGAAATGGGCCTTTGAAGTTGGGTTCACGCCAACCCTCAAGAGGTGTGGTGGTCAGCCACACGATGAAGAACCCGATCTAAGAAGGCCGTTCAATTTTTCAATTCAAACACAAGTATATGAACATCCAAAGCTTGTCAGAGTTCAGCAATATCTTTGGGGTTGATGGCAACCAAAAAAGCAACAGCACAAAAAGAAAAAAGGTCCGTAGCATGACAATGGACACCATCCGCCTTGACAAATGAATGTGTGAAAAATAAAACGACTTCATCGACCGCAGCAGCAGCAATAACAACAACAACAATAACATTAACAACAACCACAACAACAATCGAAACATTTGCAGTTGCTAAATTTGCAGCAAGATATTGTGTCTTGTTTCTGTTTGTTTTACTTTTTGAACTTGACTTGAAACTACAAATATGAAAAAGCAAAACCCCTGTGTGTTGATAGGTTCATCAGGAATGATGGGAATCAAACACAGACCAACCACGGGAGCCTGCATCCCCATGATCACCGAATTAGGTACAGGGAAACTCGTTCCTTTGAAAGAATTTTTCACAAAACCGGTGCATACGTAATACGTGTGAAATTGACTCGACAGAAAATGAAAGCGGTCACGACTGTAAAAATCCAGCTTCACGGACGCCGACACATTCTCTCCTTTGCTTTTGAAATTTCTTTAGCGAACGACTACAACGTGCAGTTCCTCGACCAGGACGATGAGGACGACCCGGAGACGCCGCTCTACATGACGCAGCCGTTCGCGTGCGGCCGCGCCTTCGCCGCCAGCGTCCTCGACTCCCTCATGAGCACGGTGAGTGGGTCATTGCTTCTGGTGAACCATGTGAACTGCAATCTCAAACTAAGATCCTCTCACAAGAACAATTTTGGTGTTGCAGCTTCGTACACAATTCAGGAATCGCTTGAGTCTCTGGATCCGCTGTAGAGAGTTGTTTCACTTCCGGTTTATGCTCGTACACAGGCGTTTTTCAACGGGGACGCACTGAACCTGATTCGGACGCTCATCACAGGCGGCGCGACCCGGGAGCTCGAGCAGATCCTGGCCGAGGGGTGCGGGCTCGTGCAGGGCAACACGGCGGACGACCCGAGCGTGCAGTCGGCGCGCAGCCGCTCCCGAGTCGCGCTCGTCTCCCTCGAGGACGATCCGCTGGCCGACTTCTGCGTCAGTGTCAGAGTGTTTTGTGTGGAGCTGTTCGATTTCTGTGTCGCGACCTTTGTCGTAATTTCACACTGAATCGTAATTGCATCCTGCGTGATTCTGGAAAAGACTCGCATGTTTAAAAACTTCTCACCCGAAGCCTGTTTTTATCGCAGGACGACGATTACGGGTCGCTCTTCACGAACGCTCTGCGCACCTGTGGCATCCTGTGCATCGGGCTCTACCGCCAGATCGACCCGCGCCCGTCCGCCGGCTCCTACAACAGATACATCATCGCCAACCCGCCCCCAGAGTTCGGACTCTACCCTTCGGACAAGGTGTGCGGGCGCCGGCTAGCGTTATACAGCATTTGTGAACGCGAAATGTTTAAGTTTTGGCCTTTTGTCATGCTTGATGAGAATGGATTCATCCCAAGGAGGCAAACTGTTCAGATCAAGTGCGCTCTGCCGCAGACGCTGTAGCAGTGACAAGAACAAACCTTGTCTCCTCTTCCAGGTGTATTGTCTCCAGCCGTTCAACATGCGGCAGAACCTGTCGGGCTCCTCGGACCGCGGATCGACCAAGTTGTGACGACGTGCACTGAAACTTGAGCGCGTTGTAAGAAGCCTGCGGCCAACGTACAGCGCCAGGTGGGAGACGAGCGACGCCCCTGCGTGCCTGTACGTTGAGTTAACCTGTACAGAGAGACATGCATGCTTCACTTGTACCGGAGCTGTTGCTTTCTGAAGGACAAAAGGCTGATTGGTGTTTGCCGCGTTTCTGATTGAAACTGGCTGTAGTGTGAGGGGTGAGACGGCAACAGCCCGTGAATCTGTCGTGTCGCCTCTGGGAAGCACACGCAGAAGGAATGAGGTTGACAGCAAAGGACAGGTCCAGAAAGACCTGAAGGTGCTCGGTTCCAGTCTCTGACGACAGGAGGGAGCCGACGTCCTGGTGAATGATTCTGCTCGGATGGAGACTCAAATTCTCATGGTTTTGGAGATGGATCTTGGTCACGGATGACATGGAAGAAGAGATGGACACGTGGATTTGTCGCACGAGCGACGCAGGCGGATTGGTGGTGCGCATTGCACCGTAAAGAGCCAATTACGTATATGTCACAGGAAGGTTGTCCACAAGAATGCAACACGTTGATACAAGCAGTGAATTAAAACAGCCATAGAGAACGGACACTGTTCTGGGTGTTGTCTTGCGAAGTACAATACTTTGTAAAAGGTCAGTGACGCACCTCTTGCCCATGCAGTGTACTTTGTGTTTAGTGGTGCTGCAGAACATGTACAGCTTGTGGTAAATCACTCGAGATGCGGTCAACATACCGTCACAAGTAGTAGCTCAATGTCGCAACAAAATTTGTTGTAACAACAATTTTACAACAAGGACACCTCTGTGCAGGTATCAGTGCTCGACCACAACAATTCAGGAGTGCACGACTCAAAGTTTTTGATCGCGTGTACTCGTACAACCATTGCAGCTTCCGGACAGTTTCAGTGTTGGTGTCGGTGACTGATCATTACCAGTTTTGAAACGATAAAAAAAGTGTGATACTGGACATGTTTACCACACTGCGTGGATCACCTGCATGTTCTCGGAAGAATGAAACACCTGCAAGAAGAATTGAATTGGTTCATTTGATTCCAAATGTTCTTGTGGATGTTTTGCAGCCATCCTCAAACCTGTGCAGAAACTTTCGACTGAACTGCAGTTTTACAAGTTTTAAGCTCCATTTTTTATGCAAATTTATTTTTGATGCAGGAAACATTTTTGCAATCTCGTTCGTCGAACGGACTCACAGTATTTTGGAACACGCTGTGGGCGTTGTGGGGACAACATATCAAAAGATGGACGTTTGGATGCAGAGCGTGGAACATTTGTTTGTTGTGGAGCCTGTTTCTTTCACATTGGGGATTGGTTGCAAATTTAATTGTTTCAGTCCACTTTCCAGGTGCTTGTCATTCCGCAGGTGCAGGGCGTCAAAAGTTGAACCAACTCCTGGGGGTACAAAACGAGGCCTGACTCCTCATTCTTCCTGGGAAACAACAAAATTCTTCGTTTGGCATCGTCGGGCACAAGGCTTCGTGTTCCATTGGTGTGGGGCTTCCGGGTAGTTGGGTGTCACCCCAAATTTCTCCTTGCTCTCCAGCGCTGGCCACATCTTCATGTCACTCAATGGATTCGCTTTCTTGACAAAACTTTCTTTCTTTTTTATCCTCTTCTTTGCTTCAAGCATAAAAACAAAATAACAGCCGCACTTGAAGTACAGGTGCCAAAACGGTCCAGTGTGAAACACTAAGTCCCTCGTCACCCCCAGACCTGCCACGCTGTGTGTCCGAAGGTCTGCCCTCATACTACACTTGTTGTGATAAACATGAGAACCAAACCCAGGAAAAGCTTATTTTTTGTTTCTGTGCAAAGCAGAGTCGACAGGTTGGCAGTTCATGAAATTTTTGGTGTTCGGCTGTTTCAATTGTTTTGTTCTTTTCATTTCTGAGTGTTTTTGACCAGAATACCAAACCATACACGCACGTCCGCCTGCAGTTGAAGCAGCTTCTCCCGCGCTTTGCGCTGTTCCACCAAACCTACCCAGATGGCACCTTTGCATTGAGAGGAGAACTGAACGTGTGAACATTTCACGTGCTGGTGATATGATTCATGTAACACAAAACGACGAGGTACGGTTGTGTCTGTAACTCTCACTTCCGCCCGCCCGTCCCTCACTCAAACAGTCAAAAAATACCCCCAAACCAAACAAAGATGGAAAATTCGAAAACACAGTGTTGACCATGAGTCCACCACGCAGATGTGCAAGACCACAACTCTGCACGGCTGAAAACGGAAAGGAAACAGTTCGTCGATTCAAGTTTTGGACCTTTGTACTTTTTCCTGAATCATCAACTCAGATTTTGCTTGTCTTGACGAAACCGTTGAATTTCTCTCAGTATCGTCTGAAAACACACACAAACTTGATTGCAGACATTGTTTGTCATAAAAAGGCCAAAGTGGCTTCTGAATTGCAACGAAAACAAATCAAGAAGCTAACAAATAAATTTCGAGTTCTCTGATCTCGTTAGCTATTTGTGGAAATATCCATTGCACTGTTGACAGATAAGCTTCACGTTTGACAAGCTGTGCGCCGTATCTGGGCTTCATCAGCGGTAAAGTTCAGGCATCAGAATTGATGTCGGGCTGTCAGGGCCTATTTGGCCTCGACCCGTTGGGTTCTTCTGGTCCGCGGTGGAAGCACGTACAGCCGATAACCCCGCACTTTGGCGGCTTGAACTCCGTTGATCCGAGCACGGTATCATTTGTTCGAGCCCCAGGGCTATCAAACTCACACTCAGTTTTTGATTAAAGTTGTCCTCCACGCTTGAAAATTCTCATTCGCTTTGAGAGTGTGGTCTTCAAAGGATACACACACGCTTCACAAGATTCCAATACATTTGGTGGCGCAAAATTTCTCCAACACAATACTCAAGGTCTCATGATTGCAAAACAGCCGCAAAATGCAAAAACGTAGCACCCTCCGCAAAAACCTTCGTGCGCGATTGTAGATTTTCTGCTTCATTCACAGTCAATTTCCAGATGAAAATGCAAAACTTGTCAGCAACAATCCTCAGCAAAAACGCAAAATTCCAATCTTTGTAATTGACCGCAGTTTTGTCCCAAGTCTTGTGGTATCAAACTTCTTTTCCTGTCCGGAAGTTTTTGTAAAGAGATGCATCATTGTGTAACGTGTAATGTCTTCAAGCTGCTGTTTCCACTCTAAGCTGTCAGCCAAACATAACGAAATCGAAGATGACTTCTGGAAATGTATCAAAGGAGATCAAAACAAATTAGAGGCCCGCAGCTGCACTTGCTGAGGGGAAGGTGTTGAGGGTGCACGGCCTGCAGGTGGAGGGTGTCATAGAAGTAATCAGCTCCTCCCGTCAAGTGAAGTGCGCTGAAGTGATCCAGAGGGAGGACCAGCAAATTGCAAGAGATTTTTGAACTTCACACCTTTGGACTGCGGTGTTCCCTTTCCGCTGAGAAAACACTGCAAGAGGAACATTACCGGTAGATAAATCCAACCACAGCTGTTCACAAAGTCAAGCTGGGTCTGGACAAGCCTCCTCTGAGGAGGTGAGTTCTTTTCAGGACAGAATTTTGTTTTGCCACAAACCCCATGCGACGCATCACACAGAACCAGTGATGTGAGGACTTTGCCCTTCCAAAGAGGTGGAGTCCCCTGCCCGACCCAAGCTGCTGCAACGAGAGTTTGATCCTGAGACGGACATGGAGCCTGGTGCAGTTGGAACACACGACGCACATCACTTTCAGTGAGTTGTAGAAATCACGTCAGATGTATTACAACAGAAACACACACTGAAAAGAACAAGAACGGGAAAATGATTTTGAGTCTCCTCTCGCAATACTATGCTGGATCCCGTCGTGCTGTCTGGATCACATTGGATGCGTCTCCCTACGTGCCAGGCAACAAATGAGTCGCTAATCGCTCCACTACCCCGCGCAACCCACCTACACCTTCAAAGACCCTCGCTGCTGTTTTTTGGCAGCTTCTTACATTGAAATGGAGTACGCCAGTAACAATGGTTGACATTTCGCGTCATTTAAGGTGCAAAATTGGATGAAATAACTGTGTGGTTGGGCTTGAGGAATGAGCCTGCTTCATGGCTCATGGGGAGGAAAATGCCAGGAACTGCCAAGGTGGCCAGAATTTGAAAACAAATTTATTTCACGCAAAGGAGCTTTTTGCGGGTGTACAACTGAACACGACAACTTGGTATTGTTTGCAGAGTTTGCTTCCAATGCGTCGTGGAAGCTAAGCGGTGGGTTTGACGCGGGACCTTTGCTTGGCAAAATTGCGAAGCACTTGCTTTGCGAATGTTCCGTCCACCTTAGATTGAAGGATTGTATTGTTGACAGGTGAGCGATGAGAGATTTGGTAAATTTGAAAACACATCATTCGAAACAATGTCAGATTCAGTTTGCTTCCAAACCCTCGCCCTTCCTTCGTATTTGTGGTGCCAATTCGAAAGGCAGAATCTCAACAAAACTGTCACGTCCTCAGAAAAGTCGTTGCGTGAATCTACTCAGATGAAAGTTTCGTAAAACAGTGAAAATGTTCACGAGTAGTCTCTCTGCACTGGAAGAGAACCCTTGCACAGATTGGTACAAAGTGTCAGTTGAAGGAGCAGAACTCCTGCGTGTCCAGTCATTTACCCAGATCGCCTGTATCTCATGTTTGACCAAACACAAGAAATCACACCAAAAAAGTTCGCGTAAGAAACCCAGATAAGGGTGAAAAAAAATTGACGAACTGCACAACATAAAGTGATTCATACTTTGCAATGTCAGAAAAAATGGAGAGTTGAAAATAACCTTTTGCTGCGTCTTGTTGATTGTTTGGTAATTCAGTGATGTTTTTGTTAAGTTGAAATCAGTTTCGGTCAAAAGCACAAAGCGTGGGAAATTGTCCCACAAAAACTACAAACATTGTCTGTGAAAGACATTGACTGCAGCAAAAAGGAACATTGAGACCTGACGTTAATTTGAATGGGCAACGTTAATTTGAATGGGCAAGCCCACGGTTCATGTTTTGTCCCAGTGAGGTAGCAACCATTATTTCTCACAACAATTTATGATAACTTGTTCCCATTCAGTGAAAGAGTACTTCTTGCTTGATCCACAGTTAGAATCTACGTGTGCAACCTTGTTTGCAGATAAAATTCCGGTGAATTTTTGAAAATTCAGGGTTGTTTTTCTTTTGGCCCAAACAGCTTGAGAGAACAACTTCCTGAAATGCCTTTGTTGCAAAATATGTGTTGTACTGTGTTCTGTTCTCTTCTGTGGTGGTTTGCCCGAGGCAGCACACATTTCACTGTCTTTGGAGAGTCGTTCACAACCCGTCCTCCCCCCACCAATAAAAGCCAGCTGAACGACAAGTGCCTGAACCTCACATTGGTTGACAAAGTCCAGGGCCATCCACAAGGGTGCAGGTTGTTGGGCTGAAATCTGGCGTGCGTGCTGGAAGAAAGTGTTGCAACTACGAAACTTGCTCTTTTTTCAAGCTTTCAAATGTGCAGTCCGCGTGAGGTGCTCACAAGTATTGCAGGTTCTCAACATGAAATATTTTGTCAAGTGGTAACTGAAAGTGTCATCCATCTTTTTGACTGGGAAAAATGGCGTTTCCTTATTTGAAGCCATACACTGCACACTTGTTACATGTTCTGTTAAGTACACACCTATGTTGGTACGCCTTTGTAAACTGTATATATTCCTTTTCTTTCAAGTGAAGCCCCTTAGTCCATGATCAATAACGCCATGTTGGGTGGATGTCAAGTTCTTTTTGTTGGCAGCCTTCATAAAATTAATTTTGTGTATTTGCCACTTACAAAAGAAACAGTATATGCAAAGACGGCACTCCAAAGTGGCGACCGGTTGTTTTGCTGAGAAGTATTCTTTTGTTGGTTTTGGGTCGGAGATTTTAAATTTTACCTTCGCGTTGTGTCACTTTGAATGGTTCTACTTTGTCCATGTACGCTTTGAGGTTCATATGAATGTAAAAATTTTCGTTATGATCAAAGACACATCGCGCCACTCAATTTTAAATCGGCAAGGAGCAAAAGTAAGCGGAGGAGTCGTACAGAAAGGAGCAAACAGGTGTGGCTGGCGGTGTCCACAATCAAACCAAGCTGCGAGTTGCTTGTGAAAACCCAGACAACACGAGACGCACCGATACAACTCCCAAGTTCCCAACATGGTCATTTGTTCTGGGGAAAAGCACAAAGCGTGAACTTGAGGATTGCGACTATGAATCTGCTGTACCTCGATCATCTTTCACCTGACAAGCCGCCTTTGCACAGCGTTTTTGTTTGGTCAGCTCTGTGTAATTCTTTGGACAAACTTTTTCAATTTTTTGTGGCAACTGGTCCAGAAAATGTCCGGTGTTGTGGGATACAAAAATTGCGCTGACTGTCAACAATCTCCATGATTTATCGGTTGATGATCAAAGCTACAGAGCGCCTGAAAAATTTCCTCCCTCACTTTGCGGTGATGTACGTACGTGGTCAATTCCTTGCTGCATGAAGCCCACAACTCCGATCTTACCGTTCCTGCTAAAATTCTTTCGCAACATCAACTGGAAGAATTCACTCTGGTACCATGGAGCTCGCCTCACTCAAACAAACCTCATCCCTTTCCGCCAGAGACTCCACCAGAAGTGTGACAGTGTGACTCGACAACGAACGAAGTTCGCAGATTTGGGGCCTTTGTCGAGAGCTCATGATCGTTGTCCATTTCCAACTTTTTTTCAGAAAATTAAACTCTCTGCAATGGATGTTGAGTACAACCAGTGACCATCTGGCGCTTTTCGTTTATGGCCGCAGAGTGAGTTGAATAAATGGTCGAGTTTGCGCTCACAAGTTTGAACCTGCGAAGGAGTTCCAGTTGGTCCGCAGCAAAGAGCACCTGGCATCTTGGATGAGCAACAACGTTCATACAGGAACTTTTGTCTTCTGTCTACAATCTTTTTCTTCATAGAGTATTGTGCAGCGAAAAACCTGTGTTTGCGAAGGCACGGATAAGAGTTTAACCTTTTCCAACAGGAAGCCTTCTGCCTTTGTACTCACATACAACACCAGTTGGAAGAATCAAACCTTTTACAACTTGAAAGTTGTGTTAAATGGATTTTTATGCAAAGGCTTTCAAAGCAGCGGTATGCGATTTGAAGTCCCGCTTTGTTTAGACCTCAACACCACTTTATTCTGCATCGTACTTTTTGCCATCGCTGCATTACACAATATTGTTCACAAGTACAATACACCACCGCCAGCAGAGGTGGAAAAACAAACAGAAATTCTTGCTTCTTTTTCAGAAACGAGTTTTTGCCTAGTGCCACTTGACATCGTCTTAGTCATTTTCCTACATCAGAGGCATTTCATGTCAGAATCAGTCCATACACATAAAAGGGAACTGTTAACAATTACCTTTTCTTGCAGTGTGTTGTAGAATCTTGCAGGAAATCACTTCTCTGGAGATGAAAGAATATTCTCGGGCCACCGAGTGATTCTTTGGCTCATGTTATGGTAATATTTGTCTTGTTGTGATGCAGAAAAGAACACACACCTTATTAGTGTGGCCCACTGTCTGACAGTTTGGTGAATTAAAGCGAACAGATAGACAGAGGTGCACGAATGTCTGTGGACGAAGTCGTGATCTTGAATCTCAAGCATCTGTTCCAAATTTTGAATCAGCTTTTGTTTCCAAAACTTTCCTGCTTCCAGACGTGGAAAATTTGTGCAAATACTGCAGCTTTCAATTGTTGAAGCAAGATACCCGAAAAAAGTTGTGAAAACACACAGCAACAAGACAAGAGATTGAGACTTTTCATGACCAAATAAGCACGAAATTGAAACCTTGTTCTGGCCGATTAGGGGCATGTATCAGACACACAAGCACCGAGAAAATGAAAAGAATATTATTTGAATTCAACAGTTGTGCGAGTATTTAAAGCCGAGAGCAAATCTTTGCTTTGTTCAGCCCCAGTGCCAATGTAAAGTAGCCGTAAACAGACAGACGTCGTGGCACGAGAACTCACATCCGAGTCACAACAACGTTTTGTGCGCCCGCTTTTCGTTGATACGCAACAGATTGTGTCCTTTTTGTCCCCTCACGTTTGTCAAAAGCTCGTCAAAAGATGGAAAATCGTGGCGCATTGAGATAGATTTCAAAATTGAAGCACAAGGCCTTTCGTATTCGTACGAGTCACACGATGTTTGCTTTGTTTCACACATGTGCACGGTGAGTCCTTGTCCAGAAACTTGAAGCAAATTCGTTTGGGCTGAGCCTGTGTGGTTCACGTCCAGCCCTCAGTGAACTGTTTGACGTGGAACTGCCGCCGCGTGTATATTTTCCCTGTCACATCAGATGCTGTGAAGTGGCACGTTACTCCTCCGCCCACAGAAGAGCTCAGCAGCTGCAACAAGGTTCAGCAGGGTTCGCTTCAGTCTGATGCGCTTTGTGCAACTTTCGCAGCCTTATCAACCACGGGCCATGCTTCAAATACGAGGTTTGTCCTTTAATTTTCCTTGTTTTTGCGATGGGGACGTGGTCGATCGGCATGGAAATGAAGAACACTTTGGAACAGCTTCAGAAATAAGTATATTTGGAAATGCCAACATGCTGAACAGTCCAACAAAAGGATTTCATGCGTAAAAATGAACATCAAATCCG
>JAAUXT010139670.1_pt1 | contig 12884 bp, 9 predicted proteins | sample 7278171 | NCBI WGS metagenome assembly JAAUXT01 (sample SAMN14350112, study PRJNA611818) | marine sediment metagenome | isolation source: surface marine sediment (1.8m) | place: French Polynesia: Moorea | collected 2018-08
AGAGCCCAAAAGATCCAACATTGATCCTCATTTTGACTATGAAACAGGTGTACACATACTTTTGGGCTCTTTTAGTTCAATTTAGGTTGGGGATAGTGTGCCAGGAAGGATTTCAGGAACTTTAAATTTTGGGGTTCTTTAGGTTGAAAGGGTCAAATTTAGAAATGTGGAAAATGTAGGGTATGGATATAGAAATGGCTCCATATCTGAGAAAGTACAAAAATTTGGTAAAAGAAGTATATTGATGAAATTTAGTCTATTGTATGGGGGTTTGAGAGGTAACATTTGATTTTTTATTTTTGAAATTTTTATATGGTTTTTAGGTAGGCCTAAAGTTTGGGTTGAAAAGTCTCTTTGTTTTTCAACAAAAGAAAATTTAAAAATGGATATTTGGTAATTATTTTGGTTGCATATGGATATTGTTGTGAAATAATGTGTAAACATTCCATTTGGTTAAATTTGTTCCATTTGCATATGTACTTAATGAGTTCCCAAATTGTGAATATTGAGTGAAAAAAGTAAGAATTTTTGATAAAAAAGTGACCAAAATCAGAGTGAGCAAAATCAGAGTGAGTGAAATCAGAGTGAGTGAAATCAGAGTGACCAAAACAGACTTTCCTCAAATCACCGTGAGCTCCATGGAGCTATTTTTTACGTTCTGCATTGCCATTCTGCATTTCTCTGTGTCAAAAACCTGTTCTTTGTACCTGAATGCAGAGAGTTCTGTGTTTCTCTGTGACACAGAAACGCAGAACCCTCATCTGCTCTGTATTCTGCTGTGAATTCTATTCTTTCGTGAGCAATACAGAGGAATGCAGAGAAACACAGCCCTTCTGCGGAAAATGATGAGCCTCTCGCAGAACTTGTTGTCTGTGCCGTTTTCCTCAGAACCGAGTCAGATCCGAGTCAATACAAAAAAAAATCTAGTTCCTGTTCAATCACTCAACAGTTTTTCCGAGTTGAGTTGGTTGAGTTGTGTACTCGCGTCTGTGAGTTTCTGGAGCCCACCCTGTGGTGGCGGCTAGATTAGGACGCATCATCACTGACTCGCTTGACGCGAGCCACAGTTCGCAACCCGGACACCTGTCAGTGGAGTCGAGTTCACACTGAGTGGGTCCGGACAAGGCACTAGCCAATTTGCACCAGAACAAAGAATCAGTTCAGCCCCAAACAACTTGTCCGGATGAAGCACAGTTCAGGGGGAAGCCAATCGAGCTGTTTGTCAAACCATTCCTTCATTCCTTCATTCGTGCAGTCATTTATTCGTTGTTTGTTCATTCATTCGTTTGTCCTTTCATTCATTCCTTTCCTTCACTCCATCATTGCTCACTTTGCCTTTTATTCATTGCTTAGGAAATTCCTTCCCTTTTTATTCATTCGGGCATTCATTCCTTCACTCACTCATTCCTTTATTCACTCATTTGCATGACTTCAGGAATTCATTCTTCCAATGATCAGAACACGCGTACCTGTGTGTCGCTGTGTTGTTTGTCCCTACTCCTCACCCCTGTGTCAGAGTCCCACCTCCAGACTTGTGGTCCTCACTTCAGCTCAGCCTCGCGCACGTAGATCCAGTTCGGTGAGAAACTTCGGTCCAATCCGCCACACACAGCGCGCACCGTCCCAGCGTCAGAGAAAATCACGTCGCTCCATTAACACACGCGATGTCACAGCCCATTACGGAGGCGTGGGCCACGCTGCGTGCGTCTTGCGTTGCGTCCCTGCGTGCGTCAAGCCAAAACCGTAGCAGATGTGTGTTGCGTTGCTTCTCTGTGTGAATCAGGCTTGGTTCACACTGCTGGCGTCAGGCATTTAGTTCCTGCGTCGTGCGTGGCGTTCCTGAAGGACTCAGGCCTGGATCACAACGTTTTGAGTTGCGTCGCGGTCTTGACGTCGTGACGTCGCGTTCGATGACGTCCCGTCTTCTGACGTCCCGTCTTCTAACGTCGCGTTTCCTGACGTCCAAATGCGCAACTCTGCTGCAGCTGATCTCTCACGACGCAGCGCTCAAGGAACTGCACAGGCGCCCAACGTAAACCACGTCCAATGTGTCAGACTCATCCACTGTGAATCAGGCGTCGCACTGTTGCGTCAGGCCCGAAATAAAGGGATTTGTGCGTCGCCTCCGAATTGGCCTCCCTTCCGTCGGGCGGTGCAGGAGCGAGCAATGCAATTACGAGTCCGCGTCTGCGCGTCTGAGTGAGGGAGAGAGAGAGGGAGAGAGGAGCGGGAAGGGTGGCGCCGCCCAGCGGGGGAGGAGCTGCGGCACCGGTGAAGCTGCATGTGTGCGTGTGTGAAGTGTGTGTGTGTGTGGCTGCGTGTGAGTGCGCGTGTGAGTGTGGAAGGAAGCGGAGAGGGAAGCAAGGCTCCAGGGGCTGTAGCACCAGTGCAGGTGTATGTGTGTGTGTGTGGGGGGGGAGGGTCGGTGCGTGTGTGTGTGCCGTGTGTGACAATTTTTGTCAAATGGAGACCCGACTGCACAATGCCGCAGTGAAGCAAAGAAATGATATTGTTTCAAAAGGCATGAAGCAGCCCGCCCAAAGCAGATCTTTTGCATCGTGGAACTGCGTGCACGAAGTTTGGTCCCGTGCAACCGGCGTGCCCAGAATCCAACGTTCTGCACCTGGACTTTTGACGCAACCAGGTGAAGGACAGAGTTGTGACCTCCGCTGGTGTGCGCTGTGACGGCTCGTCCTGTGGAACCTGATGTGAACCAGACAAACTTTGGTCCTCCACACTTCTTTTTGCAGCTCACAGGCTGGACCCTGCAGGAATCCGCCGGACACCGCTCGCTCTGTCTGTGTCTCTGTCGGGAGGACTTCAGTCCGGATGTCAAGGCGCACCCGCCCCCCAGAGAAATGATCTAGGAAACTGCAGTGAGCTTTGCCCCGCTTCTACCCAGCCTATTCCCTGCAGGGCAAATCTCACTTTCCCTGCGTTTACCCCGAGAGCTGGTACGTTGGGAGTGTAGAACACATCTTGTCCGATTGTCTGATTGTGCGACGGAGGCCCTTTTGGGGCCTGAGCACGTTGTAGTTGTCCGGCATTGGCAAGGTCGGCCAGGTGCCCTGACCCCTCCTCGCAACCCCCAATGGACCCCCCGTGTCCCAACCCCAACTCCCCAGGGCTATGTCTCAAACCCGCCTGTAAAAAAGCAACCCCGCCCACCAAAATAAAAACAATATTTGACATGTCAGCTTCAAATATTTTTTACATTCGGTGGACATCTGCATCTGCCTTGACCGCTGCTTCCCTCGCTTCTGAATCTCATCTGATCAAACTCAACAGGAAATGCACGGCACCTGCAGCCCCCTGGTGGATCCACGAGGTGGTCCAAGGGTTGGGAGGATGCCTTGGGATAGTTAGAAGCCTGGTGCCCTCCTCAATGCACTGAAAGCACACAGAACAAGCAGGGAAAGTGAGAGGGATGGTATCGAAGGGCAATGGTGAGTGAAGTGTTGGCTGGTCAAAGTTAACTGGAGAGAGGTCAAATTTGGATATTCTGTTGAAAAAGCCTGCGTGTCTGAGATTGGGTGGGGTGTTATTTCTGCGTAACATGTTCCGCATCAATGTGCAACAACAGTTCTTCCTCCTCCTTGTCCAGATCAAGTTCCCATGACGTGTAGGTGGAGCCCAGTTTGGGTTGCGAAATAACCTCACAAGAGGGATCCAGGGGTGGAAGTGTCCTCTTAACACCACTCACACCCAGGCCCCTCGTTATGCTCTGGTCCCGATTCGTTGCCTTTTCACAGCAAACATTTCAATCCAACGCTGAAGTCAGGCAGATTCCCCTAAGAGGTCGGCCCACCCTTTTGACCCTTTAGATCCACCCTTGGAATGCCACACGAATTCCTGGTGATGAAACTCGCTATGAAAGATGAATCCTCTGCCTGCATGAAGAGATGGATATTAATTACTTGGACCAAAGTATTTTGACACCTTCTGCGTGTCTCCACGGACAAAAAGTAAACTTTGGCAACTGCAAAAAAAAAAACAATTCAAAGTGTGAGTCAGTTGTGCTGGAGTCGTGCGCATCTGGTGCTAATTTGAGTCACGGCGTTCGTCGTGTCTCCACGCCGCGTCCTTCGCTCTGCGCATGCGCGCGTCAGGGTCGTGACAGCGAGGTCCCGGATGCACGGATGGATCCAGGCGGACCCATTGGACCTGGTCTCAACCGCCAGATCTGTCCCCCCTTATCTTGTCTCAATTTTCAAGGTCAGTTGAAAAGACGCTGAATTTTTGTGGGTTTCTCTTGTCACAATGAAAGATCTTGACGTCGCGTTTCTCTGTTTCACTCAATGTGAGACGCATGCGGACACGGTTTGTATTTCCAGGAAAGGTCACGCCCCACTTGGTTGCTTCAGAGGATTTTTCAACAAATACCACTGGATTCCCACCCTTGACCCGCTCCTGGAGAAACGGACGCCTGGCGCTTCACGAAATGAATAGAAAACAATAACTCCTGGCAACAGAAAAAAGTTTGGATTCAAAACGACCTTCTCCTGTCCCCCGCATCCTGCAGTGAAACAGATTGACACGATCGCAACACACATCGCTGAATGACCTGAAGCAGAACGTCATCACGGACGTTCGTCCGCTCCTTCTCAGACGTGCCCCCCATTTGCCAAAGATCAGTGATACAAGTACCATTTGGTCACTGGGCATTGACTCCTGGTGTAAATCTGAGTCATCTCTGGGCCACCAATCTGGCATCTGGGTGGGGCACCGCACGTGAAGCGGTTGACGCAAAGGGGCTGCGTCAACTGCAAAACTTGACGTAAATCCATCAAGGATTTTGATGCTGTGCTGAACCCAGTCCGGACAGTCCGCACCGTCCAGCACCACACAAGAACTCATAACTTCACCTTTCATTTGCTGCTAACAGATCATCATGTTGAAACAGAGTATTTTTGCAGACAAAAGAGATGCTAACTTTCTTTTGAAAGTAGTTTCTGTGATTTGATGTGAGAACTGCCATACAGACTCACAAACAAAGCGCAATGGTACATTGAGCCCACAAAACAACGCACATTACACGTTTCTCAACATGATGTACGGAATTGGCTTGTGAATTCTGAACGAGACCCCCACAGCATCTACACATGCACCTGTTGCTTGAGGTCCCAATTGTCCAGCACACCCATCGTGAAGAGGACAGTTGATTGGATTTCTGAAGACCAGAGACCAAGAGGAAGAGACTGGGCTCCTCGCAGACACAGATCCAGAGGAAGAAGATCGGTCAATTTTGAGACCACCGGGCACAGGCTCTTGCACCAAAAGATAAACATGTTGTGTGAGTGTAATGCAGTGTCCTCACCGACCTTCATTGAGTGGTTACTGCAGCAAATTCTGTCAGTTAAGCTGCTGGGACATTCTGAGCCATGATGAACCTCCTTCCGCAAATAGCTGTAAACAAGCCGTCAAATAACAAGCTGTCAGGTTATTTCTTTAGATGGGAAAGGTGACATTTTTTCAAAGACAGCACAGATGTCATCCCCATTCTTTATGGGCCAGTCATGAGTCTTCAGGAACTCTATCAGAGACAGGTGAACCAACCCAATTTCCCTGCCATCAGATATGCCCAGATATTTCTCTCTTTTGACCTGCATTGTTCCTGAAAGTTTTCCATACAAATGCAACTGCACTTTTGACCCTTCATTGTTTTTCATTCCAATGCAGGTTTTGAAGGACTTGGAAAGTTGTGCAAATCATAACTTAGCACAGTCAGGAAAATTACCTGTCAGCAAGGGTATGTTTGGGCAAGGGTGAATTTCTAGTATCTGAGCTGTCATCAAGTTTCAGGAACTGCTGATGAATAGAATTGCTCTTTAGTTCTTGGTTTGTTTCACGATGGCAGTTGGAACAGAAATGGCAATTCCACATGAATACAATAAATTGCTTTTTGCCAATTTGTCTAGGATGTGGATGAATTATATCCGAGGATTTGTCAAAAGAGAACTTTGGAGGCAGTTCTGGAAGTTAGACAATTACACCAAGCCTCATGTGCTGAAGGAAACATTGTTTTCCTTTGCAACATCAGCACATTCCTTCAGCATTAAATCAGAAGCAGAGCAGGCTGGGCCAGTGTGCTTTGTCAGAGTTTTGCTCTTGGCAGCTGGACAAAGTAAAATTGTCACTTGGCCAAAAGGGAGAGTCAGCAAAGGTGATGATGGGTTTCACAGGCAGTCTCACATGACCATGGCACTCACTCCAGCATTGAGATGTCCTGTGGATCATGTTTGGTACTTTATACTGGAGAAAAGATTGAGACTGAACATAAGTTTTGAACATGTGAGCTTTCTTTTGGGATCAGATCTGCGTAAATGTTTCATTGGAAATGTTTCTGTGATTTCCTCCTCTCAAACAGCTGGCAGTGAGGCTGATCTATACTGTGGAATAAACTCAGGCTTCCCCAGTTTCCCCACATTTCCTGATGCAGCTGTTCACTTGAAAGCTGAAAGTTATGTGGCACACCACATGTTGTTGTCATTCTCAGTTATTGATTTGAATCTCGTAAGAAACACATTCATGCCAACATTTGCTCCCAACCTGTTTTATCATTTGACATTGGCCTTCCAACTCACTGGAATCCATCACTTTGTCAAAATGTACCACTTTGCTGCTTCAAAAACTCAGATAATTGTGTTGGTGGTAGAGAAAGGGAGAAATGTCGTTGTACACGATGGTCCTGGGAGACTTTCATCAAAACTGAAGCCAGAGGTTTACAAGAAAAACTCTCAGCTGGTTTCTTACACATCATCTTCTTTCCAGTGTGTTTTTGTGTGCTTGGACAAACACATCAATGACACTTTCAACTATAGTTTTTCTGGCGGCAGTTTTCCACAGAAATCTCTGCTTGTCAACCAATTCACAAAATTAGCTTTTCCTTTGCCATTCTGTTCTGTTACCAAAGTGTGCACTTTGCACCTGGAGACAAATGCAACCTCAATAAATGTCCATGTTACCATGTTTCTGTACAGTGGAGACAAAGACAACACACTGTGCTCCTATGCAGGGTTGGCAATGTATGATCAGGTGACAATGAGTGAGATGTTCACTTATTGCTTCTCCTCAGTGCCAAACTACCAGCACAGGCCTTTTAATTCAAAGCATAAAAGTGCATTCCTCATTCTGTATCAACACTGTGAATATGGCAATATGAGTCTGACTATGCTTCTCAGTTCAACACATTGTACTTCAGTTTCTCTGAACATGTGTCAGTTTAAATCGTTCTGTTTGTTGCGATGGACAGATAATTGCTTGGCCCAGCACTTTGAGATATCAGCTGCTCCCAATTTTAAAGTACTGGACACATACTATGAAGCAAAGCCAGATCTACACAGAGCCTTTTCATTCAGACTGGCAGAGAACACATGCACCATTCTTCAAATACACCTGGGGTTGAGCTCTGCTGACACATTTGAAGACATCAGAGACATTGTGAGCAAGGGAAGATGTACCATAGACCTGGGTAATATCTACAGCACAGAAAACAAAGAAAGAAACAATTTCTACAGCATCACTGGGTATTTGCATGGTAAGTTTTCATTGACCAACTTCTGCTGTTTGCTTGCAAGAAATGTGTGAATTTTGGAGCATCATTGCTGTAAAGTTCTTGCTTGGATGTTTGGTGACATTTTACAGCACCAATAGTCTTTGGTGTTTGATCACAACAGTTGCTGGTCGGGTTGTAGATTTGTTGGGAAAGCCGGCCATGTTCCTGTTCTGTTTTTCTTGATTTTCCAGCACCTGATCAGGGATGGCAAGGGTATGTTCATACCTATGGACACTTGAAAAATATGTCCAGAGAGGTGAGGTCGGTCCGGGATGGGGTGATCACTGACAGAAAGAACATAAGTTCGTACACATTTGAAACACTTTCCCATGAGCCTTATGGTGAGTATGTTCCTGGCAGCATCATAGCTATGAACCAGGAAGACAAACATTTCAGCCTCCATGGCATGGAGTCCAGCCCTGACAGACCTCTGCGGTTCAAACTCTCTTTTCACTTGGCTCTGGGAAGCAGCAGAGCAAAGAGCTGGATCTCCATGGTTATCAAAAGTGATAAATTACCGGCAAATGCGAGCAAGACCCATTATACGACAGCAGAACCCCATCGCGTGTTGGCGCCGGGGCTGCACAACACAGCAATGACTCCACCAGTGAGGCAGGCATTTGCAATACTTGTGCAGTTTTCATTTCACAAAAACTACACAGCTTCTCACCAAATAAATTTTGATTTACGTATTTGGAAAGAACAGTGGTTTGCCATGGAAAACACTTATTTGACCAAAGTTTCTGCAACCAGAGACACTTTGATGAACCTCTTTTGGATGGGCAAAGTCAAACCTGTGGATAAAGGTTCTCCAGATCAGTTCTTGCTATTGGTGCCATTCTCATATGAGGAAGTTCATTTTCAAAACCTCTGGGTACCTTTTGAAAATGCAATTGTATTCAGTGTCAAATGGATTCATCTTGATGCATTCTTTGGGCACCTGAAGTTTAGTCAACCAACTCAATGCAACAAGACATTTTATTCCGTAACAGCTTACACTGAGTGCATCAAATTTACCAGTGTTGATGTGACCCGTGTATACTTCACAAAACACTTCCCAATAAGCATGCCAACATTTCAGCATTTCAAACACAAGTTCAACAGAGAACTACAAATAGCATTTGGGTTTCCCACTGACTCTTTTAAACCTCTCATGGGAGACCACAAGGTCAAGAAATCTTGGGATGAATCCTCAAGGTTATGTCATGCAGTTGGTGGGCACTTGCCCAGATTCATAGATGAAGAAGCATTGTACAAGTTTGTAGGTCTCCTTCTGAAAGCAGAAACCATTGGTTTCTTGAGTCACATCTTCATTGATGAAAGGAAACACAAGGTGTGGTGACTGAAAATGGTTTGCTTCTACACATTGAAAATTGTCCAATTGTTCCCATCACAAAAATGTGGACACGTCTTTTCAGAACAAGATCAAGTGGATGGACAGAAGCCCTGCTGCTTATCAGGTCTTCAGGAGCAGAAGATATTTGCAGTTGTCACACCTGACTGTTTTGTTTCAAAAGCGCAGACCTTTTCTTCACAAAGCGAGTCTTGTTCCAGATCAGTGTGATTGGCATGGTGAGAATGGTGTGAGTGAGTTGGACGCTCTGCTGGAGTGCCAGAGAGGGTTGCAAGTTGCTAATATACACAGAGAGGAAGAAAAATATGACATTGCTGATTTCTTAGGTGAGCCTCCAAATGCCAATCATGAAAACAGTTCCATGCTTTGTGGTTTGCTGGAGTTTTTCATTTTGGCCCAACCTCAGATGACACACATTGATTGCCACAAACCCTTTGTGCAAGAAGTTATTTGTGTTGCCAGTGGTGCTGGGAGCAGTGCCTCCAATATGTCCAAGATAAAAACATCTGAGGCGGGCTTGTTGCAAATTTATCAAAACACGTGTTTTCTGCGACAAAACCAATGTGAACTCGTGCACTCACACCTCTACAACACAGCAAATGTCACTTTGAAAGTCTGTGACAACAGTGAACATTATTCCTTCTTGTTTTATGCAGTTGAAGTTATCTTTCCACCAATTTTCCTCACTGAAATGTACTGTGTCATTTCATATGAGAAATACCTGGGAAATATTATTTTTCAAAATATTTCCATCTTGAGCAACACCTTGATTGAAGGCCTCACCATTTCACAAGGAGGGACATCTGTTTGGATTCAGGGTGGAAATCTGTTCAAGTGTACCAACAACACATACATTTCTCAAAGTGATGTGTGTGATGGTCTCCACCATTGCTCCAACCATGATGATGATGATGCTAATTCTCATCACACGGGTTGTGTGTGCAACAGAACTATTTTTCAAAAGAGAAACAAAACCACACAGAAGACTCTTTGTCCTGAATTGTGTCAAACAGCAAAAGATGGCAGCTGTAAGATGTATAAATTCATGTCAAATCATTCACTATCCATAAGCACAAAAGAAAACAATCAAAGTTATGAATTGCAATGTGGCACTGGAAGTCCAACCAAATTTTTAGTTCGCGATATCTGTAAATTTGAGCTGGATGAAACTGGCCAACTGATGCCATGTAACTTGGGTGAGCACTTACAAAATTGTACAGAATTTGAATGCAATATGATGTGCAAGTGCCTCCCAACATTTTACTGTATTCCCTGGAAATATGTTTGCAATGGCAAAATTGACTGTCCTGGTGGCACTGATGAGGAATCTTGTGATTCTGACCTCAGAACATGCAAGCACATGCTGAGCTGCAGGCATTCTCAAATCTGTGTGCATGTTGGAGACACTTGTAATGGAAAGAGAGATTGTCCACACCAAGATGATGAAACATTGTGCACCCTCAGCCAGCAACAATGCCCTGCAAACTGCAGATGTCTTTCCTTTGCAATAGCCTGTGAAGCGAAGCAAATTTTCCCAACAAAAAGTGTGTTTCCATATCACATCATTTCTTTGAGAAAAACTGGCCATAAGGGAGAACACCTGGGCAGGGTATTTCAAAGGGCTGTGCTTTTTAAAATAACAAACAGTTTGAACATTCCAATTTGTCAAATTCTACAACATTTGAAAACATTGTTGGTTTTTGATGCCAGTGCAAACAAATTGACAAACATTTCCAAAAATTGTTTCAAACTGAAAGAAATCTCAGTGCATTCTCCCAATAGGACATGCCTGAAAACAGTGAATCTAAGCACAAATATCATTGCTCAGATTGACAAAGGAGGATTTTCCCATTTGACACAGCTTTTTCTTTTGGATCTGTCTCATAACCAACTCAAAACACTAACATTTGCAGATTCAATGAGTACATCTGTGATGTCTGTCCTCAACAATTCATTGCTGTATCTCAGTGACAATTTTGACATTTTATTGAACATAAAAGTCAATTTTCTTCTCGCAGAGAATTATGCTGTCTGTTGTGTTGTCCCTGCAAACACAAACTGCAGTGCTGCAGTTCCTTGGTATGAAACTTGCTCAGACATGTTGATTGGTGTTGCTGCCAAAGTTGTCACTTTTATGGTGTTGTTTCTCAATCTCTTCCTTGGATTCCTGTCTCTCACACTGGAGAAGATGGCACATGAGGGCAAACTGGAGAAGACTGCTGCTTATGGCAGCACTGTGGCATTCATACAAATGCAAAGCATCACTTACACAACCTACCTCACCATATTGTGGAGTGTGGACCAATCCTACAGAGGTTCTTTTGTCCTTTCCCACAACAAATGGGCCCAGAGCCTGGAGTGCTCAGTTGCCTTTTTCCTGGCGCTGGATGTCACTCTTTTGTTCCCTGTATTGTCCTGTTTTCTGGCCACAATGAGGTTGAGGATTGTTATGCGTCCTGTGGACACTAGGTTCAAAGAAACACACTTTGTGTTTCTGTGTTTTTATGTCATTGCATTTGTGGTCTTGTCAACATCTGTTGTTTCAACAATTGTGGTCAAACAGCTAAATGGCAAAATTCCATCCAGGTTTTGCTTTCCTGTCTTTCAGTTGGATGGAAAAGACATAACAATGTCACTTCTGGTGTGGGTGGTGAGCATTGGCCAAGCTGTATCTTGCTTTCTCATGATGTCTCTGTACATAAAACTTGTAGTTGAACTGAAGAAATCACAAAAGACCATTCAACAGTCAATTTCTAAGAAAACAACCAACACAAGTCTGTGCATTCAACTCATCACCTTGAATGTTTCTGATTTTTTCAGTGGGATTTCAAGTGGAATAATTTATTTGTTTTGCTTCTTTCAAGACTCATATCCAATAGAGATCCAGCTGTGGACCGTAATTTTAATTTCACCTGTGAATCTTTGTGTCACATCCTTTGTTTTGACTTTTGTAGCAGTGAGAAAACTGTGGAATGCCAAAAAGAGCCAACAGAATCCACCAGCGAAACCCTCTTGAATGGGCACAATTTTTGATGAGTTTCCTTTTCTTGATACCTTTACCAACCCACGACCACAACCCGACACAATGTACGAGACACCTTGATTTGTGTGCTACACGAGCAGTGTCGTTTTCTTTTTCTTGTGTTTCTATTTTTCAAAATGCTTGAAGAGTTGGAGGTTTTATCCCCTTCAACAAACAATAAACTCGGTGCGCTGAAATAAGGAGTTTGTGAAGGTTGACAAGCACTTTGGGTCTGGCACCTCCGGCCTGGCCGTTCGTGGAGCTGCCGAGGCAATTGGGTTCCGGAGCTTTGTCGTACAGATTCCTGCCTTTGTGCCAACAGTGCTGATCATGTCAGTGGAGCCAAGGGAAGACAAATACACACAATACGCACACACGCGCACACACACACGCACACACACACCCAGAATCCACCCTGGCGTCTGTCAGGTGTCAGCGGTGTGCAGGTCAGACATGCAAGGCGTTTCCTACTCTCTCTCTCTCTCTCTCTCTCTCTCTCTCTCTCACTCTCTCTCAAACTCTCTCTCTCTCTCTCTCTCTCTCTCACACACACACACACACACGCACACACTCACGCGCGCACAACCCCACATCCGGCGGATGCACTGTCAGCTGTTGTCTGACGCTTACTCACTTTCTCACAGGCACTCACACTGACAGGCACGCACGCACACAGGGTACGCCTCTCCAGGAGAGTCAGCGTTTCCCTTGGAGACATCAAGCACGGCTCTCTCTTATGCTATTTCTCTGTGTCTCTATCTCTGTCTGTCTGTCTGTCTGTCTGTCTGTCTGTCTGCCCTGTCTATCTGTCTGTCTGTCAGTTTCTCTCATCCTATCTCTCTCTCCCTCTCTTCTCTCTCTCTCTCTCTCGCTCTCTCTCTCTCTCTCTCTCTCTCTCTCTCTCACACACACACACACACACACACACACACACACACACACACACACACACG
>JAAUXT010013753.1_pt1 | contig 12882 bp, 8 predicted proteins | sample 7278171 | NCBI WGS metagenome assembly JAAUXT01 (sample SAMN14350112, study PRJNA611818) | marine sediment metagenome | isolation source: surface marine sediment (1.8m) | place: French Polynesia: Moorea | collected 2018-08
AGACCGGACATGTTGAAGGTGCGCTTCACGCGCTTTCCGGGCAACAAGGGCCGCCCGGAAGACATCCCCATCTGGGAGCTGGCGGCCCTGGCCGAAGCGGGTCAGCTGCCCAACAAGACCACGATTGTGCCGGGCTTTATCGTGCGCTGGTTTTTCGGCGGCGGGGCCCTGCGGGAAGTCTACACGGACGCGGACATGCGCATCACCTACGGCGGCGACAGCGTGGACGACCGCACGGACGAACACATCTACATCATGACGCGCCCCTCATCGACGGCAGGCGGGTCATGAACCTCGAAGACAAGCTGACCATCCTGGCGGATGCCGCCAAATACGACGTTTCCTGCGCCTCCAGCGGCAGCCGTCGCCGCAACACTGGCCGGGGCCTGGGCAATGCCGCCCCTGCGGGGATCTGTCACACCTACACCGAGGACGGGCGCTGCGTATCACTGCTCAAGATCCTCTTCACCAATTTCTGCATTTACGACTGCGCCTACTGCGTCAACCGCCGCGGTAGCGACATTGCCCGGGCGGCATTCACCCCGGCGGAGGTGGTGAAGCTCACCATCGACTTCTATCGGCGCAACTACATCGAGGGGCTTTTTTTGAGCTCGGGTGTCATGAAAAGCCCGAACGACACCATGGAACGTCTGGTGCACACGGTGCAGGGGCTGCGCCGCCAGGGCTTCAACGGCTACATTCACCTCAAATGCGTGCCCTTTGCCAGCCGGCGCCTGATCCGCCAGGCGGGGCGCCACGCCGACCGTTTGAGCATCAATATCGAGCTGCCTTCCGAGGAAAGCCTGCGGCGGCTAACGGGAGAGAAGACTTACGCGGCCGTGCTCGATCCCATGGACGTGGTGCGGGAGACCATCGCCGAAACCCGCGCGGACCGGCGCAGGCTGCGGCACGTACCTGCCTTCGCCCCGGCTGGCCAGAGCACCCAGCTGATCATCGGGGCCAGCCCGGAGACGGACTTCGAGATCCTGCACCTTTCCGACCGGCTCTACCGCCGGCAGGCTCTGAAGCGCGTCTACTACTCGGCCTACGTGCCGCTGGTCCGGGCCGGTCCGCACCTGCCGGCATTGGACGCGCCGCCGCTGCGCCGTGAAAACCGGCTCTACCAGGCCGACTGGCTGCTGCGGCTCTATGGATTTGAGCTGGGCGAGATCATCGGCCCCGACACGCCCCATCTCGACCTGCACATGGACCCCAAGCTGGCCTTTGCCATGCGCCACCCTGGCCATTTTCCCGTGGACGTGAACACGGCCGAGCGCGAGATGATCCTGCGGGTGCCCGGAATCGGGATCACGTCGGCCAACCGGATCGCGAGGCTGCGGCGGCGGGGTCGCATCCGTTTCGAGCACCTGAAGCAGCTGGGGGTGGTGGTCAAACGCGCGGCCCCCTTCATCCGCTGCGACGGCCATCCGACCCGCCAATGGGACGGGGCCGTGCTGACCGGGACCGACGTCGGCGCGAAAAATCAGGCCGCGCCGTCCGCGGCGAAGCGTCGGATCTTCGTGACCGACGGCAGCTTCGACGGGCTGCTGACAGCGATCTTCGCGGGCTATGCCGACGGGGGGATGCCGGATGCAATCGAACCGGCCGCCGGCGGCCAGGCGGGACTCTTCGAGGAGCGCATCGTGATCGAAACCGATCGGCAGAAGTCCGATCGCGTATGGACCGGACTAAAAGAGCGCCTGGGAGCGAAACGACGCCGCCGGCTCCTGGACGCTTTCCTCTCCGGCCGAGCGGGTGTCGAAACGACGATTTGTCATTATGTTCGGGATGCCATACCGCCCAAGGCGTCCCGCCCGTCCGGAGCGAATCTCGCCGCCCGGATCGAAATCGAACGTCTTTCCCGTCAGGTACGCCGCGAAGCCCATCGTTTGAAAGGTTTTATCCGCTTCCAGCAGACCGTCGAGGATCGGTACCTGGCCCTGATCGCCCCCCGCTTTGACGTGCTGCCGCTCATTCAGCATCATTTCGAGGCGCGCTATGCCGACCAGCAGTGGATCATCTATGACACGAAGCGGGATTACGGCCTGGGTTACGATGGACGGCGCACGCGCCGGCTGCGACTGGACGCCGCCGACCTGCAGGCCTGTCAGGGCCTTACCGCAGGCGAGGAAAAGCAGTGCCAGGTCCTCTGGCAGCGGTATTTTACGGCCGTCAACATCCCCCAGCGCAACAATCCCCGCCTGCACCTGAGCCGACTGCCGCGCCGCTTCTGGCGCTATCTGCCGGAGAAACAGGGATAGCGCCGGGGCGGTCGGACCGATTTCGCTTCGTTTGCAATTAAAAATTGATTGGCGCGAACGAATAGGCCATGATGGATCCATACAGGGCGCCGCTGCCATGGCGGGGCTTAACAGGCTATTGAAAAACTATTGCGCTTGGTAATACGGTGTTAAAATCCTCCTCAAAATGCTCATTTATGGCTTATAAACTGCGCTTTTTCGTCGGATTTTGCCTTGTCTTTCCTGCGCCCATAACGTTTTTCAACAGCCTGTCAAAACTGGCCGGAAGGACAACCAAAAGGAGAGGGTAATGATCCGCAAGATAGGGTTTTTATCGGCAGTGGCCGGTCTGCTGTTCAGTTTGGTCGGCTGTGCGTCCATCAGGGACAATGTCGAGACCGTATATAACAAGAGCGTCGATTTTTCCGCTCTCGAAACCTACAGCTGGTGGTCCATTCAGGGGCTGGAGCGTGTCGATTTCCGCGATTACGATATGATCCGTGACATGGTCGACCAGGACCTGCAGAGCAAAGGGCTCAGGCTGGCATCGGACAATCCCGATTTTCTGGTGGTGGTCCTACTGAAAAAGCAGCACCAGGTCGATAACGAATTCATGCACCAGCCCAGCCGTGAAACCCGGACCGGCTGGTGGAACGACGTGACGGCACCCGTCTACTGGGGCGGCCCGGTGGCCTGGAACTACGAGGAGGGCACTATGGTGATCGATTTCGTGCGGCCCAAGACCAATCACATGGTCTGGCGCGGAACGGCCAGCTCCAACCTCAGGAAGGTCGACACCCCCGAGAAGCGGGCCGAACTCATCCAGCGCTCGGTGCGCCGCATTCTGGCCAAATTCCCACCCTCCTGACCGCCAAGCACCCCATCTTCCGGATGCCTTGGAGCGATGGCCGGATTTCCCTCAACAAGGTCAGGGGCTATTTCAAAAGTAGGATTCTGGTTCAAAGGCAAGGCGATCGAGAGGTTCCCCGCAAAAGCGGGATTTCCCGTCTGATCGATTATGTCTTGTGGGTCTCAACCTGAGGAATATGCAATGTTTTATAGGGATTTAAACCGAACGACCAACACCGGGATTAATCCGCCTCCGGCGGATGGGCCAAAAGACAATTTTTATACAACCCTTTAGCGGGACCGCCCGATCACGAGTTCTCCCTCCATCTCGCCTTTCTTGACCGGGTGCTGATCCTGGCCGGAGGCCTCGGGCACCTTGCGTGAGAGGTAGGTGAAGAGCTCGTCCACCGTGATGATGCCGTCGCTGTCCTGGTCGGCCTTACCGCGCAGACCCTCCAGCAAGTAGTAGGAAAAGATGCCGTGGCCCAGCCGGTCGTCTTCCTTGCTGATCTCGTTGGCCGAGCAGGAGCTGATGATCACTCTGCCCTTGCCGTGGGAAATGCGGTCCAGGAAACGGTCCGATAGGTTGGCCCGGGTCTTAGCGGTAAGCAGGGTGCGTCCACCGGCCGAGCCGCTATAGCAGGTGTCCGAGATGAAGATCAGGCGCTTGGCCCGGATGCGCTGGAAGATGGTCTGGATGTCGCTCATGGAGATGGAAGAGGCGTAGAGGTCGTCCAGCCGGGCGTCGTGGGGCAGGAGGTATTTTTCAAACCCGTCGCCGTCCGGATTTGAGGGGTCGGTCTCCACCGCCCCGTGGCCGGCATAGAAGATGATGACCGTGTCATCCTCTGCGGCCTGGCGCTTGAGCTGGGTGCCCAGCAAGCTTTCGATGCGCGTCTTGGTGGCCTCGGCGTCGGTCAGCAGGAAAACGTGGTCGGACGGCACGCCGACCTGGTCGGTCAGGTAGGCCGCGAAGCCGCGGGCATCGTTGACCGCGTACTTGAGGTCGCGCGCACCGGGGTAGGCGTTGATCCCCACCACCACGGCCCAGATCGTGCCCCGTTCCTTGACGCAGGTGAACCGTAGGGTCTCGGTGGTGGTGAGCCCGTCCGAGTCCTCGGCCGTGATCACCAGCTCGTGGGAACCGGCCACCATGGCGAGCTTCTGGCGGATGTTCAGTTTGGGAACCGGGGCGTCCGCCCCCTCGGCGAGTTTGAGCCCCCGGTGGCCGCCGAGCTCGACCGGGCGGCCGTTCAGCCGGATATCGACCTTGCGGACCCCCTTGTCGTCCACGGCCACCATGTGGAACAGGAGATCGGCGGCCCGCACGCGGGCGCCGTCCTGGGGGCTCAAGACCGCGATGATGGGCGGGCTACCGCGGTCGAGCTGTCCTTTCAGCATCTCCACCTGTCGCACCAGGTCCTGCTCGCGCGACTTGACCGCGGCCAGCTGCTGCTTGACGTCCTCGGCCTCGCGCGCCGCCGCGGCCACCCCGGTATTCAGGGAGGCGATCCGCTCTTCCAGGGCCGCCTCGTCCTGGGCCGCGGGTGCCGGAGCGGCCCCGTCCGGGATCTGGGCCTCGCGGCGGATGCGGTCCAGTTCCTGCTGCGCCAGTTCGAGCTGGGACTGCTGGCTCTGGAGTTCACGCTCTTTTTCGTACAGGCTGGTCTTAAGATCCGCCTGGGTCTTCTGGGCCGACTCCCGCTGCCGCAGGGCTTCCTCCAGTTCCAGCTTCGTGGCCTCGGTAGTGGCCAGCTTCTTCTCGAGGGCCTGCTTTTCGGAAACCGTGCGCTTGTGGGCCCTAAAGGTATCGAAGTAGTCGCCCATGTTGAGCTGCCGGGCTTTGGCCCGCCACTGGTCGATGGTGGCGGTGGGGACATCCAGGGCCCGCAGGGCGGCCTCGGCGCGCTTGCGCACCAGTTTGTCGGGGTCGATCAGCAGGAGGCTGATCTGGTTGGCGGCCTCGGGGTTCTGAATGGCGATCAGGGTGTCCAGGGCCTTGATTCGCATCTTGGGGTCTTTGTCGAACAGGAGCGGGTAGACGGCGGGAGCGTGCTCCCGGGGCTTCATCTCGGCCAGGATGCCGAGCACTTGGCGTCGAACCGCCGGATCGGAATCTTCGAGCAGACCGAGCAGCACCCCCATGTCCTTGTTTTTACCGGCGGGATAAACGGCATAGATGTCCGCCAGGACCGACAGGTCATCGCGCACGAACCGGCGCCAGTACCAGGGGTTGAAGAAATATCCGTTGACGAGATCGTCGAAGCAGTGGGAGAGGGCCGCCTCCTCTTTACGGCGGCCAAATTCCTGAACGATGTGGCGGCGCGTCGCCGCGATCCGGGTTTCCATCCAGGCCCGCATAAGCTGACCGTAGTCCATCCCGGTCACCTCATGGGGGCGTGGGCCGAGCATCGCCCGGATCTGTCGGGCGGTTTCGTCGTCGCCCCGGTTAGCCGCAGCGATCGCCTCGAGCGCCCCTTCGAATTCACTCCAGCGGTGTCGCGGTACCACGAAAATATGGAGGGTGTACCCGCCCGTGTTGTCCCGGTACCAGTTGGCGTTGATGCTCGTCATGCTGCGCCAATCGCGCACGGTGAAGCGCAATTCGCCGGCCTCTTCCACCTCGGCCACGAGCGGGTTGGTGCGCATCTGGAAAGGATCTTCCTCGCCCACGCGGCCGTAGAGAAACCTTTCGGGCGGCACGCTGATGGTCCGCCGGTTGCCCTTCCAGGTGGTGACCCGACCGAAGGCCATGACCACGGCGATATCGTCCGGGCCGACTTCGATGCCGCTGCCGGTCCAGGGCGGACGGCTGGCCGGAATATAGACGGCCCGGTAGTTCTTGATGGTTTGCGACGATGCGAGGTCGGGGATCGTGAGGGGTCGGGCTGCGCCGCATCCTGCCACGAGCAGCGCCAACCCGGCCCACAGGCCGAGCAAGCCGAAGCTGGTTCTGGCGATGGGAAAGGTCATGCCTACCTCCTTGGGTGAGGTGCCATGAATCAAACCTGCCGCTGATGGTAGTGGATATAGCGCAAAGTGCGGATAAAAATCAAAGACTGTGTTATAGCAGCGGCGAACGAGCGTTGCGAAGGGGGTACAGGCGGGCGGACGAAATGCCGCTACGTTGAAGATAACCCCTGATTGCGGGAAACCAAGAGGCGAACGGATACGCGCGATCCGGCACCATCCGACATGGCGCAGACAAAATCGATCCTCCTGATTCACCCCCCCGTGGCCAAGCCCTGCGAGCCGCCGGCCGGGGTGGCGCGGCTGGCCTGGGCCCTGCGCCGGGCCGGGATCGACTGCCGGGTCTACGACGCCAGCCTGGAGGGAATCCTGGATCTGATCCAGCGGCCGGTGGCGGCCCTTGACACCTGGTCGCGCCGGGCGTACAGGAACCGGGCGAACCATCTCGCCGCCCTGCGCACGCCTGCGCTCTACCGCAACCGGGACCGCTACCGGCGGGCCGTGATGGACTTGAACCGCCTGCTCAGTGGCGCGGGCAAGACGGCCGGCGCCAGGATTTCCTTTTCCGACTACGCCGTATCGACGCTCTCGCCGGTGCGCAGTGCCGACCTGGTGCAGGCGGCTGAGAATTTCAACGCCAGTCCTTTTTTTCCGCACTTCTCCCGCACCCTATCATGCCTTTACGAGGACTGGGCGCCGACGGTCGTCGGTCTGTCCATCAATTTCATGAGCCAAGCTCTCTGCGCCTTCGCCTTGATCGGCCATATCCGCGAAAAAGCACCGCAAACCCGGATCGTCATCGGCGGCGGTCTGGTCACCTCGTGGTTGGGCATACCGGGCTTCGAGAACCCTTTCGGCGGACTGGTGGACGATCTGGTGGCCGGCCCGGGCGAGGATGCCCTGGTGAAGATCTGCGGGGGCAAGCCGGCCGCACCCGGCACCTGCCCGGGCTATGATTACAGCGATCTGGACGGGGCGTCGTATCTGGCCCCCGCAGCGGTGCTGCCTTACAGCACCTCCCGGGGCTGCTACTGGAAGAAGTGCGCCTTCTGCCCCGAAAAGGCGGAAGACGGGGACTATCGACCGATAAGGCCCGAAGACGTGTCGGCCGGCCTCGGGGTCCAGGGGACGCGGCGATCGGTGGGCTTGGTCCATTTCCTGGACAACGCCCTCGCGCCCCGGTTGATGAAGCACCTGATCGCCAACCCGCCCGGGGCGGCCTGGTACGGGTTCGTGCGGATCACGCCCCACCTGGCGGATCCGGACTTCGCCGCCGGTTTGCGGGCCTCGGGCTGTGTCATGCTCAAACTGGGCGTGGAATCGGGGGACCAGGCCGTGCTGGACGCCCTCTCCAAGGGCGTGGAATTGGCCGTGGTGTCGGCGGCCCTGAAGACGTTGAAAGCGGCCGGCATTGCCACCTATGTCTATCTGCTTTTCGGCACCCCGGCCGAGAGCGAGGAGCGGGCCGGCCGGACCCTGGACTTCACGCTGGCGCACGCCGAGGCCATCGATTTTCTGAACCTGGCGGTCTTCAACCTCCCGGCCTACAGCCGGGAAGCCCAGACGCTTGAAACCTTGCCCTTCTACGACGGCGATCTTTCACTCTACCGGGAGTTCGTCCATCCCAAGGGCTGGAACCGCGACCTGGTGCGGCGCTTCCTGGCCCGGGAATTCAGAAAGCCGGCGCCCATCCGCCGGATTTTGAACCATGAGCCGCCGTTTTTCACGTCCAACCACGCGCCCTTCTTTGGAACGGGTCCGTAAAAGGCCCGATAGCTGCGTTACGCGCCCTCCTCGTCACTGCGGCGTACATTGAGTACGCCCTCGCTCCTGCGGACGACGCAAGCCTTGCTCTCGACCCTTTTACGGACCCGTTCGGACGGTATCTTTTTGGGTGTACAACACTTGCAGGCATTGACTTGGTGGGGTCTCTCTGGCCTTATACACAACCGGCCTGGCGGTGCTTGGAATCGCGATATCCTTATCAATAGTAAGATAATCCTTGTGGAATCGATGGTTTTTCAATACCTACTCGGGCACATCGAGATTCCATGGGTAACGCCGATGATAGCAAGGGACCATGACCCGACGCCGCCGAAAATTTAAAACCTCTTCTGCCCCGGACACCTATCTGACCGCCGTTGTGGCCAATGCTGAAGGTGAGATCTTCGACCTGGAGGGGTATGCCGCCGTGGGCATGGCGGGGCCGGTGCTGACGCCCCTTACGACCCGCCTTGCGCGGCCCATTCCCCACGGCAGCGAGTTCATGTACCTGCCGGACCGGCGGCCTGTGGTGTTCGATATCGACGCCGGCGAACTGGTGGCGCTGAAGGAAAACCCCTACGCGCCTGGAGAGCCGCTCTTTCCGGTGGCGGCCTTCATCTCACCGGGCTATGTAATTACCCAACTCTGCTGCTACGAGGAGACGGACGGCGTGGACATTCTGCCGCTGTTTTCCTACGGGGCGGGGGGCTGGCATGGGGAGAGCTTCTACACGGCCGTTATGCAGGTGGACCGGGAGCGCCGGCAGGACCTGCGACTGATGCCGCGTCAGAAAGTGGAGGCCGGCGTCCGGCACTTTCAGCAGGATATGCCGAAAAACCGGCTGCGGCGGCACCTGGAGAAATGCGCCCTGCAGTACGGCTGCCCGGCCGCCAAGAATTTTTTCATCGGCCGCTGCGAGGCGCCCCTGCCCACCTCCCCGGCCTGCAATGCCCGCTGCCTGGGCTGCCTTTCACTTCAGAAGGAAAGCCCGATACCCTGCAGCCAGGACCGCATCGACTTCATGCCCCGGCCGGAGGAAATTGCCGAGGTGGCCCTGGCCCACATCGAACGCGTGTCCGACGGCATCGTGAGTTTCGGCCAGGGTTGCGAGGGCGACCCCCTGCTGGCGGCCGAGGTTATCGAGCCGGCCGTACGTCTGGTCCGGCAAAAGACCGACCGGGGCACCATCAACCTCAACACCAACGCCAGCCTCCCGGTGACGGTGGACCGGCTATTCGACGCCGGCCTCGACAGCATGCGGGTCAGCATCAACAGTCTGCGCCAAGCCTGTTACAACGCCTATTTCCGTCCCCGGGGCTATACCTTTGGCGATGTCATGCTTAGCATCGATAGAGCCCTCGCACGGGGGGGACATGTGGCGCTCAACTATCTCAACCTGCCCGGCTTCACAGATACGACCGAAGAATTCGCGGCCCTGTCGGCTTTCCTGGAACAGCACCCGATTCAGCTGATCCAGTGGCGCAACCTGAACTACGACCCGTTGCGCTATTACGCGGCCATGGAAGCGGTGGCCGCGCAGGGCACGCCCATGGGGGTCAGGCATCTGTTGCGGAAAGTCAAAAAGCATTTCCCAGACTTGAAACATGGCTACTTCAACCCTTCTTTAAATAAGTGAGATGTTTCATTAATGAAGAAGGGCGAAGTGTAACGCCGATATCGGACGCCTTACGAAACCATCGGTGGTCGAACACTCACAGGGATGCGCGACCCATGGAATGGATCGAAACCAAGATCGAATTCGACAGCACGGCTGATGCGGCCGCCGAGGAACTGATTGCAGATGTTTTCTATGCCTTCGGGGTAAAGGGCGTGGTGGTGGAAGATCCGGAAACGGAAGTGCCGCCCGATGCCCTGATGGACGAGGACGTGCGGCCTCCCGTCAACAGCGTGATTGGCTATTTTCTGGCGTCGGCCTTCGACCAAGACCGGCGACGAGCCTTCGAGCAGGCCATGGCGGATCTGTCCGGCAGTTTAAAAATGAGCCACCGCGTGCTCTACCGTTCGCTGGCCGAGGAGGACTGGGCCGAATCCTGGAAAGCCTTTTTCTGGCCGGAAAAGGTCTCGGAACGCTTCGTGGTCAAGCCCACCTGGCGGGACTACACGGCCCATCCCGGTGAGATCGTGATCGACATCGACCCGGGCATGGCTTTCGGCACGGGGGCTCATCCGTCTACGGCGTTATGCCTGAATTTGATGGAACGCCTGCTCCAACCTGGTGACCGCTTTCTGGACGTGGGCACCGGCTCCGGCATCCTGATGGTGGCCGCCGCCCATCTCGGCGCCACTCTCCTTCACGGGGTGGACAATGACCCCCTGGCCATCGAGATCGCCCGGAAAAACCTCAAGCGTAATGCCTTGGATGATAAGCGCTGGCAGGTCTGGACTGGGGATCTGGCCCGGGAGGCCGGCGGCGCCTATACCTTTGTGGTTGCCAACATCTACGCCGCCGTGATCGTGAACCTGCTGGATCACTTGGGGGGTGTCATGGCGCCGGGGGGCCGCTTCATCTGTTCCGGGATCACGGCGGACCAGGGGGGTGTGGTGCAGGAGGCGCTTCAGGCCGCGCGCTTCGAAATTCTGACGGTGGAGGAGAAAGAGAGCTGGCTAGCCATGGCAGCTCGCTGTGTCCACCCCTAAATGGCATCTTCTGGCCCAGGCTGGCGTTTTCGCGCATTTGAAATCCTCGACGTAGCGCTGCTACGCCTGCGGTTTTAAAAAACACTGCGACCTTGGCCTGAACCAAAATCTACCAATTCTGGGTAGACACGGGCGTTCGAATCGGAGTGGACATCGAATATTATCGATACGGATACCGAACGGGATTCCGACCTCGATAGGTGTTCCTGGGGGGATCTGAACAGCGCGACCTGCCAAGGGTTGTGCTCGGCGTCGGGTTGCGATAGAACCACGCACCAAGCCATGTCGGGCCTGACGGTTTGGATTAAAAAACGGATCGCAAGGAGCAGCGTTTGTCGGGTCTTCAGGAAATTCTGGTTCTCGTCCTCATCGTGATCGTGCTTTTCTTCCTGCCCCGCATGGTGTCACGGCCGGCCCAGGTGCCCAAACCGCCGGTCCAGATGAAGCAGATCCCCGGAAAGTGGCGCTTGGCTGTGTTCGTCTCCCTGGTCTGGTTGGTGGTTACAGCCCTCTGGCTCGAGCCCTGGAAGGGAAGCGAGATCCTTTTTGCCGGCGTGGGGGTCTTGCCGGTGGCCGTCTTTTGGGGGGGGGTGTGGGTCATCACCGGCTTTAACCGCCGGAATGGCTAAGCAGGAAGGCCGATAGCGGCGTTACGCTTCACCCCTCGTCACTGCGGCGTACCGGTGTACGCCTCGCTCCTCCGGGCTTGCAGGCCTTGCTCTCGGCCTTCCTGCTTAACCATTCGTTTTGGCCAGGAAGGCCGATAGTGTTGTACGGGCCTATGCCTCGGGGGCCGCAAGCCGCCTACCGACATATCTGTTTTGGCATGCCTAAAGGGTCGGGAAGGAATCCATTCCGCCTGCCACTGGTAGGGGTCATTTCTAATCCGGTCCAGCACTTCCTTAAGGCGCATCCGTTGTCTGTTCAGAATGCCGGGGCGGCCAGGGTGGGCCGCCCCTTGATCGCATGAGATTTTCGAATCGAGGTGGCCGATTCTCAGGCCAGTGCTGCCTGGAGAGCGCCTTTGCGGGCGCGTCGCGGCCGGGAAGAGGATCGGCGCCGAATGGCGTTGAGATTCGGTTTTCCGCCCTTGCCCATCCAGGCGGGGCGGCGGTTTCTCGAAGCCGGCCGTGGCGGGCGGCTGAATTCGGTGTTCCGTTTGGGTGCCGGGCTTTTGTAATTGAAATCCTCCAGGTACCGCCGCTCAAGCGGGCCGCCCAGGACGCGTTCGATGCTGCGTATCATCGAACTGTCCTCGGAGGTGGCCAGGGTGAAGGCGTCTCCGCGGCGCGCCGCGCGACCGGTGCGGCCGATGCGGTGGATATAGGCTTCCGGGGTATCGGGGACGTCATAGTTGATGACGTGCGACACCTGAGTCACGTCGATGCCGCGGGCCGCGATGTCGGTAGCCACCAGCACTTGGAACGTGCCGTCCCGGAACCCCTCCAGCGCGGCCCGGCGGCGGTTCTGAGAGAGATTGCCCTGAAGCGATGCCGCGCGGTAGCCGGCATTGTCCAGTTTGCGGCCCAGAATGCGGGCGCGATGTTTGGTGCGGGTGAAAACGAGCACCGATGCGGTATCCGTAAGGTGCAGCAGTTCCAGCAGGACCGCCGTCTTGAGATGATGGGCCACCGGATAGAGGGCGTGGCTGACCGTGACGGCCGGCGCCACGCGGTCCACCTGCACGGTGGCCGGCGTGCGCAGCACCTCCCCGGTCAGTTTTTTAATCTCAGCCGGCATGGTGGCCGAAAACAGCAAGGTCTGCCGTTTGGCGGGCAGGCCGGTCACGATGCGCCGGATGTCCGGCAAAAAGCCCATGTCGAACATCTGGTCGGCCTCGTCGAGGACCAGGACTTCGATCCGGGACAGGTCGACGGACTTGCGGTCCATGTGGTCCAGCAGGCGACCCGGGCAGGCCACCAGAATATCGATGCCGCGGCGCAGGCGGTCGATCTGGGGATTGATCTTGACCCCGCCGTAAACGGCGGTGCTGCGCAGCCCGCTTCGGCGTCCCAGGGTGTGGAAGGCCTCGTGAATCTGTTCGGCCAGCTCGCGGGTGGGTGCCACCACCAGGGCGCGGAGCGCGCCGCGCCGGCCCTTGACCAGGCGATTCAGGATCGGCAGCGCAAAGGCGGCGGTCTTGCCGGTGCCGGTCTGGGCCAGCCCCATGACGTCACGGCCTTGCATGACTTCTGGTATCGCCTGGGTTTGAATGGGGGTTGGGGTCGTGTAGCCGGCCGCGGTGATCCCGGCGGCGACACGCGGGTGAAAATCGAACGTCTTGAAATCCATATATTTAAATCGTCTTTCAGGTTGTGCTCTTCAAAAAGAAAAAGCCCCGGATTATTCCGGGGCTCACGATGATGTCAGTTTTCTCCTGGAACAGCGGTTAAGTTGAGGG
>JAAUXT010069623.1_pt1 | contig 12881 bp, 12 predicted proteins | sample 7278171 | NCBI WGS metagenome assembly JAAUXT01 (sample SAMN14350112, study PRJNA611818) | marine sediment metagenome | isolation source: surface marine sediment (1.8m) | place: French Polynesia: Moorea | collected 2018-08
AATCTGAACACTTAATGTGATGGCCTTGTGTCAGAAAATTTTTGACAGTGATGACAACAACAACAAAGGTGTCACACGCAATTGATTTCCGTGTTCTGTTACGCAAAAGATCGATCTGTCGCGTGCCTGCGCAATCGAACTTCCAGGCATGATAAATCCCGACATTAGATGACGGAGCCTCGTAAACCTTCTGATTCGCCAAGAATCGGCCAAAGGTTGGACGCCTGCAGGGGTGCTTTGGTGCATCGTTGTTTGGCTCCGAGCTCCTTCACCTGAACCGACCAGACAGTTCACACACCTGGAGAAAGTTGCACTTCCTGCACTGCTGAGTGCTCCTGGGTAAACGTGCAGTTTTCTTTTGAAGGGACACGGCCGAACAACAGTTGTGCATGTGTTTACAGTTTCCACCCAAAACGAAACTGCAACCTCGCTGTGTTCCGTGCGAAGGACGGAAAGAAACATCGTTCAGGACTGACGCCCATCAGGTCAAATCCTTCCGTCCGCAAGAGCAGCGAAAGCTCAATTGAGTGCTGCTTGAGGCCTGCTATCAGCAAAGGTCTGAAAGCTTTTGCAGAAAGACAACAACAATCTGTGTATCTCGTGTATCGGCAACAAGGTGAGGATGGATGGGGGCGGGACTTCCTTCAGATGCGTGCCTTGGGTGTCATTCCGCCCCGTTCTTTCCAGATTGATGAAGGTCAGAGGGAGGGAGAGGTCACTGGGACATACTTAAATGGTTTTCGTGGACTCTCACTTTTGTTCCCGAGTTCTCTGCATCAAAATTTCCCACAACGGGAGGACAGTTATTGTCATTTCAGACATTGGTCGAGAACATTGCAGATTGTCTGCAACACAAAGACTACCTGAGATACCTGAACACTCCTCGGGCTCCTTTTGGCTGTTGACACAGCCTGTCGATTTTTTACAGCACACTTGGTCCGAGAGTGATCAAATGTGCCCGTATGGGCAGATCGGAAACAAAAGAAATGATTGTATGCCTTTCAGGCAAACTTCTCAGAAACACCTTCCGACGGAATGCAACACTCAACAACAAAGTGGTGACCCTGCAGGCTTCACTTGCACCAGTCACTGCAGAAAACCGCTCCGAATATTCTGCATGGTTAAGGCGTGGACTCTGCGTAAATCTTCTGCAGCAGATACTGACAAGCAGAGTTTGTTGAAAGCAATCCCAGCGGGACCGAATTCACTTCAATTCGTTTGATGATCGGAAATCAGACCCAATGTGTTGGCAAGAGATAACTTGAGCCAAGAACTCGATACCAATGCGCCTGTTACTGGAGCAAATTGAGGCGTTTATCAGATTGTCGTGATTCTATCAGCGAGAAGGACACGTGTGCACACAATATCACAGAGTCTGCACACGCAAGCACTTCAGTTCAAACTTCGATTCCATGCATTCCACCGTGTCAAAAAAATTGAACTTGTGCTGAGGCTGATTCAAAGTGTACGGTTGCAATTTTGACCGTCGGAAATATTCGCTATGAAGAGCGTGTCTCTGAACGAGCGTGGGTGCAAGTGTAGACATCTGCCCGAAGCTGTCCAAAAGTACAAAACAAGTGGTGTGGTTGTTCATGGGTGCTGATTCTCACAAAAACGCACAGCCAAGAACCCAGCAGATGTGCCATGGTGGATGAGTTCTGATATGCATTATGGATTGATGAATTTACTCTCAAAACAACACAAGACCACAAGGTGTTAGTGAGGTTTCCTTGGGTGTGAAGTTCAACAGGGAAGATAAATCTCCATGATGAATTCATGACAAAATCTGAAGGTATCAGAAAATCTTGAGAGACTGAATGAAGCATCAGTATGTTTTTTGCAGCAATGCTTTGGCTCTTCAAAGATAGTATGGGTTTGCAATATCTACAGGTGAGCTGACAGTGTATGAACCTCATCACACAACAAGAAACAAATATTTATGGCTGTAAAATTGACAGAGAAGTACCAGCATAACCTTTATCCTCAGAAAGACCCAAAATCTTTCACAAGAGACGGAAGACTTCAGCACTTCTCCTTTTCGTTGTTCGTACGTCATACATCATTCATATCGTCCCTGGGGATCGCTTAGATGTATTCTGAAAGGCAGCGGCAATAATAGGATGCTACAAGAGGAATGTCATATCCAATTAGACCAGGAGCGACTCGCAGTTAAAGCCGCCCCATTGTCCGACCCTTCAGACGGACCGGACACATTCAAGTCCTCATGCATCTCTGGACCCAAACAGAGCCACCCTTTTCCACTGTGTGTGGCCGAATGCATCTATAGGGACCACTTCATCCGCATAAGGCACATTACTGACGCCCAAAAGCACAAAAAGACACAGCATTAAGTCATGTCTGTGTACAAGAGTATTTTTCGAATTTCTCGACATCACTGTTGTTCCGCCACGTTTGAAACGACAGTTTCTTGTGCAGCACTCGGAGGTTGCATGGCCATTCTGCTGGGAAAAAAACACCAACAATCATTCTCAGCCACACCATGCAGGTACTGTTGCACCAAAAAGACGAAAGATACCGTCGCTTAGGTAAAGCAAGGAAAACCGCTTCATTCTTTGATCAAATTTCAAGAGACCCGTTTTTCATCGGTGACAGGTTAATGTCGAAGAAGAATGTTAAGATAAAAATTCCACGATTGCTCAACGTAATGAAGACACCGAAGTCAGGCACAATCATTTTCGGAGAACAATAACTGTCATGTTTCGATAGTTTGCAGCCATTTGTGCAATGTGAGCAAAATTAGAGACTTCATATTTTTCCAGAGAACGAACTGCACTTTGCCAAACATTCCTCGTTGAACAGCGTTTTACAATTTGACACTTCCTCTGACATGGCTTCATCAGACAGAGATCTCGAGGCAAAAGAGATGATGGGAGATCTTTCGCAAGTACGAGGCTTATCAAGGACTCATCGTGGGCGCGGTTCGTTCACGCGTCGTCGCCATCCGCCGATACAGGCGATCGATGCTCATTATGACCAAATCCGAACAAAAGCGATTACTGCAACCACTGCTGCCAAGAGATGAGGCCAACTTGGTGCACGGACAGCCGAATTGGCGGATTTCATGGCAGAATCTGGAAATTGTCCACGAAAGTGAAAGAAATGACAGAAATGTGACATCGCAGCTGCATGCAAGCGAGCATGTAACTTCTTTTTATGAAGGCGCTTTCTTTGCTGAACAAAGATCCGACAACGCCCTCCGCGCAACTACCAGCTTTCTTTCCTCCTCTTGCTGCTTCAAAGAAAGAATGCGCCATATCGTGCAACGTTAAAGGACGGAAACTTGTGGTTTTGCTCTCGAACATGTTCTGGTGCGTCACAGACAAATTATTCTGCAGATGCATCACAAAAGAGTCGTAGATTCGTGTGTGCAAACCACTCTCGTGACTTTCTGAGGCATAAATTTCTGCGATCAACAACCAAAGAAGTACCGCGGGTTCATCTACCAAGCCGATATTTGGATGAGTATCTTGGCTTCAACACCAGCGTGAAGGTTGATTGTGGCTGTTGCAACAGTCAACAGGACATGACACGTGACTTTTGCAGATCCTTCTGTGTTATGCTTGATAAAGGAACAAAATACTCCGACGAACGTGAAGTTTGGTCTGGCTAAATTTTCATCTGAATAGATTTTGCATGTAGAGTCTTTCAGATTCAGGTTGTGGACTGGCATATACCTACGTGGAAACATTTCTTTTGCGAGCGTTTGTTTGGTGTACTTCTGAGAAGTTCTGAGGCACAGCGGATGAAATAACTCATCGCAATTCAGAAAAAAAGTGCACACAACAAATGTCAAAAATAATCCCACCGTTTTATCTTGACAAGGCAATTTCAAGTATGTCAAGACAAACCAAACCCAAGACAAATCAAAGGAAAAAATTAATTCCAACACAACCAAAATTATGGCTTCGTGTGTCAAGGCAATTCAACTTGTCAAGACAGTGGCTTCATAAGGGAATTTGTTTTTATTCAAGTGGGCTAAGACTTCCCGAATTGGAAAGGCCCTTGCCTGAGACCTACGGCAGGGCCTCTCTGAGGCCCACATACCTTGGGGGAAGGTGAGACCTCCCCACCTACCTGGGCGTACGTGTAGTACATGCAGGCCCTGCCTCCAGGTAGGTCTGGGGGTGAAACATCAGTCACACATATGTCAAGCATGTTTGATGAAAATTTGTTGAGTCAGTCCAATCTGTACTGTGACAAGTGACGGAAGTCACAGGTGTCTTGGGCAGGAAAAAGGACAAAAGGCGATCATCTCCAGTCCAGCAGTATCACCGTCTTCCAAATCACATTATTTTCAGAACACAACAGCGAAAAGAACAAGGGAGTTCTGCAGCCGAAGTCCAATTACGGATTCCCTCAAAAAGTCCCACATCTCAGCATTCCTTTTTTGCGTCCGACCCCCCAACGTAGTGCCAGGCAAAAGTGCAGGAGCTTATCAATTTTTATGGCTGTGCACTCAAAAGGCACACTCAAAAGGACCACTCACTCTTCGTGTTTAGGCCCTCTTTCAACAATCGGACATGTGCACAAATGAGCGTTACTTCCGAGGAAAAACCACTGAAGATATCTCCCGACGTGCTTCCCATTTGGCTCAATTACGGCTTCAATCCAACTAACTGGCTGCTGAGAAAGTCTAGTTAGCTTCCCTACCTGCAGCTAAGCAGCTATTAATACTTCTTTCATCGGAATTCTATTATCTGCAGCAAACCTTAATTGACGCTGAGCCTGTTTTACTGAAATTATCCTTGCTTAGTGCGGTCGTGACAGAGCTATTTTATCCTCCCATTCCCGTCGAACGTGCGGGACATCAACTCTTTTCCGAAAATGTTCAGCTTCTGACGTAAATTTTGTGGCCAACAACTGTCGGTTTATCACGCAACACACGATTCCCCAGTGTTGGGCTGACGACACGAAAGCCATACAGGAAGAGTCTTCAGTGGTTCTCGTCCACACACTCATTTCTTCATTCCAATTCATGAAAGATCAGTCTCTTATCCAGGCTCATAATTGCCCTTCTTATCGAGTACCAGATAGCTTGGGCAAGATACCAATTCGGAAAGCGTCAAATGTTCACCTGGAATTCAGCGATCACCAGGACGCTTGAACATTTCCAAGAAGGCATCTCCAACTCATTTGGTTGACAATACAATGTCACAAATATCCTGCAGCACCACTTGCAGCAAGCTTCAGATGGCTGCCCACTTGTGCGCAATGTCTATTACGTTTCACAATTATTTCCATAGGGCAGTCGATTTACGCTTAATTTAGCCTGAAAATGAAGCGGCATCATTCCAAACGACAATTTACTGGATCCTGTCCCGCTAGACAACGCCAGCCCACTCCACTCTTCCTGCTGCTTCAAGTCTGTTTGGACCCTGAGAAGGAGGAGGAATCTGTTCGTCAAGAAAGACCTTCGCGCAAGCAATTTACTCGAATGGAAACTGAACCAAAAGCAGTCTGGTTTGCCTCGTAGCAGACAAAGCGAAAACCGTATTTCCGAAAAAAAATTTGTGACTCTTGTGTGGACGTCAACCAAATCACAAAGTGGGCACTCGCAAAAGGAACCGAAACGTCTTGGGTGCAGTGTGCAGGTTTTCTTTCATCAAGCAGACATGACAAAGGAAAAACACCTTCCTTCCTGCAGGTTAAGTGAAGTCGTGCACTGCACAGGATTTATCAAGCAATTCAATAACCACAGCCTGTGGCAAGTAGGGAATTAAATCAACAACACATCACTTGACAATGATAAAAGCCTCTTTGCAGCATTGATAGGCAGCGGAAAATACCATTTCACCAGTAAGGTCTATGCCAGACACACGCATATCTCTCATGAATGCCTTTGCACAATCCATCATTTAATCGCCCTGCGCCTCAACGAAAGGAAAGGAAAAAACAAACGTCTGCAGCAAAATTGAAGCTGTCCATTTTTGTCGCAAAACAAAATTTCCATTGATGTTTTTTGCTTTCTACAGGTCTCGCACGAAGCTGAACGGAAAAGTAGACAACCGCTTGTCTGAGCATCTTGATTTGTCCTCGCAACAAGGAGGGGGTGGGTGGACAATTCTTCCTGAAAGCCCAGGGTTGAGTGGACAACTCTTCAAAAATATGAGGACACCTTTTTCTGTCACTCGTTGTTGTTTAGGCACCCTGGTTGGTACCAAACAAGAAGCAGCGCACAAGAGGTGTACAAGCGCAGTGCGAATACATCTTCGAGATCGAAACGTCTTGTCAGTGGTACAGGCAATACATTCACATTGAAATGGAACATGGCACACTGCTGTTTCTTCTTGACATCGTGTCCTCACCAAACCTCTGTTCGAGAAACAGGACTGATCCTGCTCGACAATCTGAACAACAACGCAGAAAATTATCAAGGACGTAAGAACAGAACCGTTGTCAAAACCAAAAGGAAAGTGTTTTTGCGGGGATGGGTGGGATTTCAGGGCAAACTGTGAAATCGGAAGGCTCCAAAGCAAGTCAAGTTCCAGCACTCAATACCAAAACGACTGGCTCGTACGAGCAGTCGAGCACTGCACACACACCGAAAAGCCCCGCACAAGAGAGAACCCATCTGCAAGATGTGCACAACGCCGCTTCCCACCTGCTGAAATTGATTGGGTCATTAACAAGCAAATTAGTTTCTGCACGTTGAAGAAATTTCTCCGGCAGCAGGATAACTGAACATCTTCGACAGAATATTCATGTCGCCAATGTGGCGTTAACATCTTAATTTCTGAACTTTCTTGATGAAAGTGAACAAAACGGAAGCAACACTCAGTTGAAAGAGTATTTCGACGGTTGTTCTGAATACACTGTCCATTCCGAGCACAACGTGTTTGACACAAGGTACGGCGAACAAATAAACGCCAGTACATGAAGCACCCAAGCGTCCCAAAACTCAGAAGCAGAACAAGAAAGGTACAAACACTCCAAACATCAGCATGATTCGGACATAACTGTCCTGTGCGCAGTTTGGGGAAAAGTACTTACAAGTCCACACCAAGTCACTCCCTATCGCTGTTTTTGATCGCAAGTGCATTCAAAACAGGTACAGCTTGTTCTACAAGGTGACCCGTTCCACAAGATTCGGAAACGGTTGCCCAGAAAGTTCTGAGACGAAAGCTGTCCGAAGATCCTCAATACTCTTGGAAGTCTTTGCCGGCAAGTCTCTGCACAACGGGTAATAAATTAAATCGCAGGATGCCAACTGAAGGCTGTATTGGATGTTCAAGGGCCCCCGGCTGTGTTTTTGCTCGTCCGGAAACAGTCAGACTGACTGCGTGGGGCGACGCGTTGTCGCACATGAGAATCCAGCTTCGGCACTTCCGACATCTTTTCCTCCAGCAACTTTCTATTCCTCAATCTTGCCAATGTTTCTTGCGCAACGGCCCTGCCACAGGCACGAACGCAGTGGGGACCAGTCCTTTACAGATCCACATTGTCCTCAAGGATTGACTCCTTGCCACTTTTCGTTTGGTTGTTCTTCACCCGCTGCTACCCACCATGGTGCTTCAGGCCCCTAAAGGAGCCAGCTCTCATCTGAACAAACTGCTGGATCCGCCCTTCACATTCGAAGCGATTTGCGGGCAAAGTATGTTTCTGACACAAGAAAGTCCCAGTCGAATCAGTCGAGTCTCAAGACATCGTTTTGCACAACCAATCTGTGGACATGAATCATCAGATTCATTGTGCTCAGCAAAAGTTCACTTCGCCCGGCTTTGTCTCCCCCACTGTAAACGTGCGTTTTGTAGGAGTTGTTTCTTTTTATGCTGAAGGTACTGCCTTGTTCCATCTTTGGCATGTAAATGGCGGTATACAATCCAATCCCGCCCCCCCCCCAGCAGAGAAGCAAGTTTTCCCCTGCACAAACCACGACAAGTTCGATGTTGTTCTTGAACTGTTCTTTGGAAGCGGCAGGTGAATGATGTCCACGATGTGACCACGGAGAAACACAAGAGCTGTGCTGGTTGCTGTGAAGAATTACTGGAGGATCATCAATGTGCTGGAGAAATCGGCATTGCCGTTCCTGAGGGCCTGATGAGAAGAGGTACTGCCAATTTTGTCGAACGAAACAGCCCGATTCTTTCCGACACTTGAAAAAGTGATGAGCTTCCTATTCGGTTGCTTCTCAACAAAGAGGACAACCTTGAATTTTCCGCTGTTACTGAGTCGACTTCACAATGCTGCATTTCAAAAGATGACTCGGCTTCCATTTGCGGAGTTCAACGATGTGCAGTTGTCATGGCAATGTTTGGATATCAGTTTCTACAACTCTTCAGTCACGAAACCTGTCGTATGCGCTCCGATCGTTGTTGAAATGGGTTATGGGCCCCCAAACAAAATGGTTCCTGTTCAATCACACTTTCTTTCTTGACCACAGGTCTCGAAAGCAGAATATTAGTATTTGTCCACCAGAGTACACTCTGGAGGCAATTCGGTAGCATTCTCCTAGGCACAACTATGTTCCGCCTCCAGCATTTCGAAACGACCTAATTCTGCACTCTTCAGCAGCTCATCAGCTTTTGCGTCTCGGTTCAGAGCTTGTCGTCGATCCACAAAAAGGAGTGAAGCCAATTCACAACTTGAAATGAGATCAAATTCTTCTTCAACAGCCCCGTAGACCTGAGCTGCAGAGCCCACGTGTTCTCCCTGGTTGATGCGTTAGCTCTCAGGCGAGGGCACAAACAATTCTGAAATTCCCGTGCAGAATGTGAGCCTCTGAACTTGAGGGGGGCACAATTTTCTTTCGGGTTGTGATGAAAACCGACACACACATTCACGACCGGACTGAGCCGCGGTATTTCTAGCGACCAAGTTCCAAGCCAAAGCGCTCATTGCTTCGTTGGGAAGCGGAGTTCAACACGACACGTTTGGACCTGAGCAAGCCTGAGGGAGACGCAATGGCTTTCGGTCTCAATGAAACTGCAATAATTTTTCCTTCCTGCCTCCATCCACATCTCCCCAGCCGACATGTCATGCAAACGACATTGGCTTTCACAAACGATTGTAAAGCACTTCTCATTGTTTGAAGGCTCACAAAAAAATCTGAGTCTGTGGCCTCGCACACACCGAATACAGATCTGCAATGGATTTCTGCGTACCAACGCTGTCTCAATGGGGCTTTTCGAATCCAAAACATATCCTGTTTTTCTTTGGTCATTCCCTCGAGTCCTCCATCTGTGAATTTAGTAATTTTACCAAGGCAAAATTGGGTCCATCACTGCCAGTCAACTCGTACGCTGTCACGTTAATAAAGCACCAAGATAACTTAGCTGGCACCATTCAAATAACATCTGGCTTGATTCTTTGTGGTTCATGACTCCATCAGGAAAATTCCACTGTTGGCAAGTTTCTGAACTGGTGAAATCTGAGGTTGATTTGAGACGGGTGACAGTCAAATGTGAAGATGCTGTCTCTGTCAAACAGACCAGAAAGAGGACAGAAAATGATTGCACAAAGGTCAAGACTTTTAAGTTGTCATGTCTTCCAATGATGATCAAGCCTGCTGGTCTGGAGGCAGGTCCTCTTTGAGATGTGTGTGTGTGTGTGTGTGTGTGTGTGTGTGTGTGTGTGTGCGTGTGTGTGAGTGTCAGTGTATGTTTCTTTGTTTCACCCCAACTTTTTGGAGGCCATGTGCAAGTTTGAGCCCGCAAAAACTAACTGAAATGTCCACAAATTCACCACGGACGGAGTGACCGTCTCATTGGTCGGGTCCCTGTGTGGTGCAGTCAGTGTGCACGAGCTCTGTGACTGGCAGCTGTAGAGGTTCGCAGTTGCAGCAGCAATTTTGATTGTCTATTCACAAACACACCGTTTGTTTCGGCACATGATTTTTGTAGTGTGCGTGTGTGGAGTGGAATGTCTTTCCACCGCTGTCTCTCGTGAGTGTGTGTGGAGCCAAGGCTGAAGCCCTCAGCGGAAACAATGGGAGTTCTGAGGTGCAGACGCATGCGGAGCAAACCCAGCTTCCGATCACCATGTACGGTCATTATCAACTCATCCATCATGAGGGTCCCCACAAGCTCTGCATGCAAATGCAAGTGATGCAGTTCCTATCTGCGGTTTTCCAACTGCGACAGGAAGAAGCGAAAAGGCAACCGACAAAGGGATCGCTGCCAAATAAGCATGAAGAAAATTGTTTGAGCAGGCCTTCGCGCAAGAGTGTCTCGTTTCTCAATCAAGCACAATGAAACAGCACCGCCCCGAAGAGCGTGAAACGTGTCATTTCTTCTTACATCCTGAGACACTATCACAGCTTGTTGCTCTCCATTACACACAAGGAAATCCCAGAAGCGTACATACGCTATGTGCTCGTACGAGGCCTCCAGCCTGAAAATATACTCGTACAGGCAACAGCCGAGGCCAGCTTCACTGTATTGACTGAATGACGGTGTCGCATGCAACCAAGCTCCCACAGATAAGTACATTGTTCAACTCCCATTGACATGCGGCTCGATAATCCCCTCTTATTGCACCGCACTGTATTCTTAGCACTGAGTGGAAGCTTGTAAATTGAATGAATGTGGAACAAATCAGTTCCTCCATTTCACGCAGGTTAGCCACTCACTGTGCCAGGCTTCAGCTTCTTCCCTGGTCATCCTTTCACGGAACCAAATACACAACGAAACTTCTGTCGGACATTCTGGAACTTAGGAAACGGCCAGTACCCACTGAAGTCAGATTAAGGTTTTGAATCAAACCTCTGCTTCACGTTGAAACAACCTCTTCCACCCAGAAAACCTCTAAAATGATCCCCTGCGCATCAAAGGAACCCATCAGTTCAGCAGTGACGGTATCCCCGGGCTCGATAAGTGATGCAGGATCATGATATTGCCTTCCTAAAGCTAAAAACCGTCAGCCGGGTGGATCTCCATAAATCTGGCTCGTGATTGTTGAGGAGATTGATGGTCCAGGCAGAAAACTAACACCTCAGACCTTTAACTTGGCCCGGCTGGGAGCTGTGCGTCTAAATGGCCAGGCTTCCTCACAAGGATTAGACGAGGCTCCAGCTCATATATGTTCAGGAGACAAGCTGCGTGTTTGGTTGAGCTTTGAAAAACATGTCCAGTACCTCGGGTGCCAGGCGAGGAACACACGGGCACCCTTGAGGGTCGAGTCTTGTCGTTTCCCAGGTGGGGGAACCCTGAACCTTGGGGTGAACCTGAAGGACTGTATCCATACCCAAAGACGCAATGCTGCCAAAGCCTTTCCTCTGCAAAGAGAGCGGCTCTGAAAATCTGGCCCGAGTGAACTGAAAAGCTGCCAGCACCAAAGCACAAAACCCGTGCATCTACAGACGCGATGAGGTCGAACGAAGCAATTGTCCAAGGCAATTCGAAGTCAGCTTTCAGGCCAGATAGCCTCCGTAATGGCTGACTGCAAAAGCATGTCCAGAACCAACAGCTCACAAAAGCTTCCTTCTCACTGTCTCACATGCCGTCTTGGATGACACCTGTCATAATATTGGCCGTTGTAAAAGGTTTCTGGACAAAAAGTAATTCCTTTCACAGGATTCAAAGAGATATTGATTTTGTCACAACCAAGATTTTCCTTTGAAAATGAACAAGATAAACTGAGATCCTGTCTGTTGCCAAATGGGATTTGTTGACTTTTGTTGAGGATTGTTCTTTCTAGATCTACTTTGACTTTAGTTTTTGGTGAGCAGCACGGAAAAGAATTAACACACGGAATTTCGTGCCTTACAAAATGGGTTCTCACCTTGCAAAACTGGTTCGTGTTCAATCACACAACTCCATTCTGGACAAAAAGTCTCGAAAAGTCATTGTGTGACATCACAAGAACCATTTTTGTACAGTGTGAGAATCTTGTCTTCTTCATCGTGTCCAGCGGAAAATGACTCAGAAAATGAGTGGACAAACCACAGTGACTCTCCCGACGTATTGGGGCCAACTGGTTCGGATCTTCTATTGTTCGCAAACTGATTCCCCAACAAACACAACACATTTTAGCCAAAAGAAGTAAAGTATTGATGTCCGATTGATCTTGCCAGTCGAAATCACTCTGCTTTTGAACGTGAACTTTCTGCATCGTCTTTGTCATTTACCAAGACGGATTGAGAAATCATGTTTCTGCCAACATCAAATCAATAGATGAATTGTCAAAACCGCAGGAAATGTCTCGAAAAGACTTTCATCACAGCTCTTTGCTTCGTCAGTGAAAAACCTCCGGTGGAAAGTATTGTGTTGGGCTTCATTCGAGGAATGGAGGCATGCAGGGCTCGGGCAATTTATGAATCCTGCACAACTCACATTGTAAAAAGTCTGCAGCAGGACAGAAGAAGTAGTCAACGTTTGCATCGATTGACTCTTCAGGTGGTGCTGCAGTGCCAAATGTGCACTCGACTCCAACTAATTTCCTGTGAAGTGAGCGCCTCGTGGAATCTCGACTTTGGAAGGTGCATTCCTGGTGGAAGTTTGTCGAAATTTTTCCGTGCAAAACAACCCAAATCCGTGCAATCCTTCATGCGTGATAAATTGAGCGGAACCCACACCTCCTCGACTCTCGAAAAAACAACCAGCGCACAACTGGACATCGGCTCCTTCCCCGGGAACGAAACGCTGGAACCGACCGAATGAAATAATCCTTGTGGGAAAAAAATTTACTCCGATTGCTCGTGTTCTCTTCTGATCAGCAACATAATCTCAATGTGAATTTCAATCTTTGTTGTGACAGAAACTTTGTCTGTGAAGCAATGGGTTTTTGATCGGTCTCCATGGTTCAGATGACCATTTTTAGGTGATTTGAGGAGCTTGGTCCGATTTGTGAGCTTTTGGAAAAAGCGAGCGAAATCGGAGTGAGCCAAATCAAATCACCTATAGGCAGCCTCTTCCAAAAGTATG
>JAAUXT010100941.1_pt1 | contig 12881 bp, 11 predicted proteins | sample 7278171 | NCBI WGS metagenome assembly JAAUXT01 (sample SAMN14350112, study PRJNA611818) | marine sediment metagenome | isolation source: surface marine sediment (1.8m) | place: French Polynesia: Moorea | collected 2018-08
ATTCTTGTGAAGGACTCAGCATACCTTTGATTGGCAAGAAAACTTTGCAAAGTGACTACATTTTCAGCGCAAATATTCGCCGGGAAAGTTTCTTTTGGAGGTCCCCCCGTAGGTGGACATATTCCTGGGCCAACGGAGATCACTTGTTCGCTGAAAGTGCCTGTTGTCGCTGGGAGATCTGGGTCTCGGTGGCTCCGCCCCTGAAACTGCGGGAACAAGGAGCCTGAGGCGACGTGGGACAGAAAGGGACTGGGTCTGCTTCCTCCACACTGGCTACGTTACGCGCTGCGCTCAAACGTTGCAACCCGAAGAAGTCAAACAATGACTCGATGCCCGTTGGGTCTGCTTCGTCCACACCAGATACGTCGTGCGCTGCGTCATGCGTTGCGTCCGCAAACAAGTCCAGCAATGACGCGCCGCCCACTGGTGTTCCTCACCAGAGACACTGCGTCATTGAAGGCGCCAACCGACGACGAAGGGACGAAGGAAGACACGCGATGCTTCTCCTAGAAGCGAGTCTCATTGCCCATTGACCTGCATCTGGACCCAATGCGTGACGCCAAGCGATGACGCAGCGCAATCAACACGCTAAGCGTGACGCACCCGAGGTGAGGCGGGCGGAGGGACCGTGTTTGTGTGACGCGAGTCCATATTTCAGGGCTATTGATGTAAATGTGTTACAATCTGGCTCACGCACACGCCCACAGGGACGGCGCACACAGACGGGGCGGCCCGGGGATCGATGGGGACCACAGCGGATCCAGGGTAAGAGGGATGCGAGCTTCATCCTGAATCCGGGGTCTGAAAGCAACTTCTGGCAAATACAAGAAAGACATCGGCGGGTGCAGGGTTGTCGAGATGTGGCATTTTGAGCAACCATGTGATGATGCGTAAAACAGTTTTCACATCGCACGGTCGTATTTTTGACGTCGGCATCAAAATTTAACATTGAACCCAATGGTGGATTTTTTGACGTCAGCCCCAAAACGACCGTGCGTCACCCATTGACGAGGTTCAGCATTATGGAAGGCACTGAGACAGGGACACTTCAGCACACTCTTACTGATGTCACTTTCGACTTTTCAATGTTGAGAGACTGGAGGAGGAGTGAATAGCTATGTCTTTGCTTGGTCTCATTTTTGTCATGCCCCAAAAGAAACTTGAACAAAATAAAGCCACATCTGAAAGCATCCCTGCTACACAGAATCAAAGGGAAGTCTTCTCGGACTTTCTTCTGTAAAATCTCTCAAGAGCTGTGGGAGAAGCGCAAATCTCACGCTGCTCACACTCCCTGTTGAGGGAACCACTTGACAAATGTATCTCCACGTGAGCTGCGCCATAGTGGTGACCAAAGTGCAGAGGAACCGTCTTTATATTCGCACTGATGGTTCCACAAGAGAGAAGGAGTTGAGCAGATGCAGAGCAGGAGGCTCCAACAGATCCAGCGGCTCTGGGGCCCAGGGCTTGGGGGCCTGGGACTCAATGAACCCCTGGCACCCCCTGTTATGTGCCACATGCACGGTTTTTCACATTTTCACGACAAGTTTGTCAAGGTTGAAGAAGTTGCCCTGGTCTCAAAATCGATGTGGGCCCCTCCGACCCCCGAAATCCTGAATCCGGCAAAGAGGCAGAGAGAGAAAGAGAGAGACAGAAAGAGAGAGGCAGAGAGAGAGAGACAGAGAGAGAGACAGAGAGAGAGACAGAGAGAGAGACAGAGACAGAGAGAGAGAAACAGCCGAATCCCAGCTTCAAAACACACAACAAGTTTATGGCTTGATACCTGTATCTGACAGCGCGAAATTATGGAGGCGAAATTCCTCCGCCGAGGTCACGTGCCTCCTCTACGGCAGCGAGCTTTTCCCATTAGCCCCTCTTGACGTGAGGTACGTAATAACGCTCGTCGATGGCGTCTTGAGCATGTTCCGGTTGCAGACCTGCCGGGGAGGCGTCTTCATACACACTTCCCCTGTCGTCCAGAAATTCTTCGCGAGATAGGAGCACGAAACACAGCAGGTGTGAGTCTTGCAGCGCGTATTGGCCCGAGGTCTGCTGACCCTCACACACGCACACTCACACACGCACACACATACATACACAAACACGCATGCACGCACGCACGCGAATGTTACACTGCAGGCAAACATTTTTCAATTTTTATCAAGTTCAAGTTTCAAAATGAACCAGACAAGCCCTCCTCCCTGGTCAGAAGATCTGCGAACAGCCCAAAATCCATTGCGTGTGAGGGAGCCGAGTACTCAAGTCTCACGCCAAGGTCACTTCCGGAAGTCATTTCCGGTTGTGGTTCTGTTTCCGCCAAAACAATTGCTGCTGCATGGACAGGAGGACGAGCAGTCCAAACCAGCTGTCGTGCCGTGCCGGAACCGCTCCCATCAACAAGAAACACGCACAGACACACTCTTTTCATTCACCTGTTGACTTTGTCGAAGGAACCCATGCAGATAAAATCATTAGGATTGGCATTTTTACAAGGTAGAGTCTAGAAGCTTCTCGCGGTGGGGAAAGGATTTGGTGTGAACGACTCTGTGAAGCATAAGCTGTTCAAATGTACGCGCCATTTCACCAAATTCATGTTCTTTGCTCCCACTGTTCCAGCCCTGACATAGCACTCACCTCGCAAATTTGGTGTTTGACCATTTGATCTGCTGCCCTGTGGGGAAAGGTCACCAAAGTGGAGAGTTGAATCAGTATCACTGATGTCCCTCTGTCGAGGAAAAGCTGCAGCAAGTTGTTGAAAAGGAAGTCTGTGTGTCATTGAATGACGGTGTCGTCGCACCGGTGGGCGGCCTGACGATGACAACAGAAAAGCGTCATCTCTACCAATGTAAATTGCTCAATCGCTGGGCCATCATGCTGGAAGTTTTTGCAGGTCAGGAAAACGACGTTGAGCATTATTCAGGGGAATCTCGATCGACTCACTCACTCTATGGTCGGCATTTCAGCCATGTTCGTTGTTCTTTGATCCCAGCGGTCAGGTTGCACTCACCTCATAAATTTTTCTTGTGATCATCAATTGACCATTTCATCCACTTTCCTGTGGAGACAGGTCACCAAATGGGGAGGGGAATTTCATTGTCCGTATTCTTTCCTGAACTTGTGGCAGAAAGGCTGCAGAAAGTTGTTAAGCGTTGGCTTTCCGTCGCAGGGAAGGTGGTCTGACAATGGTGACAGAATAAGGTCATCTCTGCTCAGTCCTGCTTCTGCACTGGAAGCGTCTTCGGGATTCCGCTTTGTGTGGAGGGTTGCCCTGTCCAACCTGGACCCGGTGTAATGAAATGGCCATACACCGCGAAGAAGGGGACACGGGTAACTCTTCATTTCAATGCTGAAATTGTTACCAGAAAGCATATGTCACACATTGAGCCTCCGAGTGGCGTCAATCATAATTTCAGAGAACCATGGCCTCAACGCTGGTCCTGGATCTGCACCTGGATCATCATTTGGATTGGTCTGCTCTTGATCCACGTGTGTACTGGTCTGCCCACGGAAAGGCGTGTGGACCCGCTCCGTATCCGCGCCAGATCAGCCCCTGGATCCACACGGAGACCCACCGTGGGATCTGACCCTGGGAGCCCGCCCCTGGCTCTGCCCTGGACCCGCCCCTGGATCTGCCCTGGACCCGCCCCTGGATCTGCCCTGGACCCGCCCCTGGATCCATCCCCAGATCCGCCCCTGGACGCCTTGAGAAACAAGGCTCCGACCCCCAGAGGAATCCCTGCCTCCCGCCCTGCAGAGCCCAACACGCCATCAGAAGTGACAATCACTTCATCTCAGTGCTGGTGCGTGGGTGGAGGGGATGTGACCTTCCAACCCTGGATTCCATCCGCATTTCCACAACGAAGTCATTCTGAGGCTCAGGGTCAGAAGGCTGTTCACAAACGAGGCGCAGCCAACTCCGGATTTATGCAGTGTGCAGGTAGCAGGGGCGGTGTCAGTGAGTTCATGAGACAGTCTCCCTATTCAAAGCATCAACAGCCTCGGGGTTTCAAGTGCTGCAGATTCTTCACAGCCCCATCACACTCACCTGCCGTCCTGTGTCCCATTTTAACCGCTTTCTTTTCTGTTTGCTCAGCTCCCTGAAGGTCAAGAGAGAATCTGTCACCCACAAAGAGGAACAGAACAATGGGATATTTTGCCTTTGATCTTTCCATATTTGCTCCTCATTTTGTGTTTTTCAGCTCCCATTGTTCTTTATAATTGAGTGCAAAGTTCAATAATAATGAAGACAAGACCCCCTTTGTTTGTTTTGACCCTCCCAATTCTTCATCAAACTTAATCTGAAAAGGACACATTGAAGAAAGAGAGAAGTTGTTTTGACATTATTTTGGGATATTGTGAGGACATGGCAGCCCCTTTCCCTCCTGATTTTCCTTGGTGGTATGACAATCTACCTTGGCAACATGACATACCCTGGGAGCACCTCACAGCAACACAACCAGCTGGGTATGAAGAAAAAATGAGAGAGGAGCAGAACAGGAGAGATCCATACCACTTCTATTCAGGGGTTCCTGGTACCAAACACTGGATGGTTTATAGTTTGTATGCTCTGCATTTCTGTATCTCTACACATAAGAGAACAAAGGACGTCAGGAGAATGACCCTTTGCCTTGAGACATGTGTTTATCAAAACTTCTGGCAGAAGTTTCATTGCAAGAATAACCTGAAAGATCTTCCAAAGAATTTTACACTCACACTTTCTGAACTGTGCAATGCTAATCCTGCAACTTTCAACGAACATGCTTGGCAAGGGTTGCCAGGGCCACCAGTACCCAACTTTTATGGTCGTGTGCCAACAGAGACATTCACATCATACCAGGTTCAAGGTCATGGCAGAGATGTTTGTGCACCTGTTGGGCAAATGTGTCTGGATGTCAGGTACAAAACGAGGAGACTCTTCTTCAATGATGAACTGACTGATGTGGGGTTTCATGCACAGCTGTCATCAGCCATAGAATTATCCTTTAATATTGATATCCATCTCGGTTTGAATATCACATTCAGGACATTTTATCTTTCTGACCTGTGTCTGCCCAGCACAGCATTGACTGAACCTCTTCCTGGTGAGCCTGCAATTCTGTCAGGATTCCACCCAAACTGTGGCTCTTTAGAGGGAACCGAATATGTTGGAGTTGGCCATCTATTCTTTTGCCAAAAAAGGCCCAAATGGTCAGTGTTTTCCAGAGGGACATTCAGCATCAGATACTTTTTGTGCAGAGTTTGCACAGGACAAACATCAACTGTTGTTTTTGACTATCAAACAATAGATGAAGGTCTGAGACTTACACACACAGATCAGTTCACTTTGGTGACTCAGTTCCAACCACTACCAAAGGATGCATTTGCACTTTCAAGAAAAGGTAGAGCTTTTGCTTCCATGGTGATAAGGAGACACATGTGTGTGAAAACTTTGATTCTGAAAGGAATGGTATTTGAAATCATTGGACTGCGAGTGAACACCAATATGTTCCTGTTGCACATGCTGGACATGACAAGAACCATCAAGCAGTTTGTGAAAGGAGGAAAAGGAATTATTTCATATCATCAATGCTTTCTTCAAATTGATGAGCCCCATTCCACAAGCTGTAAATTATGCACTCAAGAAGACACAGAACCTTGCACTGCAGTTGCTGCAAAAATTGATTTTGTATTTCTTAAACATTTCCACAAAACAAAATTCATTGACAATGGTGAACAATATTCTGCAACACATGGAGATACTTGCACAAACCTGTTGGGCTGCAGGATGGTTCACCATCTCCAGTCACAAAGACACTCTTACATCCACAGTAAAATCAATGAATTCAAATTTTCTGGGTGGAAAACATTTTCCTGCTTCTATGGTGGAATCAGCTTTTTTGAAACAATCACTGCTCAAAATGATTACCTGCCCCCTGATTCCCAGGCGTATTCAACAGAGAAGAAAGGGCAAAAGCGAACACTGAATTTGTGTTCCCACACTATTTCCCACAACGCTTCCAAGGTGCACGAACAAACTGAACCATTCCCCTACACTTCAGCTGGACAGGAAGTCATTGTTGCTGTTTATTATTTGTTTGGTGACTCCATGAAATTTTCTTTAACTTTTGTTGGTGGGAAATGCAAGGGAATTTTCATTGATACTTGCAGCGTGCGTCAGCTGAATGAATTTCAAACATTTCCCCACATATTCCCTCATCTCGAGAAAGACTTTGAGGGTGATCTACCAATACTCCACTATCAAGTGACAGACCTGGTACAAGGGACCCTTGCCTGTGTTGTGTATCAAATGGGAAGAGTCTACTTCAAAGAGACATTCAATTTTCATGTGGAGGAAGACCTTTTGAGGGATGGTTGTGAGGTGTTTCATGAAATGAGGGATAGAGGGTGGGTAGAGAGAGGAAGGCCTTGTTCTGGACTTAGTTTCTCAGTTTACTTCAAAAATTCACATATGGAATCAAGGTATGAGCGCAGTCAGTTCACTTTTGTCAACAGACTCACGAACATGAGCACAAAAGCCAGAAAATTCAACCCATTAGAAAATTCAGAGGATTTGTTTCAAATTAGGAAGCTGGTTTCAGCCAAACCAGGAAGCATTGTTTTTATGAATCACACATCTGAGAAAGACTTTGACACTTTTCATTTTGATACAGACGTTCACTTTGTACCAAAAAATCGCAAACTGGTGTTTGATTCTCTGCTGATGTCTGTGGGATCATTGTCTGAGTCTGTGGCAATTCTCACGTACAAGCTGAAGAAATGTGGAACACTAACAAGGACACAAGGAGCCTTTGCTGAGGAAACAATTGTTGTTGCTCCGGGAGAAGATTCTATTTCTTTCAGAGGGAATGTATTTTCAGTCCTTGACAATAATGTTTACCTAAAATTGACATATGAAAATGAACAGTTTTTTAATTCCTTACTTGGAAAGGTTGAGGCGTACTCCAACTTGTGTCTGAACCAAGAGCATCTTCACAAATTGCCACTGAAGGAGATGACAACATTGCTGAGGCAAAACGTGTTCAGGCAATGTGCAAAAGAGCTGCAAACAGTACACAGAGTACGAGAGTACAAAGTGGTCCAGGAAAATGATGGTGAAGACAAAGTGATCTGGGAGGCAGATTTGCACACCACTGCTTTCCTTATGTCCAGGAAAGGCCTTTTCCTTGAGTTGCCTGGTAAAATCTTTGAGATTCAACTTCACACCTCTGATGGAGGATTCAGAAGAGACAATTTCACACTGGAGACCAAGTGGTTCTTCAGACATGAAAAAGTTTCTTACATGATCAGATTGCGAAAATTCGGCGTCTTTATAGCAGACATATGGGAATCTGAGAAGGCTGAGGTTCCTGCGCTTTACATGCTGTCTCAGTTACCTGCGGGGAGGTGGCAGTTTCGCGCCCAACATGAGACAGAGTACCGGGGTTATAAAGAGCCCAAACCACACAGTTGGCACAGAGCCAACCACACTTGTGTTTCTGAGGGATACCAGTTGCCAGTGTTGGTGAGAAGCGTTGATGTGAGAGACTTGCTTGAAAGGCTTCACATCATTTCCTTCAACAGATTGGTCAAGCACCTATTCCTGGGAATAAGCAGACTGGTAAGAGAGCTCGCTGTGTTGACTCAGATTGATTTTTTGTGGACTGTTTTCCATTTTGTCAAAATCAGAAAAATGAAAAGGGTCAATTTTTGAACAAGCTGACCAAGGATCTGAAAGAGGAAATTCTTTTGAAAACTTCAATCTCAGTCTTCAGAAATTTTTTCAGTGAGACGATCAACAGTCTGACACAGTGCACGCAAAGCTCAGGTGTTGATCACAATGATCAGACTGTTGAACCTTGAGTCTGCAGAGGGTGTTCCAAAATAGACCGTCTTCTTTCTGTCGCAGCTTCAAATCTCTCCGCTTGTTGTCAAGCTTCTCAGACAGAATACATCTGTGTATGATCTGACCATCTGCAAAGTTTGGTTGAAAGGAAGATGACCAAAGTACTTTTCTGTATGACAACAAATTGTTGTTGATCCACTTAATTTGAGAAAAAAAGGGAAATGATCTCTTTGTTTTATGGGAAGGTCACTTGTCACTATGTTTGTCTGAAGTGGTGCTCAAAACAACAGATTAAGGGTGAATTTATCAAATTGGCTCTGGCATACTTTTTTCGGATTTGAGTCCTCTATTTTCGTCACAAAAAACAATAAAAATCAAACAAAATGCTTGAGGGAAGCAGCCAAAGAGACCAAACAAACAACCAAGCACAGAGCAAAAAATGTTTTGTTCAGAATTTGGTGTGAACTGGTGAGAGAAAAAGTGAAAGTCGTAAGAACTTCCTTCTGATATTCAATGTCAACTGAACTTGGTAGCAGTAAACAATAAGAGTTCTCTATGCCTGCTGGAACAAGACAGTTTGAGTCAGTGAACAAAGAGGCTGCAATCACCTCTGGTTCTTTTTTACAGGGAAATCAGGAGTGGAGATGGATGGATGGAAAGCCTGTGAGCATGAAGATGTGGGGTGGTGCTTTCCTCATGCCAAAATTTTCAGGGAACTCCTACTTCACTGTGGACAATGGTGTGTTCCTGATAAACTTTCAGTGCAAAAAAGCTGAATGAGTTTTTTTTCTGTTGCAAGCCTGTTATGTGTTTCCCTTTTTTTTTACTGTGGGGTTCAGTTGCTTGAATGTCTTCTTTAATCCAATGCAACACTTTGTTTTTACAGAAATAACCATGTTTGACAACATCATTTTGCCAAAGGAGCACATTTCCTCAGTTTCCCTTTGTGGTGTTATGTCAATTTCCAACTATTGGTATCCTGAGTGGCACATGGTTGGGTGCCAAGAAAAGATCAAGGCAGATGTTTGTTGTGAGGAACTTAGTGCAGTAGCAACACAGAAACATGAACCAACAACTCAAGTGAGATGTCCACAAGACACATTCATACACTTGCAGGACTGTCTGGTCCTCAGCAGAGACATTTTCCTTCCTGGTTACTCAATTGTCACCAACAACACATTTGACAAAACAGCAATGGAACAGTTCAAGAATACTCACATAACCAACATCAGTAAACTCAATGAGGGAAGAATTGTCTTTGCATTTCCAACATTGGACAACACCAAGGATGTCATAATTGAACACACATCACCTTTGGATAAGCTGACATCATCAGAAGAGAACAAAGATAGAAACTGGACAAATGTTCTGAAACTTTACACACACTACACACACATCAACAACACCATTATGGGTCGTGTGAAAAAGGAGCAGGTGATGCTCTGCAGCAGTGGAGAATATGTGTCTTGGACAGTGGTTCATGATGCAGTGAATGACTGTGTCAGTGGAAGCGATGAGCCGCACATGCAGTGCCTGATTGATGGAAATGTTGCTGATTCAAGCAGCAACACCTTATGCATGTCTGTCTGCTCAAAGCCAAGGTGTGATTGTCCTCCATTGTATTATCAATTGCACCAGGGTGGATGTTCTCCATTCAGGCACATTGGTAAGAAGCCTCATCCAATTCTGATACCTAAAGCAACAGGAAACTTTCAAAGCAAGCGAACTTCACATTCTGATTGTGGACCAGATGAACTCAAGACGTTAAAAGCTTTGCTTGCACCAAATGCCTTTGGCTGTGATAAACATGACCATATCCAATGCACATTTGGATGTGCAAAGTGCTATCCACTGAGCAAAATGTGTGTTTATGAGTTGGACAGCACCAACAACTTGAAGTTCTGCCCCAGTGGCTCTCATCTCAAACCCTGTGGGAAAATGGAGTGCAACAACATGTTTAGTTGCCTAAACTACTACTGTACCCCCTTCAGGTGAGCTGCTCACAGCATGAAATGGCTTTCATAGGAAAGCAGTCAACACAAGAAAATGCCATCTCAACATTTTGTTGCAAAACTGCAAAACTCACTTCTTTCTTTCAGACATGTGTGTGATGGGAAATGGGAATGTCCTGATGGAGACGATGAAAACAATGAGTTTTGCCAGATGGAGAACAGGTGTTCAGGCATGTTCAAATGTCGGCATGAAAAGACGTGTCTGCACTTTGCTGAAATTTGTGATGGAACCAGCAGTTGTTCTGCTGGGGAAGATGAAATCCTGTGTGACATGGAAAAGTGTCACTTTCTGTGTAAATGCTTTTTGTACGCAATGCAATGCCAACATGTAACTCGTACATTTTTGGATGACTTTGAACTTGCAACGCACAGGGTTTATGTGGAACTTGTGAATTTTATCATTGTACAGCAGAGACTACACAAAATAATGACACCCAACATCGAGTTCTTCAAGTGGAAAGAGTCAAATCTCACTGATGTTGGTTTTGTTGCTTCAAAAAATTTGCAACTGCTTGATTTGTCAAAAAATATGATCCAGGTACTTTCATCAAATTGCTTCAACAACAGTCTTGCATTAAAATTGCTGCTACTGGGCAGAAACAAAATTTCAAAAATAGACCCTGCATTTCTTGGAAAAAATGTAAAACTTCTACACCTTGACTTATCACACAATCACCTCACAGAATTTCTGGAGAGAAACTTCAAAGCTGTTGACATTCTTCTTCAAATAGTATCCAACAAGTTTGTCAGTGGCAGCAAGTCAATCCATAACCTGAAGGTCAAGGAAATCTCAACAGATGACTACAGGATCTGCTGTGTGGCCAAAACAAAAGGTATTGAATGTCAAAGCAGACCTGAGTGGCCAAACACCTGTGACGAAGACATCTTATCCACATCTCTCAAAATAGTGGCAGGTACAATGATGAGTCTGGTACAGATTCTGAACATTGTGGCATTGTGCTTGGCAACCAATGAGTATTTGACATCAAAGAGGCCACAATCTACAATTGTAAATGGGGTAAAAATTGTGCAAAAGTCAGTGATATCCAGTTCATACATGCTTGGTTTGATTCTGCTGTTCTTTCATCAAAACATGTTTGCAGTTCATGTGGCATACATTTTTTCTGTGAATCTATATTTTTCAAATTCTCTGGTTTGGAGCAGAGAACATTTTCTTTCGAGTCTTCATTGCAAAGTGGTTGGTTGCTTCACTATCTTATTTTGGTCAAATAGTATTTTCCACAACAACTTCTTGTCAATATCCAGATTGATTGTAACCAAGTTCCCTTTCAACACATTCTGCAAACAAGATAAAAATGTTGTAAAATGCGCAGTAATAGCAACAGTGGGCAACTGCAGCTTTTCTTTGGCTCTTTATTTCAGTTTCTTCTTTGCTGAACACATGTTTTCTGTGCCTTCTCTCACATGTTTCCTGTTGGGTAAAACTGCAGAATCAGTCACCATGATCAGTGCTACTTGTGTAGCATGTGTACTTCAGGTTGGGAGTGTCATTTTGGTCGCAGTGTGTTACTGGGTGATCAACGTTGAGTTGAGTGCAACAACTGTGGGACAGGAATCAAACCTAAAGAAAGAAAAAAGAAACAATGGTCAGGCAGTGGTTCTTATTTTATCTTGTGCTGCCTGCTTTCTTCCCTCAACAGGTGTTTATGTTGTATCTCTTGTATCTCAAGAGTTCCCCATCAGTCTCCTTCTCTGGAATGTTGTGCTCCTGATCCACATCAACTCACTTATCACTCCAGTTGTGTACTGTCTATTTCCACAGGTTAAAAAGTGTATCTCTGCAGGTAAATCTTAGGCTTGCAAGCACAAACCTGGAATCAACAACAGACACAATTATCATGGAGCTCATCTGATCACAAGAGAGAAGGAGATCACAGGACAGGGCTTTCTGTTTTTATCTCAGTGAAAATTAATGGACACCATTTATAAACCTCCTGTGTTTGCCACTCCACACATTTCTTGCCATTGGATTGGATTTCCATTGTGAAAATGTTTCCTGCATCTTTTCTCTTTCCACAGTCCCCTGAAGTTGAGAAACACTCTGGTTCAAGCATTTTGTTTTGAATAAAATTAACGCTGGCACATGATATTTGCCCGCACTTTGTGACAATAAGCATCTTCTGGGTGACGTCAAAATTTCGGTCGCACATGCTGCATCTAAACCACTGCTTGTCAATGAGCAGATCAAAGCACTTCTGAAAGGGTCAGAATTTTCAGTCAGGCAAGTGCACAAGGAATTCGATTTTGAATTCAGACTCTGACTCCCCTGAAGAAAACTGATGATCTTCCTGGTTACCGCGCAAATCGAGCTTGTTGTTTCGAATGGATAAAAGTGTAGTTCTGCTTCACCATGACTTGCGTATGACCCCAGCAGTGCGGGCATCAGCTGGAAACCGCGGTCTGTGTTCAACTGCCTCTGGATCGTTCAGGTCCAGGTCAAGGGGGACAAGCCTGCAGTGGGGTCAACTTCAACTTTGAAAAATTTGCATGCACGAAGAACTTGCATGGTGCTTGCAGTGCTTTTGAGGTGATTTGGGGAGCTTGGTCCGATTTGTGAGCTTTCGGAAAAAGCGAGCGAAATCGGAGCAAGCGAAATCAAATCACCTATAGTGTAAGGATGCTACAGATGGTAAATGACTGAGCAGTGAATGTGTGAGAGTCTGTTCTGCCGAGTAATTATGACATATCCCGTAGTGATAGCTGTGATCAGCTTTACTTGGAAGTTGCATTGTCGGGGTTTGATTTGACACAGTATATTCAGCGGGTATGCCGTGAACACGCCAGGTCAGTGGTTTGGTTCTCCGACGCGTTGGCAGTGCTGAGTATTCGTGTAATGATTATTTACGACAGAAAAAGACCAACTGGTGTAATAATAGCTCAGTTAATGCATATGTAGTATGCGGAAGTAGAGTGTAAGAGCCCGGATTGAGGGAAGCAGCAGCAAGTGCATAGTGAGTACTCAAGGCACAGAGTGCGATCTCCTCTGGTAGACCTAACAGCACGGCACAAAAACGTCTGCATTGGTTATC
>JAAUXT010105553.1_pt1 | contig 12881 bp, 11 predicted proteins | sample 7278171 | NCBI WGS metagenome assembly JAAUXT01 (sample SAMN14350112, study PRJNA611818) | marine sediment metagenome | isolation source: surface marine sediment (1.8m) | place: French Polynesia: Moorea | collected 2018-08
CCCCCCTAGCCAGACCCCCCCCCTGCAGAAGACAGCATGGCTGGTGGAGGACAAGGAGGACCAGGAAGAATTGATAAACAAGGAAGAATTGATGATATTAACGCCACTGCAACGCTGCAAGTGACTTCGCACTGCAGTTGCCTTGAGCACTGCTTCTCGTTTCTTGAAGCGAATGTCTGCACAGTTGCAGTGGTGATCGCACTTCTGTGTCAACTTGACGACAAAAACAGGTCATAAAGATTGATTCACACAGTGCTGTTTGATCAACACTTGTTTGACTGTGGTTTAGATCTGACAAACCTGTTTTCAAGACCAAAAGTCCCACACAATCATTGTCTTGTGATGTATGCGAGGCACCATCTGGAAGCAGTGGCGGTGTCTCCTCCCAGCCCCATCCTTCCAACGAGTGGCCCTGCCTGGAGCGTCACCGAGTCGTGGGCAGCAGGATGGTCGCGAGTTGAGATGGTTATGAGTGATGACGGGCCCCGAGGCTCAGCTCCTACACGACTCGGATCACACGGGATGATCCTGGCGATGAGCTAAGAGACAGCGTGGACGCGTGCGCCGGATCTCCATGTGATGGGACTGACAGTGACCAGTTCATCTCCGGTACAAGAGACCCAAACAGACTGAACGAGACGAGTGTTTTTGGTGTTGATCGAGCGGGCTGGGTGGTGCTGATGATGCGAGGCACAGAGAGATGGGGCGGGGTCGGAGGGGAATGGGGTGGGACAGGGCGGGGACTGGTGGCTGGGCTGGGCTGGGCGGTGGCTGTCTTCCCGACGCACACTGAGATTGTGACGCTTGTGTTTTGCAGGTGTGTCGAGCGACGAGTGCGCGCCATCTGTGCTCGGTGAGCCGCGCCAAGCTGACGTCCGCCTTTGTGTTTCTCTCCATCAGCCTCATCACAGTGCCGTTCGCGCTCAGGTAGGGCGGGGCGGGGCGGGCGGGGCGGGGCGGGGCGGGGCGGGGTGGGGCAGGGCGGGGCGGGCGGGGCGGGGGGGCAGGGTGGGGCAGGGCCAGTGGGGCTGGGCTGGGTGGGGCTGGGTTGGGTGAGGTGGGGTGGGGCAGGGCAGTGTGAGGCAAGGGGAGCCCAGACAGGCGGGGCAGGGGAGAGTGGTGTCGGGCAGGGTGTAGTTGGGGTAAGGCCAGGTGGGGCAGGGTAAAGAAGGGCCCAGAAGGGTAGGGAAGGGCAGGGAAGGGCAGCACAGGTCAGGCTGTCTGACCCAAACATTTGGTTTGGCGAATGGAATACAAATCAAAGGTTCATTGAATTAATTTCTCGCATCATACAGACGAATGCATGTGTTTTCGCCATTCTCCGTTTCCACAGATACCGGACGGTGGTGCAGGCTGGGCAGACTGTCGCCGGCGTCAACTTCACGTTCGTCACGGTGAACGTGACGTCGCTGTGGAAGGCGCGCGGCTTCGGGCTGTCCGTCACGTGGGTGCACAACCTGCTGCGCTCCGTCATCCCGCTCACCATCCTCGTCGTGCTCAACTGCTACATCGTGCGGGCGCTGCGGCGCACCCGCTCCAATCGGAAGAAGCTCAGCTCGCGCAACCGCATCACGCTGACCCTCATCGCCGTCATCGTCGTGTTCCTCGTCTGCGTCACGCCCGACGCCGTCATGTCCACCTTTTTCGGCTTCGGCTACACAGACGCGGACTACTTAGTGCGCGGGATCCGCGAATTTACGGATTTGCTTTTGGCGGTGAATTCCAGCGTGAACTTCATTCTGTATTGCACGTTTAACAAGATGTTTCGGAAGCAGTTTCAGCAGATGTTTTGTAAACGCTGCGACGAGCCGCCCGCGCTCAGTAACATTGAGCAGGAAGAGACGTGCGCGCGCAGAACCTCGTTTCCGGGCCGCGAGCTCAACGCGCATGCGCAGGAACTAGACCTTGACCCGGAAGTGGACGATTTTGACCCTGATCCGGAAGACGCGGAAGTGCGCGCGTCGCTCAACGGAAGTGCGCACGCGCCTCAGAGCTGCCCGTCTGAGGAGCGACTGTGGGAGAACGAGGCCTTACAGACTTCTCTGTAGATGCGTGTGGCGCCCCCTCTGGAGTCATTTATATTCGCTCGGGTGTCCTCGTGTCGCGTCGAGTTCGTGCGCTGCGGACGAAGCTGTCCTCGACACGTGATCCTCGTCTTCTTGGTTCTGTGGATTTCGCAGTCACCGAACGCAAGATGGCGCTCATGGACCTCGACGCCCTGCTTCGTGCGTGGGCACGTTCACGAATGAAGAAAGAACGCATTTTGATAACTTTGTCACGTGTGCTCAAGTCTACACAATCGCTTCCCGCGCAGCACGTGTTTGGGGGGTTTCAGCAGCAGTGCAACGCTGCTCCGTTCGATGCTATGGCCCGCCAGCTGGCAAACTGCCACACAGGTGGCAGGACGTCGCACTGCACGACTAAACACGGGAAAAACGAGCCCAAAGCGAACTAGACAAGAAGGATCACAGCTCACACAGTGCAGTCACCGGGCGTAGCCGAGCTGAATGTTGTTCGCATAAATTTTACGTAAGCAGCCAGGGAAAGGTCCTGCAACAAATACTGCATGGACAGGAAAAGAGGCGTGCACCTGTGCGCGGGCATCGGAACAACGGTCACCAAACGACGGCCAGCGCATAATAATTAGGTCCAAGAAAACTTGGAAGGCTGCACGTGGACGGAGAGGATGAGCTCGTGCTTCACTCGTGTCACTGAGATCTGAGGAGCGCGGAAGCCGCTTGATGATTATTCTCGCCCCGAGATCTTCTTCAAATGAGCTTGTCATCCAGACAGGCGGATCGCGTTGCGAGTGGACAAAAGGTCATTATTTATCTGCGTGGGCGTTTGGACGAAGCAGAGGCGGATCCAGAGACCCGTCAATTGGTCGAATGGTCGTGTGGGCAAAATGCCCAGGTGCAGTAGAGGTGACCCTGGATCGGTGGAGCAAGTAGCAAGCGGAAAAAGAACGCACAGGACCTGACGAACTAACAGCGCACATCGCCAGGACGGCCAACGGGCCTGTGCCCTTTGCTTCCCGCATGTACGAAGCGACAGACCCGGAGACGTGCACGCGTGTGCTGTGAAGTGCCTCGGGAAGGAAGGTGGCGCGTACGACGATGGGATGACGTCACGAAGCAAGGAACGCACGACGAAGCGTGTGACACAAGGCATACCACAGCACACGAGACGCCACACGATACACCACACGATACACCACACGATACAACGCATGATACAAGGCACGACGCCCTGCACCACGCAACGCACGACGAAGGTTGACCTGACCTCATTGCGAACACGCTGCACATGATCACGACACGGACGCAGTGAAGACGAAACAAAACCAAAATCTCTGTCACGGACCAATGATGTACGGCCTTTGTCCAAGGTCAACGTTGACCAAATCACCTTCGCGTCTTGTAGTGGTTTTGTCTTGGTGGCCTCTTGTTCGGTTGAACTCGGGCATAAAATTCAGCACGAATTCCATGTGCACGCATGTTCGCCTCTCACATAGAAAAGAGGGCGTGCACACTGCGGGACTCACCCAGGCGCGTCGTGCACTGCGTCCTGCTTGGTTTCTCATCCTGCGCTGCTCACTGCACAGGGACGCAACGCGTGACGCATCCAGTGTGAACTTACACTTTATGTATTTTTGGGCGTATTTTGTGAATTTGGCTCTGCAGAACTTGACTGGCGAGGTGGGTGTGTTGAGGCTGCTGTGTGCGAGTCCCCGGAGCCTGCCGTGGGCTGTGCCCGCCCCGGCGCCCCAGGCCTCGCCGTGAACCCTGGAGGCCTGGGCCCCGGGGCGGCACTGCGGGGACCCGCGGTGAGGCGCCCGGGACGCGCACGCAGAGGGGTCCGGCAGTTTTTCTCTCGTTGCACCCAGCGGTGAATCCAAGGGAGAGTTCAGGAGTGGAGCATGTGATGGGTCTGTGGGGTCGTCTTGGGTGGGTTGATGAAAGGACCCTTGGAACGTTGGATCCAGGGCCGGACCCGCTGGACCGAAACGGAATTCGCGCCTCGTTTCTATTGTTTGTTGGTGATAACCTCCTTGAAGGAGGAATTCAAATTTACCTTAAATTTTGACTCGTATTTGTTGTTGGTGAAACAGTTTGTGTATTGTATTGTTGTTTTCCGCGCACAGGTGCTGTGGTCCTTGTGATGTGAAGCCAAGTGCGTCAAGCACAGTCTGAGCGTCCTTCTGGTGTTCTTGTACGGTGACTTTCTTTCACAGTTTCAAATAAATTTTCTCAAAGTCAAGAGTATTGTTCTGCCTTCGCACACGTTTCCACAAACATGGAAAAGTGGAGCCATGGTTTCAGGTCCGGCTTCTGCACGCTGCACCGGTTTCCTTAATTTGAGAAAGCTCCGCTTCGCTTGAACTTTTGAGCCTTGAAAAGACACCAACCATACCAGTCTCGATCCAAGACAGGTCCTCAACGAAGTTATGTTGTGACCAAATTTACACAGCACGTTCACACCGAGCAGCTGCGGGAGGCTCGATGCCCAATCAGAATTCAGCGAATGTCGGCGCAACAACGCGTCTTCTCATGATGTGTGCCCATGTACTGAGGGGATCTGGGGCGGATCTAAAGGGCCTCCAAAGCCCAGACAAAACTTGTTCTTTGCCTGTTTAATTTTCCACCGCACGCAATTGTCGACCATGGGGTCGGGCGGCCCCCTCACCAAATGGTAGACCAGCCCCAGGGGGGGGGGGTGCTCGCTTGTGCCACTTTTCTCTCGGGCTCAACAAGTGGATGCGGATGTTCCGCTGGCAATGCGGCTGCTCTTGACGAAGAAAGGAGAAGGATGTGTGAACAATTTGCAACTGCTGCTTTCACCAAAATCCTCTTGTGGCGATGTCGGGTGGGCAAAGTCTTCTCACATTCTTGCTCTTTTTCCCTTCTCCAGTAACTTCAGCAAGGATGGTTCGTGGCTCATTTCCCCGTTTTCTTCTGCAAAAGTATAACCTGTCAAGACGGTTCCATTCACGGGAAGCACCAGTGATTTGTGGTTCCTGACAGCGATCCATCATGGCGGCTCCGGATTTCCGGTGTTATTGCGTCGCTCGTGACACGTGATCATCACTCACGTGTCAGGCACAATGAACGGAAGGCCTTTCATATTCACAATATTTCACGGATTCAGCATCATGTGGAAACACTTCTTCCCCAAATCAAGTCAGTTTCTTGACACACAGGTGCGGATCCTTCAATGCGCGTGCTCTCCAACCTTCCGCGGCTTTGCGATGACCTCATAGTCCTTTATCTGACAGGTGATGGCGAACAGGAAGGTCCTGGGGTCGTGATTGGGCGCCATTTTGCCCTGGGTGGGCAGGAACCTGAAGGCTTGGAACAGAGAGGTGATGATGAGGAAGAGTCGGTTCTTGGCCAGGACCTCCCCAGGGCACGCCCTCCGTCCAGCTCCGAAGGAGAAGAGTCTGAAAGAGATGCCACACCGAACATCATAACGCGCTGCAGTTTCGTCCCGACTGTCCTCAATCCGGTTGCGCAGTGTGAGTACGCTGTGCTGGTACATTGAACCAGCTGGCTGCCCACATCTTTCAGAAGCAACTTCCCTTGGGAATCCAACTTCAAGTTTGAAGAACAGGCGCCTGTTCACCCACGAACTTGTGCGGTTCAGTGTACCCCTAGCTACCAAGCTCTCAGGGCTTGAAAAATCCTCCCATTGTTGGGTATCTGAACCTACTTCTTCCTGTTGGGATGGTCGGGTCCCACCAGCTGCCCCTCGTCATCCAGGAACCTGTCCGGGTTGTAGGTCCAGGGGTCCTCCCAGTAGTCAGGGTCGTGGCTCACGGAAAATACGTTGCACAGGACCTGCAAAACAGAAATTAACGTTGCATGGAAGTGCTTCCCTGGACTCTGCAAGAGCGTGAGCCATTGAAAGTCAGATGCACTCCGTCCACATCTTGGTTGTGTTGTGTGAGCATCCAAAATAAGCTCAGAGTGATTGGGTGTTGGTTCTCTGTGCGCCGATTTGCGCCGTTGGCGTTGCAACGGGTACCTGTTGCACAAAGCACATAAGGCATGGTGGACAAGATTCTGTGGACAGCACTTTTTTCACGAAGATGATGGTTGATTCTGTCCATATTCTGTCAGTTGATTTGGTTGATGTGGAGGAGGATGCGCCAAGAAGCTCTTTGTTCAAATCACAACACAAAAGAATGTTGTGTTTGAGTGGGTGATAATTTGTGCAAATCACGCGACCTCCCTGGAGGTATTTTTTGCGTGTTCCAGGGTGTGGATCACAGCAATATCTTCTGACCTGAGTTGATCGAAAAACAAATTGGTGCAGCACCCCACCCCAGTCTCACGCGGGTATTCTTGGGTACCCCAGTCTCACCCGGGTATTCTTGGGTACGAAGTAGCCTCCGAGCGTCGCGTCCTGCACCGCCATGTGGGGCACGAGGACCGGCGTGATCTGTACGTACCTCAACAGCTCCAAGATCACCTGCAACCAAAACTTCCAACACATCTCACTGCGCTCTGATATTTCCCCTCCCGTCTCCATTTTGTCTGAAGGTCATTTGCTCCAACACGTGTGCAAAAAAGAACGCAGTTTGTGTAGTATACCCCGACACACTGACACCACCCACCCACCCCCGCACGAAAATACGCAGGTTATCAGGCACACGCTTTGTTTTTGATGTTGATATTAGAATTTTCCCCTGCCCCTGGGCATCAGCCAGTAGCACAGGAGCTGTGGGCAGTTTGTCGCTTCTGGTTCGTCAGGAACATTGAAACATACAGCATTGGTGTAGGGCATTTCTTCCTTGTCCTTGAGTCTGGGTTCTGCCTCCCCAATCTTCTCATCGATCTCCCGCTGCATCCGGGTCTGGATCTCGGGGTGGTTCGCCATGATGGCGATCAGAATGCGAGTGCTGGAGCTCGTCGTCAATGTGCCTGAAACCAGACGCGTCACAAAGTGGCTGAAATCGTTGAGGGAAAATGAAGTCCTGACACTGAGTTTGATCCCACTGGGTGGCCCCAGGCTGGACGGACCCCATGGACTGCCCTCCGTCTGACTTTGTTGTGGCTGCATGTGAGCAAGTTGTGGGGCCTGCTCCTTCACCCCCACCCCGCGATGACGATGTCCCAGACGTCGTTTGCCGTGCAGTTCACCATTCTGCATACAGCCTTACACCCACTGGACAGTATCCCTGAGTCCCCCCCGCCAACACCAAGTGCTCAAAAATGGGCAAACTGTTTTACTTTTAGCACGCACAGACAAACAGACAGACAGACAGACAGACAGACAGACGTGTATGTGTGTGTGTGTGTGTGATGTGCTCACCTGCAATAAAGATGTCGGCGAGAATAACGCCCAGCACATCGTCAGTGAAGTGTTTGGGTTCCCCATGGACCTGGATCTCCTGCCTCTGGTACTGGATGAGACCATCCAGAAAACAGTCCGGATTCTCTTCATCCATTGCAGCCTGACGAAAAAGACACCGAGTGGACAGACCGCATGTGCATCGTGTTGGGGCTCGCCCGATCGGGACCCCACCCTGGAAGGGCGGGTACTCCAAGGAGTCCAGAAATGTGCCAGGTGTCTCAGCTGGGGACAGGGGCCCGAGGCCCTGGATCCAGCTCCTCTCCTCACCTTCCTGCTCCTGATCATGGCGTAGTAGCGCTGCCACATGGAGCCCGCGTTCTGCGTGATGTCCGGCCACATCGGGTGTCCCAGGTGCTTCAGCCTGGAGCAGGAGCAAAGATAAACAAATATCAGATGTGTTCTGGGAAGGGAAAGTCGTTTGGAGTGAGTCCATCCCAGCGTTGACTTGAGACCTCGATGCCGCTGGATGTCCGCAACGGCGCGAGCAGAAAAACACACGGATTTAGTTTGTCAAAAGGAGATCCGAGATCCAACAGCGCGCGACCTCTGGTGCCCGTGACACTCGACATACACTGACCAGTTTGCTTCTGTCTGTCTGTCTGTCTGTCTGTCTGTCTGTCTGTCTGTCTGTCCGTCTGTCTGTCTGTCTCTGGGTGCTACTTCTCACCAGGGCATCATCTCCAGCTCGACACCAGGTCCCGTCTGACTGTTGTGCTTCATCTCCATCTTCTCAATCGCTGCCACCATCGCCTTCAGGTCCGCGTCGCTGAACTCGCTCCCCGACGCCTGCGCCAAGAGAAACAGTTCGGAGCCTCACTTCCGGCTGTGGACCGGAAGTCACACGGCAGTGGCACTGAGACAAGTGGACCCGTGTGTGTGTGTTTTGGGGGGGGCTCCCTGTGCTTCAGAGGATCCAGAGTTGGGTGGGGCTGGGGGATCCGATGTCAATGGGGTCACATTGATGGAGGCTCAAACTGAGAGGGGCAAAAGGTCAAGGCTAGGGTCCCCAGGGCACCCAACACACGCCAGCGCTTGGGGACTTTGTGGAGGAATCTCTGGAAAGATGTCTTGACGTCAAGTGCCTGTCCTTTTGACTCACATGTTTTTTGTAGTTTGTGTTAGAACCACCTTTCAGTTCCCCACGCCACCAATACAGAGGGTGGAATTCCCCTCTCTGAACCCTGGGGTCTCTGTTCCCTCGACCCCGATTCGACGCACCAGAATGGCGAGGATCTGAAAGAGGAGCTCGTTGACCCAGGGCTGTGGGTTGAACGGTTCTCCCCGCGTCCCTGCCATCTTCGCGACCGTCTTCTGGATACAGGTCAGGGTGACCCGCTCCAGCTTCAACAGCTCGTTCCCGTACCTGAAGAAAACGTCTCCCTTCTGTGAAAGACCATTGATTTTTACGCAACATCCTGAAACAACATTGGCAACTCAAAGAAAACTGGCCGGCCCCCCACTCGCTGCTTCTTCTGCATCTGCAGCGGATCCAGGGTCGGGGTGGGCGGCCTTCCTCGGTCTCTGCCAGCATCCGATGTTACAAAATTTGTAGAAAGAGGCAAATACACTTCTGAGATCAGCCTGATTCCTCAGGGTTGAGAGCCACCAGGCCATCAGGCCCCTGGGTGCCTGCTGACTGCCAGAATGGGGATGATGAGCCAAAAATCTTTGATCTCAATTTCCCCACTTGTGGTAAGAGATAGCCCCCCCCCCCCCTGTTGCAATATTTTGTGCATTCCTCATGCCAAGAGCTTCGAAATGAGCTACCAAGGACCACTGGAGTGAAAGTCCTACATCTTCATGGATGAGATCTGGGCCTTCTTTGAGAGTCTCCATGTCGGGGAGGTGCTGCAGGTGGAGATGGACTCCTGGTAGTTGAAGTAAGGCTTGAGGCGCACGAGGTCCGGCCTCCCGGAGAACTCGTCCTGCTTCGTGATGAGCACTTCGCGCAGCAGCTCCGGTGACGACACCTGTGGGCAGCGGGAGAAACCAGACGTGCACGTGGGGTGCTTGGTGGGGCACGTGGCGTGCAGGATGGTTGAATCCACAAAATCACAAAACATGTGATAAACAGTTGCTGGTAAGGCTTTGGTTTGTTTCGTTCGTTGACAATGAGGACTTTTGGACAAAGCGCCCAGTTATTTTCTAATGTGTCCCAATCGCCAGATCAGTGACACAGACACTATTTTGTCACTTTCTTTTGGCTCCTAAGTGCAAATTTGGTCCTCAGTACCTGGTCTTGGCGATTGGGCCACCGCATGGAATGGTGTTGAGCAGTTGCTGAAACTCACCATTGTGCAGAAACGAGAAACGTTGGCCAAATGATGATTGCAGTTCAAATGTGAAAAGCTTACTGTGAATTCTTTGTGCTACACACGCTGAGTTGTGACCTTCTGCACAGAAACACACGTTCAAAAAAATTTTCCACACACCTGTTGTATCTTTCACCAACCTGCGAACCTTGGACCTAGTTCCGTCGGCACATGACGGCTCAGGTCTTTGAGAGTAGCATTCTTGAGTGGGTGCGTAAATTCCCAAAATGGCTTGAGTTGATCCTGTTTGTGATGGTGATGGGTCTGCCAGTTGGAACATGTACCATACGCATCAGACTCACCACGACACAGTTTTGCCCCATGAGGTTGAACTTGAAGATTTTCCCGAACTTCTCCCTCCAGATGGCGAACTGAGGCAGCGGGTTGTTCAGGTCCAGTTGGAGCAGGTTTCCAAAAAGAGGCCAACCGCGCGGGCCTGGAGGCATTCTGGAAATAGACCTGCAAATATGTGCAGTTTGATCCAGTCCCAATGGCCACGAGATAGGGTGTCACAGAGCCATACCCGTGAACATTCCACCTGAAGCGGCAATCCCCTGCACGTATTTACCACATTGCTTGATGTTGCAGGAAGGCACTTCTGCCTTCAAACATGTCCTCCTTTTCAAGAAAGACCCCTGTCCCGAGACCCTTGATGTGCCCCAGCAGACTCACGCTTGGCACAACAGACGCGACATGGAAAGCTCTTCCACGGTTGTTTTTTGTCGTTTGGTCGGGGACACTCGACCTGCACTTGGACACAAGCAACGGTGAGAAACACTCTGTTCCTTGAACACCAAACTGGTACATGTGTGTATGTGTGTGTGTGTGTGTGTGTGTGTGTGTGTGATTTCCAGGGGTCATGGAGACAGGTCCCTGGACCCAATGGGTCTGCTACAACACACACAGAAGTGATAATGCTTGTAACCACAACACTTCCGAACTGTTTCACACTGAGCCTCTCACTTCCTGTCGATGCGGCTCCAGCGCTTCCAGACGCAGACCGCCACCACAAGCACGATCACCGTCGCCAACACCTCCATGGCTCAGGCACGTTAGGTACAGCTGATACCTGCAAAGGTACTCACAGCTGGTCTGCAAATAAGGTTTTGTTTGCTCAGTTATAAAATGGGATTGAACACTTTGTAACACAGATAAGGAAATTGTTTGACATACCGTACCGTATGTGTTCCTTTGCTCAAAGTCCAACATATGGTGCATATTTCAATCCAGAACCCCCGATCAATGTCCAAAATAAAAGTATGTGCACGGAACAAATAGATCTATAACATTCAAAATTTATGGACGTCGCGGTGATTTGAGGGCTTTCCCGATTATTGTTGCATGGGGTGGGCTCTGGACCTTGCAGTACCCACTGGCCACCCTCGGGCATGGGTGCCCACCTCATGGCATAGCTTTTTGCTATGCAACGCTATCAGGCTCCCAAGCTAGCCAAGCAAACGAACTCGTTGTGTAGAATTCTCAACTCAACCAAACTGGTTTATTATTGCCACATGTTCTTCTGATACTCAAGTGTAAATCCAATAACCCCAAGCTGCTTTGGGTACAGCTTCTTCCCAACTACCTCAGGGTATGCTTGCTGGTGAAGCCATTCTACAGCTTCAAGCAGGGTTGGTGGGAAGGTTCAGTTTCGGGTAAAACTCACAATTTTACACATAACATCACCCTAGTTTAGAAAACATAACACAAGTCCTGAAAGAGTTGTGCCATATACATGGTTCAACACTCAGGAACCATAATTTTTACCTGTCATCACCTGTAGTTTCAAATTTTATCACCTTTGGCTCCATATAACAAGTGACCACGAGATGTTAAAAACTTTAAATGCACTTCTGGCATTGGTTTAGGATCAGTTTACACTATCAAAAACAAAGAAAAACCACCTCTCTTGTCATCACTGTACAAATCTCACATCCAGGGTACCTGCAACCCAACAGTCACTTAGAGTCATTGAAACAATGCATCTGCATGCCTGTTTCTGCAATGCAAACATGTAAACCCTGAAAATGAATAATACAAAAGCAATCCCATGTCCTTCCAAGTATTATTTTCTCTTCATATCAAGTGTTCAGTAAATTCTTGAAACATCCAGGGACCAGGAACTTTCCAACCAGAAGTCACCATTTGCAACTTGCTGGTTTTGTGCAATTTTGCAAAATCTAAAAGTTGAATTTTCACTTTGGGCAAATGTCACCAAAATTGTCCAAAGTTTTCAAAACTCATCCAAACCAAAATCTCATCCACCTTGCTCTTGGGCCTTCCCAGGAGGAGTGCTGCCACCTCTCCCCCTGGCTGCGGCAATCCCAACTGCTTCACTTTGGTGATGATTCTTAAAAACTGATGCCCAGCCCCTCTAAAATAGCTAAAGCACACCATAGCTAAAGTACCCCTGGACATGTTTGCATGCATAAAAATTCTGGCCTCCGATACCTGAAACTGGGAAAAAACTTTGATGATTCGTGATCAGGACCACCACCAAAATCTGAAACTTTGAACAATTCCAGCCTGTCATGCCTGCAACTGGGGTGAAAGTTTGATGTTTCATCATCTGGACCCCCAAGAATCTGAAACTTTGAACCCCTCTGAAATCATCACGAGGAGTTCAAATGCAGAATGAACCACACTTTGTGTTCCACTGGACCATGAGATTCATTTCCAAGGGCCAGTTGAAGAATTCAAGTCTGTACCAATTTGTACTAATTGTTGCAGTCGACGTCCAGCTGCTTGACGTCGAGTTTTACAGTTGACATCAGCTCAACGTGAAAACCCCTGAAGGCGAAGGTGACACGACAGCCTTCTGTTGGCCACGTGACACCCGAAAACTTGGACTGCGGTAAAACAGGAAGGATCCTTTGAGGCCTGCCTCACCTGTCTCAACTATCTCCTTGATGTTTTCTCTTTATGCAACAATTGATTCTGTCCGCACCAGATTCCATTTTGCGCGTACTTCACAAGCACATACCGAATGGATCTGCTGAGTACGTGAGAAAATAGACCCGGAGTCCGCACGTGTGTCTTTCCCATTTGTACGAGGCATGCAATCTAAGTAACCGATTGGGCAACGTTTTGTGTGGATCGGGTGCACATTTTTACCAATCCTTGGGGAATAGCAAAGAGGCAACCTTTGTCTTCCATATCAAATCACTCAACCAGTAACAAAAAAGGAAAAAGTGAGAGAAAAATCTCTTAAAGTTA
>JAAUXT010106436.1_pt1 | contig 12881 bp, 12 predicted proteins | sample 7278171 | NCBI WGS metagenome assembly JAAUXT01 (sample SAMN14350112, study PRJNA611818) | marine sediment metagenome | isolation source: surface marine sediment (1.8m) | place: French Polynesia: Moorea | collected 2018-08
GCGTCGTGCGTTTTGAGGGCAAGTCTGTGCGTGCTGTGTTTTTTTCGTTCTTTGTGACATAAGATGTATCGTCTATTTGTGTGTGTGTGTTTGTGTGTGTGTGTGTGTGTGTGTGTGTGCGTGTGTGTGCATTTTACGTGCGCTGCGTGTTCGCTGACGATGCAGTGTGCTCAGAGCCCTTCTCTCACACACACACACGCACACACACACACACACACACACACACACACACACACACACAAATAGACGATACATCTGATGTCACAAAGAACGAAAAAAACACAGCACGCACAGACTTGCCCTCAAAACGCACGACGCATGAACCCTACCTGAGCTGTAGTAGAGCCAGTCCCTCAGCCCCAGCTTCTCCTGGGCGAACGTCTTGTTCCGCTCGTACAGGCTACGATCGTCCATTTTCAAAAATGACACCCAAACTGAGGATGCAGGTTACTTGGCCGTAGCCAAGGTAAAGACCTAAATACCGGTCCATTTATTTGCTGTTGTCTACAGTCAAGAGCTGATCAGTCGAGGTGTCTACACACTTGAGATGCAATAACAGACAGAGGATGGGTGATGATGAGTCGGTGAGAATTTCCCACTGCATGGGCTTGTCCTGAAAACTTTGGAAGGATTCTCCAGTGTGAAAAGCCCGCGCAATACTCTTGCTGTGGCACCTTCAGGGGCCCAGCCAGCATTTTGTAGGTTCCGTCCTCACTTTGAAAATATTTTGCGTCAAACAGCAGAACCAAAGCCAAAACTCCCGCCTGAGCAAATTTTGTGTGGGGTGCAAGAAATGACCCACGATTGGGGACTTTCACGTGAATAGCCAAATCCTACAACCCCAACTTTTGTTTTTCTCGTGTAGCCTTCAACTGACCAAGACTTGGGACCCACTCCTGAATGCAGTACTCTCACGTAGAAACGGGTGGGTACATTCAGCGGGTATAATGTTCACCGCAGACCCAGGACCCGTGGGCTCTCCCTGAATCAGACACAGGGTGTTCCCCACGTGGACTGTTCAGAGCAGTTCTAGGTCCATTGTCTCGGAGCCTTGGACCACGTTGTGGATTGGTCTCTGAATGGGTGAATCAAAAACACAAAAGGCAAAGATGAAAAACTTTTCCATGTTTCTTCATTGATAATATGAGCAACAGTTAACAAACCAGAGACAACAGAGGTCAAACGGGTCAACTCTGGGTCTTTGTGTTCATGTTTTGTGGTGACTGTCATAATCACCAGTTGTTTCAGGTATTGTGGCATCCATGAGACCTCTCAAATCATGCGTGAAAATTTCAATGGTCAAGCCATGGTCTTTATACACAGGGGTCATTGGGTCTGCCCATAGGTTCCTCTACAGCTGAGCGAGTGGGCGTTTCCTCACAATGTTCCTGGGCACCGCATTCACATCTCTGCACCCAGTACTCTGCATGGCCAGGACCAGTTGTTCCTTCATGGTTTCCAGAACCTCAAGGACTCCATTAGAGCCAGAGTGGTGGAGCCCAAACAGGATGGGGCGCCCCAGGAATACTGCCTTTGCCCCAAGGGCCAAGGCCTTGAGGACATCTGCCCCAGTTCGAATACCCCCATCCACAAATAGGTCAATTTCCCCTCCAACTACCTCAGATATTTCAGCTAAGGCCTCAAGGGTTGTTGGACCATCAACAAGGACTCTCCCACCATGGTTAGATACCTGGATTGCAGCTACCCCATGCTTTACAGCTAGTCTGGCATCCTCTGCAGTCAGGATGCCCTTGAGGATGATGGGTAGTTTTGTTACAGATTTCAGCCACAACAGTTCATCCCAAGAACAACAGTTATCATCAAGAGTTCTCTCTTCTGGTTTTATATCCTGGGGACTGAGAGGTAGGATCCCATACTTGAGATGAAATGGAAGTCGAAATGGCATTCCCTTCGTCAAGAGCGGCTTGCCGAATTTGGGGACGTCCACGGTCAGCACTATGGCGCTGTACCCATACTGTTCCGCCTTCTGTAGCACCTGCAAAGTTTCATGCATTACATTTTTGTTCGTTTTCAGTCCAGCAAGGCTGGGTTTGATCCAGGACCCAGGGAGAAAAGGAACCATCTCCCTTGACCTGTGTGAAAAGTTGTTGTATTGCAGAGACTTGATTTGTTTTGCACGTTTGAACAACGGTGGGAAGGAAGGAACCGGTTGGCATGACGAAGTTTCAGAGCCAGGTCCACCAAAAAACTACGATCTGAGTTTGTCCTCAAAGATCTCACTCGGGACTGGCCTACCTCCTCCAACAACCCTTTTTGCTTGATGTTGAAAATGTTGAGCCAGCGGAGGAGCCCTGGATGCGCCTCTGATACTTCCTCCAGACTCCGGTTCGAGTAGAAGCTCTGAGTATAGCAGACGTCCATCTCTGCAGCGGCTCGAGCTGTGGCCAACTCCCCATCAGGGTGCAGGACCTTACAAGAATGCAAAAGGTGTGTGTGTGCGTGGAGACAGACACGGAGAGAGAGAGAGAGAGAGAGGGAGAGAGAGAGAGAGAGAGAGAGAGAGAGAGAGAGAGAGAGCATGTCCTTGTTTGTCCCTTGGCTATGGGCATGGTCAGCTGGTCAGCTCAACCAGGAAGGACTCAGATTTGAATACCTGGTGCGTCTGCGGCAATGCTCAGGTGTGCGTTTTGTGCTCTTTGCAAGACGCAGATGTGAGATGATCTGGAGAGCGTGAGTTGAACACGTTCCAAGTGGTACATGGTGCGTTGAGCCACAGAACGGAATAAACAAAGAACGAACCTGATGGATTGCCGTCGGGCTGATCCCGATGGGCATCGCCACCTCTCTCCCGAGCAGCCTCGTCCTGAGGTTCACTTCCGCCTCCGGTACCGCGCGCAGCACCCTGGGAACCAGCAGCAACTTCCGGAAGGTATCTTCATTCGCTCGGATGATGTCCTCGTTGTCGCTATACAGACCTGTGGTGGGGGGGAGAGATAAGGTTTGTGTTGTGCGCTGTCCCTATCTTCGGACGCAGATAGCCCCTGCAGGTGGGGACCGCCCATTCCCTGACAGGCGACAAATGTTGCTTCCCATTGTTACACCACAAGGTGCATTTCTGTCTGATTTGCACGATCCAAAGTTTCCATGCATCTTTTCTCAAAAGAGAGACACCGGCAGATGCATGTATGACCCACAGACACGCAAGTACAGAGCTGGAACGCACGGCGCACGACGCATGAACCCTACCTGAGCTGTAGTAGAGCCAGTCCCTCAGGCCCAGCTTCTCCCGGGCGAACGTCTTGTTCCGTTCGTACAGGCTGCGATCGTCCATGTTGATTCTTACCACGTACTCGTGTACAGGTGTATGTGAACTTTTGAATTGGTTTTGTTTCATTGTGACGGCCATGGCCATGTGTGTGTGCTGCTTTGTGTGAGCAGATGTTTGTTTTCATCTATGGGTTGGGGAGATGCGGTGTTGCAGATGAGTATAGAGACCTGGCGCGTTGGTCCGTCACTGGTGCATGGCTTCTAGATTGTGCACGACGGCTCGAGCGGTTTCTTTCGTTCTTTGTGGATGTGCTGCCATGGGCAAGTCCAGAAATGGCCAGGACACTGAGCCCGTTTTAATCCAGGCGTGACACGTTCTGTGCACGCACGGTCCGAGACAAAAGTGGCGCACCTGCGGCACATCTCACAACCCTTTCGAAGTGGGTGCTGCTTCGGCCATTTTTGAAACACCACAGGTTCAGGGTCCCTGGAACACAGACAAGCAGCGCAGCGACGCAGTGCTTGACGCATTGAATTTTTTTCAGCTGCACCCCCATCCAAAGTTTGGTCAAAAGGGAGGTGTACCAAAACAGTTCGAGGGCTAGGGCCCCCCGGAACCCCGTCCCTGAATCAAAGTCCTGCTCTCCAGTAGCCGCACCGCTGCAGTGTTTGTTGATACGCGTATCTCGCACACATCTGGATTTCACGCAAATCCACTTTGGGAGGGATAAGGTTCCCCCCAAGTATGCTGTGTGAAGGAGGCCGGGGACTGATCCATGATACAGTCAGGGGACTGACTCCCACGGGCCATGGGCTGATACAGAATCAGGTCAGGGGGGCTGCCCCCCCCTCCCAGCGAGCAGAGGCCGGTCAGGGAAGCAAGTCAGGGACCCGAAGTCTTTGAATTTGCACAGAAAAGCAAAAGAATTGTGCTCGAGAAGAGGGCTTACCGTATCCACACGTGTATAAGACGCACCGTTTTCCCCCAAAATTAAACACCAAAAGTGGAGGTGCGTCTTATACATGGATATAAAATTGCCATTATTTCAACACAACCTGATACCAGAAAACCAAGGCAAAATGGAGGGTGTATCTCAAAAACTTGGGTGCGATTTATACACGGGTGAATACGGTATTCTTGGGAGGACTGGGCCCCGAGTCCCACCTCTCCCTGGATTCACCACCAGAGGGAAACATTAAAAGTCCCGCGGAGTTTTTATTGGGCCAAGAAAAATAATCCGAAGCACCCCGAGTCCGGGTTCACACGAGATGCGTCACACGTTGCAAACCTGAACGAGTCAACGCAGAGATGCGAGGCGGGGTGCTTCTTGTGTGTGGTCTTGGTAGACCTGCGTCCATTGCAGCTAGAGACGCAGCGCTTGCATGACGCATCTGGTGTGATCCGAGTGCGTAACACTCGCTGTGTTTTTTTGTTTTGCTGCGTCACGGGAAACATCTCATCGCGCGGGCAGGAGGAGCAACAACGGAGGACCTCAGACGCCTGTGTTGTTCTAACCTTCCGTATCTCCGCCGTTTGTTTGACTGAAGACTTGACTCAGGTACCTGTGAAAACCCCGTAGCAGGAGGATCCAGGGTCCACTGGTCCTGGGCGTGATCTCAAGTTTTGAATCTTCCTGGACTGCTTGAATGACAGCTTCCAGGAGTGAATTCATGAAATGGTTCTTTGGGGGCAGTGTTCAGAGAGAGCAACACTCCTGGATGCATCCGGATCCACACTGGATCCACCCCTGATCTCCTCTGGATAAAAACCTCCGGATCCGTCTCTGTATCCACCCCTGGATCCACGAGTGATCTGCCCTGGATCCGCCCCTGGATCCCCGCCGATTGTCACGTGTCTTTGTTATTTGCAAATATTGTGGCATCTGCGTGAGTTTCAACCAGATAGCTTGCACACACAACAGCTGTCTGTCTGTCTGTCTGTCTGTCTGTCTGTCTGTCTGTCTGTTTCTCGCTCGCTGTCGGTGATTGGCTCCACCAATGCATTCACTTCTTTTGGCTGTAACCAATTTGACGAGCGTTTCGACTTGCACCCACAACTTTTCCCTGCAGCCTCACAATTCGACCCTCAGAGCCCTCGCGCAGACCGTGACTTGACGCAGGGTGCTGCACCCGTTGTGTCAGCGTGCAGTCAACTGGCTATCCACCGCCAGCGACAGGGCAGTCCCAAATCAAGGAGTTTCACATGCAACACGTGGGACCACATTTTCAACGTACGTCCGGTGCCAGAAAACATTCCTTTCCACGTGGGAGATTGAGTCGCCACCTAGCTGTAGTTTCCGTGGCGATTTTGCAAAGACATGGCGCAACAATTTTGAGATTTAGCTTTGAGCAAAAGCATTTGGTGGGTTTCTTGACTACATATCTACAAAACTTGGGATTTTTTGTCAAGCATAAATGGGTGAAATCTAAGTTTGAAAAGTTGAGTTCCCAGGTATATTGCGTCACCATGCAGTGCGGGCTGCACCACAAATGACAGCGCAGGGACGCCGCGGCTGACGCACCCCACGTGCACCTGATCCGGATTCCGGGGACGCGCCACGTGAAGCGTGTCTAACGAAGAGCGATGGACACGGAACGTTCCCATGGAGAAATCTTCTCAATATTTACACACCTCGCTTTGATGCTGGGGCTGCAGCGGCGCCGTCCTTGCAGTGAGGGATGAGGGTGTCAGAGAGGCACACACACACACACACACACACACACATACACACACACACACAGACGCACACGATCACACACACACACACAAACACACACACACACACAGACGCGCACGATCACTCTCACACACAGACACACACACACACACACACACACACAGACGCGCATGATCACTCTCACACACACACACACACACACACACAGACGCGCATGATCACTCTCTCTCTCACACACACACACACACACACACACACAGACGCGCACGATCACTCACACACACACACACACACACACACACACATACACTGGTCGCCTGAGACATCGGCCAGTTTCAAATGCGCCTGTGAATCACTTCTCCCGGGCCCTCCGTGACCTAAAAAATAATTTATCCTAAGAGTTTTGCACCGCATGTCACAATCGTGCTTTGCCCTCGTGCTTCTTGTGGCTTCGACTGGCTGGGACTGCGCTACGGGTTCAACGTGACACGGTTTGACTCGACGCTGGCAAATGGGAATCATCGTCATCACAATCATAATCTTCATCATCATGATCCTCATCATCGCGGATTGCGTCACGGAATGAGGAGGAAACTGGGATCAATTCCGCACGATGAGGCCGGGTTCACCCCAGCTCAGTCACGTGTCTTCCTGCACAAGGTACGGCAATGTTACATTCAAGCTGATGGGTGTTTTGCCATACACAAGTGGAAGGGGCACTGCCTGCACAAAAGTCAATGGACAATTGAACCCTGATTTTGTGGTCTGTCAACGGGCACTGCACCCCTGCACAAGTGAACGGGGCTGCATACATGAACAAGTCAATGAACGCTGTACCCTGCACAAGTCAATGGGTATTGCATCCCTGTACAAGGCAATTGGAGCTATATCCCTGCACAAGTCAATGGGCACTGCATCCCTGCACAAGTCAATGGGTGCTGCATCCCTGCACAAGTCAATGGGTGTTGCATTCCTGCACAAGTCAATGGGTGCTGCATACCTGCCCAAGTCAATGGGTACTGCTTCTCTGAACAAGTCAATGCGTGCACCCATGGGTGCTGCATCCGCAAAAAGTGAAAGGCTTGGCGTCCCCACATGTGGGTGCGTCAGACGTTCCACCATGACCAGCTTGACTCGGCGGCAATGGACTCGTACCAACGTGTGACGCACCCAGCGCGAGCCCGGCCTCACGTCGAGCACAAAGACACCAGGGGCGTCGCGGAAAATTGATATTTCCCTCACATTTGCATGGGATTCGCGTGCGTTATGACACCATAGATCTGTGAATCTATCAGGAGCAGATCCAGGCGTGCACGTACAACCCAGAAAAACCCGCCTGCCCCCCGAGACCTGTGATCTGTGTCGGATTCAATCAACCCCCAAAGAGCATTACAAAATGCTGGATCAACCCCATGCAGTATGCCCAAAGACAGAATGAGACATGCACTTGAAAAGACTGTTCAAAGCTGTGAAGCCTGCTTCACACTTAACACGTCGTACGTTGCACACAGCGATGGCGCAGGACCAACAGAATTCCCTGGGATGCAACGCTTGACGCACGCGTGGTGAACCAGGCCTACAGAGCGCGTCTGTGTAACGTGCTGCATTGACCCCGTTCTGTGTGACCCTGATGTCATGGGTGTGTTCTAGTGACTGAAGGAAGGTGGGAACTCAATAACTGTACCAGCAGAGATTAATTAGTGCAGGAATCGACACAAAGGAGAACATTGGGGTGACTCAATTTGTTTGCGGGGAGTGAAGAAATTTATTGCTGATGCTGCTCTGTCTGTCTGTCTGTCTGTCTGTCTGTCTGTCTGTCTGTCTGTCTGTCTGTCTGTCTGTATCTCTCTCTCTCACCCTCGTGTTCTTTCTTTTTCTTCTTTGTTTCGTTCATTCATTCATTCATTCATTCATTTTGTCTTTCTTTCTTTCTTTCTTTCTTTCTTTCTTTCTGTTTTTCTCTGAAACATTTCGGCGCACAGCCTGCGTCGGACTTTTGTTCAATAGAAAAGGAAAAGGGTATCTTTCCCTTGTGAAAAGGGGTCATTCTGACATTGTGCCATTTGGATCCTTTCTCCAAGTCGTGCGTCCAACTCCGTTTGGCTCGTTTTGCCCCTCCCCCGGTTCGGGCCCCGCTGACCTGCGCCCTGGATCCCCTGGAGACGCAGGTCCCGCGGAGCTGATAGTCCGCAGTGTTTAGGATTCACCGGGCCGATCCTATCTCCTTCACTCCCGTAAATATTATGGTCTCTTCCCTGTTGATTCTGTCAATACGGACTGAGATCTGCGGACGGAGAATAAACGGGGGCTTTTGTGCCAACATTGTTTTTGCGCTTCAGGCTCGTTTCACACTGAATGCGTTGCGTGTTTGTGACGGTGAGTGGCGCTGATCACCATTGAGGCCTGTTTCACACTGTGCCCCTCCACCAGTCCCTACAGCCCTGAATTGTCGCTATATTTCAGCATGAGATGCGACGCACGACGACTCCATCCCTGCAGCGCACGCGACGCATACCCCAACAGGGAGGTTTCGCAGATTGGAAACGTAGACGTAGACATGAATGTAGACGTAGAATCTGACCCTGTGGGTTCTTCTACACCACAAAATTTTCAATTCCAAGGCAAAGAACAAATGACTTGAAGTTGAATAGTTTATGTTTCATTTCCCTTTTCTTCACACTTCCTCTGATTTCTAGAATATATATATTTTTGCAAAATTCAGACCAGAATAACAGATAAAATGAAGTATCTGAGGAGTACTGCATCCCACAGGTGAGATTCTATGTCTACGTTCACGTCTACAGAAACAACTTGCGAAACCTGGCTGCTGACAGCGCATGACGCACGCAGTGTGCACCAGGCCTCAGCAACAAGAGACTCGGATCAAACTGCGGCCGAATCCTTCTCGTATTGTGGCTCCTGTGTCAGTCAAGCTGTAGAAAAGCAAAGATCTTGCTTTTGCAGATGGGTTCTTCTCAACAACCGGTGTGTTCATTTGTAGATCTGGGGGCTCCACAGGGGGCCCATTCTGTCTGCCCTCCACTGAATCAGAAACACAACAGGTCTCACTCTTCTAACATTGTCCTCTTCATCGTTTTCTGTTTTGTCAGGCACTCACATTTTTCTTCCCACACACAAAGCTTTGTTTTTGAACTTAAAGAACTGTCTTTTTGTGGGTTGTATTGAGAGGTGGACCACCACACCCATGTGAGATACCCAAAATTATTTCGTGGTTGACATCCACATCAACGCGACCTGAATTTCCAAACGCGCGGTGCCCCAATTGCCAGGTGCAGAAAACTCAATTGTGCGCTGAGACCCAGTGATACTCATAAGTGACCCAATGCTTCTGTATCACTGCTCTGAACATTAGGGCACATTGCAAAAGGAGCAGATGCATCTGACCCTCACCACTGACAGCCTGTTGGCTCTGTCCCCCGCACACACGTGTGCAGCCACATCCCTTCATCCAGGTCCGCAGGGCCGAAGCCTCTGTGGCTTGGAATGTGATGACATTGTGTGTGTCCAGCACTCATCCGTCTGGCGAAGATGACACTGCTAAGCTCTGGCTCCAGCCCACCCAGGATTGGGGTGATGCAGTTCCCCGGCAGCGGACCCAGGGGGCCCCAGGAGCAGGTGGGAATTTTTTCTTTTTCTTCCTGCGGTGAAAAAACTGTGCTGGAAATTGCGGGTCTCTGGGCCTTCTGAATTGTCTGCGTCAACAGACAGATTCCACATCAAACACACGCTCAACGGATCTTGAGGTCCTGGGCCCAGCCCCCTCCCTCTTGGCCCAAGATAAATTTGCACTGCCATAGAAAAACAGCACATTCTTGTTTGGTGGTTATGCCCGTTCGCGCTCATGCAGGGGTTGACAATAGCTGATTCATCATGGACTCGTCAATGCCCCTTCCGCGCCGCTGCTGCTCGCATGCATCCCTCTTGTCACATTCAGGATGAACGGGTCTCAACAACATTTTCCATTTCTGCAGCAACAAAAACATCCTGTCTCACTTCATGGCAAACCTGCGTGCATTTGCTGAATGCAGAGGCAGACCTCTGTATGTGTGTGTGTGTGTGTGTGTGTGTGTGTGTGTGTGTGTGTGTGTGTGTGTGTGAGGGGGGCAACAACAAAAACATCAAGGAAAGAATGTCATCGGCATTGACGTCTGAGGTCTGAGTTTGCACCACCAGCACCCATTGGGAAGATTGTTTTTACATGTTTCTCAACAACCAAAGGGTGTTGAAAGCAAGGATTTCCCCTGGGGATACCCCTTGCCAACCAAATCCTGAATCCGTCCTCCCTCTGGCTTCATAGTTTTGAAGATAAACGAGGCAGACGGTTCGGGCCAAAAGCGGTAAATTGGAGTTGATTGAGGAAGGCAGAGGCTGCATCCTTCGGCTGTGGGTCGAGATTGAATCAGGGGCGGAGTGTCTCACACACTGGGGGGACCAGGGGCTGATCCAGGGGGCCAGTGGCAATTCCCAGATCCAGAGAAAAGCAGACGCTCTCTTGTGTGTTTTTGCACTGTGCGTGCAAAAATTTTGTTTCAAATTGGAATCAGGATCCCCTGAGGGAGGAGGGTTCCCCGACCCAATCCAGGACCCGCCCCTGGGGTATCAGATTTGATCATAACAGATTGCCAAACTGATGCAGCCCTGGGGGAGGGAAGCTGTGTTAAGCACTGCTCCACCTTGTTCTCTCATCAATATCTCAGGGATGGGATGTGTGCAAGCCAGGGTCATGCTGAATCGGGACGTGAGTTGCGTCCCTGTATCGTTAAGGCCTGTTTCATACTGGATGAATCCAGTGTTGCGTCACTGTCCCTGACATCACATGTGCTCATTGGTGCAGTGTGCAACAAAACCTGCGTCACTTTGTGCGCATCATGCTTTCTTTCCTGCATGTCAACTGACATTCTCTCCACAGCGACGACGCAACGCCCACTACGTGGTGCAAGGAATAGGGGTTTTCACACAGGCAGGGCGGCGTCAGAACTTTTGACAAACACATCAAAATTTTGACACGCGGGCATCAAATTTTATATGACGCCCAAAGGAGAGCATAAAAATAAGGTCCAATCCGTTCTTGGCCTCCCGTCAAAATTTTGACGCGGTGTCATCTGTGTGACAATCCCAGCAGTTGCGACGCATCTGACGTCCCCCCCCCCCAGTGTGCAACAGGCCTCACGCAGGGTGGTGGGCCTGCAGGGCTCCAGCGGAGCGGCCGCACTGACCTGTCCCCAGTAATTGTGTTTGGCGCCTGCGCTCTCAGACCCATCAGGGCCTGACCCTTATGAATGACGTTTTTTGTGGCAAAGTCGGATCCAAGATGAGGTCGACTGGTGCAGCAGGACACCGCAAAAGGTCCGATCTTGACATCACGGAGTTTTGCCAACCACAATTTGCCTTCATGTACAAGTGCCCAAATTGCCAGATGGGTAGCACAGATCTACATGTATTGCCAAACAAGGCACTGAGAGCCAATGACCAGTGAGTAAATTGTTTCACGTCACCAATCTGGCAAAAGGGGCACATCGAAAAGGGAGTGGACGTATTTGCTGCATCTCGCCATTGTTTTTTGTACAATGAAAAACAAGAAAGCCGCTTGGTGTTAAGAGGAGCTTGGGGCAGAATTCAAGAACCCTCTGACAACTCAACATGCGTCCTCAGATTTGCTCAAGCGAATTCTGGATCGAGGTCAGGGGCCCCAAACATGGTGTTTGTGTGTGTGTGTGTGTGTGTGTGTGTGTGTGAAACATGCGGGCGGGGCAAAGCTTGGGGCCCTGAGTTGAAAAATTGAACTGTTTTGAAAAAAAAACAGCACCCGGAAGCTCTGGATCTCCGACAGTCTGTTGGACTTCAGGAGCAAGGGATTCCGTTTTCTGATATCCCGGGTTCTCCCAATGAAAGTGTGTGACAGACACGAGTCTTTTCCAAAAACAGAAAAAATTCTTTGCTGCCCAATTTTCAGGTTGCATGTCTTCCACTTGAGTCTCCATCGACCGTTTCGCCACACCTCATGCAGTCTCAATAACATATTTATGCAGAGCCTTAAGTAGCCCTTGGCACTCGAGGTCCATTTGTGGCATGGTGAAAACAAAGACCACGCGGGCAGAACAATTCTCTGGCGAAGCCTGAACTTTCTTAACAGCATCATCCATCAGCCTCGTGTCAACATCTCGAGTTCATGTTCAGGGCGCAGAGCCGTCCTCGCAGCAGGATCGGTCGGGGGAGGGGGGGGGTAAACAGGGGCAGTGAATGGGGCTGAGGTGGGTGAGTTTCTGATGGAACAGGCAGATCCAGTGAAGGCTCTGTTTGTTTGTTTGTTTGTTTGTTTGTTTGTTTGTTTGCTTCAGTGAATATTTTAACACCATTTTTGAAACACCTTTTTGTGTTGGAGGTTTGGTGATTGGTCTGTCACTCTTTTGAAATGTCTCAGATACTTCAAACAGTGTTGTTCCTGAATGACCTTCAGAGCTGTTTTTAGTTTTTCTTTTGGTACCCCAGAACAAGATGAAACAGAGGAATCTTTGGACACTTGAAAAAGAGGGTGATGGGGCCACGTCCTCTGACCTTTCAAGGGTCTGGTTGCAAACTAATAGCAAACAACATGCAAGACATCAAGGAAGGCTGATAGTGGAATGAAGACAGTGTATTGAACCATCTGAGTGGTCTTATGGGTCAGTACTGGGCCTCACCAACCTCTTTTTGTGCGATGTCCCTTTAGGGAAGAGCACTTAGCGGTGTGCCGAAAATTTTTTTGTATACATGCCACTTTGGGGAAGATGTCCCATCACGTCACATCATGTCACGTCCCCCTTGGTGGCTATTGGTGCTGGCCTGGGACAAATGGTCTGCTCAAATGGTCCACCAATGTACAAAAGTATATGGCATCTGGGCCAAGATGTCCCGTCACGTCACGTCACATCCCCCCCCCATGGAGGGCTATTGGTGGCCTATCTCAGCAACCAC
>JAAUXT010053585.1_pt1 | contig 12880 bp, 19 predicted proteins | sample 7278171 | NCBI WGS metagenome assembly JAAUXT01 (sample SAMN14350112, study PRJNA611818) | marine sediment metagenome | isolation source: surface marine sediment (1.8m) | place: French Polynesia: Moorea | collected 2018-08
TTGCAGAACAAGGGAACTATTTTCCGGAGCATACTGCCTAAACTTTTCACCAAACTTGGTGCCAAAGAAGTCTGACATGTCCTCTTGACAGTCGGGACATTTTCCTTTGCCAGACTCAAAGTACTCACTGTGATACTGACCCTCAAAGTATTACCGATACTCATAAAATGAAGTCAAAATATTTACACATTTACTACTGAAATTTGTACATTTGTTGACATAAAAACTTGCGTGAGGACTTCCTCAAAGCACCCCTACAAAGACTTGTCTTTGTTCGCAATGAGACAAAATATCGGCAAAAAACCAAAACATAATGATCTTGCCTCGTACATTTATTTTTCCCATCACGTAATTTCTACACTTTGTGTGCAATCCGGTCCCGTGTAACTCTTGACGACTGCGCAGCGTTCGCTGACCTGACTCCTTGTTTTGATCGTTGTACTCGAGTGCGCGAATTAATCAACGCTTGTGACGTCATAGCATGAGACGCACTCGTGACGTCACGGCGGACGTGTCAATCTGACGAGCGACTTGCGGTGGACTCATTTTGTTTTGAAGTTTGTGACCGAAACGTGGTTGCGTGGTCTCCTTGTTTCAAGCCAGTGGGCGTGACGTCGCAAGGGACGACGTGACGCCCATTGACTTGCACGCGCCCAGTGTGAAGGATTGTGCTGTTCGTTCTTGATGCATGTACACGGACGTTCAACCGTTGAGGCAGAGTCGAACTCGGCCCAAACCGCATTCCTTACAGAAATTCCGCGGGGGAGGTTTTTTCTCAAGGATACAGATACATTTTGCAAATAGCGTGTTTGGAATTGTTTGACAATTGATGTTTCTCTTGCCTGTTTGGTTTTGGCCGCGTTCACACTGGATGCACCTTGCGTTACGTCAACGGACGCTGCGTCGCAAATTTGACTCAGCGCGCTGTTCAGGAGAACGCAACGCGTGACGCATACAGTGGGAATAGAGGTCGCCTTGCCGTTGTTGGAAATTGGAAAACTTGGGCGTTCGGAACGCGCAGTTTGTGGCGCGTGGGAACGTGGACGTTGTGAGCTGATCCTGCCTGTGGTGACCTCTCGAGATGCAGTATTGTTGAGACAGATACGTTGTGTTTTCATTGATCATTAAACCATGGAGCAGAAGCTTCTTTCGCTGAAAAAAAAAAAATAATAACGCGTATTGTTTTCGTTTCGCGCTGTTCTCTGCGTTTTGTTGCCGATGACACTGCCGCTCCCCGCCCCCCCCCTTCCCCCCACCCCTTAAAATTCCTCACTTTGCTAAGTTTGTGGAAACCAGTTCCTCTTCAAACTGCACGTCGGTGGAGAGTCGTCTTCATTGTTCAAGTGAACTGAGAACCATTTCATCTGGACGCAACACGGTGTTCTGATCCCACGGGTGGTGGAACAACGCGACTGTGGTGAAACACTTGCACACTACCAATGGAAAGGAAGGAACTAACCGGGGAGGAATGAAGGCGAAATTTTCTAATCATCCAGAACAAGGACCCAAGGACAAGGACCGACTTTACATGGTTTATTCACGGGTTTTCTTCACTGGTCACGAAGCTTTGGACGACGATTCTGTGGCTCTGTGCACGACGGAAATATTGCTAGATAGCGACATCGAACACAATTCGAACTTCACTGAGATACTATAGTCTATCTCACTCTCCTCTTCAAGCGAACTCTTATTTTATCACACGAGTGCATTTGCGACGTTGACTGGCTGTGTGCGTTGGGAACTGCGTGGAACTATGAACATCAAGTTTGTGCTTCTCTCGTTCGACTTGCGCGGCAGTGTTGGACAGTTGTCTTTGGACTCGGCATGCAACCCTAATAGACCCAAACTGAACAGTGTTGCACCTACAAAGAGCGAACTGAAGTCCAGAGTTTCAGTCCAAACTGCTTTCAACGCGAGACATTTCACCGCAGTTTTGCACACACTATGAGAATCGTTCCTCAGTGGAGCATCACATCTCTGCACCATAGGTGTGCCACGCTCTGGACGCGTCACGTGCCGCGTCCCTGTGCACGTCACTGGGTGCTGCAACACTCCTGTGGACATGCGCACTGTACGCTGCGCATGATGCGTCGAGCGTGAACGCACGCACCGCCCCAACGTTAGCACCCCAGTGTTTCTGCAGGAACACAACACTTGCCTGAAGCTGTTTGTGTCAACCCAACCTACCATTGTGCAAGACTCACCGCACAACGTGTACACCTGGTGTGGGTGCTAGTACCCGTACATGCACGACACCTCCAGCGTGAGTGAAGGCAGCAGCTCTCAGAGACTGATCCAAGAGACTCAAGGATGCGTTCCTCTGACCCCACAAAATAGTATCACTAAAACATGATAAATTGGCGACGTCCCGCCTCCAGTAGCGGCGGCGTCTCTAGTGGCGGCGTCATCACGTGACGTCACGTGACGCCGCCCGCCTCACGACGTCGCCTTGAGCAGCAGCGCGACGACGTCCCTGACGTCGTGGAGTCGCGCCTCGTCGAGCGCCGTGCGCCCGAGCCGGTCCTTGCGCGACGTGTCGACGCCGCGGGAGATGAGGTAGCGCACCATGTCCGCGTGACCCAGCTCCGCTGCCTGCGGGAACAACGAGCCGCGTCATGCATAGCAGGGTTTGGGTCAAGCGTGGACAGAGGCCAGCGGGATGGACAGTCGAAAGCAACCTTGGGTTCTCTGTGGCGTCATTTTTCAGGAGCAAAGTGGTCCGAGAATTATCTGGCTCCTGTGAACAGAAGTCCGCATTCACCGCGTTTTCCACTCAGTACGTGATTTCCCTCACGTGTTTCTGCCACGTGATCCCACCATGTGTACTCGTCATGAGTACGCGTAGTCACCACGTGTACTCACCACATGATCTTGTCACGTGTATTTACCACACGTGTGTTCTCACCACGTGATTTCCCCCACGTGTTCCTGACGCACGTCCTCATCATGAGTACTGTACTCACCACGTGTTCCCCCCACGTGTTTCTGGCACATGTACTCATCACAAGTACTCACTCACCACGTGTACTTTACCACGTGATCTCCCCCACGTGTCACGTGTACTCACCACATGGAGCGCGGTGCGGCGGGTGTAGCTGCCCTGACTAAGATCCGCCCCAGCCAGGTACCACGACTCGAGCCCCTTCACCTCCTCAAACATCGCCGTGCTGCAAGGTCAGTGTTATAGTCAAGGCGCTTTCAAGGTCAAGGTGATTTCAATGGAGATGAGACCCGCGACAAGCCACGAAGGATCACCATGTGCTGCCACAGGTGTTTTGCAAGCTTCACACTGGATGCGTCACGTGCACCCAGGAACCCGGGACAAGTACGTACAGGCCACTTGAATTCTGGGTCGCCGGAGACCCACCATCTGACCAATGCCCCCTCCCCAAACAACAAGGACGCGGAGGTTTGAATACAGGCGAATCACGTCGCAAAATTTTGCGTGAATAGTTGTAGTCACCCCTGTGGTTCCGGATTCAACTCCCCTGCAGCCCACATGATCAGTACTACAACACGCTTGCAATGGGGACTTTATGCGCACTGGGGGCATTTTCTTTCGACATAGAGAGCAGCGCAGGGAGGGAGACTGACTTGCAGAGCAGCATGCCGAGTTTGGCGGGCGCCACGTTGAGGTGGGCGCCGGTCTGCACGAGCAGCTCGATGACGGCGTGGTGGTTGAAGCGGACGGCGTCGTCCAGGGGGCTGTGGCCGTATCTGCGGGCGAGAGGACGCAGGGTCAAGGCTGGGTCACACTGCACTGGGTGCGTCAAAACATGCGTTGCGTTCAGAAGCAGGTCAATGGGCCGAGAGAAAGCAGTGCGGAACTGACGTGTACGGACGACTGACCAGTGCTCACTTGCCTGTCCGTCTCTAACTTGCGCATGCACTTCCTATCAGCCACAAGCTGCCGCTTCCCCGCGGGTCTGTCCAACCTGTTCCCTCACCCAAACATTCCCTCCTGTCGTTCCTCACCCTGCCTTCCCCCAATCTGCATCTCCGCACTTGCCTGTCTCCCTCTGTGTCCACCCTTCCTTTCCCTCCCCCTCCCCTGTCTCCCTCGCCTGACTGCCCCTCCTCTTGACATGTCCTGCCTGTCTCTCCTATTCTTCCTTCCCTGCCCCTCCTGTCCCTTCCTCCCCCTGTCTCACCTGTCGCGCACGTGTACGGAGGCGCCCTCTTCTATGAGGTACTGCACGACGGTCAGATGTCCGGCGCTCGCGGCCACGTGCAGCGCGGTGCGACCGTCGTAGTCAGGGACGCTGAACATGGCGCCCTGCAGCGGGAGAGAAAAGTATACATGTGGCGCCCTCCAGCGGCAGAGAGAAAATTCAACAGTGGCGCCCTGCAGTGGCATAGAGACAGTGGCGCCCTCCACCGGGGAGAGAGGAGAAAATTTCACATGTGGCACCCGCTAGCGTGGCAGAACAAGTCTAAATAGGCAAAGAAACTCATTCAAGAACTTGAGTTTTCTATTTGTCTGTCCTGTTGGTTGATACAACCGTTGTTGCTGCATCGCGTCGCTGAATTGCACTGTGTTGCGTTGCCACAAACAAATGATCCAATGCACGTTGTGTCGCCCACACTACGCCGAACCGATTGACTCATGCGCAACGCCTCCGGGCTGAACCACCGGAAGCGAAGACCTGAACCACCGGAAGCGGAACTTACGGACTCGGCGAGTCTACGCAGCTCGTCGATATTGGCGTGTTGCGCAGCGGCGCAGCAGAGAGACGGCAGCACGACGCTCCGCAGCAGCGCCACCTCCTGGAGACGCGACGGAAAAGAGACACGTGTCAAAAGGACGAGACGAGAAGCACGCACACACGCACACACACACACACACACAAACACACACACACACACATGCTGCGGATTCAGCACGCTCAACTTTTCACGTGTGTGAGAAAGGAAAGCAAAGCACACACTGGAGGTTGTTATCACAAACCGTGGAGACCCGACGCTCCGGGACTCCCTGGAGCCCTGAACCCCTGGACCGGACCTTGGGCCCCGCACTTGGGACACACTGGACTCCCATGCCCCGCCACCCCTGGAGGTACCAAGCTGGATCCTGAACCCCCTTTGACCATCGCCTCCAATGATCCGCCCCTGGAAGCCACCCCTGTGGCCGGACTCCAGACTCCACGGCACCCGCACCCTTCGCCTGGAACCCCCAAACCCCCTGAACCCCCAAGTCTCGCTCCCGTTCCCGGTCCCTGACTCCCGGGCCCTGTCCCTGGGATTCGCATCCAAGGACCCGTCCCCGCTCCCAACCCCTGGACCGGTTCCCCCCCCCCCGCACGCACCTCGCTGGAGCCGAGCTGCATCGAGTCGGCGAGTTTCCCGATGAGCGTCAGGTCGCGCACGACGCCTGAGTCGTCGCGCTGCATCGCGACGCGCATCTCGCCGCGCACGTTCATCTGCAGCATCTACAACGACGAAGAGGGAGTGGGTACAGTTCACGCACACACGCACGCACACACGCACACCTCCGCGCATCTTTCCGAGCACGTTTATCTGCAGCATATACAGCGATACAGAAAGGAAGTACAGCACACGCACAAAGACACACACACACACACACACACGCGCGCGCACACAACTCTTGGATGATCTGCATGCGTGCAGAGATTGTGCTGTTCTTTCGCGATCCTTGTTTTTGCAGTGGTGGTTGTGCGTCGCACGCCACGCTGAAAATCTAAATATGTTAATCCAGGTCTCTGTTCCCCTCGGAACAGTCCCAACCCACAGCAGGCAGGAACAGCCTCCCCCGGAAAAGCCAAACGCCGCCGGCGGGGCCTTCAGCTGCGTCGCGGCGGCGTCGCGCTTCCACTTGGTGACGTCAGCCTTCTACGGCCCCCTGGAAACACCCCCCCCCCCTGAACAGCCTGACGCCAATGGTCACGTGTTCCCTAAGCATCGCGGCTGCGCATGCGCACCTGGATCCGCTCCTCCTGCGTCGCGTCGTCCTTCCCCAGCACGTAGGCAAGCTTCATGAGCGCCGCCTCGGGCGTCATGTCGGAGCCGGGCACGACGCCCGCGTCCAGCAGCGCCTGAAACAGACGGCGTCAAAGCGTAAGATTGACGCCTCACACAGAGACGGCGTTGAGGCATTGGCGCCCAAAATTACAATGTCGTGAAACGAGAACAAAAACACGAGGAACAGGAATTTCGTGTCAAAGGTGTTTGTTCTATTCAAATCGTTTTAAGAAAATATGACGCCACACGCGGCGTCTATTTTTCTTTCCCGGTGGCGACACGAGAGCGTTCTTTCTGGCGTCTCAGACGCGCCACGACATGAGCATAGCCTGACCGACAACGTGGCGTCCTCAGGACTGACCTTGCCGGTGGCGTCATGAAAGTGTACACAGATAGTGACCTTGCCGGTGGCGTAAGACGTGGTGACGGCGCCGCGCTGACACTGCGTGATGTTGAGGATAAGTAGTCCTCGCGCGGACGCCTCACGGAACAGCTCCATGAGATCCCTGCGCGAGTCGGGCCCGTTCCCCGCGCCGTAGCTCTGGATCACTACGCCGCGCATCGGGGGCTGCAGGAAACCCTGCACCTGGAGAAGGGAGACGGAGTGCAGTGCGCTGTTGTGACGTCACCAAAGGCGTTGGCAGTGGCGTCGGCGTCACTTCCGGTGGTGTCGCTGGGAGGCCCGACGCCGTTCTTCCGGGGGTGACGGTGTGCGGAGAAGTTTCGGGTTTGCAGCATTTGGAACCCTTGTCGACAGTCATGCATGCAAAACTGGGGGTGGAACTTCTTGGACACAGATGCGTGCCTTACGTGTGTGTGTGTGTGTGTGTGTGTGTGTGTGTGTGTGTGTGGTGTGGTGTATGTGTGCGAGTGATTGCGGTACACGACTCACCGTTTGCGCGGTGATGCTGGGGAAGAGGCGGAGGAGCCCGACGTTCGGACACATGTTGGTGTGGCAGCGGAACTTGTGCGCGCCTCGAGGCCTCCACACCGAGTCCCAGTTTACTGCGGGAGAAAGACCAACGTTCGGAGCGTCAAGGCGCGGGTGCGGCACACACACACACACACACACACACACACACACAGCTCATGCTGACTCACGCACACGCCAGTCACACTCTCTCACACACACGCACACACGCAAACAACAACCTTGGTTCTCCGTTGGCTTTTCGGTGCTTCGCTTGCACACACACACATCACGTGACGTCACACGCACGCACACACCATACACACATCGTACGTATGCACACCTGTCTCACACAAACCTCAAGCGCGCGCACACACTAGGCTCACACACATCACACACACACCACCCGCGCACACCTCACACACGCACGCACCTTTCATCTTGATCTCGAGTTCTGCGAGCGGCGGTAGATTCGGAGAGCAGAAGCAGCACGTATACACACACACACACACACACACACACACACACACCACGCTCCTACACACATCACGCACATCTCTCACACATGTGCACGCACTCACCTTTTATCTTTATCTCGAGCTCTGCAAGCGGCGGTAGATTCGGAGAGAAGAAGGCGTCGAAGGCGCCCGAGTCCGCCTTGGTGCTGCGGTTGCCGCGCAACAGCTTGTTGTGGAAGTAGATCATCACCTAGCGACACAGAAACACGTGTACGGGGGAGTGTGCGTGTGTGTGTCAAACAAGTGTGCCTGTGGGAAGCACCTTGTTGTAGAAATAGACCATCACCTGCCGACACAGAAACACACGTGTCACCAACAGATATAGGTTTGAGGCAAGGTGTGTGTGTGGGAGGGGGGAGGGGGGTTCCGTAGTTTATGGGCCAGAACATGAGGGCGTCTGGGGAGGGGCTTGGGCCCCAGTGTTCCGCTGATGCGTGCACAGGGGTGGAAAGAATACCTTCAGGGTGAGAATCAGGACCTGGACCAGATGTCCGACCTGAGACTGACCTCTGGAATGCAGTGACCTGAGACTGACCTCTGGAATGCAGTGACCTCAGACTGACCTCTAGAATGCAGTGACCTGAGACTGACCTCTGGAATGCAGTAGTGTCCGGCCATGATGAGAGCTCCGAGCAGATTGTCCCGACCGTCGCTCCGAACCTCGAAGATCGGGATCTGGAACAAAGCGAGGAAGGATAGAAATCTGTCGGTCAGTTTGTCTCACTGTCTCTCCCGTCCCTCACTCAATGGCAGGATGTTGTCGCGCCCATGCACATCTGGACACCAAGAACACTTTGTCGGGCACCAGGGAGGCCCAGACCGCTAGTTCAACCCCTTGGCTGGGCTTGGCGTCTTGACCCTCCCCTGGTACCGCCACCTGATCTTCCCCTGACCCCATCCCCTAGCTCCACGCACTGGTTCTCCCTCGTTTTCAGGAACCCCGTGACTTGACAAGCCGGTGGCGTATCATCACCGTCAGTTCCCACGTGTGCAAAAGGAGCAACGAAGACGCACAATGAGAGGAGACAAGGTGACCGAGTGACCCAGGTGCACAGCGGGAGCCTCAGTACATTACGTCCACGTCCTTTTGAGTTTCAGGTCCCAAACTCAGATACAGAGGTACACCTTGTGAGTTCGTTCTTTCTGGCGGATCCAGGATCAGGTCGGGGGGTCTGACCTCTGTATCGGCTGGTGACCAACCCTCCGAGGCTCAAAATTAGGGGGCTGGGATCAGGGGGGCAACTTCAATTAAAAAAAAAACCACTTGTCCCTGGTCCAACAAAAAGGGGAGATAAATTTTCGGGGGAAGTGGTCGGACAGGCCTCTGAGGCTTCCCTGGATCCGCTGGAGGTTCTTGTGCCCTCAGTCTCTTCTGTTGGCCAGACTCATCACCCTGGCCTTTTGTGAACAGAACGATTCCGGGTTCACTTCCTGAAGATTTTCAATGAATTTTGGTGTCTGTTTTCTGGGTGCAAGATGCGTCAGGCATCGACTTATGATCATGTAGAATTTAGTTTTCGTACGAAATAAAGAAGGGCATCCCTCTCCTTCAGTAAAACACCCGTGGCCTCTCGAATATTTTGAAGAAGAAAGACAAAGGAATTTGAACAGCTGAAGACCCCTGCACATCCAACCCACCTCCGAGGATCCGCCCAGTAAAATTCCCTACTTGGTGTCTACGTTCATGTGTGTCACAAATTCCTCCTCACACATGACGAAAAACTTGGCAAAGATGAAAAGATAAGTTCTTTATGACTTTCCGGTTGTTTGCTTTGGGGACGATGTAGATTTATCGTTCGTAACTGAGTTAACGACATTCTTCTCATAACCTCGGGCTCAAGGGCAAAACTCAAGGGTTCCCCGGGTTCGGGGCGCAGGGCGATCAGCTCAGGGCTGAACGTGTACGTGCTGCACCCACACTGCATGTGGACAGCACCGCGGGAGTGGACCAAAGGGTGCGCCCATTGGGCCCAAAAAGATGTGAAAGTGAAACTTTTGCACCAATGGCAGTGTTCACACAGCATCAAAATTGTGACGAGACATTTTGGTTCACATTTTGCGCACTTTCTCTGGACAAAGGACCAAGCCTCGCGTGTGAACATTCAGGTGTCCTTGACAACTGTAATCCTTGACAACAGGACGTTGCGGTTCAGAAGACGCAGATCTTTTATCGGGACTCTGCGCACTAAAATGACCACAACATTGCGTGGTGGCCTTGACACGCCTTCCACTGAGAAAAATATCAATTCGCATTCCAGTCTATATTTCTCTCAGAAAAAGTGAGATTATTATCGCGTGCAGTTTGAATGCGCAACGTGAATGCGTCCAGTTTCGTGCAAAAAGGGAACAGACCGAGGGAATTGTGGAGCGAGGGAACGAAAGGTGTTGGGGAGGCAAAAAGAGGGACCGTGGAAAGTAGACAGACAAGAGAAGAGAGAGAAAGTGAGCGAGAGTGAGACAGACAGACAGACAGACAGACAGACAAACAAACAAAACAAAGAGCTGCACCTACGTGAGAGAGAGTGAGAGTGAGAGAGAGAGAGAGAGAGAGAGAGAGAGCAGACAGGGATGGCATAGAGAGAGAGGTGAGAGACAGACAGACACAAAATGAGGACAGACAGACAGACAGACAGACAGACAGACAGACAGAGAATCAGTACCTGTGATCCTGTGAGAATGACGGGCTTCCCCAGGTCCTCGAGCATGAAGGAGAGCGCCGACGCGGTGTACGCCATCGTGTCCGTGCCGTGCAGGATCACGAATCCGTCGAACGCTGAGTAGTTCTTCTGCAAACGTCAACGTTCAAGAATGACGTCTGTATTTTGCGTCAGACTCTCTCTCTCTCTCTCTCTCTCTCTCTCTCACACACACACACACACACACACAATACACACACACCCCGTTGAACGCTGAGTAACTCTTCTGCAAACGTCAACGTTCAGAGTGACGACTGCGTCCCACAGCCGACGCGTCCTGCACGATGGACGCTTGCTCGTGTACTCACTCACTCACTCACTCACTCGCACACAGACACATTCTCACTCGCACACCAACCACATACACACCCGTCGCACACACACACACACGCACACACACACACACACACACACACACACACACACACACAACCCAGTAGTTCTGCAAGCGTCCGAGTTTAGAGTGACGTCTGCGTCTCACAGCCGACATCTACTAAGCGTCGCACGCACACACACAAGCACACACACACGAACACACACACACACACACACACACACACACACACACAAAGGGACCTGGCACCTACTCAACACGTGGTGTGACACGTGGTACTCACGTCGATGTCGAAAGCGAGGCGCGCCCAGTCGGTCATGGTCATGTTGCAGGAGTCGAGCAGAGGCTCGTACTCGCACACCTGGTAGATGACCCTCCGACCCTCCTTGGACAACCTGAAGCAGATGAGAGAACAAAAGTCAACCCTTGGATCTTGGATTTGCTGCTCTAGAGGCGTTTGAAATTGGTCTCCGGCGACGTCAATTTTTCCAACGTTGTTTTCGGTCAGTTCCAGCTCCGGTCACCACTAGACAGTGCTTCGTGTTGGAAAAGCAGCTGCACGTTTTGCATGTAACGTGTACATGTGTACGCAACAGGTAAGATAAAAGGTTATTTTCTTGTCTGAAAACAGCTGTTTTTGATGAGTTGCGCAAAAATGAGATCTGCATCATTTACGCAGGACACTGCGCAAAATGTTGAAAATTCATCTTGATTCTGGTGTGTACGCAGGTCTGAAGGTGACTGGACGTGACGGGGATCAGCGCTGGAGGACACAGGGACGGACGGAATGACAGACAGACAGACAGACAGACAGACAGACAGACAGACAGACATGACTCACGGCATGGCGAACGGCGCTGCAGCGTCTCCCTCCCCGTCCGCGTCGGAGTCGCCCCCTCGTGGCAGGAAGTCGAGCGGGTAGTCGGCGTCGTGGAACATCGGCAGCGTCCGGAGCCGAGCCGGAAGGAAGTTGGGCGCAGGCGCGTACGCTGCAACGAGAAGACTGCGTCAGCTGTGAGCAGAACCAGGATCGGGGCGTAGCAGGTCAAGGACTGGGAGAAGACCTGGAGGGGTGCAGGCGCGCACGCTGAACAGAAAACCTACCCACTCGCCGACGATCAAGCGGGGTGAAGGGGACGAAGGGGGCGGGGAGACGTTGGTCTCGGTGCGAATTTTCGGGGGTCAGGGATCCCTGAAGGTCAGGGCACACAGTGGGTCAGGGTCCACTGCGGGTCTGCACCCACAGGGGTCAGTGGGGTCAGGGCCAGCTGGTATCATAGTTCCCTGGATCCTCCCCTTGATGGACTCGTCCCCGACTCTGACGCACTTGATTGTCGTGCATGCGAAAGGGACTCTGGGAACTCTGAACCACAGAGCGGAAGATGCAGCTACCTTGTGTCTGCTGCACTAATTTATGGAAACAGAAATAGTATTTATGATACAGTTATCTCACAAATCACCCATTTATTATCGAGCATGTACAGTGGGCTGTTCACGTCTATCGTTTTCCTGTGCTGAGTGGTCTCGTTGATACGAAGAGTTGGTCGCTTTGCTGACCAACAAATCGATACAAATTATATATGAGAAATTCATTTGAGCGTCAAAATTGTCTGTCTCTATCGTGTGTGTGTGTGTGTGTGTGTGTGTGTGTGTGTGTGTGTGTGTGTGCGTGTGCAGTCTGTGTGTGTGATGTGTGCGTGTGTGTGTGCAGGTGCGTGCGTGTGAGTTTCTCCTGGCAAAACGACTTTTCCACAAATCCGCCCTTGGACGAGTGCACCACATGACGGTATTTTTGCATCAGGTGGTGCATCGAGTGAACCAGGCCTCACGCATGCCAGTCACAAGTGGATCTTCGTACGCTCGTACACCCTGATGCTACACGGTAACATGTACGTAGACTGTACGCGAGGCTGAGCTCCACCTCAGCTTGCGTGAGTGCACGCGCAGAGAGAGTGATGCACCAACACGCATAGATCTCGTGCGCAGCCCGTGCTGCATGCACGGCGCACCCAATGATCCGAGAGTACAGCGCGTCTGCGAATGCAACAAAGTGACCATTGGGCACAGACAGTGCAAGGTCCCGTGCTGGTCAAGTTGTGTCTGACTTGGGGCGGATCTATGGAGCCCCACGCCCCACCCAGCCCTCAGTCTGACTCCAGGGGCGGATTCAGCGAGGCCACGCCCAGTCCTAAAAAAAATAGCTCCATGGAGCTCACGGTGATTTGAGGAAATTCTGATTTCACTCACTCTGATTTTGCTCACTCTGATTTCACTCCCTCTGATTTCGCTCCCTCTGATTTCGCTCACTCTGATTTCGCTCACTCTGATTTCACTCACTCTGATTTCGCTCACTTTGTTTTATCAAAAATTCTTACTTTTTCACTCAACATTCACAATTTGGGAACTCATTTAGAACACATGCAAATGGAACAAATTTAACCAA